>Ga0308174_10001696_pt1 | contig 10465 bp, 8 predicted proteins | sample PhyPR2_FD_203894 | JGI IMG/M metagenome (GOLD analysis project Ga0308174, IMG submission 203894) | Soil microbial communities from UC Gill Tract Community Farm, Albany, California, United States - DLSLS.P.R2 | ecosystem: Environmental > Terrestrial > Soil > Agricultural land | place: USA... | reverse complement strand
GTCGAGCATGTCAATGCTTCGTCCCGATTTTGCCGCAGTGCGATATTTTTATAATTATCGTTTTCCCCCATGAAAGAAAAGGCTTCGCCATGGGGGTTGAAATCGCGATTGAAGCGCGGACGGATTAATCGGCGAGCCAGATCATGGCGGCCATGCGTCCCGTCACCCGATCCCGACGATATGAATAAAAGCGTGCGCTTTCCGTCACCGTGCAATGCGCGCCGCCATGAATGCGCGTGGCGTCGATGCCGATATCGGCGAGTCGCAGGCGCGCGAGCGCGTAGATGTCGGCGAGATACTTGTTCTCGCTGCCGGTTCGCCGGAAAGCAGCCGCCGTTGCATCGCGACGGCCCGCAGCGGACGCAGCGGCGAACACTTCCAGCACGTCCTCTCCGACTTCGAAAGCCGCAGGACCAATGGCCGGTCCGAGATAAGCGTTCAGTTTCGACGCCGGCGCGCCCGCCAGCGCGGCAACGCGCTCGCCCGTCTTTTCGATGATACCCGCCGCCAGTCCGCGCCAGCCCGCGTGCGCGGCGCCGACCGCGCGGCCGTCGTCGTCGCAGAAGAGCACGGGCAGGCAATCGGCGGTCATCACGACGCACACGATGCCCGCGCGGTCGGTCACGCTCGCATCGGCATTGACGGGGCCGCTCGCGCCGATGACCGCGTGAGCGTCCTCGACCTGCGTGCCGTGCACTTGCTGAAGCCACGCGGCATCGCGCGCACCGGTGAGCGCGAGCGCACGGCGGCGGTTCTCGCGCACCGCGTCGGGCGCGTCGCCGGTCGACAGGCCCAGATTCAGCCCGCCCGCGTCAGGCGCCCCGCCGTCGTACGGCGCAGCGCTGACGCCGCCCGCCCGCGTCGTCACGAATGCGCGAACGCGCGGCGACACGCGCCATCGCGGCCACAGGCAGTGCTGCGCGTCGAGTGCGGGCGCTTCGCCGGTGCGTGAATCGATCATGCTTCGTCGTCCTCGTAATCTTCGTCTTCGTCCCAGTCGCCTTCGTCCCCGCCCACCTCGTAGACCTCGACGAAGTCCTCGTCTTCGTCCAGATCGATATCCTCGTCGCGCCCGAAGCCGAGTTCCGCTGCGAGCGTCGACATATCGTCGGGCACGTCCGCGCGCCAGTGCACGTCCTTGCCCGTCAGCGGATGAACGAGCCCGAGGCGCCACGCATGCAGCGCCTGCCGCGCGAAACCGTTCGGCAGCGGCGTCACCGAACGCCTGCCGCGCACGTGACCGTAGACAGGATCGCCCAGCAGCGGATGCCCGGCATGCGCGCAATGCACGCGAATCTGATGGGTGCGGCCGGTTTCGAGATCGCAATGGATCGCGCTTACAGGCTGGCCGTTCCAGACCGCGCGGTCGATGGTGCGAAAGTGCGTGCGCGCGTGCTTGCCCGCCGCGCTCTGGACGACGGCCATGCGCGTGCGCTCGCGCGAATCGCGGCCGATGGGCGCGTCGATCGTGCCTTCATCGCGCATGTTGCCCCAGACGAACGCGACGTAGCGGCGCTTCGCCGTGCGCGCCTGCAACTGGCGCACGAGGTCGGTCTGCGCTTCCAGCGTGCGCGCGACGACCATCAATCCCGACGTCTCCTTGTCCAGCCGATGCACGATGCCCGCGCGCGGCAGGCCGGCCGCCGCGTCGCCGTATCGATGGAGCAGGCCGTTCAGGAGCGTGCCGCTCCAGTTGCCGGCCGCCGGATGCACGACCATGCCCGCCGGCTTGTTGATGACGACGAGCGCGTCGTCTTCGTAGACGATATGCAGCGGCACCGGCTCCGGCGTGAACGCCAGTTGCTCCGGCAGCAGGTCGGGCACGAGCGAAATGGTCGCGCCGAGCGGCACTGACTGGCGTACTTTGGCGCTCGCGCCGTCGACGAGCACGCGCCCTTCCTCGATCCAGCCCTGCAAGCGGCTGCGCGAGAATTCCGGGAAGACTTTGGCCAGCACCTTGTCGAGCCGGTCGCCCGCGAGCTCGTCCGGAACGCGCGCGGTGCGCACGTCGGCGGACGATGCGGCCGGGTCCGTTGCCTGCGGCGATTGCGGCGAAGCTGCGTCGTCGGCCTTATCGCATCGGCTATAATCTTTGAGTTGTTCTTTGGTACGACGAGTACTTGAGCGGGTCATTTGAAGAAGATTAACGGGAAGTACGCGAGGAGCGGCCGGTGGTGATGCGATGAAGTAAAACGTCATCGTCCAGTCTGCGAGCCGCCCGTGCTTCGACGTTGCGGACCGGGAAACATCGCGGTCGACCGAACGGCATGCCGCGCGGAAGAGACTGCACCGGGGTCACAGCTGAACACAGCTGGAAAGAGCCAGTAATAGCCAGTTTTAGCCAGGATAAGCAAGCACTGATGCGAGCCTTCAACACCATTCATCAATCGATGCGGCAATCGATCAAGTATCTGGCGCTGGCCGCGAGCGTCGCCATCGTCACGGCCTGTCACGGCTTGCCCGAGAAGACCGACGAAACCGCACTCTGGAATAACAACAAATTATATACGGAGGCCCAGGACGCGCTGTCGGGCAGCGACTGGGGCAAGTGCGCCAAGTACTTCGAGGCACTCGAAGGGCGCGATCCGTTCGGTCACTTCGCGCAGCAGGCGCAGATCAACGTCGCGTACTGCAACTGGAAGGACGGCGAAACCGCCTCGGCCGACCAGGCCATCGACCGCTTCATCCGGCTGCATCCGGATCACCCTGAGATCTCGTACGCGTACTATCTGAAGGGCATGATCCACTTCAACGACGACCTCGGTCTCTTTGGCCGCTTCTCCGGTCAGGACATGAGCGAGCGTGATCCGAAATCGCTGCGCGAGTCGTATGACGCGTTCAAGGTCGTCGTCGACAAGTACCCGCAAAGCAAGTACGCCCCGGACGCCGCGCAGCGCATGCGCTACATCGTGAACGCGCTCGCCTCGCACGAAGTGCACGCGGCCAATTATTACTATCGCCGGGGCGCGTATGTCGCGGCGATCAACCGCGCGCAGCTCGCCATCCGCGAATACAAGAATGCGCCGGCGACGGAAGAAGCGCTGCACATCATGATGCTGTCGTATCAACGGCTCGACCAGCCGCAACTCGCCGACGACACCAAGCGCGTGCTCGCCGCGACGTTCCCGGACAGCCCCTACGTCACCGGGAAGGCCCGCGCAGGCGCCGAGAAGCCCTGGTATCAGATCTGGTAATGTTCACCCGAGCGGCCGGCGCAGTGCGTCGGCCTTTCGACAAGGGCGTCTCGAGCGCCCTATTTTTTCGCTCAAATTTTTGCTTTGTGGCAACAAAATTTAGCAATCCTGAATCACGGTCAGGCATCGAAGCGGTACTGCGCGCCGCCTGAGCGTGACAGACATTGAAAGAGATCAGCATGGCGCTATCCCCCATCCGGGACGAAACAGTTCCGGCGACCCAATTCAGGCGCACGCAGCGCGACGAATTTCTCGACACGATGGACCTGCTGCTCCCGTGGCCGCGTCTGTGCGCCATCGTCGAGCAGCATGGGCGCGACGGCGACGAGCCGTTCTCCGCGGGCATTGAACGCATGTTGCGCGTATGTTTTATTCAGAACTGGTTCGGACTGTCGGATCGTGCTTGCGAGGACGCGCTCATCGACAGCATCGCATTTCGACGCTTTGCGCGCATCGGCATCGACATCGACGGAGAACGCGCGGTTGCGCCCGATGCGCAGGCCATCCACCGCTTCCGCAGCGTGCTTCAGTCGCAGCAATCGGCGGCGGCGCTGCTGGCCGAAGTGAACGGCGTGCTGGCGGCGAACGGCATTCGCATCAAGGCCGGCGCGATCAGCAACGCGCGCATCGTCGCGAACCTTTCATCGAACGCGGATGAAGCGAGCGAGCACGCAGCAACCGGCAACGCGCCAAGTACGTCACACGACACGCGGAGTTATGGCGGCGCGTACGGCAGCCAGTCGGTGCGCGTCAGGCAGGCGCCCGCGCCTGGGCCATCGGCAGCCGACGCCAACGCTCGGATCGCCCGGGCGATCGCAAACATCGAACGCATCGCCAACCTCGCTAGTCGGCCATTTCCACAGTCGAGCTCGGCGAATCACTGAAAAACGCGCGGACGACGTCGAGTTCGCGCGTGCGCTTGAACGGCGGCAGACTCTGCCAGATGCGACGGCCGTAGGGCTTGTCGACGAGGCGCGTGTCGCAGATCATCAGCACGCCGCGATCGGTTTCGGCGCGAATCAGACGGCCAGCGCCCTGCTTAAGCGTGATGACCGCCTGCGGCAACTGATGCACCGCGAACGGGCTCAGCCCTTTCTTCGTGAGCGCGTCTAAGCGGGCGGCCAGCACGGGATCGTCGGGCGGCGCGAACGGCAATTTGTCGATGACGACGAGCGACAGCGCATCCCCTCTCACATCGACGCCTTCCCAGAAACTCTGGCTGCCGACGAGGATCGCGTTGCCATACGCGCGAAAACGATCGAGCAGTTCGGTGCGGCTCGCATCGCCCTGCACGAGAAGCGGGTTGCCCCAGCCGCGCCGGTCGATCACATCGCGCAGACGCGAAGCGATGCGATCCACCGCTCGCAGCGTCGTGCACAACACGAACACGCCGCCGCCCGCCGCCTCGATCACCGGCAACGCAGCTTCGAAGACGGCGTCGGTGAACTGCGGCGACGACGGCTGCGGCAGATTGCGCGGCACGTACAGAAGCCCTTGCGAGGGGTAATCGAAGGGGCTCGGGAGCGTCATCGAGCGCCGGGCGTTCAGGCCCATCTGCGCTGCGTAGTGCGTGAAGTCGCCGCGCACCGACAGCGTCGCCGACGTGAAGATCCACGCACGCGGCACACCGGCGCGCTGCTTCGCGAAGATCGGCGCGACCGACAGCGGCGTCTCGTGCAACTGAACCGTGTGCGAGAACACTTCGATCCAGCGCACCATCTCGTTCGGCTCGTCCTTCGCGGCTTCCTTCGCGATATCTTCGTCTTCCACGACAGCGCGCTCCAGCGGCGTCGGCGGCGTGGTCCAGCCCGCAAGCTGGTCCTGCAACTCGCGCGCGCGGCGCACCAGCGCCTGCAGCGATTCGGCCCGCTCCCCATGCGACGACAACGCCGCCGCGAGGGCGTCGAGATGCGTTTCGAGCGTATCCAGCGCGTCGAAGAGCGGATGGCCGTCGGGAAGCTGACCGAGCGAGAAGCGCGCCGAATCTTCCTTGAACGCGAGCCGCAGGTCACGCGCGGCGCGTTCGAGCGCGGCGCCTAGTTTGGTCCAGTCGGCGGCGTCTCGCGCGTGGCTCAGGCCTTCGGCGACGGTATCGCGCGCCAGTTCCAGCAGTTGCGTGGTCGAGAGCGTGTCACCGAAGAAGAGCGTCGCGGTTTCGGGAAGCTGATGCGCTTCGTCGAAGATGATCGTGTTCGCCATCGGCAGAAGCTCGGCCATGCCCGTGTCGCGCAACATCACATCGGCGAAGAACAGATGGTGATTCACGACGACGACGTCCGCCTGCTGCGCCTCCTTGCGCGCCTGCATCACGAAGCAGTCCTTGTAATGCGGGCATTCCTGGCCGAGACAGTTGTCGCGCGTGGACGTGACCATCGGCCAGACGGGCGAATTTTCAGGCACGCTCGCGAGTTCGGCCTTGTCGCCGGTGCGCGTGATCTTCGCGAAACGGACGATCTCCTGCAGATGCGACGTGTCCTGCCGCGACGGCAGGCGGCCGTTGTCCGCGGTGCGCTCCAGATAGTAGTGGCAGAGGTAGTTCGCGCGTCCCTTTAGCATCGCCACCGACACGGGCACGGCGAGCGCGTCGCGCACCGTCGGGATATCGCGTTGAAAAAGCTGGTCCTGCAGATGCTTCGTCCCGGTCGAGACGATGACCTTGCCACCCCATAACATGGCCGGGACGAGATACGCGTAGGTCTTGCCGGTGCCGGTTCCCGCCTCGACGATCAGCGTGTTCTCGCCGCCGTCGATGGCCGCTTTCGCGGTCGCGATGCCGACGTCGTCGGCGGGCTGCTCGTCGGGCGCGTACGGCTTGTCCGACGGCCCCAGCTTGCGTGCGGGACGGCGCTGCGCCTCGAACATCGCGGGCTCGGGCATCGCGCGGCCGGACGCTTCCATCGCGGCGGCGACGGAGCGCGCCATCTCGATCTGCGATGCACGCGACCGATAGCCGTCGATGGACCGTGCGAGCAGGCCATCGGCGGAGAAGATCGCATCGAGTTCGACGCGGCGCTTGTCCGACAGCGCGAACGGCGTGCTCGCGGAGTCGGAGGTTGGGACGGGAGAGTTCAAAGGGAGCTCGATTCTGCGAATTCTGCGGGTTTCGTGCGATGCGGCGCACCGCCGGCGGGGCGAGCCGCCGGAGAACACGCGACTACTGCAACTGCACCACGCGAGCGGTCAGTGCGGGTCGGTGTCCAGCTGCAATTGCAGCAGGAGTATGGTGTCCTTGACCTTGAGCTTGCGCTTTTTGAGGCGGCGCAATTCGAGATCGTCGATGCCGGACAATTTCTCGATGAGCGTGTCCAGGCTGTGATGCTCTTCCTGCAATTGCGCGATGCGATCGCGGATCAGAGCGGCATCCGCGGCGGTTTGTCGGGGTGCGTTCAAGCGCTGCTGCATCCTCGCCTCCTGTCGACCGGAGTTGGCGCTTTAGCGCCTTACTCCGGTCCCATGCAAAGCTGTCGACTAGAGTTGGCGCTTCAGCGCCTTACCTAATCCCATGCAAAGCCGTCGACCACCGCGCCGCGCCGCGCGGCGCTACTTTCCCTGCTGCTGCTCTTGCTGTTGCTGTTGCTGTTGCTGCTGCTTCACCTGATCCTGCCGCTGCTGTTCCTGCTGCGCTTGCAGTGCCTTTTCCTGTTGCTTACGCGCGGCTTCCTTCTGGCGCGCATCCACTTCAGCGCGATGCTGCGCGGCTTCCTGCTGTTTCTGCTCGTAACGCTGCGCCTTCTGCTCGCGCTCCTGCGCTTCGGCGACACCGCGCGCGCGGGCTTCGTCCAGCTTCTTCTGGTAATCAGCCTGCTTCCGGTCGTACGCTGCCTGATTGGCCGTGCGCTGCGGCGCCTCGGCCTCGCGCTGCGCGGCGGCAAGCGCATTCTGGCGCTGCTTGTCCTCGTACGCCTGCTGATTCGACTTCTCGTTGGCCGCGCGCTGCGGCGCTTCGGCTTCGTACTGCGCCTGCTTTAACCCGGTCTGGCGATCGCGCTCTTTCGCGCGTTCCACACGCTGCTCGTCGTCGAGTGCGAGTTGTTCCTGGCGAATCTGCTGACGCGCTTCCCGCATTTCAGTGCGTGCATTGTCGAGGCAGTGGTTGACGAAGAACTTGCTGTAGCAGTCGTGCTGCTTCACGCCATAGCGATAATCGTTCTCCGATGTCCGCTTGTCGAGCGCCTTCTGACGCTTGTCGTAGCCGGCACGAAGCGCCTCGTCCGTGCTGCCTGCGTCGCTCGAAGCGGCGTCGAGCGGCTGCGTGCTCACGGCGGTCGTCGGATCGATCGGCCTGGCCGTCTGCGCGATTCCCGGCTGCGATGCGAGCGCCAGAAGCACGCCTATCGACGATACGCCCAGCGCAATCGGCGAGGCCTTTGAAAAGCGAAAGTTGAGCAAATTGATGAACGGCAACGTGATAAGGAATCAGGTGCGCGAAGGGAAAAACAGGGCTTGCGCGATCCCGAAATTCTATCACCGCGCGCCGGAGCGCTCCGGCATTTATGGCAAAATGCCCTGCTCCAGCAACCCGGCCCATCGCTCGTCACGGCGTCCGGCGGCGCTGGCCAGGCGCACGTTCGCGCACTCCCACGCATGCCCGAAGCATGCCCCGCCGCCGCTTCCGTGACGAGCCAGCAGACAGCGCAGAACCATGACGGAAACCGTAGCACTCAAGATCGTACAGCGCATCGCCACCGAACTCACCGTGCAGCCGCGCCAGGTCGCGGCCGCCGTGCAGCTTCTCGACGAAGGCTCGACTGTCCCGTTCATCGCCCGGTATCGGAAGGAAGTGACCGGCAATCTCGACGACACGCAATTGCGTACGCTCGAGGAGCGCCTCCTCTATCTGCGCGAGCTGGAAGATCGCCGCGCTGCCATCCTCCAAAGCATCGACGAGCAAGGCAAGCTGAGCGACGAGCTGCGCGGCGCAATTGAAGCCGCCGACAGCAAGCAGGTGCTCGAAGACCTGTATCTGCCGTACAAGCCGAAGCGCCGCACTCGCGCGCAGATCGCCCGCGAAGCCGGCCTCGAGCCGCTCGCGCAGGCGCTGCTCGCGGACCCGACGCTCGATCCGCAGACCGAAGCCGCCAGGTTCGTCGATGCCGAGAAAGGCGTCGCCGATACCAAAGCCGCGCTCGACGGCGCCCGCGACATCCTGTCGGAGCAGTTCGGCGAAACGGCCGAGATTCTCGGCAAGGTGCGCGACTACCTGTTCAATCAGGGCCGCGTGATGTCGAGTGTCGTCGACGGCAAGCAAGGCGAGGAAGGCGAGAAATTCCGCGACTACTACGACTACAGCGAGACGATTCGCACTGTGCCGTCGCACCGGGCGCTCGCGCTGTTCCGCGGCCGCAACGCCGGCGTGCTGTCCGTGAAGCTCGGTCTCGGCGAAGAACTGGACGCGCAAGTGCCGCATCCGTGCGAAGCGATGATCGCGCAGCACGTCGGCATCGCCAATCGCGGGCGCGCCGCCGACAAGTGGCTCTCCGATGTCTGCCGCTGGTGCTGGCGCGTGAAGGTGCAGCCGCATATCGAGAACGAATTGCTGACGAAGTTGCGTGAGGAAGCCGAGCACGAAGCAATTCGCGTCTTCGCGCGCAATCTGAAGGATTTGCTGCTCGCCGCGCCCGCGGGTCCGAAGGCCGTGATCGGTCTCGATCCGGGCCTGCGCACGGGCGTGAAGGTCGCGGTCGTCGATCGCACCGGCAAGCTGCTGGCCACCGATACGATTTTCCCGCACGAGCCGCGCCGCGACTGGGACGGCTCCATCGCCAGGCTCGCGCGGATCGCACGCGAAACGCAAGCGGAACTCGTGTCGATCGGCAACGGCACGGCGTCGCGCGAAACCGACAAGCTCGCGAGCGAACTGATTGCGAAGCATCCGGATTTGAATCTGCAGAAGATCGTCGTGTCGGAAGCGGGCGCATCGGTGTATTCGGCGTCGGAACTCGCGGCCAAGGAATTTCCGGAGCTGGATGTGTCGCTGCGCGGCGCGGTGTCGATCGCGCGGCGTCTGCAGGACCCGCTCGCCGAGTTGGTCAAGATCGAGCCGAAGGCAATCGGCGTCGGCCAGTATCAGCACGACGTGAATCAGCGCGAACTGGCGCGCTCGCTCGATGCGGTCGTCGAAGATTGCGTGAACGCCGTCGGCGTCGATGCAAACACGGCGTCCGTCGCCCTGCTCGCCCGCGTGTCGGGGCTGAACGCGACGCTCGCGCGCAATATCGTCGACTATCGCGACGCCAACGGGCCGTTCCCCTCGCGCGAGCACCTGAAAAAGGTCCCGCGTCTCGGCGACAAGACCTTCGAGCAGGCCGCGGGCTTCCTGCGCATCAACAATGGCGAGAATCCGCTCGACCGTTCGTCGGTCCACCCGGAAGCGTATCCGGTCGTTCAGCGCATTCTCGCGAAGATCAACAAGCATGTCGGCGATGTGCTCGGCAAGCGTGAGGCGCTCGCGGGGCTTTCGCCAACCGAATTCGTCGACGATCGCTTCGGCCTGCCGACCGTGCGCGACATTCTCGCCGAACTCGAAAAGCCGGGCCGCGATCCGCGTCCCGAGTTCAAGACGGCGACGTTCCGCGAGGGCATCGAAAAGATTTCGGATCTCGCGCCGGGCATGGTGCTCGAAGGCGTCGTGACGAACGTCGCGGCATTCGGCGCGTTCGTCGATATCGGCGTGCACCAGGATGGTCTCGTGCACGTATCGGCGATGTCGACGAAGTTCATCAAGGACCCGCACGAAGTCGTGAAGGCGGGTCAGGTCGTGCAGGTGAAAGTGCTCGAAACCGATGTGAAGCGCCAGCGCATTTCGCTGACGATGCGCCTCGACGACGACTTCGCAGCCGCATCGGTGGGCGGCGGCGCGGGTGCATCGGCGCGTGGCGGTCAGGATCGTCGCGCTTCGGGCGGCGGACGCGATGCGCGGGGCAACCAGCGCCGCGAGCCGGAAGCCGCCGGTGCGATGGCCGCGGCTTTCGCGAAACTGAAACGATAAGCGACTTGCGCTGCCAACAAAAAACCCACGCTGAGGCGTGGGTTTTTTATTTGGGCGTCGCGGCGCTCAGATTTCGATCTTCGTCCCCAGTTCCACGACGCGATTCGCCGGAATGCTGAAGAAATCGGTCGGCTTCGCGGCGTTCTGATGCATCCACGCGAACACGCGTTCACGCCACACCGACATGCCCGGCAACTCCGTCGGCACCACGGTCTCACGCGCCATGAAGAACGACGTGTCCATCAGCTCGAAGGTCATCGCGTGCGCGCGCGTGATCTGTTCG
>Ga0308174_10001694_pt1 | contig 10468 bp, 7 predicted proteins | sample PhyPR2_FD_203894 | JGI IMG/M metagenome (GOLD analysis project Ga0308174, IMG submission 203894) | Soil microbial communities from UC Gill Tract Community Farm, Albany, California, United States - DLSLS.P.R2 | ecosystem: Environmental > Terrestrial > Soil > Agricultural land | place: USA... | reverse complement strand
CCCGCAGGGGACCCGGCTCGCCGTCGGCAGCAGGCCGCGCAGGAACGGCGCGTGGCCGCTCCGCTGGCGCAGCAGGTCGTAGCCGAGGCCGTCGACGAGCACGACGACCGTGCGCGGCGCGGCAGGGAGCTCGAACACGTCGCGGCCGGCATACCGCTGCACGCCGAGCCGGTCCGCGACCGACGGCAGCACGGACGCGAGCGTGCCGGCGGACCAGTCGGTGGGGCCGGACGTCCCGTCGGCAGGCTCGGAGCTCACGGTCGGGTCAGCGGACGGTGCCGGTGCCGATGCTCGCGGAGAGCACCCGGGCGAAGTGCATGGCGCGACCGACGGCGTCCTCGCCGTCGGCCGCCGAGCTGATGCGAAGGGAGATGTCGTCGGAGGCGATGGTGCCCTCGAAGCCGTGGTCGGCGGTGCAGTCGGGGTCGCCGCACTGGGCCGGGATCATGTCGAGGCGGCTGACGGCGCCCCAGCCGAGCGTCAGCGTGAGGTCGCGGCCGTGCGTGCCGGGCGCGAAGGAGTCGGGCTGCGCCACGACGTGCGTCAGCATCACGCCGCGCACCGCCGCGAGCGGCACCGTCTCGGTGGTCGCCGTGGCCATCAGCTTGTCCTCGGACTCGGCGTGGTCGTCGGCGTGGGCGATGACGAGGCGCAGCGGGGTGACGACGAGGACGGTGACGTGCCGGCGCACCGTCTCGTGGTCGAAGGTCGTCTCCTGGTGCACGAGGTGCGCCACGACCTCGTCGTCCGCGACGGCCGACTCGACGACGTCGCACACGAGTGAGGGGTAGTAGCCGGCGCGGGTGATCGCCTCGGTGAGGTCGTCGGGAAGGGTTCGGCCGGTGCCCGGGGTGGCGCTTCGCATGCCACCATCCTTGCACCCACACCGACGCGCTCCGGCCAGCCACCCACAGCAGGCCACCCACAGCAGGCGCCCGCTCAGGTCATGCGGCGACGACCTGGGTCCTTGCGGACGAGCGCCGGTCGCACGACCACCTCGGCTCCGAGCACGTCGACCCCGCCCGTCCACGCGTTGACCGGGTTGAGCTCCACGGACGCGAGCTCGGGGTGGTTGTCGGCGAGCACCGAGAGGCGGGCGATGAGGTCGGCGAGCGCCGCACGGTGCACCGGCGCGGACCCGCGGTGGCCGCTCAGCAGCGGCGCCGCCTTGACGCCGTCGATGAGGTCGGTGACGTCGACGTCGGTCAGCGGCGGGATGCGGTGCGCGACGTCCCCGAGCAGCTCGGTGGGCGGGCCCGCCACCGAGAAGCTGACGACGGGGCCGAAGAGCGGGTCCTCGGTGGCGCGGATGACGCACGAGACGCCCGGCACCGCCATCCGCTGCACGACGAACCGGTCGGCGCCGAGCGGGCCGAGCCGCTGGGTCAGCGACGCGTGGGCGTCGCGGACGGCCTCGGCGTCCACGAGGTCACCGCGCACGCCCACGAGACCGGGTTGGTGGCGCACGACCGGTGAGGTCGACTTGAGGATCACGGGGTAGGTCAGCTCGTCCGCCGCGGCCACCGCCTCGTCGACGCCGACGACCTCGACGGCCGGCCAGACGCGTATGCCGTAGGCCCCGAGCAGCTCGCGCGCCTCCTCCCGCGTCAGCGCGCGTCCCTGCGGGCTGCCGGCGAGGCAGGCCTCGATGAACGACTCCGCGCGGAGGCGGTCGATCCCCACCGGGGACACCTGGGTGCCGCGGTCACGCTGGCGCCACAACGCATACCTCGTGACGGCGTTGAGCGCCCGGATGCCGTCCTCGGGCATGGAGTACGCGGGCACGGAGCGCCGCACCCCGCCCTGCTCGTAGGACAAGCCGTCCCCGACCCCACGCATACCGAGGAACGTTGCGACACACGGCTTCTCGTGGTGCGCGACGACCTCGCGCACCGCGGCGTGGACCTCCTCGTCCTGCGTGACGAGGGGCGGGATGAAGGCGGCGACGACGCTGTCCACGTCGGGGTCGGCGAAGGCGGCGTCGAGGGCGGCCGCGAACTCCCCGGCCGACGCCTGCGGCGGCAGCGAGACGGGGCCGTGGGTCACCCTCAGCCCCCAGCTGAGGCACGCGCTCGCGCTGAGGGCACCGAGCGCGTCGGAGTTGCCGACGATGGCCACCCGGTCGCCGCGGGGCAGCGGCTGGTGGAGCGTCAGCTGGGCGACGTCGAAGAGCTGGTGGACGTTCTCGACCCGGATGACGCCCGCCTGGCGCAGCAGGGCGCGGAACGCCTGCGGCGGCACGTTGGTCACCCGGGTGCGGTGCCCGGGCGGGGCGGCGAAGCTCGACACGCCGGAGCTGACGACGATGACGGGCTTGACCGTGGCGAGGTGCCGCGCGATCCGCGAGAACTTGCGCGGGTTGCCCATCGACTCGAGGTAGAGGCCGACCGTGTCGGTCTCCTGGTCGTCGATCCAGTACTGCATGAGGTCGTTGCCGGAGACGTCGACGCGGTTGCCGGCCGAGGCGAAGACCGAGATGCCGAGACCGCGCCGGGCGGCCGAGGCGAGGACGGCGACCCCGAGGGCGCCGCTCTGGGCGAAGAGGCCGAGGCGCCCGGGTCCGGGGATGACCGACGCGAGCGTCGCGTTGAGCCGCACCGAGGGGTCGCTGTTGACCAGGCCGAAGCTGTTGGGCCCGACGATCCGCATGCCGGCGCGGCGCACTCGGCGGCGCAGCTTCTCCTGCAGGCGCACGCCCTCCTCCCCCGCCTCGGCGAAGCCGGCCGACATCACGAGCAGCGCCTTGACCCCGGCTTTGCCGCAGTCCTTGACCACGTCGAGGGCCTGCGCCGCGGGCACGACGATGACCGCGAGGTCGACGGGCGCGGGGACGTCGTGGATGCTCGGGTAGGCGCGCACGCCCTGGATCTGCTCGGCCTCACGGTGGATCGGGTAGAGCTCGCCCTGGTAGCCGGCGGCGAGGATGTTGCGCATCACCAGCGCACCGATCGACTCCTCGCGCCGGCTGGCGCCGATGATGGCGACCCGCTCCGGGAAGAGGATCGTGCGCATGCTCCGGGACTCGGCGCGGTGCTCGCGGGAGAGCTGGACGGCCTTGCTCTTCTCGGTCGGCGAGATGTCGAAGGAGACCTCGACGACGCCGTCCTCGATGTGGTGCTTGACCTCGTAGCCCGCCTCCTTGAAGACGGTGAGCATCTTTCGGTTCTGGGGCAGCACCTCGGCCACGAACCGGTTGATCCCCAGCTCCTGCGCGATCGCGGCGAGGTGCTCGAGCATGACCGAGCCGATGCCCTTGCCCTGGTAGTGGTCGGAGATGTTGAAGGCGACCTCGGCCGAGGTGGGGTCGATCCGGTCGTAGCGCCCGATCCCGATGATCTCGCCGTCCAGCGTCGCGACGAGGGCCACCCGGTCGTGGTGGTCGACGTGCGTGAACCGGTGGATGTCGCGCTCGCTCAGCTCGCGCAACGGCGCGAAGAAGCGCAGGTAGATCGACTCCGCCGACTGCCGGCTGTGGAACTGGCGTATGCCGTCCGCGTCGTCGGGCGTGATGGGCCGCACGTGCGCCACGGTGCCGTCGCGCAGCACGACGTCCGCCTCCCACTCGACGGGCGCACCGGCGGCCCGAGCAGCGACCCGCTCGATCACGTCGGTGTCGTCGCTGGGCTCGCCGCGCTCCATGCGCTCATGGTGCCACGTCCCGGCTCCTGTCCCCCGCCGGTGGCAGGGTGGTCGCATGGAGTTCACCGAGGTCGTCCGCGCCCGTCGCATGGTCCGCCGCTACGACCCCGAACGACCGGTGCCGCGCGAGGTGGTCGAGCGATGCCTCGACAACGCGGTGCGCTCCCCGAGCGCCGGCTTCAGCCAGGGCTGGGACTTCCTCGTGCTCGCCACGGAGGCCGAGCGGGAGGCCTTCTGGGCAGCCACGACGGAGCCGGGCGGGACGCCCGATCCGTGGCTGGACGGCATACGTGCTGCTCCGGTGCTCGTGCTGTGCCTCTCGCACAAGGACGCCTACCTCGACCGCTACGCGGCGCCCGACAAGGGCTGGACCGACCGCGACGAGGCGCGCTGGCCGGTCCCCTACTGGGATGTCGACACCGGCATGGCCTCCCTCCTGATCCTCCTGACGGCCACCGACGAGGGGCTCGGCAGCCTCTTCTTCGGCGTCCCGCCGGAGCAGCACGCGGCCGTCCACGACGCGTTCGGCATCCCGGCCGGCCGCACGATCGTCGGCGTCGTCTCCATCGGGTATGCCGTCCCGGGGCCGAAGAGCCCGAGCCTGCGCCGGCACCGCCGGACCGGCCACGAGGTCGCCCACTGGGGCCGTTTCGGCGTGGCAGGTGAGGAGGCGTGAGCGGCCTGCGGGATGATGGGGCGTTGACCCGCTAGCGGCAAGGAGCACCACCCGGCATGGCCCGTCGAACGACCACCCCGCCTCCCCCCGAGGACTTCGAGGAGAAGATCGTCGGGATCGACGTCGAGGAGGAGATGCAGAACGCCTTCCTCGAGTACTCCTACAGCGTCATCTACAGCCGCGCCCTTCCCGACGCGCGCGACGGCCTCAAGCCGGTCCAGCGACGGATCCTTTACGGCGCCAACGAGCTGGGCCTGCGTCCCGACCGCGGCCACGTCAAGAGCCAGCGCGTCGTCGGCGAGGTCATGGGCAAGTACCACCCGCACGGCGACCAGGCCATCTACGACGCCCTCGTGCGCATGGCCCAGCCGTTCACGCTGCGCCTGCCCCTCATCGACGGCCACGGCAACTTCGGCTCGCTCGACGACGGGCCCGCCGCTGCCCGCTACACCGAGGCACGAATGGCCGACGCGGCGCTGCTCATGGTCGGCGGCCTCGACGAGGACACCGTCGACTTCGTCCCCAACTACGACGACACCCAGTTCCAGCCCGGTGTGCTGCCCGCGGCCTACCCCAACCTGCTCGTCAACGGCGCGTCGGGCATCGCCGTCGGCATGGCCACCAACATGCCGCCGCACAACCTGGTCGAGGTCATCGGCGCGGCCCGCCACCTCATCGCCAACCCCTCGTGCTCGCTCGAGGACCTCATGAAGTTCGTCCCCGGGCCCGACCTGCCGTGCGGTGGCAAGGTCGTCGGGCTCGAGGGCATCCGTGACGCCTACCTCACCGGGCGCGGCAGCTTCCGCACCCGTGCCACGGCGCGGATCGAGTCCATCACGCCGCGGCGCAAGGGCATCATCGTCACCGAGCTGCCCTACCTCGTCGGCCCCGAGAAGGTCATCGACAAGGTCAAGGACCTCGTCCAGGGCAAGAAGCTGCAGGGCATCGCCGACCTCAAGGACCTCTCCGACCGCCAGCACGGGTTGCGCCTCGTCATCGAGGTCAAGAACGGCTTCAACCCCGACGCGGTCCTCGAGCAGCTCTACAAGCTGACGCCGATGGAGGAGAACTTCGGCATCAACAACGTCGCGCTCGTCGAGGGCCAACCGCGCACCATGGGCCTGAAGGAGCTGCTGCGCGTCTACGTCGACTTCCGCACCGACGTCGTGCGCCGGCGCACCGCCCACCGCCTCGCCAAGCGCGAAGAGCGGCTGCACCTCGTCGAGGGCCTGCTCATCGCGATCCTCGACATCGACGAGGTCATCCAGGTCATCCGCTCCTCCGACGATGCCGCCACCGCCCGCGGCCGCCTGATGGACGTCTTCGACCTGACCGAGGTGCAGGCGACCTACATCCTCGATCTGCAGCTGCGGCGCCTGACCAAGTTCTCGCGCCTTGAGCTGGAGAACGAGAAGGGCGAGCTCGAGCGCGCCATCGAGGAGCTGCGGGCCCTGCTCGAGAACGAGAAGCTGCTCATGAAGCTCGTCTCCACCGAGCTGTCGGAGGTGGCCAAGGCGCACGGCACGCCGCGCCGCACCGTGCTGCTCGAGAGCTCCGGTGCGAGCGCCGCCGCGTCGGCCACCTCGCCGCTCGAGGTCGCCGACGACCCGTGCTGGGTGCTGCTGTCGTCCACGGGCCTGCTGGCGCGCACCGGCGCGGCCGATCCGGTCACGGCGGAGGGCTCGCGCTCCAAGCACGACGTCGTCATCGGCGCGGTGCTGACCAGCGCCCGTGGTGAGTTCGGCCTCGTCACCTCCGCCGGGCGCCTGGTACGGCTCTCGGCGCTCGACCTGCCCACCCTGCCCCCGACCAACGGCGCACCGACGCTGTCGGGCGGCGCTCCCCTGGCGGCATACGTCGACCTCGCCAAGGGCGAGGAGCCGATCACGATCGTGCCGATCGGCGCGGACGCTCCGGTGGTGGCGGTGGGCACGGCCGGAGGCGTGGTGAAGCGGATCACTCCCGATGCGCCGAAGAGCAACGACTGGAGCGTCATCGCGCTCAAGGACGGCGACCGCGTCGTCGGTGCGGGCGTCGCCGACCGCGACGACGTCGACCTCGTGTTCGTCACGAGCGATGCGCAGCTGCTGCGCTTCCCGGCGCGCACCGTGCGGCCGCAGGGCCGCAGCGCCGGCGGCATGGCGGGGATCAAGCTGGGCGGCTTCGGCCGCGCCGTCTTCTTCGGCGTCGTCGACCCGACGCGCGAGGGCGTCGTCGTGACCTCCGCCGGCTCGTCGGGTGCGCTCCCCGGGACGCAGGGCGGCTCGCTCAAGGTGACCCCGTATGCCGAGTACCCCGCCAAGGGGCGCGCCACCGGCGGCGTGCGGTGCCACCGCTTCCTCAGGGGCGAGGACACGCTCGTCCTCGCCTTCGCGGGCAACCTGCCCGCTCGGGCCGCCGCGGCCAACGGCGTCGCCATCGAGCTGCCGACGGCTGACGGCCGCCGCGACGGGTCGGGCCTGCCCACGACCACCGTGATCGCCCACGTCGCGGCACCACCGCCGCAGACGCAGGAGGCATCGGTCGACGCTGCCGGCGGGGCGGACGACGGCACCGGCGGCGCCATGCCGGACGACGGCGGCGGCGCGTGAGCGGCTCCACGGGGGACACCACGGGCGACCCCGTCGGCGACGGCGCGGGCGACGGGGTGGGACATGGGGCCTCGGCAGACCGTGGTTCAGGCACCGGTGCAGAGACCGGAACCGTCACCGGTACGGACACCGGAACCGACAGCGGCGGCAACGCTGCCCGGCGAGTCGTGGCGGCAGCCGCCGCGGCGGCGTCGGCGAAGGCGGCCGACGTGGTCGGCTCGCTCAAGGAGGTCCTGGGCGCGTCGGGCTCCACACCCGAGGCGGCCACCACGGCGGAGTCGGCCGAGAGCGTCGACACACCCGACAAGGCCGCGACCGTGGAGGAGCTCGACGCGCCTTCGGCCGCGGCTGGAGCTGACGTCTCCCGTGGCTCGACGCCGTCCTCGTCCGATGCCGAGGACGCGTCCGAGCAGGGGGTCCACCCTGCGACCGTCGGTCACGGCACCTCCTCGTCCGACGCCTGCTCCGTGCAGTGGGACCGGGACGCGACCAGCGCCTACGGCACGGCAGCGGTCGCCCGCTTCTTCGTCGCCGTCGAACAGCCGGGGCCCTGGGGTCGTGACGCCGCCCGCGAGTCCAGCCTCGACCGCGAGCTCGGTGCCGAGCTGGACGCCCGGACCAGCCGTGCCGGCGGGCGGTTCATGCTCATCCGGCGCCCGGGCGGGCACCCGGCAAAGGCCGGTCCGCGGCACGTGCTCGTCGCGTACGCGGGGGCGCGCCCGACAGACGCCTGGCTCCTCTCCGCCCTGGTCCCGGACGTCGGCGACCTGCTCGGTCTGGACTGGGGCGCCCTCGCCCGCGGCAGTCGCTCGCTGGTCCAGGCGTCCCTGCTCGGGTCCCAGCCGGCCGAGCCCGCCCTCCTCGTGTGCACCAACGGCCGACGCGACGTGTGCTGCGCGGTCCGGGGACGGCCACTCGCCGCGCACGCCGCCCGCGTCGCGCCCGGGCGGGCGTGGGAGGTCTCGCACACGGGTGGCCACCGGTTCGCGCCGACGGCAGTGCTGCTGCCGTGGGGCCAGACCCTCGCACGCCTCGACGACCACGCCTGCGAGTCGGTGCTCGCGGCGAGCGAGACGGGACAGCTGCCCCTCGAGCTCTTCGGCCCGATCCACGACCGCGGCCGTTCGGCGGTCCCCGGGGCGTCGCAGTGCGCCGAGTCCCACATCCGCGTGGAGACGGGCGAGACGCGCTTGGCCGCGCTCTGGGCGAGTGAGCCCGAGCCGGTCGACGACGGCTCCGAGGTGCTCGTCACCCACGCCGACGGCCGCCGGTGGCGTGTCCAGGTCACGCGCAAGCCGGTCGGGCTCGCCCGACCCGAGTCCTGCGGCAAGAAGCCGCTCGACGTCCTCGAGCACCGGGCGACGACCCTGGAGGCCTGGTTCTGAACGGGCCCGTCCCGGCCTCCACGGCCTTCGGGCGCTTCTGGAGGGCTGGTGCCGTGTCCGGACTGGGCTCCTACGTCACCGTCTTCTCGCTGCAGACCCTCGTCGTCCTCACCCTGCACGGGACTGCCACCGACGTGGGATGGCTGAACGCCGCACGCTGGCTGCCCTACCTCGTCTTCGGTCTCGTGGTGGGCGCCGTCGTCGACGGGCGGCGTCGGCTGCCCCTGATGGTCGGGACGGACCTGGCACAAGCAGGGCTGCTCCTCGCCGTCCCGCTGCTGTGGTGGCTGGGGGCACTGTCCCTGCCCGCGCTCATGGTCATCGTGGTGCTCGCAGGTACCGCCGCGGTCGTCAACGGCGCCGCCGAGATGTCGTTCCTGCCGCGGCTGCTCGAGCCGCGCCACCTGCAGCCGGCACACGCTCGGATCGACGGGACCGACGCCGCCGCCTCGACGGCCGGTCCCGCGCTCGGCGGGCTGCTCGTCAACGCAGTGGGCGCTCCACTGGCCGTCCTGCTCGACTCCCTCACGTACGTCTACTCCGCCCTCACGCTGCGCCGGATCGACGTCGACGAGCCTCCGCCACGCACCGGGGTGACGCTGCGCGGGCTGGCCGCCGAGATCGCGGAGGGGGTCCGGTGGGTCTACCGGTCCTCCGGGCTGGCCACGGTCGCCGTCGCCACCCACGCGTGGTTCGTCGGCAACGCGGTCGTCGGCGTCGTCCTGGCCCCGTACGTCCTGGTCACCCTCGGCCTGACGGCATTCCAGTTCGGCATCGCCGGCGCGACCGGAGGCCTCGGCGCCGTCGTCGGCGCCCTGCTGACGACGCGGGTCGGCCGACGACTCGGCACGGGCCGCACGATCATCGCCTGCCACGTCATCACGACGGCCGGGGTGGTCACCCTGGCGCTGGCCGGTCACGGCGGCGGCGGCACCCTCGCCGCCATCGTGACCGGCCAGTTCCTCTACGGCCTGGCGATGGGCATGAGCAACTCCCACGAGATGAGCTACCGGCAGCTGGTGACCCCCGACCGGCTGCAGGCCCGCACCAACACCACGCTGCGTTCGTTCAACCGCGCCGTCGCCATGGTCGTCGCGCCGCTGGCCGGCATGCTCGCCGATGCCTGGGGCATCCGCTCCACGCTGCTCCTCGCGGCCGGCGTCTTCGCCCTCATCGCGATCGGGCTGTCCCTCAGCCCCTTTCGCACCGTCCGGGCACCTGTCTAGACGGACAGGACGGCGTCAGGCTTCAACGTGCCCGTCTGGCCCGCCCGCCCGCGTGCCGACTCCGGCCCGCACCAGCAGGCGGGAGCGAGCAGGACCCACCGCGAGCAGTCCCGCGGCTGCGGTCACACCACGTGGAACTCGACCCGGTGGACGAGGGTGTCGTCGTCGATCGGCCCCGCATGGGCGGCTCGCCGACGGAGCGACTCCCGATCCGCCTCGCCGCAGGCCCGCACGTCGTCGTCGGTCACCGCGCAGAAGGGCAGCACCTCGAGCGAGTCGATCTCGATGAGCACGCCGGCCGTCGCGGGACAGAGGATTCCACGGCAGCGGAATCCTCTGTCCCCCAGGCACTTGCTAGCTCTGGAGCTGGTGCTCCTCGACGGCAGCCTCGTGGGTCGTCTCCTCGATGTAGGCCCGGGCCCGCTCGTCCGGCAGGCGCATCCGGTAGGCCATGACGTAGATCGCGAGCGACACGACGAAGAGCACGGGGATGGCCGTGCCGAAGCCGATGACACCGAGGCCGCCGTCGTAGTCCCCGAGCCACGACACGAGGGTGAGCGCCCCGAGCCAGGGCAGGACCCACAGCCCGGCCCGGAAGTCGAGGGACTGCCCGCGCAGCACACCGGTCGCGGAGAAGATGCCGAGCAGGACGAAGCCGATGAGCACCGCGACCATCAGCTTCCAGTCGGTCTGCCAGCCGGACCAGTAGACGATCAGGTTGGAGCCCCAGAACGCGAGGAACGGCACGACGTGACCGCCGGGCAGGCGGAACGGGCGCTCGGCGTCGGGGACCTGCTTGCGCAGGGCGGCCAGCACGAGCGGCCCGGAGGCGAAGGACAGCACGGTCGCCGAGGTGATGAAGCCGACGAGCTGCTGCCAGCTCGGGAACGGCAGGAACGCGATGAGACCGATGATGAACGCCAGGACCAAGCCGATGACCGGCGCGCCGCG
>Ga0308174_10001693_pt1 | contig 10471 bp, 10 predicted proteins | sample PhyPR2_FD_203894 | JGI IMG/M metagenome (GOLD analysis project Ga0308174, IMG submission 203894) | Soil microbial communities from UC Gill Tract Community Farm, Albany, California, United States - DLSLS.P.R2 | ecosystem: Environmental > Terrestrial > Soil > Agricultural land | place: USA... | reverse complement strand
GCGGCTTGTGCATCCTCGTATGCAATGTTTGCTGCAACGCAAATTTTCGCCCGCGTGAAGCGCCAGGACTTGAGCGTGCCGTCCTTTGTAATCTTCAGGTGACAGGCCATTGCTGCGCGCATCTGGCCTTCCTTCAGCGAGCAAATGTCAGCGGACAGTTCCTCAGGGAGCATGGGGACCACGCGGTCGGGGAAATAGACGCTGTTGCCGCGCGCGCGAGCTTCGCGGTCGAGCTCCGATCCGGGCCGCACGTAGAAGCTCACATCGGCGATGGAGACGATCGCCTTCCAGCCTCCGGCATTTTCGGGGTCGTCGTCGGGCGCCGCCCAGATGGCATCGTCATGATCGCGCGCGTCCTGCGGATCGATCGCGACGATGGGCAGGTGCGTCAGATCCTCGCGCTCGCCGAGCGGCAGTGTCGCGACGCGGTGAGCCTCGTCGATCGCTTCCTGCGCGAACTCGGCGCGAAGCCCGTGCTTGTGAATCGCGATAAGGCTGAAGCTGCGCGGCGCGAACGGGTCGCCGAGGACGGCATCGACACGCGCACTTACCCGTGGCGGACGCCCCGTCACTTCGCACAGCACCAGGTCGCCGGGTTCCGCATCCTTTCGATCACTGATGAAAAGCTCGCGCCGTTCCCGCTTGTCCACGGGGGAGAGCCAGAAGCGCTCGCCTTCCTGCTTGACCACTCCGAGGGTCAGCTCGGCGGAACGGGCAAGTTTCTTGAGCGGGTGGGCAATCCAGCCCTGCCCTTTCTCTTCAGTCCTGGCGAGAACGCGATCACCGATGCCAAGCGCGCTTCGTTTGCCGCCTTCGACGATGCGGATGCGGGGCGGCGGCGTTTCGGCGTGCCACTGCTCGGGGACCGCGAACACAGCACCGCTGTCGTCGGCCTGCGCGACGCGGAGCACGGTCACCTTGGGCACTCCGCCGGCGTGGTGGAATGCGCGGCCCGGTGAGCTGTCGATCAGGCCCTCGTCCGCCATGTCCTTGAGCAGCCGCTTGAGGTCGATCTTCTGTTGGCCGGATAGTCCGAACGCCCGCGCGATCTCCCGCTTGCCCGCCGGCTGATCGGACGATGCAATGAAGTCGAGGATCTGCTTGCGGCTGGGAAGGCCTGCGGAGTTCTTGCGGGGCATGAGGAGGCCCTAAACGCAACAGAAGCGTGAAGCGACCCTAGCGCAGGCCGGTCTTCGCGAGCGCTTCGTCGATCTCACTCACACGCGCCTTGAACCTGGGATCGTCGACGCCGCCATAGCGCTTCACGAATTCCGCGTTGGTCAGGCCGTCCTCGCGCCTGACGAGCTGACTCGGAAGCAATTGTTCCGGCGTCGCTTGCGTCAGCAACTGAGCGATGCGGCCCGCGCTCGCAGGGTCCACGGCCGCGCGAGCCGTCAGGAATCCGGCGCGATCCGCGGCAAGGTCGGCCATGGAGAAGCCGCTCGGATCGCCGACGGAGAAGCGTGACTGGCGCGACAGGCTGTCGGACAGCTCCTTCCATTCGCCAACCGCCTCGCTGAGCTGCACGCCCGCACCAACGGCAATCGCCGCCGAAAGCGCCCAATGGGCGGTCCAGTCGAAGCGGTCGTGTATCGACGTGTAGACGGTAGGAATTCGGCAGCGGCGAATCTCATCCCTTGCCGTGCCGGCGAAGTCGCCGACACGCTCGTCCACCAGCAGCATGCCGAGAGCAACGAATGCCGAACGATTGAAATCGACCGGCGTGCTTCCGGCCCTGTCCAGCGAAAACGCTCGGTGAACTTGATCAGCGAAGATCTTGCTCGGCTCGGCCTTCTGGAGCTGCGCAAGCGTGCAATAGATGCGCGCGACCTGCGTCCCGTCGATTGACTGCTCCGAGACGACGCCCGCCATCTGATCGACCAGGCCGGTCTTGCTCGGCAAGCTGACGAGAGCGGTCACCTTGCCATCTTTGACCGCAAAGTTGCGGATCACCTGATCGAGTGGCGGCACGCCTTCGTGGCGCCGATCGATGACCCACCTGCCAAGCTCCAACGCCCAGCGGCTCAGCACGGGCGGCAGGGTCAGTGCTCCGATCGTCAGATGAGTGCGCGGGAATTTCGCGCTCGGCGCCTCGGCGGCAATGGTGACGTTGAGCCAGCGATTAAGCGGCAGGCGGTGGCTTGCTTGCGCACGAAACTGCTGCCCCTCGATCGAGAGCCGCAGCCGGTCCGGGCGGAAGCCATGGCTTGCGAGTGCGCCCAGGCCATCCAGCTGCTCAGCTCCAAGCGAAACGGCGTTGCCGCCCGAATTGCCCTTCGCGTCGCGAAGCTGACGATATGCGTCGCGGCCTGCGCCGACCTGCTCGGCCGTGGGCGCCAGCGGCTCCGGCAGCAGCGGCTCCGTGCTTGTGAGCGTGAACCACATGATCAGGCCAACGAGGATGAACTCGGCGAGGATGATCAGAAGAGTTCGGCGCGTCTTCCGTCGCGCGGGCGCCGCCTCGGTCAACGCAGCTGGCTGTCCTTGCTGCCGCGTCTGTTGATGGTCGAATGAACGACCTTCTTGTCGCGCTCGGCTTGGCACGCGACACAGGTGCGCACGCCCGGAAGCGCTGCGCGACGGCGCTCAGGGATAGGCTCGCTGCAATCGTCGCATTCCTCCGCGCTCTCGCCAGTCGGCGTCAGCGCTCGTGCGCGAAGGATCGCATCCTTCACGGTGTCGTCGATCTGGTCCTGAACCGCGCCGTCGCGCGTCCAACCGCCGGCCATGTCATTCTCCTCTAGCCGCTAACGCTCCAAGAGCGTCAGGGCTTCTTCTGAGGAGCAATATAGGGATGGAACGCCCCGCCCGGAACAGCTGAAGCGACGGGGCTTTCGAAGCCGTCCTGGCTCACCGAAGAAACGCCGAACACCCAATCGTCGACGCGGACGTGAGGAAGGACGAGCTTGCAACTGTCTGGGCAGGCACTTGCGGGAACGGCTCGCGAGACTTCCCAACTGTTTGCGTCGGTCCGGCGCCAGCCAACTTTGTACGACGATGCACTAGCGACCGATGGCCACGTCACCGTCGTATTCGTGCTCACCCCACCCTCAACCTTCGGCTCCGGTGGCGGCGGCGCGCCGGCGATGGCCGCAAGCGCGGCGATGTTCAGCTTCGTCATCTTGGCCAAATACGCAAAATCGACATGGTCGATCGTGTCGCCATATTTGATCCCATTCTCGGTCCTCAGATCTTGGTGCTGCCAGTTGTAATTCTCGATCGCGACGGTGATGCGGGCGGCGGGATAGCCAAGCTCCAGCCAAGGAATATGGTCGCCCCCGCGCTGGAAGCGGTCGGTTCGCCAGATCTGCCGGACGTCGAGCCCGACCTTCAGCCGCCCCGCAAGGCTCGCCAGATAGCGTGAGATATTCCGCGACGGTGCGTCATTCTCGCCGCCAAGGCTATGTGTCGCCGCCATCAAATCGGTCTGCCCCTGGGAGCGCGGCCCTTCTGAAAGCACCCGAGCATGCGTGGAATCGCAAACACCATCGGATGAACAGCTGTTACCGATGATATCGTTGTTAAGGACCGTCACCACATTCCAGCCCTGTGCTTTCGCATAATTCGCCAGCACCTTGCCGCCGAGTAGCCCCTGCTCCTCTCCGGAGAGCGTCGCGTAGACGACGGTGCCGGGAAACTTGTGCTTCGACAGAACCCGCGCCGCCTCGATGACTGCCGCCGTTCCGGAGCCGTCGTCATTCGCGCCCGGTGCATCCGACGTGGAATTCATGATGTCGGTGACGCGGCTGTCGATATGCCCCTGGATGACGACCACGTCGTTGGGACGCTCGGTCCCGCGCTGGATCGCGACCACGTCGCAGACGCGGGTCGGCGTGGGCACGCGTTGGTTGGTCATCATCTCGCAAGGACGGACCGTCGATAGGCCGAAGGTCTCGAACTTGCCCTGAGTCCAGTTGAGCGCCGCGCCGATCCCGCGCTTCGGGTCTGTCTGCGAAGAGAGCGTGTGCCGCGTACCGAAGCTCACCAGCGTCTCGATCGTATGACGCATCTCGACCTGGCTCACCGGCTGGACGATCGCTCGGAGCCGGGCATCGGGCGATGGCGGCGGTGCAGCCCCGATCAACACAAGACACAGCACGGCGGCAATTTTACGCATCGCGACTCTCCCTCTCCTCGGCTTGGCCAACTGGCATTTGCTTGTTGCCGGGTCTAGGGGAGCCGCAATTCAGAACAGCAGACTTGAGGACGCGTTTCCATGCTTCGCAGCATCGATCATTTCATCGGCGGTTCCACCTTCGCTTCGGGCGAGCGGCAGGGCGAGGTCTTCGACCCGAACCAAGGCCAGGTGCAGGCCCACGTACGCCTCGGCACCGCGGCCGACCTCCAGAAGGCCGTCGACGCCGCCAAGGCGGCGCAGCCGGCCTGGGCCGCCACCAACCCGCAGCGCCGCGCGCGCATCATGTTCAAGTACAAGGAATTGATCGAAGCCCACATGGACGAGCTCGCGCACCTGCTGAGCTCCGAACATGGCAAGGTCATTGCCGACGCGAAGGGGGACGTGCAGCGCGGCCTCGAAGTCATCGAGTTCGCTTGCGGCATCCCGCAGGCGCTCAAGGGCGAATATACGGTCGGCGCCGGCCCTGGCATCGACGTCTATTCGATGCGCCAGCCACTCGGAATTGGCGCGGGCATCACCCCGTTCAACTTCCCGGCGATGATCCCGATGTGGATGTTCGGCATGGCGATCGCAGCCGGCAACGCTTTCATCGTGAAGCCGTCGGAGCGTGACCCCAGCGTACCGATCCGGCTTGCCGAGCTGATGACGGAAGCCGGCCTGCCCGACGGAATTCTCAACGTTGTTCACGGCGACAAGGAGATGGTGGACGCGATCCTCGACCATCCTGACATCGCGGCCGTCAGCTTTGTCGGAAGCAGTGACATCGCGCAGTACATCTACGCGCGCGGCACGGCGAACAATAAGCGTGTGCAGGCATTCGGCGGCGCCAAGAACCACGGCATCGTCATGCCCGATGCCGACCTGGATCAGGTCGTAAACGACCTTGCCGGCGCTGCCTTCGGGTCGGCTGGCGAGCGATGCATGGCGCTCCCGGTCGTCGTTCCAGTCGGCGACGAGACTGCCGATCGCCTCCGTGAGAAGCTCATCCCGGCCATCGAAGGCCTGCGCGTCGGCGTCTCAACCGATCCTGACGCTCACTACGGGCCCGTCGTCACCAAGGCGCACAAGGAGCGGGTCGAGAACTACATCCAGATGGGCATCGACGAGGGCGCCGAGCTCGTCGTCGACGGCCGCGGCTTCAAGCTGCAGGGGCATGAGGAAGGCTTCTTCGTCGGCCCGACCTTCTTCGATCACGTGAAGTCGAGCTTTCGCACCTACAAGGAAGAGATCTTCGGCCCGGTGCTGCAGATGGTCCGCGCCAAGGATTTCGAGGAAGCGGTCCGCCTTCCGTCCGAGCATGAATACGGCAACGGCGTCGCAATCTTCACCCGCAACGGCCACGCCGCGCGCGAATTCACTGCGCGCGTCAACGTCGGGATGGTCGGCGTCAACGTGCCGATTCCGGTGCCGGTATCCTACCATAGCTTCGGTGGCTGGAAGCGCTCCGGCTTCGGCGACATTGGCCAGTACGGCATGGAAGGCCTGCGTTTCTGGACCAAGAACAAGGTCGTGACTCAGCGCTGGCCTGATGGCGGCGCGCATGGGGAAAGTGCATTCATCATTCCGACAATGGGGTAGGCAGTCAGTAAAGGGGGCAGGCCATGATCTTCTGGACGCTTGCGGCGGCGGCTCTAGTTCAATGGACCGGTCCGCGGACTGTTGAATATGTCGGCCCCGGCTACTTCTGCGGTGGCGGCTATGCCGTCCAACTGACGAAGGGCGAACGCGCGCTGATCCTGCCTCAAGGGCAGGCCCCGCAGGCAACGCGCCTCGTTTTATCCGGCGGGGAGGTCAACATCGTCACGGGCACCCGCCCCGATGCCGGCCCGGTGGTGAAGACCTACGGCGGCACGGCAGTGATACAGCAGAGTATCGGCGAAGGCGTCGCTTACACGGTTGCCGACCAGACTAGCTTCGCACTGCGCGTGACGAGCAGCGCCTTCCACGGCTTCAAGAACGACCGCTGGTTCTTCACCAAGGCGAACTTCACCGACGGGGCAGACCGGGCTGTCCCCTGTCTCGCTGCCTACAGCTATTAAACAGGGATATTGCTGAGAGGCGGCGCGTTCCGGCTACGGTAGATAGTCGGAGGTTGTGATGCGTGCAGCACCCACTCTAGCGATCTTCGCCCTGCTCGCGGGCGTCGGGACCGCGTGCCACAAGGGCCAGCAGCAGGCGCAGGAGCAGAATATCTCGATCGACGACGCAACGACGGGCAACGGCATCCCAGCCAATGCCGATGTAGAAACGCTGCCGCCCGACGAGAGCAGCGAGACTAGTTCGACAGAGCTCCAGAACGGCCAGGACAATCCGGACGTAAACGACCTGAACGCGTCGACCAATTCATTCTAAGCTGAGGAACTGCCAGATGATCCTCTATTATTCTCCCGGTGCCTGCTCCCAGGCTCCGCACATTCTGTTGCACGAGATTGGCCTCGGCCACGACGCCAGGCGCGTGGACCTCAAGAACAAGGTACTGGAGGACGGCAGCTCCTATCTCGACATCAATCCAAAGGGTGCGGTTCCGGCCCTTCAACTCGACAATGGCGAGGTGCTGACCGAGAACGCGGTCATCCTCCAATATCTCGGCGACCGCGCCGGCTCAGCCGACACCTTGCCCGCGCTCGGTCACTTTAGCCGCTACCGCGTGCTCGAGCTCGTCAATTACATCACGACCGAGCTGCACAAGAGGTTTGGGTTCCTGTTCCATCCAGAGGCATCCGATGAGATGAAGCAGCTCGTTGCGGGGGACTTGGGAAAGAAGCTCGACCATATCGACAAGGTGCTCGGCAAGGGTCCGTTCCTGATGGGCGAGGAGCTCACCCTGGCCGACCCTTACCTGTTCGTCATGACCAGCTGGGCGGAGAAAATGCTCGGCGGGCTCGAGCGATGGCCGAACCTTCGCGCGTTCCATGAACGCATGCTGCAGCGGCCCTCTGTCCGCAACGTCCTAAAGTTCGAGGGCTTGCTGGAGGAGGAAACCGCGGGCTAGAGCGCCCGCGCAATGACGCAATTCGATCTTACCGACGACCAGCTCCAGATCCAGGAGATGGCGCGCAAGTTCACGGCGGACGCAATCACGCCTTTCGCCGGCGAGTGGGACGAGAAGAAGATTTTCCCGCGCGACACGATCCGCGAGGCAGCCGAGCTCGGCTTTGGCTCCATCTACGTCTCCGAGGAGAGCGGCGGCATTGGCCTCGGGCGCTTGGAAGCGGCGCTGATCATGGAAGCCATGGCGTACGGCTGCCCTTCGACGAGCGCCTTCATCTCCATCCACAACATGGCGTCGTGGATGATCGACCGCTTCGGCTCAGCCGAGGTGAAGCAGAAGTACCTGCCCACGATGATCACGATGGAGAAGATCGGCAGCTATTGTCTGACCGAACCTTCGTCGGGCTCAGACGCTGCGGCGCTTAAGACCAAGGCGGTCCTGGACGGCGATCATTACGTCGTCTCGGGCTCCAAGGCCTTCATCTCGGGCGCTGGCGAAAACGAAGTCTACGTCACGATGGTCCGCACCGGCGAGGACGGCCCGAGGGGCATCACTTGCCTCGTGATCGACAAGGACATGCCGGGCGTCAGCTTCGGCGCTCAGGAGCGCAAGCTCGGCTGGCATTCGCAACCGACCGCGCAGGTCAATTTCGATGACGCCCGAGTGCCCGTCACCAATCGCGTCGGCGGCGAGGGCGAGGGCTTTCGCATCGCGATGATGGGCCTGGACGGCGGCCGCCTGAACATCGGTGCCTGCTCGCTCGGAGGCGCCCAGCGCTGCCTCGATGAGGCGATCCGTTACACCAAGGACCGCAAGCAGTTCGGCACTCCGATCGCAGATTTCCAAGCAACGCAGTTCACGCTCGCTGACATGGAGACCGAACTGCAGGCTGCCCGGTACCTACTGTATGTCGCGGCCGCTAAAGTGACCGACAACTCTCCCGACAAAACGAAATTCGCGGCGATGGCCAAGAGACTTGCCACCGACACCGGATCGTCCGTTGTCGATCGAGCCCTGCAGCTTCACGGCGGCTATGGCTATCTCATGGACTATCCGGTCGAGCGCTTCTGGCGCGACCTTCGCGTCCACTCGATCCTCGAGGGCACCAACCAGATCATGCGAGTGATCGTCAGCCGCGACCTGCTGCGCCAATGACCGACGACGTCCTGATTACGACGCAGGATCGTATTGGCCGGATCCGCCTGAACCGGCCGAAGGCGATTCACGCTCTGACGACGGCCATGTGCGAGAAGATGAGCGAGGCGCTCCTGAACTGGCGCCAGGACGAAAGGGTCGAAGCAATTGTCATCGATCATGCCGAAGGCCGCGGCTTCTGCGCGGGAGGTGACGTGGTCATGCTCGCGCGCAGCGGAAATACGGACGCCGAAGAGGCGAAGCGGTTCTTCTTCGCGGAATACCGGCTAAACCACCTGCTCTTCACCTATCCAAAGCCCACCGTCGCGATCATGGACGGGATCACGATGGGCGGTGGAGTGGGCATCTCGCTTCCCTGCGACTACCGCATCGCAACCGAGAACACGCGGTTCGCCATGCCCGAGACTGGCATCGGCCTGTTTCCTGACGTCGGCGGCGGTTGGTACCTGCCTCGCCTCCCCGGCCGTGTCGGTGAGTTCATGGCATTGACCGGCGCGAGGTTGGACGGCGCGGAGTGCCATTACCTCGGCCTCGCCACGCATTATATCGAACAAGCTTCGCTCGCCGACATGATCGAGCGGATCGCGACGACGCGGCAGCGCGTGCAGGGCCCGATCGGGGCATTCGCGTCCTCGGCTCCGGACCCAAAGATCGCGGCCAACCTTCCAAACATCACCGAGCTATTCGCCTCGAACCGGCTCGAAGATGTGCTCGCCGCCCTTGAAGCAGACGGCGGCGACTGGGCGACGAGCGAACTGGCGAGCCTCAAAACGAAGAGTCCGCTGTCGTGTAAAGTTTCTCTGTGGCTGCTCGCAGAGGGGGCGAAGCGCGACAACTTCACCGAAGAGATGCGCGCCGAATATGCGCTCGCTGGACGTATCGTTCGTACGCATGATTTCCGTGAAGGCGTCCGCGCGCTGCTGATCGACAAGGACAACAATCCGCAATGGGACCCGCCCACAGCCGAAGAAGTCACTGACGAGATGTTGGACGTGCTTTTCGAGCCGCTCCCGGAGACAGAGGCCTGGACGCCATTCCTGGAGACCCAGCATGAGCCAGTTTAGCACCATCCTCATCGAGCAGCGCGGCGCCGTCACGCTCGTCACCCTCAACCGGCCCCAGGCGCTCAATGCGCTCAATCGCGACGTGGAGCGTGAAATCTCCGCCGCCTTCACCGCATATGACGCCGACCCGTCGCAGCGGTGTCTGGTCCTCACCGGTTCGGAAAAAGCGTTCGCTGCCGGCGCGGACATCAAGGAGATGCAGCCGCAGGGCTTCGCCGACATGTACAATGCCGACTGGTTCGGCGGCTGGGAGCGCGTCACCGCGACCCGCAAGCCCTGGATTGCCGCTGTTTCCGGCTACGCGCTGGGCGGCGGTTGTGAGCTGGCAATGATGGCCGACTTCATCATCGCCGGCGACAGCGCCAAGTTCGGCCAGCCGGAAATCAAGCTTGGCGTCACGCCGGGCATGGGCGGTTCTCAGCGGCTGACCTTGGCGGTCGGGAAGGCCAAGGCGATGGAAATGTGCCTCACCGGGCGGATGATGGGTGCCGAAGAGGCGGAACGCTCCGGCCTCGTCGCGAAGGTCGTTCCGGCAGCCGAATTGCTCGACGAAGTGCTCAAGACCGCAGAGGCGATCGCCGCGATGCCGCCCGTCGCCGCCGTGGCCGTCAAGGAAATGGTCAACGCAGCGTTCGAAATGCCGCTCGCTCAAGGCCTGCGCTTCGAGCGTCGCCTGTTCCACGGCTTGTTCGGAACGGAAGACCAGAAGGAAGGCATGGCCGCGTTCACGGACAAGCGGCCCGGCAATTGGAAGGGACGCTAAAAGGCATGGCGAGGATCGCATTCATCGGACTGGGGCACATGGGCGGCGGCATGGCCCCGAACCTCGCCAAGGCCGGGCATGAGGTGCGCGCCTTCGACCTCGTTCCACAGGCCGTCGAGCAGGCCGTCGGCAGGGGCTGCACGTCCGCTTCCTCCGCGGCCGAGGCGGTTATGGGCGCGGACGTCGTCATCACGATGCTCCCCGCCGCAAAGCATGTCCTTGCGGTTTACGAAAACGACGTCGCTCCCAATGCGAAGCCGGGAACGCTGCTGATCGACTGCTCCACCATTGACGTGGTCAGCGCGCGCGAGGTCGGCGAGGCGCTCAAGAGCCAGGACTTTGAGTTCGTTGATGCGCCA
>Ga0308174_10001692_pt1 | contig 10471 bp, 9 predicted proteins | sample PhyPR2_FD_203894 | JGI IMG/M metagenome (GOLD analysis project Ga0308174, IMG submission 203894) | Soil microbial communities from UC Gill Tract Community Farm, Albany, California, United States - DLSLS.P.R2 | ecosystem: Environmental > Terrestrial > Soil > Agricultural land | place: USA... | reverse complement strand
ACCGACCGCGATCCAGCACAAGGCCCTCGATCTCCTCGGCGTCCGTTGTAGCCAGTAGAACCGCGTTCCGGCTGGCTATCGTCCATGAAAATCAGAGGCTTGCGTGCGCCGAAAGAAGGAAGCTCGGGCTAAGGTGTCGTCAGGATTCGGGCCAAGACAGTAGTGCGGCACGCACAACCCGGCGGGCAGTCTCCTGCGAGAAGCCGGCTTTCGCCTGGACGGCCAGGCCTTGGATTAGCGAGATTACGAGCGAGGCAGCATCGTCGCTGGTCATGCCCGGTGGCAGCGGAGCCGTTGCCACCGTCTCTTCAAACCGTTCGCGTAGCTGCACTCTGAAGCGCTCGCGGTTGCGTACGAGTTCCTGCCTGATTGGCTCGGTGATCGTGGAACAGGCCAGCGCGGCGTTGAGTTCGAGACAGCCATTGGGGGTCCGCTCGCCGATATGCAGCTCCGTCATTCCGTAGAGCAGGCGCTCGGCGATGCGACGCGGCGTTGGCTCGACAAGCGCTTCCAGCCGAAAACCGAGAAAATCGCGATTGTACAGTTCAACGACGCGCCAGAAGAGCGTCTCCTTGCTACCGAACGCCTTATAGAGGCTTGATTTCGTCAGCCCCATCGCCTCCATCAGGTCACTTAGTGACGTGCCCTCATAGCCTTTCTCCCAAAAAAGCCGAAGGGCAGCCTGCAACACCTCGTCTTCGTCAAACTCGCGTGGCCGGGCCATGGTGCTCGCTGCCTCGATACAGCCTTGAACGATTGGGGACCGCTTGGTATATAACACGCGTCGCGCTGAATCCAGCACTCCGTAATGGGTCGAGCGTGGAGTTCCGTGGGTGCAAGCCCGCGTTTTTTCGCCTAGAAGTGGACCGTCTGGTCCATAATACATAAGTACGGCGGGCCAACTGCAAGAGGCTCAACCGCGCGGCAACCACCAGAAGCCGAGGAGAAAGCAACCGTGCCCCTCAATCTATCCCTTCACTCATAGGAGTCAGCATGAGCAATGGAATCATCATGACCAACGCCGTCATCGAAACTATCCTGAGCCGCAGCGCCACCAAGTACTACGACCCTGCTGCCATCTTGAGCGACGACCAAATCCGCGCGCTGGTGCGAATTGGCACCACCGCGCCGACATCCTTCCACTTGCAGAACTGGCGCTTCATCGCCGTACGCACGCCTGAAGCCAAGGCTCGGCTGAGCCCGATTGCCTGGAATCAGCCCGCGATCACCGATGCAGCCGTTACCTTCATCGTCTGCGGACAGTTGGCCGACTCCAGCGTAATACCAGAACGCCTGGCTCCGTTGGTTGAAGCGGGCATCATGCCGGCAAAGATGGTGCCGGAATGGGAAATCCCCGCACGCGATTTGTACATGGAGTATCCACAGCGCCAGCGCGACGAGGCAGTACGCACCGGCACCTTCGGTGCGGCGGCGATGATCTATGCGGCCCGCTCGCTGGGCCTGGGTTCGACGCCGATGATCGGTTTCGATGCCGAAGCGGTGCACCGCGAGTTCGGACTGGCCGAGGACGAAGTGCCGGTCATGCTGTTGTCCATAGGGGCGGAGCGTCCGGGAAACTGGCAGCAGAAGCCGCGCCGTCCGATCGCCGACGTGCTGGATTTGGTATGATGATTAGTTAAGTCAATGGCTTACGGAGAATACGATGGCAAGAAGTGCAGCTCCAAAGCCGGAACAGGTGCCGGCCGATTCGAAACCGACTCTCGATGCGCTCACCAAGAACATCGGGTTCACCCCAAATATGATGGCGACCTTCGCGCAGAGCCCGATCGCGTTCAACGCATGGGCCACCCTGCTCGGCTCCTTGAGCAAGGCGCTCGACGTGAAGACGCGTGACAGCATCGGCCTCGCTGTCTCCGAAGTGAATGGCTGCAACTACTGCCTGACGGTTCACAGCTTTACAGCCGAGCATATGGCCAAGCTGCCGGCCGGTGAAATCGTTCTCGCTCGGAAGGGCCATGCCACCGACCCCAAGCGGGACGCCGCCATCCAGTTCGCGCGCAAAGTCATCGAGACCCGCGGCAACGTCAGCGACGCCGATCTGAAAGCCGTCCGCGATGCCGGCTACACGGATGCGAACGTCATGGAGATCGTCGCGCTGGTGGCGATGTACTCACTGACGAACTTCTTCAATAACGTGTTCGATCCCGAGAAGGACTTTCCCGCCGTTACGCCGGCCGGCTCGATCTGAACTCTATCCGGCCACATCGATGTGATGCGGGCGTAACGCCAAAGCCCAGATGCAGCCCGGAAAGGTTCTTGGGAACGCGTCTGGGCGATTCGTATGCGCCGACAAGTCTAGGAGGAACAAAGTGACGCTCGATCATCCGATTTTCACGCGCTGGCCGGCGCAGTATCCCGATCGGCTGCAACTCTTTTCCGCCCCGACGCCCAATGGGGTGAAGGTCGGCATCATGCTTGAGGAAACGGGCCTTGCCTACGAGCCGCACCGGATCGACATCATGGCGGACGAAAGCCATGACCCGGCCTTTCTGGCGCTCAACCCCAACGGCAAGATTCCTGCAATGTACGACCCTAACGGGCCGGGCGGCACACCGCTCGCGCTGTTCGAATCGGGCGCGATCCTCCTCTATCTTGCCGACAAGACGGGACAATTTATCTCGGCCGGTCCGAACACCCGCTACGAAACGATCCAGTGGGTGATGTGGCAGATGGGCGGGGTCGGGCCGATGTTCGGACAGGTCGGCTTCTTCAACAAATTCGCAGGCAAAGCCTATGAGGACAAGCGCCCGCGCGACCGCTACGCGACGGAGTCAGCGCGGCTGCTCGGTGTCCTCGACGAACGGCTCGCGGGCCGCGACTGGGTGATGGGCGCTGATTACAGCATCGCCGATATTTCTCTGCTCGGCTGGGTGCGCAACCTGATCGGCTTTTACGAAGCGCGCGAGCTCGTCGGCTTCGACCGCTTTCTTCATGTGCAGGCGTGGCTCGACCGCGGCCTCGCGCGTCCGGCGGTGCAGCGCGGGCTAGAAGTGACGGCGGCCTAGAGAGGGTCTGCCTGAAGTTGACTTGAGGTGGCGAGGGGTGATCCGCGAACGGAAACGCACGGGCCTTGGCCGCGCCTGCCCCTGCTGCGGCGGCGCGCTGCACCCGATCGACGGACTTCGCACCGAGCAACTCGACATCGCGCCCGCGCAACTGCGGGTGCCTTCGCCTGGTCAGTGTCGAAATGGTAGGACGTCGTCTCGTTCCCTTTTTTGCGCAGCAGACTTTGGGTCCTCGTGGGACGATTTGCGCGCAGCTTGCCGCCCGATGCCAATTGCCGCCGTTAATGATTTCAATTCCCGGAGCGAGACTTCCCGCGTGCGGCCCGCTGCCGCGTGACCTCGGTCGTGCCAGTGATTTGCAGACGTCGGGACACACGGGCTAGCAGCGCCGGAAGCTGCCGCTGGCCCGTTTCTGATCGCGTCCTGTTACTACGTCCGCCCGGCGGTCACCCCGCCATCAACGTCGTGGATTGCCCCAGTCGTCCAGCCGGCTTGGTCCGACAGGAGGAAGGCGACGTGGCGCGCGATGTCCTCCGGTCGCCCGACGCGGCCGATCGGGTGCATGGCGCTGAACCCTTTGACGAGTGTTTCTTCGACCTGATCAGGCTCTATGAACGCACCGAATAGCGGCGTGACGACGACCGCGGGGGAGACGGCATTGACGCGAATGCCGTGATCCCCGAGCTCGATTGCGAGCGTCTGCGTAAGCGAGTGCAAGCCTGCCTTCGCCATCGAGTATGCCGTCGAGGGCGTCGCCTTGACCGCCTGCCGGGCCCACATCGAGCCGATGTTCACGATGGAGCCCGAATGGTTTTTCGCCATGTTGCGGGCCACGGCTTGCGTGACGAAGAAGAACGCGCGGTTGAGATCCAAGTAGGAGTCATAGTCCTCGGTCGCGTAATCAAGAAACGGCTTCGGAATGAAGAAGCCTGCTGCGTTGACTAGGTGCCGAATGGGACGCGCTTCCTGGTCGATCCTGCTGATCAACCCGCGGACAGAATCCCCGTCGTAGAGGTCGGCAGCAATCGTTTCGACTGAGCCGCCGCCGGCATTCTCGAGCTGCCGCCTGGCGGTCTCGAGCCTTCCCTCATTGCGGGCGATGATGACGACGGTCGCGCCCTGCTCGACGAGGATGCGCGCCGTCGCCAAACCCATGCCGCTTGAGCCCCCGACAATGTAGCTCAACGCTTGCACAGTCGAATTTCCCATCTCGATCGATCCCTCTCCATTGCGCTCGGTAGACCTTACTCAACTGCAGCAGCGATGCGCGGCGTAGAGGGAAGTTCGCGTCTCGGGCAGAGAGTTTCCAATGCAATTTCGTTATCTACTCCATTCCCCAGCGCGATTGCGGCCGCGGTTCGGACGCGTCGTGATCTCACCCGCCGACGTACTTGGCTGGCGGCATCCGGCCGGCAGATCACATCAGATCGCGAGGGATCGAATGGTCCCATGCGCGGTCGCAGACTTCCGCGTCGCGGTGCCACGCGCGGAGTCTGGCTTGCAGCCTGAACGCATCGTTGCTGCAGCTCACGCGCAACTGCGTCTCCACTCGAATTTTCCATTCCCCTCGGGAAACGGCGTCGGTACGCCGCACCTCCGCGACCGCAGTGAGTGGGTCGTCGTCCTTGATCCCGTAGTGCGATTCACCCGTGGATGCGATCTCGAGCCCAATGCGTTCTATGCGCTGTGTACCGGCTTCGGTCTCGGTCACCAACTCGGGCTCGGCGGTCTCCACGGCCGGCAATGACCGCAACAGCGCATCGACCGGCTTCAGCGGCCGGACGGGAAGGGAGAGCGAGCCGCCGTACAAGGTGATCGTCGCCGGCCCTGGAGTAGGCCACATCAGCGGCCAATAGGTGGTGGAGAGTGCCACCCTGACCTTATGCCCCGCCTTGAAAGTCGCTCCCGCGTCATTGAGCCGAACCCGCACGCGATAACGGTGTCCGGGGGAAAGCGCCGACGGCGCATCATATCCGTGCCGGCGCGTCAAATTCAGGACTCCATAGCTGACCCGCAGCACTTCGCCGGACGGGCGGACGTCGCACAGCCGCACCACGATCGCTGCGACGGGCTTGTCAGACGAGAGCTCGAGCGTGACCGCCGGCGCACCAAGGATGTCAAACGGCTCGTCGAGCGCCTGCGTAGCGAACGTGAGCGACCGTCTGTCGTCCTCCGTCTGGTCGTCGGCCTGGTCGCCGCCATACCCGAACGGGCACCACTCGCCGGCGTGCGCTCCGACGGTCTGCGCTGTGTGCAGTACTCTCGGCGTAAGATGTGCCGCTGCGGCCTGCAGGCCGTCATCCGACAGCACGAGGTCTCTGCTGACGTTGCCGACCGGCGGCCAGCTGTCCTCCCCAACCCACTTCCCGGGGAGCTCGAGGTGGTCGGCTGCCGGCGCCACGCTGTTCGAAATCCATGCGCTGAGCATGGGTTCACCCATGAACCCGTTCGCTTCGTCCTTGAGCCAGTGGTCCCACCACTGCAGGATCTTCTGGAGGAATCCGATCTGGGGTCCCGGGCGCGCGATGTGCGGGTATCCGTGCGCCCAGGGACCGATCAGGCCCTTCCTCGGCGCCCGGAGATGCTCCAGGAGGCGGGGGATCGTGTTGGTGTAGCCGTCCGTCCAGCCGCCCACCGCGAACACAGGGCATTGGATCGCGGCGTAGTCCTCGCAGACGGACCCGCGCCGCCAGTAGGCATCGCGCCGCTGGTGCCGCATCCAGCCTTCGAGAAACAGCGGGACGTTCTCAAGGCGCCGCCGCCACATGCCCAGCCACTGGTCTCCGACGAGGATCGGGTCAGGCGGATGCCCTATCGCGCGGAGAAGGAAAGAACCCCAGTCGATCCCCCCTTTCAGAAGGGTGCCACCCATGTAGTGAACGTCGTCCCGGTAACGGTCATCGCTCGAGCAGATCGTGACGATCGCCTTGAGTGCGGGCGGCCTGAGTGCGGCGACCTGCAGTGCGTTGAAGCCTCCCCACGAGATGCCCATCATCCCGACGGCGCCAGTGCACCAAGGCTGGGCGGCCAACCACGCGATGACTTCAAGCCCGTCCTCCAACTCCTGGCGCGAGTACTCGTCGGTGAGAAGGCCCTCGGATTCTCCGGTGCCGCGGATATCGACGCGGACAGCGGCGTACCCGAAGCCAGCAAGATACGGGTGGGTGAGCGCATCGCGCTCGAAGGTGCCATCCCGCTTGCGGTAAGGCAGGTACTCAAGGATCGCCGGGACGGGCTGCTGCACTGCATCGGCCGGCAACCACATTCGCGCGGCCAGATGAACCCCGTCGCGCAACGGAATCGTGGTGTGCTCGATCTCTTTCACCGTGCGCGGGAAGTCACTCCTGATCATGGTATGTAGCCCTCGTCACCGTCTGCTGACGCGCCCGGGGATCTGGCGTTGCGCGTCGTCTGCGAGGTCGCCCGGTTCGCTGTCACCGTCAGTTTCTGGACTCGCGACGATTGACTCGGCATCCCAATCGGCGAAGCTGTACCCGAATGCCTCCAAGCCAAATTCAAGGAACTCAGCTGCCGCTTCATCGCCGGTAACCAGCTCCACGAGCTCACGGAGGCCGCCGTCCCCTAACTGCTTCCGCGCCACGGCTCTAGCCGCCCCCCACTTCGTAACATCGAACTCGTCGCGCCCAAGCAGCATGAGGGCAGTTAGGTCGGTTTGCTCATCAACGTTCAGGTCTCGAAGGAAGGTCGCGATCTCCCCGAGGCGCGCGTCATCCGGCTCCCCCGCGAGACTCTCGGCCGCGGCATCGTCGCCTTCCCCTTCTGCGTCTTCCCGTTCCAGCCCTCGGTCCAGACCGGCCAGCTCGTGCAGGATCTCAATGAGGCGGAACACCGTGTCCGCGGCGATGTTCAGCTCTGCCATCTCTGTCGTCCTTTCCTTGAAGGATTCAGTGTGCACGGCGCGTGGCCGCTGGCTTGGTGATCTCCTGTGGACTGGAGACACCTGGCGCGTAGAGAACGTCAGCGCCGGCATCCGAGTAGGCCTTGAGCCGTTCGATGGAGCTCCCCGTGAACGCGGATTTTGAAGCGGGCTCGCCGACGACGCGTCCGGCGTTGTATGTCACGCGCGCAGGTGCAAGCTAGCTGGGCTAGTCGCGTGGCGACCAATACCTGAGGGTCATCGTTTCCATTCCCGTTTCCGTCTCGACCTGGTCCCAAGCCGTCGGCTACCTGGGTCGCGGCCATCCTTGCGCGTGCTTCGTCAGCAGCGGGATGAGATCCTCAACGCCAGTCCTCTGGTGGTAATCGAACACCACGTCACTGCGCGCAATGACCCCGTCCGGCAGGATGGCGAAGCGGGCCTGCATCGGCAGGATCCAGGGTTCGTCCTCCATCAGGTCGCGCGGCACCGGTCCAAACTCGCGTTCGAGCCCTGCGATCTCCTCCGCAGTGCGGCGTAGGCGAAACGCTTCAGCGGTGCGACCGTCGGCATCGCCGGCAAGATTAAACGTCAGGCCGTATTCACGCACGACATCAGCGCCGGCGTCCCTCTCAAGATCATTGAATATACCCACCACAGCCACGCCCGCGCGCTCGAGCTCGGGCATGCTGCGCATGACGTCGCGCAAATCTGCTTGGCAGCAAGGGCACCACGCACCTCGGTAGAACGTGAGGATCACAGGGCCGTTGCTCAGCAACGCAGACGAGCGCACCGGTTGTCTGTCGACTCCCACCAACTCGAACTCCGGCGCCTGTTCTCCGGCTGAAGGATAGCGGCGGCTTGGTGAGTCGTTCAAATCGGCTGGCGTCATCGTCCTTTCCTCTCCTTCGTTGCGTGTGCCCGGTGGGCGCCGCCCGGGAAAATACCGACTCTCAGTCGGCCGGGTATTTGGAATGCGATAGCCGGCCTCTCGGACCCTGAGAGAACGCGTTTGCTTGGGATGCGCTTCCGCGCCGCCTCAAGAGGGCGCAACGGGACAATCCGACATCCACAAGAGCATTGCGGCATACCCGCTGTTTCCCAATTGGCGGCAAGACTCGGAGTCTGCGGTACCGAATCTCGAGAACTACCTGCTCGGGCTCGCCTTTGCGATCTCGGACCTCATTGCAATGCAGTCCCTTTATGGCCACCTCCTCCATCTTAAATCCGCGACAGTGTGATCGCCGTCCCCTGCCAAGCGGTTGTTGCCGGTTCGGACCACGGAATGCGTTCTGATCTCCGCCGCACGGCAGAACAACTCTTAGATGTCGCCTTCCCGGTCGGCCAATGTGAACACAACGTGCACGATCAGCCCTCTCACGCGCCGATGCGTTTGCATGGCCGCCAATTGAACACTTGACGAAGTCCATTCTAGCAACACTCCAGCCGACTACGGTTCCGGATATCGAACATTGGCGGGTCATGCGGTCAGATGATGGCCCGCAATGATCTGGGGCGGATCCAGCTGCTTGCCTGTCGCTCGATCGCATCCGCGACGGGCGAGCTGTCGGTGGACCCTTAGTCGCCGGCTTGCGTCGTTTGCATCACGGCGCCTTGGCCTTCGTGGCCCGATGACGCTCGGCGGCCGGCGCCGATGCGCTGCACGAGGGTGTAGAAGGCCGGCGTGAAGATCAGGCCGAAGCCGGTCACTCCGAGCATCCCGCCGAACACGGCGGTGCCGAGCGACTGGCGCATCTCCGCGCCGGCCCCGGTCGCCACGACGAGCGGGGCGACGCCGAGGATGAAGGCGAGCGAGGTCATCAGGATGGGCCGCAACCGCGTCCGCGCGGCGTGGATGGCGGCGCCCGTCGGCGTGCTGCCGTCGTCCTGCGCCTGGCGCGCGAACTCGACGATCAGGATCGCGTTCTTCGCGGCCAGCCCGACCAGGACCACGAAGCCGATCTGCGCCAGGATGTCGATCGGCATCCCCCGGAACATCAGGCCGCTGACCGAGGCGAGCAGACACATCGGCACGATCAGGACGACCGCGAGCGGCACTTTCCAGCTCTCGTACTTGGCTGCCAGCACGAGGAACACGAACAGCGCGGCCGCACCGAAGACGAGGACGGTCGGCGTGCCCTTCTGCTCCTGCTGAAAGGCGATCTCGGTCCATTCGAAACCGATGCCGGGCGGAAGCACCTGCTGCGCCAGCTCCTCCATTCGGTGCAGCGCCGTGCCGGTGGCGACGCCGGGTGCCGCCACGCCCTGCACCTCGGCGGCCGGATAGAGATTGTATCGCGGCACGCGGTAGGGGATCGTCGCGTCCTTGAGCTGTGCGACGGTACCGATCGGCACCATGTCGCCGGCCGCGTTGCGCGCCTTCAGGCCGGTGAGGTCCTGCCGGTCGCGCCGGAACCGGCCATCCGCCTGGACGATGACCTGATACGTCCTGCCCAGCAGGTTGAAGTCATTCACGTATTGCGAGCCGAGATAGACCTGCAGCGTGGAGAACACGTCCGTCGGCGCGAGGCCGACCTTCTCCGCCTTCAGCCGGTCGATATCGGCGTAGATCGACGGCGATCCCGCATTGAGCAGGGTGAACACGCCGGCGAAATCCGGGTCCTTGTTGGCGGCGCCGACGAGCGCCCGCGCGGCGTCGACCAACGCCTGCGAGCCGAGCCCCGCGCGGTCCTCCAGCATCATCTTGAAGCCGCCGGAATTGCCGATGCCCTGCACCGGCGGCGGCGGGATGGTGAGGACGTAGGCGTCCTGGATCACCGACAGGCGTCGCCGCAGGTCGGCCAGCACGGTGTTCGCCGTGACCCCTGGCACGGAGTGGTTGTACAGCGACGGCAGGCCGGAAAAGATCGTTCCCGAGTTGCTCGCGACGGTGAAGGTCGTCGCGTCGAGCCCCGCGAAGGGCGAGACATGCTCGATCCCGGGCGTCTTCAGGATGATGTCGACCGCGCGCTTCACTACCTGCTCGGTGCGCGCCAGCGTGGCTCCGGGCGGCAGCTGCAGGACGGTGATGAGGTAGCCCTGGTCCTGCTCGGGGATGAAGCCGGTCGGCGTGCGCGCGACCTCGACCCCGGCGGCGCCGATCAGCGCGACGTAGATCGCGACCACCACCGCGAGACCGCGGACCAGCCGCCGCGTCAGCTGGCCATAGCCGCGCGAGAGCCGGTCGAACCCGCGGTTGAAGCGGTCGAAGCCCGCCGCGAGCAGTCGCGCCGCGAGGCCGGCCCGCGCGGCGCGGCGCGGATCGTGCGGCTTGAGCAGCAGCGCGCAGAGTGCCGGGCTGAGCGTCAGCGATACGAAGCAGGAGATCACCGTGGAAGCCGCGATGGTGACGGCGAACTGGCGGAAGAACTGCCCCGAGATGCCGGAGAGGAAGGCCGACGGCACGAAGACGGCGCAGAGCGTCAAGGCGATCGAGACCAGCGCGCCGCCGACCTCGTCCATCGTGCGATGCGCCGCCGTCGCCGGCGACATGCCCTCGCGCATGTTCCGCTCGACGTTCTCGACCACGACGATCGCGTCGTCGACGACGATGCCGACCGCCAGCACC
>Ga0308174_10001691_pt1 | contig 10476 bp, 10 predicted proteins | sample PhyPR2_FD_203894 | JGI IMG/M metagenome (GOLD analysis project Ga0308174, IMG submission 203894) | Soil microbial communities from UC Gill Tract Community Farm, Albany, California, United States - DLSLS.P.R2 | ecosystem: Environmental > Terrestrial > Soil > Agricultural land | place: USA... | reverse complement strand
TAGGGCGCGGCTGCTAGCACTATGACTTCGTGGCTGCACCGAAGTCATCGGTCGGAGAGGGCCGGTGTCGAGTCCGTCCCAGGAGTCGAACGGTCGCGCTTGATCGACTCGACCCCACGGCCGGTTCTCAGGCTCCGGACTCCGCGAAGTCGAGGTCGGCGGTGTCCACCGTGCCCGCGGTTCGACCGGGAGCCGAGTGGTACCTCCAGTACAGGTTCGTGTGCGCGATCACCAGGTCCGGAGTGGGGGCGCCGTACGGCGAGAGGTCCTCGGTCGTGTGCGCGTCGCCGACCAGCGTCGCGTCGTACCCGCGGGTGATCGCGCCGTGGAGCGTCGAGCGGATGCACTCGTCGGTCTGCGCACCCGAGACGAAGAGCCGTCCGACTCCTCGCTCGGCGAGCACCGACTCGAGGTCGGTCGCCTCGAACGAGTCACCGTAGGCCTTCTGCACCAAGGGTTCGGAGTCGAGCCGGACGAGCTCGGGGACGTACTGCCACGGCTCGCTGCCCTCGGCCAGCTCGTCGCCGTGGTGCTGCACCCAGACCACCTCGACCCCGGCGGCCCGAGCCTTTTCCACGAGCGTGCCGATGTTCGCGACCACCCGGTCCCGTTCGTACGCCTGCCCCACCACGCCGTTCTGCACGTCGATGACGAGCAGGGCGGTGTTCGGCCGGTCGTCCAGCGTGGTCATGGGGTACCTCCCGGATCGAGGGTCAGGTCGGTTCTCGGTCTCCAGCATGCTAGATCCGACCTCGGACAGCTCACGTCCTTTCGGCGACCCGTCGTTCGTGCAGTCACGAGGTTATCCGGCTGCGCCCTGGCCCTCGCCCTGTGACACTGACCCGCATGGCCGAGCTGTCGCCCCAAGAACATGTCGATGCCCGCGTCCTCGCGTACTACGGCGTCGAGTTCGACGAGAGCGACCGCCTCGTCGGCCGGTCGGGGCAGGGAGTGCTGGAGTTCGAGCGGACCCAGCAGATCGTGGGCGCGCGGGTGCCCGCAGGCTCCCGCATCATCGACATCGGTGGTGCCAGCGGGCTGCACGCCGCGGCCATGGCCGAGCGGGGGGACACTGTGCTGCTCGTCGATCCCGTGCCGAGGCACGTCGCGGCGGCCGCTCGCTACGGAACGTTCAGGGCCACGCTGGGCGACGCCCGGTCGCTGCCGGTCGACGACGACAGCTTCGACGCCGCCATGCTGCTCGGGCCGCTGTACCACCTGGTCGATCGCCGCGATCGACTGCGCGCGTGGGGGGAGGCGATCCGGGTGGTTCGCCCGGGAGGTTGGGTGTTCGCGGCCGGCATCTCGCGGCTGTCCGCCATGGCCTGGGTCACGGTGGTCGGGCCGTCGATCGAGCTGGCCACCGGTGGCACGGCGACGCCCAGGTCCCCGTTCCCGGAGAAGTGGCGACGGCTCATCGAGGAGGGGGCAGGCGAGCTCGGCCACAACGGGTTCCCCGGTGGGCACTTCCACCTGGCCGACGACCTCGAGGAGGAGGCGCTCGCCGCCGGGCTGTGCGAGGTGCGGGTCATCGGCATCGAGGGTCCCGGCGCCCAGGCGATCGAGATCAGCCGGTCGCACGACCCGCTGCTGATCGCGGCGGCGCGGACGTTGGCGGAGGCCTTCGAGTCGCAGCCAGGACTGCGGGACCTGAGCCCGCACCTGCTCGCCGTGGGCCGGAAGTCTCGCCGATGACTCGACCTGACCTGCCGACACGCGGGAGTGAGGTGGAGGCAGTGCTCTCCACCCTGGTGCTCCTCCAGCACGGCACGAAGGCCCGGGACCCGATCAACCCCGGCCTCGCCGAAGAGGGCCGTGCACAGGTCGCGCGGGCCGCAGTGGTGCTGGGCGAAGCAGAGCCAGCCCGTCTGGTGAGCAGCCCGATGAACCGCGCGCAGGAATCCATCCATCCGCTGTCCGTCATCACCGGCCTGCCCGTTGTCGTCGATGACCGCGTTCCCGATCGGCGCGACCCTCCGCGCTCTCGCCCGTAGGCTGTCGCGGTGACCGAGAGCCCGCCGACCGTCAGCCCCGACGGGCGATTCCGCTGGAACGGCGAGCGCCGGGTGCCGACGGCGTACCAGTGGCGTCGGACGGGTCTGCTCGTGGTCGCGATCCTCGGTGGCATCTTCGCCGCGTTCCTGGCGTTGTTCCTGGTCGTTCTCGGGCCGACGATCCTCGCTCTCTTCCGCGTCTTCAGCTGAGGCCGTGCTTGCCCTCAGGCGGTCGCGTAGCGCTGTCGTCCGGTCACACCGCCTCCGGCCCAGTGGCCGAGGTCGAAGATGAAGCCGAGGACGACGAAGGCCCAGCCCCATCCGTTCACACCGGTGACGGGGCTGTAGGCGAGGACGTAGAACAGCGTCGCGTACGGGAAGATGATCAGTCCCAGCAGGGGGATGAGGAAGCCGTGGAAGGCGCGGTCCACGAGGTTCGTGAAGATCCACACGAGCAGCAGGGCGATCCTCGGTGCGAACCCTGCCAGCAGCGCGAACAGGCATCCCATTGCGGCTCCCTCCGTCGCTCACCCCGGACGACGGTGCGTCACCGTCGCACCCATCGTGCCGCCGGCGCCCGGGCGAGGCGTCACCCTCCCGGGGTGATTTCGGGCTTGATTTCGGGCTGCCGCTCAGCCCTTCACCGCGCCCCCGAACGAGAAGGCTCCGCCCAGGCGTCGCGAGAGCACGAGGTACAGCAGCACCGCGGGCAGCGAGTAGAGCATCGAGTACGCCGCCAGCTGGCCGTAGACGATCTGCCCGTACTGGCCGAAGAAGGTGTAGATGCTCACCGACGCGGGGAGGCGGTCGTTGGACGAGAGCAGCACGAACGGCACGAAGAAGTTCCCCCACAGGCCGATGAACGTGTAGATCGTCACCACGGCGAGGCCCGGCCACATCAGCGGCAGCACGATGCTGCGCAGCCCCTGCATGGCGGAGGCGCCGTCGGTCCAGGCGGCCTGCTCCAGCTCGACCGGTACGCCGTCCATGAAGTTCTTGGTCAGCCAGATCGAGATCGGGAGCGCGGTGGTGGCCATGAAGAGGATCGCGCCGCTCAGCGTGTCGATGAGGTTGACCTGCACGAAGAGGCCGTACACCGGCACCATGATCGCGGTGATCGGCAGCCCGGTCGCGAACAGGATGGTGAGCAGGAACGGCCGCTTGGCCCGGAACTCGTAGCGGGAGAGCGGGTAGGCGGCGAGCACGGAGGCGACCACCGTCACCAGGGTGCCGCCGCCGCACAGGATCGCGCCGTTCATCATCGGCCGGTAGGTGGTGTCGTAGGTGAGGACCGCGTTGAAGTTGGCCAGGGTCCACGGGTGCGGCCAGGAGACGGACGCTCCGGCGCGGGCGTCGAAGGCGGCCAGCAGCAGCCACAGCAGCGGGATGACGAACCCGGCCGCCACCGCGAGGAGGGCGAGGTCGACAGCCACCCTGCTGCGCAGCCGACGCCGGCTCTGCACGGTCACCGAGGAGCTCATCGGCGGTCCTCCAGTCGTAGGGCCCTGAGGTACACCAGCGAGAACACCCCGCCGATGGCGAGCAGCACGAGCGCCAGCGCGGTGCCGTAGCCGAGCTGGGAGAGCTGGAAGGCCTGCTGGTAGGCGAACAGCGGCAGCGTCTGGCTGCGGTTGCTCGGGCCGCCGCGCGTCATCGTCCAGATGAGGCCGAAGACCGACAGGGTCTGCAACGTGATCAGCATCAGGTTGGTCGTGACCGTCCGCCGGATCATCGGCAGGGTCACCGACCACAGCCGCTGCAGGGTCCCCGCGCCGTCCACGGTGGCGGCCTCCTCGATCTCCTTCGGCACCTCCGACAGGGCCGCGGAGTACACGAGCATGGAGAAGGCGGTGCCCCGCCAGATGTTGGCCAGCGACACGGCCAGGATCGGGACGCTGAACAGCCAGTTCTGGCCCGGCACGGAGAACAGCCCGAGGATGTGGTTGAGCGAGCCGTCGTTGCCGAGGAAGGCCGACCACAGGTAGCCCGCGACCACCTCCGGCATCACCCAGGCGCCGACCACGATCGAGCTGACCAGCGCCCGCACCACCGCGGAGCCGGAGCGCATCAGCAGCGCGAGCAGCATGCCCAGCACGTTCTGGCCGATGACGGCCGAGACGATCGTGAAGATCAGCGTGTAGAGGAGGGACTGCCGGAACTCGCCGCTGGAGAACGCCTCGCGGAAGTTGTCGAGGCCGACGAAGTGCGCCCCCGCCGCGCCGGTGAGCGCCATGTCGGTGAACGCGGAGTAGATGCAGTACAGGATCGGGCCGGCCAGGAAGACGCCCAGCAGCACGACCGCCGGCCCGAGCGGCAGCCCCTGCAGCAGGCCCCGGCGCAGCCGCGGGGCGGCGCCGGGAGCCTGCGCGGTCGAGACGGTCACGAGCCCGATGCGCTCGTGACGTTGTCGCCGGCGATGCTCTTGACCTGCTCGTCGTAGTGCTTCGCCGCCTCCTCCGGGGTCGCGTCACCGGTGAGGATGGACTCCGTCGCGGTCTGGATCTCCTGGGAGATGCGAGGGTAGACCGAGTAGGCGGGCCGGTAGTCCGTGATCGGGACCAGCGAGGCGAAGAACTTGTTGGTGGGGTTGGCGGCGGCGTACGACGGGTCGGCGGCGACGTCCTTGCGGACCGGGATCTGCACGTTCTTGGTCGCCCACTCGAGCTCCTTCTCCTTGCTGCCGAGCATCTTGACCAGGTCCCATGCAGCGGAGGCGTTGTCCGAGTTCTTGGGGATCGCCCACGTCCACCCGCCGGACAGGCTCACCTTGCCCTTGCCGCTGCCGTCCTGGGTGGGCATCGCCGTGGTGCCCATCGTGGACTTCCACTGCGGCCACGGTGCGGCGCCGCCCTTCTGCCAGTTCAGCGACACCCACGACCCGTCGAGCGCGATGGCGAGCTGCCCCTTCGGCAGTGCCTTCTGGGGGACGGTGTTGCTCCACGTCGGCTCGAGGGCGTCGTTGGCCGCCGGCATCAGCCCGTCGTCCTTCAGCGTCTTCAGGAACGTCAGTGCGTCGGTGAACCCCTTGCTGCCGACCACCCACTTCTTGGAGGCCGGGTCGTAGAGGGTGTCGCCCGTCCCGTACAGCAGCATCTCGAAGCCCTGCATCGTGGCGGCCTCGCCGACCCCGGTGCCCGCGTAGACGTTGATAGGGGTCACGCCGGGGACCTTCGCCTTGATGGTGCGGGCCGCCTGGAGCACGTCGTCCCACGTCTTGGGCTGCCAGTCGGTGGGCAGGCCGGCCTTGGCGAAGAGCTTCTTGTTGTACCAGAGGGCGCGGGTGTCCGTGCCGTCCGGGACGCCGTAGGTCTTGCCGTCCAGCGCCTGCGCGGCCTTCTTCGCGGCGGGCTGGAACTGGTCCCAGTCCGACCAGCTGCCGAGGTGGTCGTCGAGCGGGCTGAGGTAGCCGGCCTCGATGTCGGAGTTGATCAGGAAGGTGTCCTCGTAGACCAGGTCGGGGGAGGTGCGGGCGGACCGCATCTGCAGCTGGAGCTTGGTGTAGTAGTCGTCCTCGGACGCGCTGATCGGCTGGAGGTCGACCGTGATCCCCTTGTGCTGCTTCTCGTACTCGTTCTTGACCGACTGCAGGAAGTTGGCCTGCACGTGCGAGTCGCCGAACTGCTGGTAGGTCACGGTCAGGGTCTTGCTGCCGCCGTTGCCGCTCTCGCCGCAGCCCGCCAGGGCCGCGGAGAGGACCGCCGCCGTCGCCAGCGCGACCACGGCACGCATCTTCGTGCGCGCCGGTGGCGTGCTCGCCACCTCGTCGTCGTGAGGGCCGGGAACACGGTGGTTGCGGGCTGTGCGGGACATCGTTTCCTCCGGAGGACGACCGCCTGACGGCGGTTGGGGGCGGGTTGGGACGGGCAGCCGGGACGCGGCGCGGGTCAGGCGTCGCGAGGTCGGGTGATGCGCAGGGTGAGGATCTGGAAGGGGCGCAGGTGCAGGTCGACGTGACCGTCGTGCTGCACGTCGACGGTGCCGTCCCCGACAGGTCGCTCGAGCAGGTCGACCACGGTCACCGAGCCGGCGTCGAAGCCGAGCGTGAGGTGACCGGTTGCCCTCGCCCCGAGGGCCTCGTAGACGCGGACGACCAGGTCGCCGCCGGGGTCCTCGCCGGCGTCGTCGGCGAGCTTGACCGCCGAGACGACGATCCCGTCGTTGTCCACGGAGACGAGCGGGTCGACGGGGCTGTCCCCGGGCAGCGTGCGCTCGGGCAGGTTCAGCCAGTGGCCCTCGCGGGTCGCGTCGAGGAGGTCGGCCCCGACCACGAGCCCGTAGCGCAGCCTGTGGTGGCCCTGGTCCGTCTCGGGGTCGGGGAAGCGGGGAGCCCGCAGCAGGGACAGCCGCACCGTGGTCGTGGTCCCGCCGTCGGGCCGGACCGTGCGGGTCACGTCGTGGCCGTAGGTCGAGTCGTTGACGACGGCCAGCCCGTAGCCCGGCTCGCCGACGTGCAGGAAGCGGTGCGCGCAGATCTCGAAGCGGGCGACGTCCCAGCTGGTGTTGGTGTCGGTCGCTCGCTGGACGTACCCGAACTGGATCTCCGAGGAGGACCGGTCGGCGCGTACGTCGAGGGGGAAGGCCGCCTTCAGGAAGGTCTCCACCTCGTGCCAGTCGACGTCGGTGTCGACGTCGACCCGGCGGGCGCCAGGGGCGAGGGACAGCACCTGGGTGAGGGTGGAGCGGCCGAACCGGCGTACGACCCGCACCGCGGCCGCGCCCTCGCCGACGCCGTCGGTGAGTGCCACGGTCTCCAGCGACTCGACTTCCACGAGGTCGCTGACGTGGCGCGTGTAGTGCCGGTCGACGTCCCAGGCGTCCCACTCGTTCGGGACGTCGGGATGCAGCTGCAGGAGGTTGCCGACCGACCCGGGGGCGATCGCCTCGCGCCCGGAGGCGAGGTCGAGCACGGACGTCAGCAGGCCGCGCCCGTCGACGACCGCCCGCACCAGCCCGTTGTCCAGCACGTGCCCCTCGCTGCCCACGGTGACGGTGGCCGGCGCCGTGCCTACGACCGGGGTCGCGGGGTCGGCGGTCACCGAGGCGCCACCCGCCGGGACGCCACGACGCTGGTGCGGTGCCGCGTTGAACACCACCCGGCTGTCGGCCGTGGCGTCGCCGGCGAGCGCCCGCTGGGCGGTCGCGATCAGGTCGCCCAGCTCGCGGGCCACCTCGGCGTAGGTCTCCCTGGCCTCGCGATGCACCCAGGCGATCGAGGAGCCGGGGAGGATGTCGTGGAACTGGTGGAGGAGCACCGTCTTCCACAGCCGGTCCAGCTCCTCCGCGGGGTAGCGCGCCCCGGTGCGCACGGCGGCCGTGGTCGCCCAGAGCTCGGCCTCCCGCAGCAGGTGCTCGCTGCGCCGGTTGCCCTGCTTGGTGTCGGCCTGTGTCGTGTACGTCGCGCGGTGCAGCTCGAGGTACAGCTCCCCGACCCAGACGGCCGGGTCCGCGTGGTCCGCGAGTGCCTTGGCGAAGAAGCCGGACGGCGCCTCGATCTCGACGCGGGCGGACCCCTCCAGGTCCCGCAAACGCGCCGCCCGCGCGAGCATCTCGCGGGTGGGACCGCCGCCGCCGTCACCGTGCCCGAAGGGGACCAGGGACCGGTTCGCCAGGCCCTTCTCGGAGAAGTTGCGGACCAGGTGCGCCATCTCCTCGCCGCTCAGCTCGGAGTTGTAGGTGTCGACGGGCGGGAAGTGCGTGAAGACGCGGGTGCCGTCGAGCCCCTCCCACCAGAACGTGTGGTGCGGGTGCCGGTTGGTCTGGTTCCAGGAGATCTTCTGGGTCAGGAACCACCGGGAGCCCGACAGCGCCACCAGCTGCGGCAGCGCCGCGGTGTACCCGAAGGAGTCCGGCAGCCAGACCTCCTCGGTGTCGATGCCCAGCTCGTCGAGGAAGAACCGCTTGCCGTGCACGAGCTGCCGGGCCAGGGCCTCGCCGCCGGGCATGTTGGTGTCGGACTCCACCCACATCCCGCCGACCGGCACCAGCTGCCCGGTGCCCACCTTCTCGCGCATCCGCTCCCAGACCTCGGGCCGGTGCTCCTTCATCCACGCCCACTGCTGGGCCGAGGACATCGCGAAGACCAGCTCGGGGTGCTCGTCCATCAGCGAGGTGACGTTCGAGATCGTGCGAGCCACCTTGCGCACGGTCTCGCGCAGCGGCCACAGCCATGCGGAGTCGATGTGCGCGTGGCCGACGGCGGTGGCGACGTGCGCGCCGGCGTGCGCGGGCGCGGCCAGCGCCGGGGCCAGCACCTCGCGCACGGCGCCCGCGGACCCGACGACGTCGGCGAGGTCCAGGGCGTCCATGGCCCGCTCCAGCGTCCGCAGGATCTGCCAGCGCCTCGGGGAGTCGGTGGAGAGCTGCCGCATCAGCTGGTCGAGAACCTCGACGTCCTGCACGAGCTCCCACACGGTGCGCTCGAAGACGGCCAGCTCGACCCGGCGTACGCGGTAGAGGGGTTCGCTGCCTGCCGTGAGCACGTCACCGAGGGGTGTGCCGACCCCCGAGCCGTGGATGTCGGGGTTGGCGGCGGCCTCGACGTACAGGTCGACCGGCTCGCCCCCGACGGCCCGGGAAGAGATGGGCAGCCAGGTGCTCAGCGGGTTCAACGCCTTGATGGGGGAGCCGTCGGGCCGCATCGCCAGGGCCTCGGCGGAGAACCCGGGGCGGTCCTGCGCGAACCCGAGGTCGACGATCGCCTCCACCTCCCGGCCGGCCCACTCCTGCGGGACGGCGCCGGTGACGTGGAACCAGGTGGTGCCCCACGGCGGTCCCCAGTGTTCACCCGCCTTGGTCTCGGAGTACTGAGCGGACAGCCCCTCGCGGACCGGCACGGGCTCACCCGGGGCCTGCCAGGACTCCAGCGTGAGCGGCGCCGACGGGCCGTGCACGGCCGGGCGCAGGCGTTCGGCCAGCATCCGAGAGATGCGGCGCTCGACATGGACCCGATCGTCATGCATGGCATGTCCTCCGTGTGGCGTGCGTCACCGGGACTCTAGGACCCGACAAATAACACGTCAATACGTCAAACTATGCCGGTCTATATGCTGTGCGGAGACCAGAGAAGGAGCGAAACCATGGCGGGTGACGGCACGCCACCGCCCGGAATGACGCTCTTCGCGTGGGTCAAGGCGTCCCTGCGCGACTCCATCGCCCGCGGCGAGTACGTCGCCGACCAGCCCTTCGTCACCCAGCGCCAGATCGTCGAGCGGTTCGGGGTCTCCACGACGACGGCCGTGCGGGCCCTCAACGACCTGGTCGCCGAGGGCCTCGTGGTGCGACGTCGGGGCCGCGGCACGTTCGTGGCCGATCCGCGGCGCCGGGTCACGTCCGACGAGGCACGGGCGGTGCGGACCGTCGCCTTCGTCAGCCCGAACGAGGTCGACGCCCACCAGGTCGCGATCCGCGCCGGCATCGCCGCCGAGTGCACGGACCGCGGCCACCGGCTGGTCGTGACCAGCACGCCCGACGTCGAGTCGGAGGACGCGGTGCTCAGACGCGTGGTGGCCGAGGGGGCCGACGGCGTCGTCGTCTACCTCCGCGACCGCTCGCGTGCGGCCACCACCATCGAGGAGCTGCGCCGCGGCGGCGTGGCCGTCGTCCTCGCCGACCGGTACCTCCCGTCCATGCCGACCGACGCGGTGATCTTCGACGACTTCGCGATCGGCTACGAGGTCACCACCGCCGTGCTCGACCGCGGGCACCGGGCGCTCGCCGTCCTGTGGGGCGAGGAGGACGTCACCAGCGTGCGGGACCGGCTCAGCGGGCACTACCGCGCGCTGCGGGACCGCGGCCTGCCGGAGCTGCCCGACCGGTCCGCGCTCCGTGACTACACCGCGCTGTCGCCGACCCAGCGACAGGAGCGGCTGCGCTCGCTCCTGGACTCACCGGGCGGACTGACCGCGATCATCGGAGGCAACGCGGCGACGATGACGCTCGCCGCATCGGACCTGCTGGCCTTCTCCGCGGGGTTCCCCGGCACGGTCGAGCTGGCGAACATGGACGAGCTCGGTCCCTACGACATCTCCCCTCTGGCAGTGGTCTCGGCCACCCTCCCTGCGGTGGAGATGGGGGCGATGGCGCTGCGGCTGCTGCACGACCGGATGGCGGGCTCCGGCGACCCGGCCCGGCACGTGGTCCTACCTGGCCGCGTGCACGCCGTCGAGCGGGGACGCAACACCTTGTCGGTGACCGGCAGCAGGGCCGCGCCCGCGCCCGGCGAAGCACCCGGCGCGCCGTGACCCGGCCGCACCGACCCGCGGCCGACCCCCGCCGGCTCGTCCCGTGGAGCTGCGACACGTTCGCCGTGCAGGCAGAGCACTCCGCGATGGGCGGCACCCTGCTGGCGAAGAACAGCGACCGCCCCGCCCGGGAGTGCCAGCCGCTGCACCACCTCGGTGCCCGCCGCGGCGACGAGAAGATCCGGCTGGCGTACGTCGAGATCGCCGACGTGCCCGAGACGATCCCGCACCTGGGGTCCTCG
>Ga0308174_10001690_pt1 | contig 10481 bp, 10 predicted proteins | sample PhyPR2_FD_203894 | JGI IMG/M metagenome (GOLD analysis project Ga0308174, IMG submission 203894) | Soil microbial communities from UC Gill Tract Community Farm, Albany, California, United States - DLSLS.P.R2 | ecosystem: Environmental > Terrestrial > Soil > Agricultural land | place: USA... | reverse complement strand
CCGGCCGAGCAGCTCGACCACGTGCTGGCGGCCGGTCCGGTCCGGGCGCGCACCAGCGCGGCCCCGCCGATGCCGCTCTCCGACCACCGGCCGCTGGTGGTCGACCTCGAGCCGGACCCGGCCCACGGCCCGCCCGCCGGCGGCCCGCCGGGCTAGGCCGGATCAGCCGAAGAAGACCTGCGCCTCGGCGTACTCCTCGGGACCGACGAGCTTCAGCTCGCCGGTGCCCTCGACCAGCGGGACCCGCACGATCCGGGTGCCGCGCAGCGCCATCATCGTGCCGAAGTCGCCGTCCGCGACCGCGTCGATCGCCTGGAGGCCGAACCGGGTGGCCAGCCACCGGTCGAACGCCGTGGGCGTGCCGCCGCGCTGGACGTGGCCGAGCACGACCGCGCGGGCCTCCTTGCCGGTGCGCTTCTCGATCTCCGCGGCCAACCGGTCACCGATGCCGCCGAGCCGGACGTGCCCGAACTCGTCGGTGCCGCTGGACTGCAGCGTCATCCCACCGTCCTCGGCGGGGACGGCGCCCTCGGAGACGACGATGATCGGGGCGTACTCGCTGCGGAACCGGGTCTCGACGTGCGCGCAGACGGCCTCGATGTCGAACGGCTGCTCGGGGATCAGCACGGCGCTGGCGCCGCCGGCGATCCCTGCGTGCAGCGCGATCCAGCCGGCGTGCCGGCCCATCACCTCGACCACGAGCACCCGGTGGTGCGACTCCGCGGTCGTGTGGAGGCGGTCGATGGCCTCGGTCGCGATGTTGACCGCGGTGTCGAAGCCGAACGTGAAGTCGGTGCCGGACAGGTCGTTGTCGATGGTCTTCGGCACGCCCACCACGTCGACGCCGAGGTCGGCGAGCCTGGTCGCGACCCCGAGGGTGTCCTCGCCGCCGATCGCGACGAGCGCGTCGACGCCGTCGCGGGCGAGGTTGTCCTTGATCTGCTGCACGCCGTGGTCGACCTTGAACGGGTTGGTGCGCGACGAGCCGAGGATGGTGCCCCCGCGCGGGAGGATGCCGCGGCACTGCTCGATGCCGAGCTCCATCGTCACGCCCTCGAGCGGGCCGCGCCAGCCGTCGCGGTAGCCGACGAACTCGAACCCGTGCTCCTTCACACCCTTGCGGACCACCGCCCGGATGACGGCGTTCAGCCCGGGGCAGTCGCCGCCTCCGGTGAGCACTCCGACCCGCTTGACCACTGCCGCACCTCGTCTGTCGTGGCCGGAGGCCCGCTCGGGCTCACCGGCCTTGGAACGTTCACATCGTGTCGACGGCGAGCGTAGACCAGGACGGGTCAGCCGGCGACCGGTTCCTCGTGCGCCCGGTCGGTCACCGGCAGGTCGGCCGCCGGCAGCACCCGCGGCAGCCCGGCGGCGGCGGCGACGCCGCCGAGCGCCACCACGACCAGGCCCCACCACAGCGGCGCGGCGCCCCGGTCGAGCAGCCACGCGAACGCGACCGGCGCGAGCGCCGTGGCCAGGTTCCAGGCGACCTGGATCAGCGAGAGGTACCGACCGCGCAGGTGCTCCGGCGCGGCCTCGGCGGACAGCGCCCCGTGGACCGGCCCGCCCAGCAGCTCACCGGCCGTGTAGACGACCGTGGCGGCGAGCACGGCGACCGTGCCCAGCGCCACCGACACGGCGCCGGCGCCGAGCAGGACGACGTACGACGCCCCGAAGGCCGCGTTGGCCAGCATCAGCACCCGCCACCGCCGGTGCCCGACCATCGCGCGGACGGCCAGCCCCTGGCCGAGTCCGATCATCGCGCAGTTGAGGATGAAGACGGCGCCCACCAGCCAACCCGGCAGGCCGAGCACCGTGGTCGCGTAGACCGGCAGGGCGAAGTTGAGGACCATCATCGCCAGCGAGAACGCGAGCTGCGCCAGCCACAGGAGCCAGTACGGACGGTCGCGCAGCACGGTGCCCCACCCGCCGGCGGCCCGGTGGTGCGCGGCCGGCCGGCGCGCGGGCACGGCGAGCAGCAGCACGAACGCGGCGACGTAGGACGCCGCGTTCGCGACGACCACCGCGGAGTACGCCGCCGGCGTGCCGATCGAGACCACCAGGCCGGCCACCAGACCGCCGACCGCGAAGCCGACGTTGCGCAGCGCGCCGAGGAACCCGAACCACTTCTCCCGCTCCCCCGGCCGGGTGATCGCGGCGACCAGGTTGCCGTAGGACCCCCAGAACGCGGTGCGGCCGAGCGTCACGACCACGGTCCAGATCAGCACCGCCGTGAACGAGGTGGACACCAGGTACGCCACGAAGCCCACCGCCTGGAGCAGGTTGCCGGTCAGCAGCACCTGCTTGGCGCCCCAGCGGTCGACCAGCCCGCCGAGCAGCGGACCCGCCGGGAGGCAGACCGCCGACGCGATCGAGAGCGCCGCGCCGACCTGCACGAGCGTCAGGTCCGTGGTGACGAGGAAGTAGAGCATGCAGACGGGCATGAACACGCCGCTGCCGACCGCGTCGATCGCGATGGCCGCGGCGAAGCGGCCGTGCTCCCCCAGCCGCGGGAACCCGAGGCGGTCGGTGATGGTGTCGATCGTCCGCCGGGGCACGCCCCCATCCTCGCTGCTCGGCGGGCCCGCCGCTGGCTAGGGTCTGCTCATGACGTTCTCGATCGTGGCCCGCTCCGCCGACGGTGAGTCGTGGGGCGTGGCCGTCGCCTCCAAGTTCCTCGCCGTCGGGTCGGCCGTGCCGGCCGCCGTGGCCGGCGTCGGCGCCATCGCCACCCAGGCCGACGCCAACGTCGCCTACAAGGGCCTCGCGCTGTCCCACCTCGACGACGGCGCGACCGCCGGGGTCGCGCTGCAGCGACTGATCGAGGAGGACGACGGCCGCGAGCACCGGCAGGTCGGCATCGTCGACCTCGACGGCGGCGCGGCGAGCCACACCGGCTCCGAGTGCCTCGACTGGGCGGGCGGGGTGGTCGGGGACGGCTACGCGATCCAGGGCAACATCCTCACCGGCTCCGAGGTCGTGGAGGCGATGGAGCGGGCCTGGCAGGAGTCCGCCGAGGACGCCCCGCTGGCGCGCCGCCTGCTCGCCGCGCTCGCCGCCGGCGACGAGGCCGGCGGCGACTCCCGCGGCCGGCAGTCGGCCGCGGTGCTGGTGGTGCGGGAGGGCGCCGGGTACGGCGGGCTCGACGACGTCGCGGTCGACCTGCGGGTCGACGACGCCGCGTCGTGCGGCGGCGCGCCGATCCCGGAGCTGCTCCGGCTGCTCGACCTCAACGACCTCTACCTCACGGCGTCCACCGACGAGGAGAAGGTGCCGGTCACGCCCGAGCTCGAGGCCGAGCTCGAGGAGCTGGCCCGGGCCGCCGGGGCGCGCGACTTCCTTGCGTGGGTCGGCACGGAGAACTACGAGATGCGCGTCGCCCCCGACGGCTCGTGGATCGACAGCCGGGTCCTGGAGATCATCCGGGCCACCCGCGCGCGGGGCTGACCGCGCGGTGAGCGTCCTGGCGATCGACGCCGGCACCACGGGCGTGACCGTCGTCGTGGTGGAGCGGGACGGCTCGATCGCCGCCCGCGGCTACCAGGAGTTCGCGCAGCACTTCCCCCGCCCGGGTTGGGTGGAGCACGCGCCCGAGGAGATCTGGCAGGCGACGCTCGAGGCGACCCGCGAGGTGCTGACGACGTACGACGGCAGCCGGCTCGAGGCGGTCGGGATCACCAACCAGCGCGAGACCGTCGTGCTCTGGGACCGCGAGACGCTCGGCTCGCCGCGGCGCGCGATCGTCTGGCAGGACCGACGTACCGCCGACGTGTGCACCCGGCTGCGCGACGAGGGGCACGAGGAGCGCGTCGCGGAGCTGACCGGCCTGCGGCTCGACCCGTACTTCTCCGGCACCAAGCTGCTGTGGCTGCGCGAGCACGAGCCGCACACCTGGGCGCTGGTCGAGTCCGGGCGCTACGCGATCGGGACCGTGGAGTCCTACCTGGTGGCCCGGATGACCCGCGGGACCTACCACGTCAGCGACGTGTCGAACGCGTCGCGGACCCTGCTCTTCGACCTCGCGGAGGGCGACTGGTCCGACGAGCTGTGCGGGCTGTTCGGCGTGCCCCGCGACGCGCTGCCGGAGCTCGTGCCGAGCTGGGGCGAGATCGCCACCACCGACGCCCGGTCTTTCCTCGACCTCTCGCTGCCGATCGCCGGCCTGGCCGGGGACCAGCAGTCGGCCCTGTTCGGGCAGACCTGCTTCGACCCCGGCGACTCCAAGTGCACCTACGGCACCGGGTCGTTCGTGCTCACCAACACCGGCTCGAGCATCGAGCGGTCCGACGCCGGCCTGCTCGCCACGGCGGCGTGGCGCTCCCCCGACGGCCGGCTGACCTACGCCAGCGAGGGTGCGATCTTCGTGACCGGCGCGGCCGTGCAGTGGCTCCGCGACGGCATCCAGATCGTCGGTTCGGCCGCCGAGACCGCCGCGATCGCCACGACCGTGCCGGACAGCGGCGGCGTGGTGTTCGTCCCGGCGCTGACCGGCCTCGGCGCGCCCGACTGGGACCCCCACGCCCGCGGCCTGATCATCGGCGTCACCCGCGGCACGACGCGGGCGCACCTCGTGCGGGCCACCCTGGAGGCCATCGCCCACGAGGTCCGCGACGTGCTCGACACCATGCCGGCCCTGGCCTCGCTGCGGGTGGACGGGGGCGCGGCCGCGAACGACCTGCTCTGCCAGGTGCAGGCCGACCAGGTCGGCGTGCCCGTCGAGCGGCCCGCCGTCATCGAGACCACCGCGCTGGGGGCCGCGTTCCTGGCGGGGCTCGGGACCGGCGTGTGGTCGTCCACCGACGACCTGCGCGCCACCTGGAACCTCGACCGGCGGTTCGAGCCGGCGCTCGACCGCTCCACCGCCGACGCCGGCCACGCCCGCTGGCGCGACGCGGTCGAGCGGTCGAAGGGCTGGGCGCGCTGGGACGCGTGACCCCGCCTACCCCCGCAACCGCTCCAGCACAGCCGCAGCCGCGTCCCGCGCCCCCCGGGCGGCGGCCGCGGCGTCGGCGGCCTCGTCCCGGGCGTCCTCGGCGTCGCTGAGCTCCTCGTCGACCTCCTCAGCCTGGCTCTCCAGGTCCGAGATCCGGGCGCGGAGCTCCTCCAGCTCGGCCTGGACCTGCAGGCCGCGGGCCTCGAGCTCGGCGTACGCCGATCGCGCGCCGCTCAGCTCGGCCTCGGCCTCGGCCACGTCCGACTCGGCCGCGGCCAGGCGCTCCTCGGCGGCGGCGATCGCCTTGCGGTCCGCCTCGGGGTCGGGCACGACGCGCAGGTCCGGCCGTCCCGGGGCCGCGTCCCGGGCCGCCGCCTCCCGGGCCGGCGCCGTGAAGCCGATCGCCTCGGGCAGTGCCACGGCCGCGGTCACGTCGTCGGGGTCCGCCGCGTCCAGCCCGGTCGTCGCCAGCGCCTGGACCAGGAGGCCGCTGCGCACCGCGAGCGCGCACTGCTCGTCGACCATCGCGGCGGTGAGCGTGGCCTCGACCTGGTCGGCCACCGCGTCGGTGACCCGGTTGCCCTCCTCGCGCGCCACCTGCCGGGCCTGCGTGGTGACCGCCGCGGTCAGCTGGCGGCGCTGCCGCGTCAGCTCCCGGAGCTGCTCACCGGCCATCTGCTGCTGGGCCTCCCGCAGCGCCCGCCCGACCTCGAGCACCTGGTCCACCTGCCCGCTCTCCCGGCGGACGAGCAGGTTGACGACCCAGGCGGCGGTCGACGGCTTGCGCAGCGCCTTCACGCGGGGCGCGAGGTCGGTGCCCTTGAGGGCCTTCGCCCGCGCGTCGCGCGCCGGGGTGAACTCCGCCAGCGGCAGCCCGTAGAGCTCCTCCGCGACCGTCAGCAGGTCGGGCTCTCCGCCGGGCTCAGCCATGGCGGGATCCTACGGCCGCTGGTAGCGGCCCCGGCGGTGCACCAGCGGCTGCTCGTCCTCGCCCACGACGACGTCCTCGACGGCCAGCGTGAGCAGGTCCGACCATCCGACGGGCGTCGCCGACTCCACGCGGGTCCCCGCCCAGGTCGGCGTCGTGAGCAGGCGCGGGCCCCAGGCCGTCTCCTCCCACTCCGCCATCCGGAACGGCCCGCCCGGCGCCGGCGCCACCCCGGCGAACGCGTCGGCGAGGTCGCGGTGCGGCCACGAGAGCAGCTGTACGACGACCCGGCCGCTGTCGGCCGCCACCTCGGCGAGGTCGCTGTCCGGGTCGACCAGGGCGAGGACCCGGGCCGGCTCACCGTTGGCGACCATCAGCGAGGTGACGGTGAGCCCGGCCCGGCGCTCGGCCCCGGCGGCGGTCAGCAGGGCGACCGCACCGCCCAGGCGGCCGCGGAGGCGGCGGACCGGGTCGGGGTTGTCGTCGGCGAACGGGTGCCCGGAGTGGATCGTCACGACGCGCCGCGGGCCGGCGTCAGGCGGCCGACTGGCCGGCCGACTTCGCGGCGGCGGCCTTCTCCGCGGCCGCCTTCTCGGCCTCGGTCCGCTCGGCCTTGGCCAGCTCCTTGGCCTTGCTGGCGTAGATGTCGACGTACTCCTGGCCGGAGAGCCGCATGATCTCGTACATGATCTCGTCGGTGATCGAGCGCAGGATGTAGCGGTCGCTCTCCATGCCCTCGTAGCGGGAGAAGTCCAGCGGCTCGCCGAACCGCACCACCGGGCGGATCAGCCGCCCGAACTTCTTGCCCGGCGGCGCCACCACGTCGGTGCCGATGACGGCCACCGGGACGACCGGCACCTTGGACTCCAGCGCCAGCCGCGCCACGCCGACCTTGCCGCGGTAGAGCCGACCGTCGTGCGAGCGGGTGCCCTCGGGGTAGATGCCGAACAGCTCGCCGTCCTCGAGCAGCCGCTTCGCGGAGATGATCGCGCCCTCCGACGCGTTGCCGCCCGAGCGGTCGATCGGCACCTGGCCGGAGCCGGCGAAGAAGGTCCGCTGCAGCCAGCCCTTGAGGCCGGTGCCGGTGAAGTACTCCGCCTTCGCCACGAACGTCACCCGGCGTGGCAGCGTGAGCGGCATGAACAGCCAGTCGGCGTACGACAGGTGGTTGCTGGCGAGGATCGCCGGCCCCTCGGCGGGGACGTGGTCGGCGCCGTAGACCTTGGGCCGGAAGACCAGCTTCAGCCACGGCCCGAGGGCGACCCACTTCAGGAACCAGTAGAACACCGACACCTCCGCAGCAGCACGACCCCGACGGGCGAAGCCTAGACCGTGGGAGCGACTTCGCCCCACACCCGGACACGGACCGACCGGCCGCGGCAGAATCCCCGGCCATGACCGTCCATCCCCTCGCCGCCCCGTTCAGCGCCCCGGCGCGCCCCGAGCTCACCGGCGGTCGCCGGGTCGGCGTGCTGCTGTGCCACGGCTTCACCGGCCAGCCCGCCTCGATGCGGCCGTGGGCGGAGGCGTTGGCGGCGCAGGGGTACGCCGTCGAGCTGCCGCGCCTCCCCGGGCACGGGACCACCTGGCAGGAGCTGAACACCCGGACGTGGGCGGACTGGTACGCCGAGCTCGTGGCGGCGTTCGACCGGCTGCGCGCCGCCACCGACGCCGTGGTCGTCGGAGGACTGTCGATGGGCGGCGCCCTGGTCCTGCGCCTGGCCGCCGACCGTGCCGCCGAGGTGGCCGGCGTGGTGGTGGTCAACCCGGCGGTGGCGACGAAGCGGCTCGACGTACGGCTCCTGCCGGTGGTCAAGCACGTCGTCGGCTCGTTCCCGGGCATCGCCGACGACATCAAGAAGCCCGGCGTGAAGGAGCACGGCTACGCCCGCACGCCGCTGAGGGCGGCGCACTCGATGATGCGGGCGTGGCCGGGCATCGTCGCCGACCTGCCCCGGATCACGGCGCCGCTGCTCTACTTCCGGTCCGCGGTCGACCACGTCGTCGACGAGCTCTCGCAGCCGCTGATCGTCGGAGGCGTCTCGGCGACGGACGTCACCGTGGTGCCGCTGGAGGACAGCTACCACGTCGCGACGCTGGACAACGACGCCGAGCTGATCTTCACGGAGTCCGCCGCGTTCGTCGCCCGGGTCACCGCGGCCGGGTGAAGAACGGCCGACAGCCCCGGTCGGCCGCTGCCGACCGACCGGGGAGCGCCTAGGCTTCGAGGGTGCAGCACGACCACCACGACGACGACGCCGAGGACCGGGCCTGGCGCGCGATCGTGGAGAACTACGGCGACCGGCCGCAGCTCGAGGACCCGCCGGTGGCACCGCCCGACGACGCCCCCGGGCCGGCGTCCGACGCCCCGTTCGGTGGCCGGTTCGGCGACCTGCGCTCCTTCGCCGCGCCGGAGGACCCCGAGGACCCGTTGCCCGCCCGGCCCGAGCACCCGCGCCCGGACCACCGCGAGGGCGACCACCGGGACGACGAGGACGAGGACCGCTTCGTGCCGCCGGACCCGCCGCCGATCCCGCGCGCGACGCCGGACCGGCTGCTGGCCTGGGTCGGGGTGCTCGGCTCGCCGCTGGTGCTGCTCGCCTCCCTGCTGCTGTCCTTCCCGATCCCGGGCTGGGCGGCCTACCTGCTGGTCGCCGGGTTCGTCGGCGGCTTCGTCTACCTGGTCGCGAGGATGCCCCGGGAGCCCCGCGACCCCTGGGACGACGGCGCCCAGGTCTAGCGCGGGTCCGGCCGGGCCGGGCGCCGGCCACCAGCGGAACGGCTCGCGCCCCGTTATGGTGCGTCCGTGAGCGCGAACGAGACCGTCGAGATCACCGGGCACCTGATGGACCACGGGATCCTGTCCCGGGTCCTCGACGACATCCGGGAGTACGGCGGTGACTACGTCATCGAACGGTTCGACGTGGGCCGGGAGACCGACGACCCCTCCCACGCGGTGATCACCGTGGTGGCCGACGACGACGAGTCGCTGCAGCGGCTGCTGATGCGGCTGCAGACCCGCGGCGTCAACCAGGTCGACCCGGGCGTGGCGGAGCTGGCCACCGCCGACCGGGACGGGGTGTTCCCCGACGGGTTCTACTCGACCACGAACCTCGAGACCCGGGTCCGGGTCGAGCGCTCCTGGCTGGACGTCGCGAACCCCGAGATGGACTGCGGGCTCGTGCTCGAGCGCGACCCCGACGGCAAGCCGGTGCGGGTCTTCACGCTGCCGATGTCGGACGTCAAGGCCGGGATGGAGGTCGTGACCGGCGCCTCCGGGATCAGGGTCACCGTGCCGGCGCCCGACCGCAGCGCGGGGGCGTTCGGGTTCATGGAGTCCGAGGTGTCCTCGGAGAAGCCCCAGGCGGTGCTGGTGCGGCAGGTCGCCGAGGGGCTGCGCGAGGCCAAGGCGAGCGGCAAGAAGGTGCTGTGGGTCGGCGGTCCGGGCGTCGTGCACACCGGCGCCGCCCCCGCGATGGTCGCCCTGGTGCACGCCGGCTTCGTCGACGTGCTGTTCGCCGGGAACGCGCTCGCCACCCACGACATCGAGTCCTCGCTCTACGGCACCAGCCTCGGCATCGACCTGGCCCAGGGCCGCGGGGTCGAGCACGGGCACGAGCACCACATCCGGGCGATCAACACGATCCGCAAGGCCGGCTCCATCCGCGCCGCCGTCGACCAGGGCGTGCTGACCGGCGGCATCATGCACGCGCTGGTCGAGCGCGGCAAGGAGTTCGTGCTGGTCGGCTCGGTGCGCGACGACGGGCCGCTGCCGGACGTCTACACCGACGTGATCGAGGGTCAGCGGGCGATGCGCGGCCACCTCGACGGCGTCGGGTTCTGCCTGATGGTGGCGACCATGCTGCACTCCGTGGCGACCGGCAACATCCTGCCCGCGTCGATCCCCCTGGTGTGCGTCGACATCAACCCGGCGACGGTCACCAAGCTTGCGGACCGGGGCAGCTCCCAGGCCCGCGGCATCGTCACCGACGTCGGTCTGTTCCTCGAACAGCTCGCCGTCGAGCTCGTGCCGGACTACCGGCGGTCCTGAGCCGCCGCCGGCGGTCGGTGCCCTTCACGACCGCCCGGGCCAGGTCGGCGCCGCCGATGGCGCCCGCCTCCGGACCGAGCGCGGCGCGGAGGAACGGCGGTACCACGCGGTGTCCGGCGCCCACCAGCGACCGCGCCAGCGCCGCCCGCGCCGGGGCGAGCAGCAGCTCTCCCGCCGCTGAGACACCACCGCCCACGACGACCACCTCCGGGTCGAAGGCCGCCACCAGGTTCGCGACGCCGATCCCCAGCCAGTCCCCGACGGACCGGAACGCCGCCAGCGCCACCGCGTCACCCCGCTCGGCGGCCAGGGTCACCAGCGGCCCGGTGAGCGCGTCCGGCCGGCCGTCGCACAGCTCGTCGAGCAGGGTCGGCTGCTGACCCATCCGTGCGCGGCTCAGCCGGACCAGCGCGTTGCCGCTGGAGTACTGCTCCCAGCACCCCTCGCCGCCGCACTCGCACGCCAGCCCCGCGGGCACCACCTGCATGTGGCCGAACTCGCCGGCCATGCCGTTGCTGCCACGGTGCACCCGCCCGTCGAGCACCACCGCGCCGCCGATGCCGGTGCCG
>Ga0308174_10001689_pt1 | contig 10483 bp, 6 predicted proteins | sample PhyPR2_FD_203894 | JGI IMG/M metagenome (GOLD analysis project Ga0308174, IMG submission 203894) | Soil microbial communities from UC Gill Tract Community Farm, Albany, California, United States - DLSLS.P.R2 | ecosystem: Environmental > Terrestrial > Soil > Agricultural land | place: USA... | reverse complement strand
GTTCACGCGCCCGCTCGTCACGGCGGCCGCGATCTGCCGGGCGGCCGGCTCGCCGGAGACGTAGCTCCCGCTCGCGGCGGAGTTCCCGTAGTAGTAATTGAATTCCTGTGCGAGAACGACGTCGTTCACGACGGCGCCCAGGAGGTTGGCTCCGACCTTGTGGAGGCCTTCCACGGCCGCAGCGCTCGCCCTTCGGTCCGACTGGTTCACCCGCAGCACCAGCAGTGTTGCATGAGCCATCGAAGCGAGAATCCGGCCATCAGTCACCGGAGCGAGCGGGGGCGAATCGATCACGATCCGGTCGAACGCGGTGCCCAGGGCTTCCATCACCTGCTTGAACTGTTTCCCGCCGAGCAACTCGGCCGGGTTGCGCGGCACGGGGCCGGTGGGCAGTACCGACAAACCGCCGACACCCGTCGCATGAACGACGTCCCGGAGCTTGTCCGTGCCGTTCAGAACGGAAGAAAGGCCGCCTGGCGACTGAATGCCGAAAATCGCGTGCTGCACCGGACGTCGCATGTCGGCATCAATCAGCAGCGTCCGATGGCCGGCTTCGGCCAATGCAATGGCCAGGTTGCTCGCCGTCGTTGACTTTCCGTCTCCCGGCAGCGGCGACACGACGAGGATCGTGCGCGCGTCCGGAACCGGCCCAAAGTTCACCGCCGTCCGAAGCGTTCGATAGGCCTCCGCCGCGGGCGACATCGGATCGATGTGCACCAGTTGCCCGCGGTCCGCCACCGACAACTGCGGCGGGATCCGCGGCACGATGCCGATGATCGGCACGCCCAGCGAATGGGCCACCTCATCCGGCCGGCGGAGCCGCGGGTCGTGCCATTCGCTGATCATGCACAGCGTGCCGCCCAGCAGAAGCCCGACGAAGCCGGCCATCGCGAGAATCAACGTCTTGTTCGGTTTCACCGGCTTGATGCCCGGCCGGGCGTTGTCCAGAACCTGCACGTTTAATGCGCCGGCGCTGGTGCTGTTGGTGGTGATTTCCGAGATGCGGCCGTCGATCTGATCGCACTGCTTCTGGATGCGTTCGACGTCCGCCTTGAGCTTGGCGTATTCTTCGGACTGGGGTACCAGGGCCAGGTGCGCCGTCTGTTCCGTTTCCAGCGCGGCCTTGACTTGCCGCTCCTTGTCTTCGGCCGACGCCAGCTCGACCGTCAGGTCCTGGACCCGCGCCCGGACCATCGCCTGCTCCTTTTCGGCGATCCGCTTCCTGAGCATCTCCACGTCCGCCTGGAGCGCTTGCAGACGCGGGTTGTTCGTTCCGACCACCTTGCCGTTGGCGGTCGTGGAGAGCAGCAGTTGCGACAGGCTGCTGCGCATCTCGTCGTATTCCTTGTCGCCGGTGTCGCGCGACTTGGTCTGTTGCGCCTCGATGTAGGCGGGGACGCGCTCGGGCGTGGCGAGGATCGCGGTGGCGGAGTTCAACTCCGCCCGCAGATTGATGGTTGAAAGCTGCGCCTCGTTATACGACTTGGACAAAGATGACAGGTGATCCAGCGCGGTGTTCTGCTTTTCGTCGGTAAACGAGAGCCGCCCGCTGCCCTGCTTCAACTGCTCGATCTGGCGGAGCATGCCGTCGCGTTGCTTCTGCAGGTCGGCTTCCTCGCGCCGGAGGATTCTGACCATCGCCCCGCCGGTGGTTTCGCGCTGCCGGGTCTGCTCATAGACGAACGCCTCGACAATGCTGTTCACGAGGGCGGCCGCTTCCTGCGGGTAGGGCGACTCCATCGAGATATTGAGCACGTCCCCCTTTTTCCCAACCTCGACGGTCAGCGCGCCGCTGTTCTTCAGCCAGTCAATCGGGTCGCCGTTCACCTTCGCCAACGTCTTGAGTTGAGTGGAGTGCACCGCCGACAGCGCCCGCGAGAGGACGGGCGATGAACGCACCACCTCGGCCTGGGTGTAGAGGAAATCCTCGACGTGCGGAGCGACTTCGGCATGGTCGCTGTAAACCGATTTCCCCTGCTCGACATAAACCTGGGCGGTGCTGCTGTAAACGCGCGGCGCCAACACGAGGTAGCATGCCGCCACGAACACCAGCGCGAGCACCGTCAGCAGCAGTGTTGTTCTGCGGAGCCAGAGCACCTCGAGAATCGTCGCGGAGCCCGGGTCTTCCGCGGGGCCCGAGACAGGCGAGGCGAATTCCTCGCGCGCAGCCGGCAGCATCTTCTGCATGGAGGACATGTGCATTTCCAAACACCCTCTCGGCGGCTTCGTGCGAGTGATTCGAGAATCACGACGCGCGCTGAGTCAACCCGATCAGGCACCTTTCACCCGCGACACCGTGCCGCAGGTTTCTGCACTATACATCACGCTCGCAGTTGAGGCAGGCCGCCGAACCCGCACTCCTGTCGTCCGAGAATTCATCACATTTCGCGCCCGTTGCAATATGGGAACCGATACTTTTATCGGCCCGTTGACACACAGTCGAATGTCCTAAATTTCCCCAAGATGCCCGGCTGAGCCATTTCGATATAGTCCGATAGGAATGCAAATGCAACACAAATCGCCAACCGGATAAACACTGCGATCCGCAAAGTCTTTACAATCGATTTATAGTTCCCATCTTCTCGTCCGAGGCATCCGAACCCGAGGGGCTCAGGCGGCTCCGCCCTGCAATTCCCCGCAAAGCCACATTGCGTATGCGACCATCGGCGTCCAGTATTCGCAGGTGTTCCAGCTTCCAGCGAGAAGCGTCGGACGGTCGTTTTCGTCGCCGCCGATTCCGTTCATCACACCCCCATCCATCTGCGGAGTGGGTGGCGAGAAGGAGCCCGGCCTATACAGTGTCGGCTGATTTTGTCCCACGCCCGAGATCGTGGTGGCGTCAAAGGGGTTGACGCCCAGAATCCAGTCGAGTTGCCTCTGGCCGAGATCACCCAGCCGCGGGTCGCCCAATAATCGTCCCGCTCTCATGAGCCCCACTCCGTTGGAAGCGAGGTGGCAATTGATTCCCACCCACCAGTCCCCCGCCGCGGTCTCCCCCTGCGTCTTCATGAACCAGCGATACCAGTACGTTCCGATTCGCCTTCCGCCGCCCGGGTCCGCGCCGTCGTAGAGCCCAAACGGGATCGTCCCGAACGCGGAACGACCGGCCATCGAAGCCAGGAAGCGACAGTGGAGCTCCAGAGAGTTTCGCCAGGACGGCGCTTCGGAATGCCCGGGAAACTGCTTTAGCGCATCGCACAAGGCGAGCAAAGGCAGATTTCCCAGTGAAATATCGCGGAGCGGCTGGCGGTCGTCGGGCGCCTTGAGAAAGAATCCGCCCACCCCGGCCGCCCCGCCGACATCAATCACCTGAAGTGCGATCAGTTTCCGAAGGAAGCCGGCAGCCAGATCGGACATGCTTCGATCGCCGGTGGCTCGGTCCATCTCGGCACACGCGCTCGCCGCCGCACCCAACGTCAGGGCGGCCCCCGCCTCGCGACTGTGTATGCACCAGTTCAGACACCGACGGGCGGCCTCAATACACCCTTGCGCATATTTCACGTCTGATTTCCCGACATGGCGGGCGAGCGCCGCCTGGGCGGCGACGAACTGAAACTGGGCGGGCAGACCGGCCGGCTGAACGTGGATCACCCGATCGTCCTGCGTTCCAACGACGTTGTCCGTGAAATTGTTCCCGTCGTCTCCGCCGCACGTGAACATCACGTATCCGTCCGGCTCCTGCATCTTGCGGAAGTATTGATTCCCCCACCGCAGTTCTTCGAGCACCGCCGCCCGGTCCACCGATGGGAGTTCCAGGTCCAGCACTCGCGACAGCCCGATCATGCCGTAGATCGTCGCATCGACCCACTTCCGCAAGTCGCAGGCGTCGTGCCATCCGCCGCTCACATCCTGGTGCAGATGGTTATCGCTCCTGATGCCGTCGTCGAGATGGCACGGCGAGTGGTATCCCGTCTTGCCGTCGCCGCACCGCTGCCGGGCGAAATAGGAGATGCTCTTCTGAATCGCGTCCGAGTAAACCGCCGGTCCGATGGTGAAGGGTAGCGACCGCTTCCCACCGGCCTCAATCTGATACTCGCCGGGGGTTTGTAGTTGGTCAAATCTCCCGGCCGCGTAGTTCCCCAGGTCACCGCGAACCGCCGACGCTACGCCGCGATAGGCTCGCGCGCCAGTCCTCGTATCGAGCACCGTAAACGGAACTTCGACCGTTGCCGCGACGACACAGGCCTTTGCTGCCTTGGGCACGAACCCCAGTTGGTTGACGAGAACCGCGTTATTCGATGAGTGAGCCGCGCCGCACCCCGCGGCCAGCAAGCAGGCAGTACCCGCGGAACGTTCGATAAACTCTCGTCTCGATAATTTCATTCAGATCTCAAATCACATCTTCCGGCCGAGCCGATCTTCACACAGGGCAATTTGGGCAGAACGTGCAACATGATAGACCATTCCATAGATCGTCACTCCGGGGTCGCTCGCCGAGTTCATAAACGCGTGGTAATATGGAATGCGAACCGCCTCATCTGAATACTGGCGATTCGAAGCATTGGGGATCTTCCGGCGCCGATCAATCAGCGTCGTTCGTTGTCTTGAGGGGATTCAGTATTACTGGTTTGATCTTCGCTGCGGCCCGTTCAGGGCCGGCACGGGAGCCACGATGACCGTCGGCCTTCTTTACCCCGGTGAAATGGGGTCGAGTCTTGCGCAGCTTCTGACCGCACACGGCGTCCGCGTCGTCACGTCCGTCGCCGGCCGGGGCGTGCGGACGGTGAGCCTCGCCAAGACGAGCGGCGCCGTCGTGCTGCCCTCACTCGAAGCGGTGGTGCGGGAGTCCGATATCGTGTTTTCGATGGTTTCCACCGGAGCCGCACTCGACGTGGCAATCTCGTATTGCGAGCTGGCGTCAGTCGCGCCGGCGTCGGCGATTTACGTAGACGTGAACTCGATTGGACCTGAGTTGGCCTGCTCGATTGCCGAAAAGGTGAGTAATGCCGGTCGCTCCGTTGTTGACGGGGCGATCAATGGACTGGCGAAGAACCTGGCTTCCGGCGGAACCCTGTTTCTGAGCGGTGCGCGATCCGGAGAGGTCGCAGCCGTGTTAGGCGACGCCATGCGGGTCCGGATCCTGGGCCGTGAGCCGGGACAGGCTTCGACCATGAAAATGCTCCTGGGCGGCTTGTCCAAGGGGTTGTGCGGGCTCTTCGCAGAGCTGGCGGTAATGGCCGAGCGGCGGGAGATGCTGCCGGAGATGCTCGAGGCGTGCGAGATGATCTACCCGGGAATTATGCAGGTGATCGACCGCATGCTGCCGACCTACGCGAAACATTCCGGCCGCCGCGCCGTGGAGATGCGCGAGCTGGAGCAAACGATTCAGAACGCCGGAGTCGAGCCGTGCGTCGTGAAGGCGATTCACGAACTGCACGATCGGCTGGCGAGCATTTCGTTCGATGCCGCGGACGGCGCGAACGTCGGGACATTTGTCGGGCGCCTCGCGAGAGAGCTTTCACCGGCTCGTCCCGCGTCAACGTCAGTTTGAAGGAGGAAACCAATGGCAACCAAACCTCGTTCCGCCAGCCTGCACCCCGGCCCCGGATTCCGCGTGAAGATGAACTTCCCGCGGCTCCCCGCCGAGCTGATGAACCAGTTCCGCGCGTTCCCCACGCCGGACATTTCCGATCTGCTGAACCGCCTTTACGCGGTGGACCCGCAGATCCGCTGCCTCACCGGCGAGAACCACCAGATCTGCGGCCCCGCGTGCACCGTGAAGGTCTTCCCGGGCGACAACCTGATGGTCCACAAGTCGCTCGACGTGCTCGAACCGGGCGACGTGGTCATCGTCGATGCGGGCGGCTCCGATAAGAATGCCGTCCTGGGCGACCTGATTTCCACCAAGGCCAGGCACCGCGGCGCACAGGGCTTCGTCATCGACGGACTCGTTCGGGATCTGCCGAACATCGCCGCGCTCGATTTCCCGGTGTTCGCCCGCGGCACGACCCCGATCGGGCCGCTCCACCGCGGGCCGGGCGAGATCAACTTCCCGATCTGCTGCGGCGGCGTCGTGATCAATCCGGGCGACCTCATTGTCGGAGACGCCATGGGCGTGGTCGTCATTCCGCAGGCGATCGCGGAGGACCTCCTTCACCGCCTGCAGTCTCATCATGCGGCCAACGAGGCGTACTTCGAGTCGGTCAAGAAGGGCGACTTCTCCAACGCGTGGGTCGATCGCATCCTGGGCGAACTCGAATGCCCGATGGTCAAGGGTTCGGCTCCTGCCGAGCCGCGGGTGAACGCAACCGTTTAGTGCACAAGGGAACCGCGCGACCCGGATACATCAACCCACATGGCCGGCCTCTGGACACATCCCCTGACTCTCCGCGGCCTGTACGTGTGGTCGATGGGCAAGGCGTTCCTTCGCTACCGCAACCCGCGGCGGAAGACCTCAGGGAAACACCAGACGGAGTTTTACCAGCAGACTTGGGCCGAGGCGGCACGGGAACTGGGCGCCACCTGGACCCGGCTCGGCGCCGAGATGAGCGAGATCACGCTCGACGACGCCCGCACCCGGGTCTATCACAACGTCACCGCCATTGACGACCCGGTGACGTTGTACGTCCTGCACGATAAGCCGCTGACGCACAGAATCTTGACGGCGGAGAAAATCGCGGTTCCTCGCCACGCGGCTTTTACCCTGAAGAACGTCGCGCCCGCGGTTGAATTTCTTAAATCATCGGCGCGCGATTGCGTCGTGAAACCGGCCGGAGGAACAGGGGGCGGCCGGGGCGTCACCACCGGAATCCAAACCCCGGCGCACCTGGCCCGCGCGTCTGCGGCGGCGGCCGTGTATTCGGACGAATTGCTGATCGAAGAGCAAATCGACGGCGACAATTACCGCCTGCTCTTTCTCGACGGGAAACTGATCGACTCGTTCCTTCGCCGGCTCCCCACCGTCACGGGAGACGGGCGCTCGACGCTCCGGCAGTTGGTCGATCGCGAAAATGACAACCGCCTTCGAACCCGGTCGGGTATTTCGCAGGTGCTCATCGCGATCGACCTCGACATGCACCGCACCCTCGCGAAGCAGGGGCTTTCGCTCCGCTCCGTTCCGGCGGCGGGACGCAACGTCACGCTGAAGTACGTGGTGAACGAAAATTCCGCCGCCGACAACACCACCGCGACCCACCTGTTCTGCCGTTCAGTGCTCGAAGACTGCACGCGGGCAGTAAAGGCGCTTGGCGTACGGTTCGCCGGCATTGACATCGTGACCCGCGACCCGAGCGTCCCACTTGCCGAATCGGGCGGCGTGATCCTCGAAGTGAACGGGACGCCCAACCTCTATTACCACTACAAGAAAAAGGACGGCTGCTTCCCCGTCGCCGTCCACCTGCTGAGGGCGATTCTGCCAGGCGCCGCGATTCGGGCCGAACCGGCGCTGGAGACGTCGCACGCGTAACGGAAGTGCCACGGAAACGAGAGCCGCAGAAATGACCGCCGATCCCTTGATGAAACTCGCCGGCGCCTCGCTCCCCGTGGCACCTTCGGCCCCATCCGCGTCGTCGCATATCGCCTCGAGCACTGAAGGAACACTCCCGGCCGCAATCATTCTGGGCGGCGAAGCCAATGCACTCTCGGTGGTGCGGAGCCTGGGCCGCATGGGGGTGAAAGTCTACGCGCTGGGCGAGCGCGGCTCCGCCGTCGGAAGCTCACGCTTTTGCCACTGGGTCGATGTGACAATCGAAGGTGGCACGGAAGCGTCGTGGGCACGCTGGCTGCTCGGGCCCGAATCGGATCACCTGAAAGGCGCCGTCGTTCTTTCCTGTGGCGACGCGGGCATCCGGCTCATCGCGAAACATCGCGCCGAACTGCTCAAGAAATTCAAGCTCGACATCTCCGACCCGCACGCCCAGATCCAGATGCTCGACAAGATGACGACTTACCGCAATGCGATCGCGGCGGGCGTCCCGACCCCGAAGTTCTGGACCGTCGAATCGCGCGAACAGGTCCTGGCGCTCAAGGACGAGCTGATTTTCCCCCTCATCCTCAAGCCTTTCATCTCGCACGTGTTTGAGGAGAAGTTCGGAAAGAAATACCTTTTCGCCTCGGACTTCGACCAAGTGCTCAACGCCCTGGACGCGGTCAGCGGCACCGGTATCGACGTGCTTCTGATGGAGTGGATCCCCGGCCCCGACGCCCGGCTCTGCAGCTATTTCACGTACATCACGGAAGAGGGCAAACCCCTGTTCCATTTCACCAAGCGGATCATCCGCCGCTATCCCACCGGCATGGGACCGGCCGTCTATCACATCACCGACTGGATTCCCGAGCTGATCGAACCCTCGCAGAAGCTCTTCCGCCACGTCGGCCTGAAAGGGTTGGGCAACATCGAATACAAGTACGACGAGCGCGACGGCATCTACAAGATCATCGAGTGCAACGCCCGCTTCGTCGGCTCCAACGGCCTGGTCGCCACCGCCGGCTTCGACCTGGCCGCCCTCGTCTACAACCGCCTCACCAACCGCCCCCTTCCGTCGCTGGACAAATTCCAGTCCGGCCTTCGCCTGTGGGACCCAGTCCGCGACTGGTCCGCCTTCCGAGAACTCAACCAGCTCGGCGAGATGACTTTCATGCAGTGGGTGGAAAGTCTCGCCCACGGCCAGACCTTCAACTGGTTCTCCTGGTCCGACCCCGCCCCTGCCCTCGCCCGCGCGCTCAAGCCCCTGCGCCGCAAGCTCACCCGCTGAGGAGCAGCTTCTCAACATCCGTCGGGTGCGCTGCACTCCTCAGCCGTGCTCAGCCGCCCCGTTTACCGGGCGCGTCCCACCATAGCGCCGCGTCAACGAACCGGTAGGCGTCTGCGCGCAGGTCCTTGGGGAAATCGTGGCCGCAGTCTGGGGACACGACCTCGATCGCGGGAGCCGCGCCCAGGAGTTCATAGACTTTTCGGATTTCCGGCTCCGCCTTGCGAACGCCGGCGACGTCGAAGTTGGTGTCGTGCAGCGGGGAGTTGGAGAAGAACGGCCGCGGCGCCAATGCGGCTGCCACTTCGTAGAAGTCGAACGGCACGGCGCCGGGATCTCCATGATACACGTCGCGGATTCGCGGCATGTAGCGCGGGCTGCACCAGCCGGCAAGGTTGCCGTGGAAGTAATCGGCAAACGGCGTCCAGCCGCAACTCGACACGACGACCTTCACACGGCGGTCGAATGCCCCCAGGAACATCGCATTGTGCCCGCCCAGCGAGTGTCCGATCGCGCCGATCCGTTCCGGATTGACCTGCGGTAATGACTGCAGCAGATCGATCCCTCGCATGTGGCCGACAATTCCCAGCATCGTCCCCGAGGCGAAGGCGTGGTCGGAAAAATCGCAGACATAATCTCCAAACGACGGGTAATCGGGGCAGAGGACGACGTAGCCGCGCTGGGCGAGTTCGATCCCATAGCGGCTGTGCTCCTTCCCCAGCCCCGCACACTCGCCCTTGCCAATGTTCGACGTGGGATGGAGCGCGACGATGGCGGGCCGGCGCTTCGCATTGTCGCCATCGGGGACCAGCAGGTACGCCGGCACGCGCCGGTCACCCATTCCCAACTGGTACGAGATCGTCAGCCGCCGAATTCCGTCGGCCTTCACCTCGCCCGTGACTTTCATGCCCACCGGCGGCAGACGCGTACGATCGGGCAACGGCCCCATCACCGCCTGCATCCCGGCGAGAATCGCATCTCGCCGACGCTCCCAATCCCCGGGCGACGCCACCGGCTGCTCGCGTCCGCGGTCGTCCAGAAAATAGAGCAGTCGCCGATGACGCCCGGCCGCTTCTTGCTCGCCCCCCGTGACCGCCCGGAGCCCAAAGCCCAGCAGTGAAATCCCCGTGGAAAGCCCTCCCCACAGAAAGGTCCGCCGATCGGTCTTGAGGTGGGTCATTGGATCGTCCTCCGCCCTTCAACTCATCGCGAGAGGACTGGCGATGGGCGGTTGACCACCATGGTGGGGCTCACGACAGTCGGTAATGAGAACCGAAACGTGGAACCGGCGCCGGGCCGCGATTCGACCCAGATTCGCCCGCCGTGCCGCTCGATAATTCGCTTGCACGTTGCCAGCCCGATCCCCGCGCCCTCCGGGCCCGCGCGATCGGTGCGGCCGCGCTCGAACCAGCCGAAGATCCTCTCCACGTCCGCGGCGCCGATCCCGATCCCATTGTCCTGAACCGAAAAGACCCACGCCTCCGCCTCCCGCCTCGCCGCAACATGCACGTGTGGGGGCCGCTCGCCGCGATACTTGATCGCGTTCTCGATCAAATTCTGAAGCACCCGCGACATCTGCACCGGGTCGGCCGACACGACCGGCAACGCATCGTGCGTCACCTGCCCGCCCGTCTCGTTCAACAATGCCCCAAGATCGCGCAGCACTGCGAAAAGAATTGACTCACAGTCACAAGCCATCGCGTGCAGTCCCCCCTCCCCGGCTCGCCCGCAGGACAACAGGTTGTCGATCAGCGTTGACATGCGCTCCACCTCCGATCGGATGGACAGCAGGC
>Ga0308174_10001688_pt1 | contig 10488 bp, 5 predicted proteins | sample PhyPR2_FD_203894 | JGI IMG/M metagenome (GOLD analysis project Ga0308174, IMG submission 203894) | Soil microbial communities from UC Gill Tract Community Farm, Albany, California, United States - DLSLS.P.R2 | ecosystem: Environmental > Terrestrial > Soil > Agricultural land | place: USA... | reverse complement strand
GGGGATCGTCGACGGGAGGTACTTCCTGACGGCGATCGCGGTACCGCGATCGACGACGTCGCGCATCATGTCGCGGACGATGAAGGCGACACGGGGATCGAGGGCGAGCGAGGGAGCAGCGGCCTTCGGCGCCCAGACCGTCTTCCCCGAGCGATCCTCGACGCGATGGACGAACGACGGCTCGACCGCCGAGCCGAGGTTCGCGAGCGCCGCGTAGGCGGTGACCATCTCGATCGGCCGAACCGCCGAGGCCCCGATCGCGCTCGCCGGGACGGGGGCGATCGGCGACTGGATCCCCATCGCGTGGGCGAGGGCGGCGACCGAGTCCATGCCGAGCTGCATCCCGAGCTGGACGGCGACCGGGTTCCGCGACTGGACGAGCGCCTCGCGGAGGGTGAGGGGGCCGAGGAACTTGCCGTCGCTGTTGCCCGGCTGGTAGACGTCGCCGTTAGGCAGCTCGATCTTGAGGGCGGTGTCCTGGACGATCGTGTTCGGCCTGACGCTGTCGGCGATCGCCAGCGAGTAGACGATCGGCTTGAACGACGACCCCGGCTGCCGGACGGCCATCACCGCCCGATCGAAGGGCGACTCCTGGTAGTTGCGGCCGCCGACGAGGGCGCGGACTTCGCCGTCGAGCGGATCGAGGGCGATGACCGCACCCTGGAGGTAGTCGCGGCTCCCCTTCGGCCGGCTGGTGTAGGTCGCGTGCTTGTAGCCCGGCCGCAGCTCGACGGCGGCAGTGCCCTCGACGAGTGATACCATCGCCGCGTTCTGCAGCGCCGGGTCGAGGGTCGTGTAGATGCGGTAGCCGCCGTTGGCGACGGGCACCCCGGCGCGCTCGGCCTGCTGCCTGACGACGTCGACGAAGTAGGGCGCGGTCGCCGACATCCCGCCGTTAGGCGCGGTCGTCACCGGATCGCGCGAGGCGGCGCTGGCCTGCGCCTGGGTGATGTATCCCTGGTTCGCCATCAGGGCGAGGACGGTGTTGCGCCGCTCGCGATTGCGGTCGGGGTGCTGCCCCGGGTCGTAGCCGACGGGGGACTTCGGCAGCGCGGCGAGCGACGCCGCCTCGCCGAGCGTCAGCCTGGTCGCCGGCTTGCCGAAGTAGTGGCGCGCCGCGGCGTCGATCCCGTACCAGCCGTGCCCGAAGTTGATCTGGTTGAGGTACGCCTCGAGGATCTGCTCCTTCGTGTAGTGGCGCTCCATCTCGCGGGCCGCTTCCTGCTCGCGCAGCTTGCGGCCGACCGACTTGTCGCGGCGGTCGATGATGTCGGGGTGCATGTTCCCGACGAGCTGCTGGGTGATCGTGCTCGCGCCGCGGGCGTCGCCTAACGCTGCGTCCTTGAGCGCGCCGAGCACGCCGACGACGTCGACGCCGTTGTGCTGGTAGAAGCGATGGTCCTCGGTCGCGACGAACGCCTCGCCGACGTACTTCGGCAGGGTGCGAATCGAGACGCTGGTCCGCCACTCGCGGCCGATCTCGCCGATCAGCGAGCCGTCGCGGGCGTAGACGAGCGAGGACTGCGGCGGCTGGATCAGCGTCCACGGCTCACCGGTGGACGCCGACGCCTGCTGCGCGGCGGCGACCGCGGGAAGCGCAGCGCCAAGCGCGGAGAGCGCGACACAGGCGGCGAGCGCGCCGCAGAGGATCAGGAGAGGCTTCGAGGAACGTTGCACGATGTCGAGCGGGAGCGGTGGGACGCGCGGCGGCCTGGAGTCGATCGTGATACCCGGCGTCGCAGCGAAAGGTAGCCATTGGGAGACGAGCGATGCGGAGGAGGGGTAAGCGGGCGCAGCGCGCTCCTACCGGGGGAGTGCGAACGTATCCTAGATTGCAGGAGAGCAGCACCGGCTTCGCCCATCCACGAGCCCATGCCCCGCCCCGTTCACATCGCCGTCGCGCAGGTAAAGCCCCGGAAGGGTGAGTACCGACACAATCTCGAGCGGCTGGGGGCGCTGTTCGCGCGCGCGGCGGCCGAGTCCCCGCGCCCGCAGCTGATCCACCTCCCGGAGACCGCACTCACCGGCTACTTCCTCGAGGGCGGTGTCCGCGAGCATGCCATGACCGCCGGCACGCTGGCGCGGGACCTGGCGCGGATTCACGAGCAGCACGCCGGCGACGCGGTGTTCGACGTCGCGATCGGCTTCTACGAGCTGTGGGAGCACAAGCTGTACAACAGCGCGATGTACGTGACGCTCGGACGCGGCGAGCCGGTCATCCATCACGTGCACCGGAAGGTCTTTCTTCCGACCTACGGATTGTTCGACGAGGAGCGGTTCGTCGAGCGCGGAAACTCGGTGCGGGCGTTCGACACGCCGGTCGGCCGCGTCGCGATGCTCGTCTGCGAGGACGCATGGCACTCGCTGAGCGGGACGATGGCCGCACTCGACGGCGCGGAGATCGTGCTCGTGCTCGCGGCGGCGCCGGCGCGCGGTGCGCACAGCACCGATCACGTCCCCGGGCCGGCGAGCCTGGCGCGCTGGGAGCGACTCGTCCGCGAGATCGCCGACGAGCATGGCGTGTACGTCTCGCTCTCACACCTGACGGGGAGCGAAGGGGGAAAGCTGTTCGCCGGCGGCTCGGCGCTGGTCGGCCCGAAGGGGGATGTGCGGGTGCGCGCTCCGCTGTGGGAGGAGGCGATCGCGACGGCGACGATCGACCTCAGTGACCTGACGCGGTCGCGCGCGGACATGCCGCTGATCGCGGATCTCGAGACGATGATGCCGCACATCGTGGCGAATCTCGAGCGGGTGATGAAGCGGGAGGAGGCGTGGACCTCGTACGACGAGGCGGTCGAGGAGGAAGCGGAGGGGGCGCGGGGGGCCCCCCCCAAAACCAACGATCGCTCCGCGACCCCGGCCGCCCATCACCAATCCCACGCCGACAGTACCGCGCGCACCGCGACGGGTCCGATCACCGTCGTCCGCGCGAGCGATTCCGGCGGCCCCCCCCCGCTCGACATCGATCCCGCGCTTGTCACCGAGTGGCTCGTCCGCTTCATCCGCGAGGAGACCGCCGCCCGCGGCTTCAGGAAGGCGATCGTCGGCGTCTCCGGCGGCGTCGACTCGGCGGTCACCGCATTCCTCGCGGCGCGCGCGCTCGGGCCGGAGAACGTCATCGGCGTCCGCATGCCCTACCGGACATCGAGCCCGGCCAGCCTCGAGCACGCACAGCTGGTCATCGCCGCGTTAGGCATCCCGGCGCGGACCCTCGACATCAGCGGCGCGGTCGACGGCTACCTCGCGGTCGAGCCGGGCGCCGATGCGACGCGGCGCGGCAACGTGATGGCGCGGATCCGGATGATCGCCCTCTTCGACCTTTCGGCGAAGCAGGCGGCCATACCGTTAGGCACCGGCAACAAGACCGAGCGGCTGTTCGGGTACTTCACCTGGCACGCCGACGACTCGCCGCCGGTGAACCCGCTCGGCGACCTGTTCAAGACGCAGGTCTGGGCGCTCGCCCGGCACCTCCACGTTCCAGCGCCGATCATCGACAAGGCCCCCTCGGCCGACCTCGTCGCCGGACAGACCGACGAGGGTGATTTCGGGATCAGCTACGAGAAAGCCGACCGGATCCTCAACCACATCCTGTCGGGCTACACCCCGGCCGAAGTCGTCGCCCGCGGGTTTGACGAGGCCGACGTGGAGGTCGTCCGTAAGCGGGTGGATGGGACGCATTGGAAGCGGAAGCTGCCGACCGTCGCAATGCTCAGTCACAGCGCGATCGGGGAGAGCTACCTCCGCCCCGTCGACTACTGAGACGAAATCCGCCTTCGCCTCCGACTCCGACCCCGAGGGTGGGGGCGCATCGAAGGGCCGCAGCCATCATCGATCTTCAACAAACCTGACCCCTTGAAACGGAAGATGCGTGTTCCCGCGATATTGAGCCGCCTGACGGCGATCGCCTTTGGCGTCGCGATCGCGACTGTCCCCCTTGCCGCGCAGGATGTGAACGGCGCCGCAGACCTCAAGGCGGTCGAGAGCTTCAGGCTCACGATGCCGGTGCTCAACAAGATGGCGCAGGTGCAGGAGAACATGTACGCGACGGTGAAGGCGCATCCCGAGCTGGCGAAGAAGTACGCTGGCCAGCAGGATGACGACGAGGACGCGAAGTCCATCGACGACATGGCGAAGCGGCTCGACAAGGTACCCGAGCTGAAGGCCGCGGTGATCAAGGCCGGGTTCACCCCGCGCGAGTACATGATCGCGACGATGGCGACGTTCCAGGCGGCGATGACCGCCGCGGTGCTCGACATGCCCGGCGCGGACAGGAGCAAGGTGCCGGCGAACGCGATGGCGAACGCCACCTTCCTCAAGGCGCACGCGGCCGAGATGCAGCGGATGCAGGCGCGATCGAAGGAGCTCGCGAAGCTCATGAAGCCGCAGTCCGGCGAGAGCGACGACTCGACCGAGTCGGAGCCGGACAGCAGCGGCTCGCGACGCTGACGGAGCTCGCTCCGGGACTCCTGGAGCGCGATCGCGAAGTCAGCACGAAACGGGTGGGCGCGCGTGCCCACCCGTTGTAGTATCAGGCCATGCGCACCGACTACGATCGAATCGAGCAGGCCATCCAGTATCTCGACGAGCGCTCGCGCGAACAGCCGTCGCTCGCCGATGTCGCCGCCCACGTCGGGCTGAGCGAGTCCCACTTCCAGCGACTCTTCACCCGCTGGGCGGGAATCAGCCCGAAGCGCTTCCTCCAGTTCCAGACCGTCGCCCACGCGCGAGCGCTGCTCGCCGAGTCGCGCTCGCTGCTCGACGCGACGTACGAGGCGGGGCTGTCGAGCGCGGGGCGATTGCACGATCTCTTCGTCACCATCGACGCGGTGACGCCGGGCGAGTTCAAGCGCTCAGGCGACGGGCTCACGATCCAGTGGGGGATCCACGACACCCCATTCGGCGAGTGTGTCATCGGGACCACGCCGCGCGGGATCTGCGGATTGTACTTCGCGACGGACGGCGGCATCGCGCGCGCGCAGCAGCTCCTCGCCGAATCGTGGGAGGGTGCACGGCTCGTCGAGAACGCACGGGCGACCGAGCCGCTCGTCGGCCAGATCTTCGGCGACGCGGCGCGTCCGAATGCGCCCCTCGCGCCCCTCGCCGTCCTCGTCAAGGGGACGAACCTGCAGCTGAAGGTCTGGGAGGCACTCCTCCGCATACCGTTAGGCGAGGTCGTCACCTATGAGCAGCTCGCTGCCGCGGCCGGTGCCCCGACTGCCGTGCGCGCCGTCGGCACCGCGGTCGGTCGCAACCCGGTGAGCTACCTCATCCCCTGTCATCGCGTGATCAGGAAGACTGGCGCCTTCGGCAACTACGGCGGCGGCATCGCCCGGAAGCGCGCCATGCTGACGTGGGAGTTCGCGCGCCGTGATGCGACGCCCCTCCTCGCCGCGGCGCGGTGATCAGGGCCGGGACGAGGGGTCAGGGGTCAGGGGTCAGGGGTCAGGGTCTTGGGGGCCAGGGACCGGTGGCCAGGAACGACGCTACCGTTCGTCCGGCCCGCCCTGGCCTTACCGCCGTGCCTAACGCCCGGCCCCTGGTATCTGGCACCCGGCAGTCGCGTGGCCCAACGCTGAAGCCCTGACACCTGACCCCTGACACCCTGCCGTTCGCCCTCACGCCGCGAGCGGCTGCGCACCCGGTGACAGGTTCCCCGCCAGCGCCAGGCTCACCGCGCGGCGCGCGGCGCGCTTGAGGGCGCGGTGCACCGCTCGCGCGTAGCGGATGAAGTTCGCGCCAGCCGACGGATTTCGAATGAAGAACTCGTGCGGCAGCATGTCGCCCTTCATCAGGTTGCACCGCGCGCAGGCGGCGACGACGTTGCCCGGGGCGTGCGCGCCGCCTTGCGAGAGCGGCTGCACGTGGTCGAGCGTGGCGTTGTCGTAGCCGAGGTACGACGCGCAGTAGACGCAGCGGTGCCCGCAGTCGCGCATCGCGGCGTGCTTGTACGCACGCTTCGTCGCGGCGGCCGATGCCTCACGGCGGCGGCGGGCGAAGGAACCCGAGCGTGGAAGGGTTGCGTGGTCCCGCATCATCCGTTGACGGCTCGAACGACGTCTCGACATCTCACCTCATGGTGAAAGACGACGCCCCGCCCCGGGAAATTTCCCGGGCGGGGCGCAGGACGTACGGTGGATTCTCGCGGCCAGCGAGGCGAGCGTGCTGGGCAGCGCAGTGCGCCGCCCGCCGCGTGCCGAATCTCGGTGTCGAGGATCGCTGGAGCTGCCGATCATCCGCCTCCGATCATGGACGGCATCATTGCCGTCGCGCCACTAGAGTGCAGTCCGCGTGCCGGAAGCGCCAGTACTGAATCGAAAGGCGCTTGACCACACGCATCTATCAATGCGACGCCCGACCGGGCTGCTGGTAACAGGTACCTGCCCGGTCGGGCGTTGTTCCATCGCTGCAGCCGCCGCGCTAGTCGGCGGCGACGTCGACCGTCTCGTGCCGGTGCACCTCGCACCGCGCCGAGTCGTGGTGCGCGGCGATGATCCGCGCAGCGCAGGCGTCGAGCTGCATCCGGTTCTGCATCTCCGATCCCGGGAAGGGCAGCGGAATGTCGAAGCCGTCACCGACGCGGCGCGGAATGAGGTGGACGTGATAGTGAAACACGTCCTGCCCCGCGGCGCGTCCGCTGTTCACGACCATGTTCATGCCCTGCGCATCGGTGACCTTGCGGACCGCGGGCTCGAGCTGCAACGCGACCTCGAAGAGATGCATCGCGATGTCGGCGGGCAGGTCCTCGAGCGACTCGAAGTGCCGCTTCGGCGCGACGAGCACGTGGCCGGAGTTCACCGGCTGGATATCCATGAACGCGATCGCTACGGAGTCCTCGTAGCAGACACTCGCTTCGCCCGCCCCGCGAACGAGCTCGCAGAACGCGCAGTTGGTGGCCGTCGGCATGGTGCCTCAGGTTGTGGAAGGAAGGGCCTGGAGAGCTGCACTGATGCCCTTCCAAACGCATGGGGAGTGCCACCAGCCAGGTGACGCTCCCCATCGTTTCCCGCGTCGTTTCGCCCACTCGCCGCTTGCTTCGGGCCGCGCTTCGGGTGCCTTACGGCAGCGTGCGTGGCATCACCGCGACGCCAACCGGGGGTGCCATCGCAACGACGCGCAACCGCGCGCGGTAGCTGCCATACCCGGCTCGCGAGAACAACACGTCGCCGATGCTTCCCACCGGGCCGGTCGCCTTGATCCAGAACACCGGCGAGGTCGTCGCCCCCGCTGGCACCTGCACCGAGGAAAGCGTCAATGTCCCGTCGGTCGCGACGATGCCGCTTCCGCCATAGGCGATCGCGAACGTCGCGCTGTCGGCCTGCGGGTTCGAATTGCCCTGCGGACCGAACGCGGTCAGCGCGACGGCGACGCTGTCACCAGCGGCGAGCGAGTCCGGCATTCCGCCCTGGTCGTCGAAGCTGATCGTGCCCTGCCCGACGCGAACCAGGGTGCGCGCCGGTGCGTAGCCATCCACCTGGACGATCACGGTGTCGATCCCTGGCGCGGTTGCGACCACGTCGTAGTACAGGTCCCATGACCCACCGCCGATGACCTGCTCCGGGATCGGCGCGATCGACTTGCCCGGGCGCACCTCGAAGTGAGCGTTCTCCGTTCCCCTCGACAGCTGCGCCAGCCCGGCATCGACCTGGTAGCGCTGCCCGGGCGCGAGTCGGAGCTCGCCGTCGTAGCTGTAGAGCTGCGCCTGCCTGACGATGACGGTGTCGACCACCGGCCGGTATGCGCGATAGCCGCCCTGCGCGTCGCGTGCGGACAGCGTCGCCATCCCTGTCCGGAGGAAGCTCAGCGACTGGTCCGGGCTCGCCCCCGACGCGCCTGACGGGATGGTGAACGTGATCGGGCTCGGACCGACGACGTCGGGATGCGAGCTGGTGATCGTCACCGCGACGGGAACGGTGGTCGGATGCTGCCACCCGAACTCGTCGAGGAGGGAAACGTCAGGCGTGTCCTGGTCGAGGAGCGACGGGTCGGACGGGACATACATCCCGAGCACCCCGTGCGTGACAGTCAGCGCGATCGTTCCCTTGTCGATGCCGTTGCTCGTCGTCGCGGTGAGCTGGATGGTGCCGGTCGTGTCGTAGGCCTCGACGGTGAACGACGCCTGGTCGTACGGATAGGTGTTCGTGGTATCGCGATCGGCGATCGCCTTCGCGATGCGCTCGTCACTCGAGCGGAGGCGGACCTCGGTGCCGATCGCCCCGCTCGGCAAGGTGACGTTCACGTCCACCGTCTGCCGCATCCCGACCGAGTACGAGGACGACGTGAAGCGGAGCGCGGGCGCGTGCACCACCGTCGGGCCTAACGTCATCGGAGTGAACAGTCCGGCCGAGTCGCTGACGGTGAGCGTCGCCTTCCCACTCTGGACGTAGTGGACCTGGATCGCCTGCGTCTGCGTCAGGTCCACGGACAGGTGCACGGTCGCGCTGTCGGGGCTGATGATCTTCGAATCCGTCGACGTGATGCGGAAGGCGACGGGGTCGACCGGTTGGCGCTGGGTGAACGTCGGGTCGTAGAGCCTGATCACCAGTGGCAGCGAGCTCCCGGCGAGCGCCGAATCCGGCGCCCAGTTGTAGTTGCCGTTGAGCTCCGCGCTGATCGTCGTCGCGCCGGCGCCGAGCGCGAGCACCGTCGGGTTGTATCCCGAGTCCGCGGTGACCGTGATCGAGTCGGTGCCGATCGCGACGCCGTTCCAGCCGAAGCGCACCTCGGTGCTCCCCATCGGGATGACCACCGAATCGGGGAGCTGCACGTGCTTCGCGCCGGCGAAGCGAACGACGACGTCGCGCGTGGCCGGCGTGCTGACGCTGACGCGTGCGTCCTGCGGTCCGCTGCGGAGCCCGACGCCGGTGACGCTGCTCGGGCAGGAATAGTAGACGTCGCAGGCTATGCCCGCCGAGAGCAGCGACCCGCCGACGATGGTCGGGATCGGGGCGGCGCTGCGGTAGCCGGTGCGCGACGCGGTCAGCGTCACGGTGCCGGGGCGGCGCGGCGTCACATTGAACGCGACGTACTGGGCTCCGGCCGGAATCGCGACGACCGTATCGAGCGCGATGATCGCGCTGTCCGCGGACACGACGTGAATGCTGTCGAGCCCCGCCGCGTTCGCGCTCGCGTTCCAGTTGCCGACGGAGTCCTCGCTGATGACGTAGATTGCCCCGGCGACGCCGACCGTGCCGTTAGGCGCGTAGACGCCGACGTAGGGGCTGGTGACGACGACGCTCACCGTGTCCGGGGCGAAGCCGCTGTCCGCCTCGACGACGACGCGCCCGGCGCCCGGCGCCGTCCCGACCAGCGTCGCGCCCGAGGGGCCCGTGCGCGGGTAGGTCCAGCCGGGGGCGATGGTGAACGACGTGTCCTGAACGGCGATCACCCTGGTGTCGAGGCTGCGAACGGCGACGCTCACCGTATGCGTCGCCGCCTTCGGGAGCTCGACCGGGATGGCGCTTCTCAGTTGGCCGGCGCCGATGTAGACGACCTGCGTGTCGGTGCGGATCCGCGCCGCCTCGACGCGCACAGCGGCGGAGTCGGACACATGGCCGCCGGACCGGACGCGGATCCAGGCCGTCCCCTCGCCGCGAGCGATGAGGAAGACCGCAGTGTGCGCCTCACCCGGCGCGATCACGGCGAGCGAATCGCGGACGTCGACGACCGACGGGTCCGACGATGACGCGTGCACGGCGAGCGAGCTCAGTCGTGGGTGCGCGATCATGAGGCTGTCGGCGACGAGGACGTCGACGCTGTCCCCCTCGATCCCGCCCTGGAGCGTATGGACGTTACCGACCGTCGACTGTTCTCCGTTGGTGATCGCGATCAGCCGCGGCGTGGTGACGGTGACGCTGAGCGCGGCCTCGCGCCAGTCGGCGGAACGCGCGCGCAGCACCGTGGTCCCGGTGGCCAGCCCGCTCACGTTGAGATAGGTCCTCGCGTAGTCGAGCGGGATCACCACCTCCGGCTCGGCGCGGGCGACCGATGGGTCGTCCACCGCGAGCGTCGCGTGGACGCCAGCGAAGCTGCGGTTGGGCAGCGACAGCACGGCACCACAGCGGTAGTAGCAATCGCCGCGCGCTCCCGACGTCGGCAGATACTGCCCAGCGCCGAGGATGATGTTGTTCGGGTCGCCCGGCGACGGAAGGTAGAGCTGCCCGCCCACCTGCGTCGTCGTGCGCGGGGCGCTCGTCGGCGCCGGCAGCGCCTGTACCGCGGTGCGCTGCTGGGCGAGCACCGCGCGGCTGGCAGTCGTCCGCCGCGGCGCGTTGTACGGCGTCGTCGGCGAGACGTGGAGCCCGCTCGGGCTCGTCCGCGCCTTCACCTCGCATGGCCCGTCGCAGCCGTTGTTCGAGGTGTCCACCTGGAGGGTGAACAGCGCGCTGTCGATGACGACGGTGCTCCCGACACCGGGGAGCCCGCGCGTCAGCGGGGTGTAGCGCATCGTCCCCGGTGCGGCCGCGTGGAGCACGACATCGGCGACCAGCT
>Ga0308174_10001686_pt1 | contig 10489 bp, 8 predicted proteins | sample PhyPR2_FD_203894 | JGI IMG/M metagenome (GOLD analysis project Ga0308174, IMG submission 203894) | Soil microbial communities from UC Gill Tract Community Farm, Albany, California, United States - DLSLS.P.R2 | ecosystem: Environmental > Terrestrial > Soil > Agricultural land | place: USA... | reverse complement strand
CGGTGTGTCCCCTGTCGTCACGACGTCGGTCGCCATGCCGTTAGGCAGCGCGGCGGGCGCCTCCGATCTCCCGGCGCTGGCAGTCGGCGTGCAGGGACCGATTGGCAACGACCTCCGGGTCGAGGGCCGCTGGACTCGAGCCGGGACCGATGACCCGATGGCCAATGCGGCACTGACCCGACTCGGGTACTACGACATCCCGCCGTCGCTGGCACTCGCCAGCTCGACCTGGCGGTTGTCGGGCGGTGGCTCCGGTGCGCGGCTCACCGACCTGACTGGCGGTTCAGCGTGGGGAGTGGGGGCCGCGGGCACGCTCGATGGCGAGCGGTGGCGGGGTGCGGCGATGATCGCGCAGCCGGGGTTCGGTCATCACGATCCGGCGACGGGGGTGCTCGCCGGCGCGACCGCGTCGCACCGGCTCGGCGCGGCGTGGGTGACTGGCAGCCTCGCTCACATGCTCGAGGACCAGGAGGTCTTCGAGCGGCGGCTCGACGCGGTCTCCGTCGGCGCGCGCATCCCGACGCCGCTCGATGCGACGGTGGAGGCCGAGCTGGCTGGCCGGCGCTGGGACGGCGGCAGCGCGTTAGGCGCGCGGATCGAGGGCGAGCGCCGGTCGGTGCACGACAACGCGACGCTGCGACTGCTTCACGCTCCTGGAGGGAGCGCCGCATTCGCACCCGCACGCGACGAGCTTTCGGCCAGCGTCTCGCGGGTGCTCGCGTCGCGCTGGCTCCTGTCGGGGAGCGGATGGTGGAACAGCGACGCCGGGGTGGTGACGAGAGGGATGCGGTCGTCGGGGTGGAGCATCCAGCCACAGTACTCGCTGAGTGACCGCACGAGCATGGCGCTCCGGGTGCAGGCGAGCGCATTCGACATGGACGGCCTCGACACCAGGCTGCGAACCGCCGAGCAGGCGCTGAGTGGAGTGCTCAGCACCCGGCGGAACACCCTCTACGGCTCGACGTCGTTCGGCGTCGGGACGAACACGAGGGAAAGCGCGAACGCGGCGGCGGTGATGCATTTCAACGAGCGCCTGGTTCGCAGCACGACCGAAGTGATCGGGGGATGGACCAGCGCGTTAGGCACGATCGAGCTGAACGCCACCGCGGAGCGAAACCTGAGCGGGACGGGGCTCACGCCGGATCGCTCGCGAGCGGGGGTGCGCGTCGACCGCCTGGCGGTCTACCCGAACTGGTCGGGCGTCTACCTCAGTGGGAGCCTCCAGCGCAGCGGCTGGCTCGGTGAGCGACAGCAGGCGACGATCGCGACGGCCGCACTGAGTAGCGAGCTTCCGTACGCACTCCGGGCGACGCTCGGCGTGCAGCACAACTCCTTCTTCGCGCCGTCGACGGGGCGATGGACGGCGGTCATCGGGCTCGATCGGTCCGTGGCGCTCCCCCGCCCGCATCATCGGCGGACGGGGATCGTCTACGAGGACCTCAACGGGAATGGCGTGCGCGACCCGGGTGAGCACGGCTTTGCTGGCGCGGTCGTCCGCAGCGGCTCGGCCACGGTCGCGACGTCAGCCGACGGTCGGTTCAAGGTTCCGGCGACCGCGCACCCGAGCGTCGATGGCCGGTCGCTGCCGGTGGGCTGGCTCCCCGGGGGGGTGCCGGCAGCGGCGAAGGGATCGATGGATCTCGCGGTCGTGCCGACGTCGGTGATCGAGGTCGAGCTGGTGCCGGTGGCGAGCGCTGATGGCAGGATGCCGTCGACCGATCTGCATTCCGCCGACGTCATGGCGCGCGATGGCGCCGACCACCTCTGGCTGGCACGGCTGACGCCGAGCGGCGTGGCGATCTTCGACGCGCTGCCGCCGGGTGACTACCGGCTCGAGCTCGACCTGAGCCGCCTCACGGAGCCGCTGGCGACGCGGGAGCCGCTGCCGACGTTCGTTGTCCAGGCGGCGCCGACCCGCCGACGCTATCCCATAGCGGTGATGCCGCGCCCGTTGAAGATGTGGCGGCCGCCGGCAGCGACGGTGCCTAACGATTCGGGAGCGGCGCAGCCGGCGACACGACCGGCGCAGGCGGCCCATCCATGAGAGGGGAACGGCCGATCCGTTCGCGCGCCGCCTGGGCGGTCGCCGCAGTCGCCGTCGCACTGGCGGCCGCGGGAATCGCCGGGTGCCGGAGCGGTACCGACACGGGGGATCCGCCAGTGAATCTGCGCGGACAATGGCGATATGCCGCCGAGCAGACCGCACCGACGCGCAGCGTTCTCGATGGGACGCTGTCGATCGACAACCAGAGCGGGCAGCGCCTCGACGGCAGCATGACGGTGATCGAAAGTTCCGCGATCGGCTCGCGAGCGTTGAGCGGCTTCGTGAACGGACGGACTCCGGACGCGACGACCATCGAGTTCCAGGTGGAGCTCGGCGGTGGTGCGCGGGTGCACCAGGGGCGCATCCGTGGTGACTCGATCGTCGGGACCTGGTACGACGAGTTCGCGGGCGGAGGATCGGGATCGTTCCGGTGCGCGCGATGAACGCGATCCGGCGGTTGATCGCGATCCTCGGACTTCTCGCTGCCTCGGCGGACGGGCTCGCGGGACAGAGCTGCGGCGTGGCGGCGGCGCCGGGGAACTGCACGGCGACGACGTCGGCAACCCTAACGGTGGGCAAGGTGGTGCAGCTCACCCTGGCGGCGACGAGCACGACGCTGGCGACGCCGACCATCGCCGACTACACCACTGGCTACCTCACCGGGAGCGGACAGACCGTGAGCATCCGCGCCAACGCGAACGTGGTGGTGCAGGTCGCATCGCGCACCGCGACCTGGGCGGCGACGAACACGACGCCCGGCGTCACGGCGTGGGCGACCAAGCCGTCAACCGACCTCCAGCTCGGTCCGGCGACGAGTGGCCCGTTCACCGCGCTGACGACCGCGGGCTATACGTTGAGCAGCTCGGGCCCGACCGCCACGCTCGACGTGCCCATCGCCTACAAGCTGCTTCTCGACTGGGGGCGTGACACGCCGGGACAGTACTCGCTCGACGTCGTGTACACGGTGACGGCGCCGTAGCGCGCGCCGATGCGGGGTGGCGGTGACGGCCGTATATTCCCGCCCGTTGCTTCGCCTGTTCGCTACTCGAGGAGACCATGACGAAATACACGACGCTGTTGCTGGCCGCCACGCTCGTCGCCTGCACCACGAAGACGAGCCAGAGCACCGACACCACCGCCGCGCACCCCCCTGCCGATCCCGATGTGGCCGCGCAGGGAACGGGAATTCCCGCGGGGTTCACCGCGATCACCGACGACACGACGGCGCAGATCACCAACGCGCGCTACGTGACGAAGGCCGGCAACTGGGAGATCACCACCGGTCCGGCGCACATCATCTTCGCGCCGAAGGACACGGCGAGCGGCGTCTACACAGCGACCGCGAGCTTCGCGCAGCTCGAGGCCCCGCGTCACCCGGAGGGCTATGGGTTGTTCATCGGCGGCCGGGACCTCGCCTCCCCGAACCGTGTGTACACCTACTTTCTCGTCCGCGGCAACGGGCAGTTCCTGGTGAAGAGCCGCGCCGGCGCGAAAACGAGCGACGTCATAGCGTGGCGCGCCGATCCCGCGGTGGACAAGGCGGACAGCACCGGGCACGCGACTTATCGCATGTCGATCCGTGTCGGAGCGGATTCCGTCCGCTTCATGCTGAATGACAAGCAGGTCGCCGCGGTGAAGGCGGGCACGATCGCGACGGACGGCGTTGCCGGACTCCGGATCAACCACAATCTCCACGTGATCACGTCGCCGGTCGCGATCGCGCGCCAGCCCGCGTCGCGCCGTTAGGCGCCAGCCGCCGGTCGCGGTGCGAGGCGCTGCGTCCGCTCTTCACGAAGTATCCAGCAGCGGTCGGGGGGAAGGTGATGAACCGCCCAGGCGTCGAGCACACGCCTGGGCGGTTCGTCCATCGGCTCGTCGGTGAGTCGGAAGGTTCCCCAATGCGTCGCGAGCAGCACCGGAGCCGCCGCCCCGGCACCGTTGCCGAGGTCGATCGCCGCCGACACGGCCTCTTCGGCGTTCATGTGCACCGGCCGCATGAACCATCGCGGCTCGTAGGCGCCGATGGGCATGAGCGCGAGATCGAACGGGCCGAGCCGGCGGCCGATCTCGCCGAATTCCGGATGGTAACCGGTGTCGCCGGCGAAGAGGACGCGCCATCCGCCGGCGGCGATCGCGAACCCCGCCCACAGCGTGCTGTCGCGATTGCCGAGCGAGCGGCCGCTGAAATGCTGCGCCGGCACGGCGGTGATGACTGTGTCCGCGGCGTTGGTCGACTGCCACCAATCGAGCTCGACGACCTGCGCAACGCCGAGACTCGTCAGCAGCCCACCAACGCCGAGCGGCGCGACCCAGCGCGCTGCCGGGTGCGCGACGGCGAGCGCGCGAATCGTCGCGGCGTCGAGATGGTCGTAGTGGTCGTGGGAGAGGACGATGACATCGAGGGGTGGGAGCGAGGCGAGCGAAATCGCCGGGGGAACGAGGCGCCGCGGGCCCGCCCAGGAGACAGGTGACGCCCGCTCGCTCCAGATCGGGTCGGTCAGCACGTTCATCGCGCCGAGCTGCAGCAGCACGGTCGAGTGGCCGACCCAGGTCGCGCGGAGCGAGCCGTCGCCCTGCCGCGGCTGGACGACCGCTGACGGGCCGACGGCAAGTGGCGCGCTCGCGAGGGCGCGCTCGCCGCGCAGCCGCCTAACGGCGCGGCCGGCGGCCCAGCGCAGGACGGCGCCGAATCCCTTGGGTTGGGCGCCGGGCCATGGATTGCGGTAGCCACCGCCAGGTACGTGATGCTCGTTCATCTGCGAACCGGGACGAATGCGACAGCCGCGCCGGAGCGGAGGACCGGATGGCGCGAAGATTGATCACTCGCGTGGGCGAGCAGGTCCCTCCATTCCAGTAACATGCCAGCATGGACGTTCCCAGGGTTCGCGCGCCGGAGTTTCCCGAGGGCCTCGACTGGATCGGCACGAATGGCCGCGCGCTGACGCTCGCTGATCTCCGCGGAAAGATCGCGATCCTCGACTTCTGGACCTACGGCTGAATCAACTGCATCCACATTCTCCCGCAGTTGCGGGAGCTCGAGGAGCGGTTCACAGAGGAGCTGACGGTCGTCGGCGTCCATAGCGGGAAGTACATCGCCGAGCGCGACACGGCGCGGATCGCCGACGCAGCGCGCAGGCTCGGCGTGGCGCATCCAGTGGTGAACGATCGCCAGTTCCGGATCTGGCGGAGCTACGCCGTGCGTGCGTGGCCGACGATCGTCGTGATCGATCCGCAGGGCTATGTGCGCGGCATGCATGCCGGCGAGTTCACCACCGGGATGGTCGCGCCAACGCTCGAGCGGATCATCGCCGAATCGGCCGCGACGCTGATGCGACGCGTGGACACGCATGAAGTGACGGCACGCCCGTCGCGCTCGCTGCGCTATCCGGGAAAGGTGGCGGTCAGGGACGATCGCCTCGCGATCGCCGACTCCGGAAACGACCGTGTGATCATCGCCGAGCTGAATGCGGCCGGCGCGAAGATCACGAGGGTGCTCGGCGGCTCCCGCGGTTTTCGCGATGGCGCGGATCCGCTGTTCGACCATCCGCAGGGAGTCGCCTTCGACGGGGACACGCTTCTCGTCGCCGATGCGTTCAATCACGCGATCCGCGCGATCGACCTCGAGACAGGTGCGACGCGCACGATCGCCGGCACGGGCGAGCAGCTGCGAACTCGGGCCGACGAGCGCGCGGGCGCGCTCTCCTCGCCGTGGGACATCGTCACGATCGGTGAGCGAGTCGCGATCGCGATGGCAGGCAACCATCGCATCTACATGCTGGACCGACGCGAGGCACGCGCGCGCGCATTCGCCGGGAGCGGCGCCGAGGAGATCCATGACGGCCCGCTCGAGACGGCGGCGCTCGCCCAGCCGATGGGGATCTGCGCCGACGAGAGCAGGATCTACTTCGCCGACGCCGAGTCGAGCGCGATCCGCGTCGCGGATACACAGCCCGGGGGCGCGGTAGGCACCCTCGTCGGGACCGGGCTGTTCGACTTCGGGGACGTCGACGGCGAGGGCGCGAAGGTCCGCCTGCAGCATCCGCAGGGAATCGTTCGCATCCCCGACGGCCGCCTGCTCGTGGTAGACTCGTACAACGACGCGCTCAAGTGGCTCGACCCGGGGAGCCGGCGGGTGACCACGTGGGTGCGCGGGCTGCACGAACCCGGTGGGGCGGCATTCGGCGATGGCACCGTGTACGTCGCGGACACCAACGCACACCGGATCGCGATGGTCTCGATCGAAGAGGGAAACGTCGCGACGCTGTCGCTCGACTGGAGTGCGGTCGCCGACTGAGAGGCCGCCGGCTGACACGGGGCCGGCGCCGCCCGCCTAACGCGCGATCGTCTCGGCGATCGCCAGGTTCTCGGCGACGTGCTTCGCGCCGCGCATCCCGACGAGCGCGGTGGCGATCCCGGGAACGCCGCGAACGAAGGAGAGCGCGCGCTGGGCGTCGGTGTCGTAGCGGGGAAGCGCATCGCGAACGGCGGCGGGGAGCGCGCGGGCGAGTGCCGACTGCATCAGTGCCGCGCTGGCGACGACCGTGAGCCCGAGCTCGGCCGCCGCCTCGAGCGCGGTCCGCTCACGGCCGGCGATGCGCTGCGTCGGCACGCGCAGCGCCTCGCTCATCGCGAGGTTCACCGGAAGCTGCACGTACTTGAAGTGATGCGCGTCGCCCGCGACCTCGCGCGCCGCGGCGACCATCTCCTCGAGGGACAGGCTCTCACGCGACTCGGGAACGACACGAAGCCCGTTCCATGTCGCGCAGCCGTACGCCCCGATGTCACCGGCCTCGACCCGGGCCTCGAGCGTCTCGAACGCCCGAACGACCCGGCGGAGAAATGCTTCGCGTCCGATCGCGGGGACCTGCTGCTCGGGGTTGTGGAGATAATAGACGTCGATGGTCTCGAGCCCGAGGTTGGCGCGGCTCCGCGAAATCTGGTCGGCGAGATAGCCTGGAGCCATGCAATGACCGCCGCCGACGACATCCTCGGGGCGCATGACACCGCGCGCGAAGTACTCGCGCTCGATCATCGCGTTGTAGTCGTCGCGCGACGCGGGGGGCTTCCCGTCGAGCGGGATGTAGCCGCCCTTGCTGCAGACGATGACTTCATCGCGCCGCGCGATGCGCTCGTCGAAGAGCGCGGCGAGCGCGCGGCCGACGACGCGCTCCGACCGCTGGCAGCGATAGTTGATCGCCGTGTCGATGACATTGAGGCCGCTGCCGATCGCGGCATGGATCGCCTCTTCATAACGGCGGTCATCGGCCTCGTCGGGCTCGCCGAGGTAGGTACCGATACCGATCGAGGACGCGAGCAGCCCGGCGCCAGCCGTGCGGTAGAAGTCGGGAATGCGCTCCGCGGCAAATCGCGCGGCGAGACGCTCGGTTCCCGCCGCGCTCGCGCGCGCCGCCCCATTCGCGCGCTCCGCGGACGGGGCGACCGCTACCGCGCCCGACCCGCTCCGTCCTCCCTCTCGCGACTCCGACCGTCCGGTATTCATCATGCGAGGGGGACGCTATGGGGAGTGTGCGTACGAAGCAAGGGTGGGCGATGACCACTCTGCCCTTTCGCCGTCGCCGACAGATCCCCAACGTTCACGAACCTGGCGTCGTCGGCGGCCATTGCCTGGCTGCCGCGACGCTATCGTCGCCCTCATTACCGGCCAGGTGCACCCGTGAGACAAGCTTTCACCGCGTTGTTCCTCCTCGGAGCGGCGGCCTGCAGTCGCAACAAGACGCAGGTCGTCACTCCGGTCCCGATCGACAGCGCCCGCGTCGTGGTCGAGCCGACGGGTCACTCGGCGAAGACGTACGCAACCACGGCTGACGATCCGTTCGTCCGGATCGACCGGATGGACTGGCCGGGCCCGAATCGGTTTCGCTCTTCCGACGGACAGCCTGGCCCGGACTATTGGCAACAGCGTGCCGACTACACGATCAGCGCGACGCTCGACACCGCGGCACGGTCGGTTGCCGGCGCGGTGACGATCAAATACACGAACCGCTCGCCGGACACTCTGCGTTTCGTCTGGCTGCAGGTGGACCAGAATCTCTATCGCCCCGGGAGCAAGGGCTCGGTGATCAATCCGGCCGACAGCCGCTGGGGAGCGCGCAACTTCCAGGGGGGCTACGACATCACCGGACTCACGGTCGATGGCAAGCCGCATACGCCGAAGGTCGACGACACGATGATGCGCATCGACCTCGACAAGCCGATCCCGCCGAAGGGTGGGACAGCGACGATCGCGATGAGCTTCCGCTTCCTCGTTCCCGAGCACGGCTCGGACCGGATGGGGCGCGACGGAACGCTGTACGAGATCGCGCAGTGGTACCCGCGGATGGCGGTCTACGACGACGTGCGCGGTTGGAACACCGACCCCTATCTCGGGCAGGGCGAGTTCTACCTCGAGTTCGGCGACTACGACTATTCTGTGACCGTGCCCGCGGGTTATACCGTCGCCGGGAGCGGACTGCTGCAGAACGCGAGCGAGGTGCTCACGGCGAGCGAGCGGCAGCGCCTGACGCAGGCGGCGACCTCGACCAGCGTCGTCCAGATCATAACGGCGGCGGAGTCGGCGCCGAAGGCCACGGCGGGGACGAAGACGTGGAAGTTCCACGCCGACAACGTGCACGACGTCGCGTGGGCGGCAGCGCCGGACATGCGCTGGGACGCGGTGAGCACTGGTCCGATCGCGAACAACGAAAAGGGGGTGCTCGCGCAGGCGTACTACGTGTGGCCGCGTGCGGGCGCAGGGTGGGAGAACGGCGCCGAGAACACGCAGTGGACGATCCGCACGTACTCGTCGCTGTTCTATCCGTTCCCCTATCCGCAGGCGTCGTCGATCGCCGGCCCGGTCGGAGGGATGGAGTACCCGATGTTCGTGATGGTGCACTACGCGGCGAATGCGGAAGGCGCTTTCGGGACGATCGATCACGAGCACGGGCACGAGTGGTTCCCGATGGTCGTCAGCAGCAACGAGCGACGCTACGCGTGGATGGACGAGGGGTTCAACACGTACATCAACGCGTTCTCGAACGAGCTGCGGACCCCGGCAAAGCCGATCTGGCCGACCTACCTCGCCAACTGGCGCGACATCCAGGCGAAGGGGATCGCCGCTCCGTTGATGACGCCACCCGACCGGATCAACCCCGCAGCGTTAGGCGCGATCGGCTATCGCAAGCCGGCGGCCGTGCTGCTGACGCTCCGCGATCATGTCGTCGGCCGCGAGACCTTCGACCGCGCATTCCGCGAGTACGCGCGCCGCTGGGCGTTCAAGCATCCGACGCCGGCGGACTTCTTCCGCACGATCGAGAGCGTCAGCGGCACCGACCTGTCGTGGTACTGGCGCGCCTTCTTCTACGGGAACGACGTGCTCGACCTCGGGATCGACGACGTCACGAACAAGAGCGACGAGGGACAGACGACGGCGTCGATCACCGTGCGGCGTCACAGCTCGATCCCGTTCCCGCTCGAGCTGCGGCTCCGGCTCGCCGACGGCAGCGTGCAGAACGTCACGATCCCGGTGGACATCTGGGGCTCGGGTGCCGACCGGGTGACGGCGGAAGTGACGGTGCACTCGAACGTCGTCGGGGCGACGCTCTGGCCCGACGGCACGGTGCCCGATTGGGACGACGCGAACGACACGTGGGGAAATGCACCAGCGAGAGACCCGGCGGTGCCACTGGTGACAACCGGCGGCCTCAACACGTCAGTCCCCCGGAGCGCGGCGACGAAGTAGTAGTCGCGCGGCCGCAGTGCTTCGCGCCGGATGGACCGTTGGCGACGCTCCGGGGCTGCACTACATTGCAAGGATGGCGGTCCAGTCGCGGGGCGCGACTGGACCGCTCATCTCGACGGCATTTGCCGCTGGCGTTCGCCAGCGGCGAATGCCGGATCATCACACGAGAGGAGTCGCGGGAATGCCGGATTTCGGGAGTTGGGGAACGCACTGGTGGAAGCCGGTGCTCTTCGTGATCGTCGCTGGGCACATCACCAACGTGTGCGTCACGCTCTTCTTGCACCGGGCGCAGACGCACCGGGGCGTGAAGCTGCACTACCTCGTCGCGCTGCCGATGCGCGCGTGGCTCTGGCTGACGACGGCGATCGTGACGAAGGAATGGGTGGCATGCCATCGCAAGCACCACGCATTCGCCGACCGCGAAGGTGATCCGCACAGCCCGATCGTCGAGGGGTTGCGCAACATCATCATCAAGGGTGCGTTCTACTACCGGAAGGCGGTGCGCCAGCCCGGGATGCTCGAGAAGTACGGCAAGGGGACGCCCGACGACCTGCTCGAGCGGCGCCTCTTCGCGCCGCTGAACTGGGTCGGCATCCTCGTCATGCTGATGATCGACATCTGGCTGTTCGGGCTGTTCGTCGGCCCACTCGTCTGGGGCGTGCAGATGATCTGGATTCCCTTCTGGGCGGCCGGGATCATCAACGGTG
>Ga0308174_10001685_pt1 | contig 10492 bp, 6 predicted proteins | sample PhyPR2_FD_203894 | JGI IMG/M metagenome (GOLD analysis project Ga0308174, IMG submission 203894) | Soil microbial communities from UC Gill Tract Community Farm, Albany, California, United States - DLSLS.P.R2 | ecosystem: Environmental > Terrestrial > Soil > Agricultural land | place: USA... | reverse complement strand
GCGGCTCATAGGCGCCGATGACGCCGCCGGCCGGCAGCGCGCCGCCATCGGGCGCCATGCTTTCCAGATTGACGCGGCACTGCACCGCAAAGCCGCGCGGGGCCGGGATGTCCTGCTGCAGCAGGCTCAGTTCGGCCAGGGTGGCGCCGCCGGCCAGCCGCAACTGCGCCTGTACCAGGTCGATGCCGGTCACCTGCTCGGTCACGGTGTGCTCCACCTGCAGCCGCGGATTGGCTTCGATGAAAGCGTAGAGGGCATGGTCGCCATCATTGCCGGCATCGACTAAGAACTCGAAGGTGCCCAGGCTGCCGTATTCCACCGCGTGCGCCAGGTCCAGAGCGGCGGTTATGAGCTTGTCGCGCAGGTGTGGCGCCAGCGTGGGGCTGGGCGCGACCTCCACCAGCTTCTGGTTGCGACGCTGCAGCGTGCATTCCCGCTCCCACAGGTGGGAGATGGCGCCGCGGCCATCTCCCAGCACCTGCACCTCGATGTGGCGCGCAGCCGGCATGTAACGTTCGACATACAGTTCGCCGCTGCCGAAGGCCGCCGCCGCTTCCGAGCGGCAGCGTTCGAAAGCGGCGGGCAGGTCTTCGCTGCGCAGCACGGCGCGCATGCCGCGCCCGCCGCCGCCCGCCACCGCCTTCAGCATGATCGCCGCGCCCGTGTCCAGCCCGGCCATGAAGGCTTGCGCCTGCTGCAGCGTGGTGGGGCCGTCGGTGCCGGGGATCACCGGCACGCCCATCCGCCGGGCCAGCGCGCGCGCCTGGCCCTTGTCGCCGAACAGCTGCAAGGCCTCGGGCCGCGGGCCGATGAACAGCAGCCCATGCTCGGCGCAGCGGCGGGCAAACACCGGGTTCTCGCTCAGGAAGCCATAGCCGGGGTGAACCGCGTCGCAGCCATGCGCGCGCGCCGCCGCCAGCATCTGGTCGATGTCGAGATAGGCGCGCGCGCCGCGTCCCGGCAGCGCGGCCGCTTCATCGGCCTGGCGCACGTGCAGCGAATGCGCATCGTCCTCCGAGTACACGGCCACCGTGGGCAGGCCGAGGCCGGCGGCCGCGCGGGCGATGCGGATCGCGATTTCGCCGCGGTTGGCGATCAATAGTTTGCTGTAGCTCATGCGCTTTTCCTTCATTGCTCAGCCGCGGCCGGCGCGGCTGCCGGCATGGTTTTGTTCATGATGGTCTCCTTTTGCTTGCCGGGTGGATGGACGGGCGCTTGCCTGCCGGCCGTCGCTCTTCGCGGTCTGCTGCCGCTTGCGCGGCGCTTTGCGAAAGCCCGCGATGTTCATCAGGATGCGGGTGATTTCAGTGGCCATTTCATCTTGCGGTATCGGGCCGTCGGGCTTGTACCAGGTGTACATGAAGCCGACCACGCTGCCGATCGCGTGGCTGGTCAGGGTGGCGTTGCCGAAGTCGAGGTCGCCTTCATCGCGCGCCTGCTCCAGCAGCGAGCGCAGCTCCTTGTGGAAGGCGCGCGCCATGGCCCGCAGCCGGGCGTGGAAGGGCCGGGCCAGGGCGCCGGCTTCGCGGTAGGCGAAAGTGCCCGCCTTGAAATAGCGGATGTTGGCGGTCGCAAGGCGGTGCAGGCCTTCCTCCAGCTTGACCACCGCCGGCCGCCGGTCGTCCGCTTCGGTGTGCATGGATGTCAGGCAGGCGACCGAAGCGCGCCAGCACAACTGCTCGAAAATGTCGTCCTTGCCGTTGAAGTAGTAATACAGGTAAGGCTTGGTCACGCCCAGCGCCTCGACGATGTCGGCCACCGTGGTCTGTGCATAGCCGCGCTCGAAGAACAGCGCTTCAGCCACCGACAGGATCTGCTCGCGCTTCTGGTCGCGCACCTCGTCAGCCATCGAACGGCGCTGCTGCCTGGCGATCCTGGATTTGCTGCTGACTGTCATGGTGACCTTCCGAATCAATGTTGGCTGATAATATACCAGCCAGTACATAAATTCTACTTGGTGGTATATTTCCCGGAAAAGACGGCGCATGCGCCGGTACCGCAAACCGGGAAGACAAGGAGACCATGATGAGTGACGCACCGCAGTATCGCCAGCAGGAAAAACCCTTGCATGAATACCTGCGCCAGCATGCCCGCGAGCAGCCGGACAAGGCCGCTTACATCTGGTACGGTGCCGAAATCAGTTATGCGGAGCTGGACCGGCTGAGCGATGCGTGCGCCGCGATGCTGCAGCGGGCCGGGGTCAGGAAAGGCGATCGCGTCGCGCTGTTCCTGCAGAACTGCCCGCAGTACGTGATCGCGCATTTCGGCATCCAGAAGGCGGGCGCCATCGTCGCCCCATGCAGCCCGCTGTTCAAGGAGCACGAGCTGCAATACCAGGTGGCCGACTTGGGCGCTGAAGTCATCATCGCGGCCGACGTGCTGTACCCGGTGATTGCCAAAGTGCTGGACAGCACCGCGCTGCGCACCGTGGTGCTGACCGGTTATGCCGACATGCTGCCGGCGTCTCCCGCCATCAACCTGCCGGCCGACCTGGCCCCGGCGGCCGGACGGCCGCAAGGCACGCTCGATCTGCTGGCCGCGTTGCGCGACGCCGGCCGGCCGCAGGCGGTGCCGGTCGACATGGACGACGTGGGGCTGATGACCTACACCTCCGGCACCACCGGCATGCCCAAGGGCGCCATGCTGACCTTGCGCAATGCGCTGTTCAAGACCGCCGCCGCGGCCGGCTGCAACGGCATCGGGCGCGACGATGTGCTGCTGGCGGTGGCGCCGATGTACCACATCGCCGGCATGCTGCTGGGTTTGAACGTCACGATCTATACCGGGGCCAGCGCGGTGCTGCTGCATCGCTTCGATCCGGTGGCCGTGCTGCAGGCCATAGACCGCTACCGCGTCACCGTGTGGTACAGCATCGCGCCGATGAACGTGGCGGTGATGCAGGCGCCGGACGCCGGCCGCTATGACCTGCGTTCCCTGCGCATGAATCCGGCCACCAGCTTCGGCATCACGCTGACCCAGGCGCTGGCCGAGCAGTGGCATGCCTTCACCGGCAACTGCCATACCGCGGAAGCGGCCTATGGCCTGTCGGAAACCCATACCTGCGACACCTATATGCCGCGCGACGCGGTGCGCTGGGGTACCCAGGGCGTGCTGGCGCCGGGCGTGGAATGCCGCATCGTCAACCCCGATACCGGCGAGCAGGCGGCGCCCGGCGAGATGGGCGAGATAACGCTGCGCAGCCCGGGCAACTTCAAGGGCTACTGGAACAAGCCGGAGGCGACCGCCGCCACCCTGCGCGACGGCTGGGTGCATACCGGCGACATGGGCAAGCTGGACGCCGACGGCTACCTGACGTTTTCCGGGCGCTTCAAGGAAATGATCAAGGTCTCCGGCTACAGCGTGTTCCCTGAGGAAGTGGAAACCATCCTGATACGCCATCCGGCGGTGGCGCAGGCCGCGGTGATCGGGCTGCCCGACCCGGCCAAGGGGGAAGTGGTGAAGGCCTTCATCGTGAGGAAGCCCGGCGCGCAGGTGTCGGAACAGGAACTCATCGCCTGGAGCCGCGAGCATATGTCGCCCTACAAGGCGCCGCGCTCGGTGGCCTTCCTCGACGCGCTGCCGGCAACGGGAACCGGCAAGGTGCTGCGCCGGCTGCTGAAGTAGCCGGCGGCGCGGCGGCGTGGTCGTATCGAACCAGACAAACGCGGCGGCCGCCGCGGGCGTGGCGGAAAGCGGTTTAAGTTAAACTTGGACCTTCCATCCGTATCCAAAAGGCAATGATGCCCGCTGTTCCCGCAATTGACCCGCACGGTTTCCGCCGCATTCTGTTGCGCAATATTGCCTTGCCCCTGCTGGTCGGCGTTGTCAGCATCATCCTGTTCGTTGCGCTGATTGGCTACCTGCTGTCCACGCTGAGCCGGGTCGAGCACAGCGACCGCGTAATCGCCGACACCTATGCGGCAGCCAAGCTGGCGGTCGACCAGGAAACCGGCATGCGCGGTTTCCTGCTTACCGGCGACGAAGCCTTCCTCGAGCCTTACCTCGCCGGCAAGCCGCAGATGCGGGCCCGGCTCGAGACCCTGGCTGCGATGGTCAGCGACAATCCGACCCAGGCCGAGCGGCTGCGCCTGCTGAACGCGCTGCATCGGCAATGGACCGCCTTCGCCGATGAAGTGGTGGTTATGCGCAGGCGCAACGACAACTGGCAGGCCGCGATAAGGAGCGGACGCGGAAAGCTGGAATTCGACCAGATGCGGCGCGAGTTCAACGCCTTCCTCGAAGTCGAACGGGACCTGCGCCAGCAGCGCAGCGACAATGCCCGGCGGGTGACGGTCGGATCGGTGATGGCCTACCTGGTGCTGAGCCTGCTGCTCGCGGGCGGCCTGGCCTGGTTCGGCCGGCGCGAGCTGCTGCGGCTGTCGGACAGCTATAACGCGGCGCTGCGGCGGCAGAACGAGCATGGCGAATTGCTGGAGCGGCAAGCCTGGCTGCGCACCGGCCAGACCGGGCTGGCCGAGCGCATCGTCGGCCAGCAGGCGCTGGCGCCGCTGACGCGCGGCGTGCTGGACTTCCTGGCGGAGTATCTTGATGTCGCGGTCGCCGCGCTGTACGTGATGGAACCGGGCAATGTGTTGCGACGCACCGCCTCGTATGGCTTTTCCAGGGAAAGCGAGCAGGCCGCGCAGACGGTCGCGGCCGGCGAGGGCCTGGTCGGACAGGCGGCGCTGGCGCGCCGCGTGATACGGCTCGACAGCCTGCCCCACGACTACCTGAAGGTCAGCTCCGGCCTGGGCCAGGGCGCGCCGGTGTCGGTGCTGCTGGCGCCGCTGCGGGAAGGCGGCGTCGTCAACGGCGTGGTCGAGCTCGGCTTTGCGCGGCCGGTGACGCAGCGCGACCTTGAATTCCTGGAACTGGTCGCCGGCGGCATCGCGGCGGCGATCGAGGCGGCACTGTACCGGCAGCGGCTGCAGATGGCGCTGGCCGACACCCGGCAACTCAACGAGGAACTCCAGGTGCAGCAGGAGGAACTGCGCACCGCCAACGAGGGGCTGGAGGAACAGTCGCGGCTGCTGCGCGAATCCCAGGCCAGGCTGGAACACCAGCAGGGCGAACTGGAGCAGACCAATGTGCGCCTGGCCGAGCAGGCGCTGTCGCTGGACCAGAAGAACAACGCGCTGCGCCAGGCCCAGGAAGCGCTGGAGGCGCGCGCCGATGAGCTGCAGCGCGCCAGCCGCTACAAGTCCGAGTTCCTGGCCAATATGTCGCATGAACTGCGCACGCCGCTCAACAGCTCGCTGATCCTGGCCAAGCTGCTGGCGGAAAACAAGCCGGGCAACCTGAACCCGGAGCAGATCAGGTTCGCCGACTCCATCTACGCGTCCGGCAACGACCTGCTGGCGCTGATCAACGACATCCTCGACCTGTCCAAGGTCGAGGCCGGCCAGATGGAACTGACGCCGGAAGCGATCGCCCCCGCGGAGCTGGTGGCCAGCCTGGAGCGCACCTTCCTGCCGCTGGCCCAGGAAAAAGGCCTGGCGTTCCGGGTGGTCCAGGACGACCTCGGACCGGCGCCGCTGTACACCGACCGCCAGCGGCTGGAGCAGATCCTGAAGAACCTGCTGTCGAACGCGATCAAGTTCACCGAGCACGGCAGCGTTACGCTGGAATTGTCGGCGCGGCCGGATGACCGGATCGCCTTCATTGTCACGGACTCGGGCATAGGCATTGCGCCGGAACAGCGGGAAGCGATCTTCGAAGCCTTTCGCCAGGCGGACGGCAGCGCCAACCGGCGCTATGGCGGCACCGGCCTGGGGTTGTCGATCTCGCGCGAACTGGCCGCGCTCCTGGGCGGCGCGATCGAACTCAGCAGTACGCCGGGCCAGGGCAGCGTGTTGACCCTGACCGTGCCGCGGCGCCTGGCCGCGACGGCGCCGGCCGCCGAGGCGGTCGCGGCGCCGCCTCCCCCCAGCCCGGCCGCCGCGGCGCCGCGGCCCGCTGCCCCGGCCGCCGCTGTCGCGCCGCCGCGGCCGGCCGCGCAGCCTTTCCCGGATGACCGCGGCAGCGCGCCGGATGCCCGGCGCACCGTGCTGGTGGTCGAGGACGAACCCGCGTTCGCCGGCATCCTGTACGACCTGGCGCGCGAGATGGATTACCGCTGCCTGGTGGCCCAGGGCGCCGACGAAGGGCTGCAGCTGGCCTGCGGGCACCTGCCCAGCGCGATCCTGCTCGACATGCGCCTGCCGGACCGTCCCGGCCTGTCGCTGCTGCAGCAGTTGAAGGACGACCCGCGCACCCGCCACATCCCAGTGCACGTGGTGTCATCGGAAGACCGCGGCGAAGCGGCGCTGCAGATGGGCGCCATCGGCTTTGCGCAAAAGACCGCCTCGCGTGAAGAGCTGAGAGAGGTGTTCCGCCGGCTGGAGGAGCGCTATACCAGGAAGCTCAAGCGCATCCTGCTGGTGGAGGACGATGCCCGCCAGCGCGACAGCGTGACCCGGCTGATCAGCGACGACGACATCGAGATCACCGCGGTGGCGCATGGCGGCGAAGCGCTGGACATGCTGCGCCAGACGCAGTTCGACTGCATGATCATCGACCTGAAACTGCCCGACATGCAGGGCAAGGACCTGCTGCGGCGCATGTCGGAGCAGGGGCTGCAGCCGTTCCCGCCTGTCATCGTCTACACCGGCCGCAACCTGACCCGGGATGAAGAGGCCGACCTGCTCAAGTATTCCCGCTCCATCATCATCAAGGGCGCGCGTTCACCCGAGCGGCTGCTGGATGAAGTCACGCTGTTCCTGCACAAGGTCGAGTCCGAGCTTTCGGCCGAGCGCCAGGCCATGCTGAAGACGGTGCGCAGCCGCGAGCACGTGTTCCAGGGGCGGCGCATCCTGCTGGTCGACGATGACGTGCGCAACATATTCGCCCTGACCAGCGCGCTGGAGCAGAAGGGACTGGGGGTCGACATCGCCCGCAATGGCGCCGAGGCGATAGACAAGCTCAATGCCTCGTCCGACGAGATCGACCTGGTGCTGATGGACGTGATGATGCCGGTGATGGATGGCCTGGAGGCGACGCGCCGGATACGCAGCGACCCGCGCTTCCAGAAGCTGCCCATCATCACCGTCACCGCCAAGGCCATGCGCGACGACCATGAGCAATGCATGAGCGCCGGCGCCAGCGATTACCTTTCCAAGCCGGTGGACCTGGAGCGCCTGTTCTCGCTGCTGCGGGTCTGGCTGCCTGACGTGGAAAGGCTGCCGGCATGAACCGCGACGCCGTCGACATCGAGCTGCGGCTGCTGGCCGAAGCGATCTACCTGAGATACGGCCACGACTTCAGGGATTATTCGGGCGCCTCGCAAAAGCGCCGGGTGCTGCAGGCGCTGGGCTATTTCGGCTGCTCCACCATCTCGACGCTGCAGGCCAGGGTGCTGCGCGACCCGGCCGCCTTCCGCCAGCTGCTGCAGTTCCTGACGGTGCCGGTCAGCGAGATGTTCCGCGACCCGTCCTACTTCCAGGCGCTGCGCAGGGAGGTACTGCCTTTCCTGCAAACCTATCCATCGATCAAGGTCTGGGTGGCCGGCTGCAGCACCGGCGAGGAAGTGTATTCGCTCGCCATCCTGCTGCATGAAGAAGGCTTGCTGGAGCGCAGCCTGATCTATGGCACCGACATCAACCCGGAATCGCTGGACAAGGCGCGCAAGGGGATTTTCCCGTTGACGGCCATGGCCCGGCATGCCGAAAATTACGAGAAGGCCGGCGGCAAGCGCCAGTTGTCCGATTACTATACGGGCGCCTATGAGGCGGCGCTGCTGGACCGTTTCCTGTCGGCCAACGTGACTTTCGCCGATCACAGCCTGGCCACCGACAGCGTGTTTTCGGAAGTGCATCTGGTATCCTGCCGCAACGTGCTGATCTACTTCAACCGCAAGTTGCAGGACCGCGCGCTGAACCTGTTCCATGCGTCGCTGTGCCATCGCGGCTTTCTCGGCCTTGGCGCCAAGGAGAGCATGGAGTTTTCCCGGTGCGCCGGCAAGTTCGAACCGCTGGACAGGCGCGAACGCCTGTATCGCAAGCTGTGACCGGGGCAGGCATGGCAAGCGGGGAGTCCAGGCTGGCGGGGCGCAGGATAGACGCCGTAGTGATCGGCGCATCGGCCGGCGGGCTGGAAGCGCTGCTGCGCATACTGTCCGGCTTGCCGGCCAGTTATGGATTGCCGGTGGTGGTCTTGCTGCACCTGCCAAGCGATGGCGAAAGCCGCCTGTGCGAAGTGTTTGCGGCGCGGCTGTCCATGCCGGTGTGCGAAGCCGGCGACAAGGCGCCGGCCGTGCCGGGCACGGTATATGTCGCCGCCGCCGGCTACCACTTGCTGGTTGAACAGGACCACAGCTTTTCGCTCAGCTGCGAAGCCCCGGTGCGTTATTCGCGGCCATCGATCGATGTGCTGATGGAGTCCGCGGCCGATGCCTGGGGGCCGCGGCTGGCCGGGGTGCTGCTGACCGGGGCCAATGACGACGGCGCCGAAGGCCTGGCTTCCATAGGCAGGCACGGCGGCCTGACGGTGGTGCAGGACCCGGCCGAAGCGGCGGTGTCCGCGATGCCGCTGGCCGCCATCCGGCGCCGTACGCCCGACTTGATTTTGCCGCTGTGCGAGATCCATGCGCTGCTGCTTGAACTGGACCACGATTGATGCCGATACCGGACAGCGCCAACATACTGATCGTCGACGATCTCCCGGAAAACCTGATCGCGCTGGAAGCGCTGATCCGGCGGGAGGACCGCACGGTCCACGCCGCCGGCTCGGGCGATGAAGCGCTATCGCTGCTGCTGGAGCATGAGTTCGCGCTGGCGATCCTGGATGTGCAGATGCCCGGCATGAACGGCTTTGAACTGGCTGAGCTGATGCGCAGCACCGAGCGCACGCGCGGCATCCCCATTGTCTTCGTCAGCGCCGCCGGGCGCGAACTCAACCATGCGTTCAAGGGTTATGAGGCGGGCGCGGTCGACTTCCTGCACAAGCCGCTGGATGGCTACGCGGTCCGGAGCAAGGTGGCGGTGTTTGTCGAGATGTACCGCCAGCGCAGCGAAATGCGGCGCCAGATGGAGGCGCTGGAAAACAGCCGGCGCGAGCAGCAGTCCTTGCTCGAAAAGCTCAACGCGACCCAGATGGAACTGGAGCGCGCGGTGAAGATGCGCGACGACTTCATGTCCATGGTGGCGCATGAACTGCGCACGCCGCTCAATACCCTGTTCCTTGAAACGCAGCTGAGGAAGATGCAGCTCGAGCGCGGCAATGCCGCCGCCTTCGCGCCGGATGAGCTGCGCAAGATGGTGGGCCGCGACGACAGGCAGATACGCAATATGGTGCGCCTGATCGACGACATGCTGGACGTGTCGCGCATGCGCAGCGGCACGCTGTCGGTGCGGCCGGTCCAGACCGAGCTGTCCGCCTTGCTGCGGCGGGTGGTGGACGATCTGTCGGAGCAGGCGAGCGCGGCCGGCAGCCTCATCACGCTCGATGCGCCGCAGCCGGTCGATGGCTTGTGGGATGAATTCCGGATCGAGCAAGTGATCGTCAACCTGCTGACCAACGCGCTGCGCTATGGCAGCGGCAAGCCGGTGGAAGTCAGCCTGCGGCCGACCGCGGATGGCGCGCACATCGATGTGCGCGACCAGGGCATAGGCATTTCGGCTGAAGACCAGAAGCGCATCTTCCGTCAATTCGAACGGGTCGGCGGCGGCAAGTCAGCCGATGGCCTGGGACTGGGCCTGTATATCACGCGCCAGCTGATCGAGGCGCATGGAGGCACGATCAGGGTGCGCAGCGAGCCGGGGCAGGGAGCGGTGTTCAGCCTGGACCTGCCGCGCGCGGCGGACCTGGCAAACGGGACTGCGTAGCTCGCGCTGGAAGCCCGCGCTACGCAGTGCTTGACGAAGGAGGAGACGCATGAGCGGAAACAACGATCACTGGGCATCTTTCGCGGTGCCGCCGACGCGCCTTGAAGCGCATTTCAACGACCGGGTGGTGCGCTGCTTCGCCGAGCGGCCGCATTCCTTCCATGCGATGTTAGAGGCATCGCTGGCGGCGCATCCGCAGCGGCGCGCGCTGGTGTTCGAGGGCAGGAGTTGGACCTATCGCGCGCTGGATGACGAGATAAGCCGCATTGCGGCCGGCCTGGCGCGGCATGGCGTAGGCAAGGGCGACCGGGTCGTGCTGTTCATCGGCAACCGGCCCGAGTTCGTGACCGTGCTGCTGGCGACGCAGCGGCTGGGCGCGATCGCGGTGCCGGTCGGCGTGCGCGAGCAGCGGCCCGGCCTGTCTTATGTGCTGCGGCAAAGCGGGGCGATGGCCATCGTGTTCGACCGGGCGCTGGCCGGCGTGGTGCCGCAGGCGGGCGATGCGCCCGGACTGTCGCTGCGTATCTGCGTCGATGGCGGAGGCGACGGCGCGCTGGCGCTGGCCGACATGGGGAAGGGGACGGCGCCGCTGGCGCAAGCCGCGCCGGTGCGCGAGGAAGACACCGCGGTGC
>Ga0308174_10001683_pt1 | contig 10495 bp, 8 predicted proteins | sample PhyPR2_FD_203894 | JGI IMG/M metagenome (GOLD analysis project Ga0308174, IMG submission 203894) | Soil microbial communities from UC Gill Tract Community Farm, Albany, California, United States - DLSLS.P.R2 | ecosystem: Environmental > Terrestrial > Soil > Agricultural land | place: USA... | reverse complement strand
TTTCAATGGCGGTTCACAGTCGATGTTCAACCAGTATATCAGCCAGGTGAATCTCATCCAGGTGCAAGCCCAGTTTAACGGCGGTCCGGATCTTGGCACGGCCTTTGGCTACGACGCGGATAACACGATGGCCATGGACGACATCAAAGTAGTGGAAATCGTCCAGGGCATCGCTCCTTTATCCATCGTGAACAGCAACGGGCAGATCAAAGTGTTTTGGAGTGATCCGCTAAACGGCAACGGCACGGCCAAACTGCAGAGCGCGACGAACGTGACTGGCCCTTATGTGGATGTGGCCGGCGCCACCTCGGCTGCCGCCGGCTCGCCCTATACTGTCCCACAGGGAAGCTCGCAGCATTTCTTCCGCGCGAAATGGGTATCGCCTTAACCTCAGACAAACATTACCGCCACAACGAGGTAATCAGCGGCGAGGTGCATCTGAAATTGCAGGACGTCGAAACCAAAGCATCCGACTCGGCAACACTCGTTGCGGGTGGCCTCGTGCTCATTGATGTGGGGGTCGCTCATGCGCTGGAACTCGTGAAATCGGGCCAGGCAATCGAATGTTCAGTGTGCGATTCGATCCCGCCGATGCACTTCGGTGGTCAGGAAAGCACTGCTGAGGACAAGTGCGTGAAGCGTGATGTTTAATCGTGCCAGGCCAAAGGACAAACCCTCGATCGGGTTTAGGAAGTTTTGGGACCGTTCGGTTTACGCTCACCGCGGTGATTCTCGGGCAGGCGTATTTTTGTCAGCCAGTAATTCTGAAGCTTTTTGCTAAGGTCGACGGTGCCATGGAAATCGAGCTCTTTCACGAAGAAGGAGTTGGCGCCGAGTTGGTACGCTCGATTCACATCAGCCATTTCGCTGGAGGAGGTGAGCACGACTACAGGAAGACCCCGAATGCCATCGCGCTGGCGGATCCAGGTGAGAAGCTCAAAACCATCCATTCCATTCAGCTTGAGGTCGAGAAGCACGAGGACGGGCAGCGGGTATTCGGCTCGGTTGGCGTACTTGCCTTCACCGCGAAGGTAGGCCACAGCCTCTTCGCCGCTACGAACGAACTGCACCGGATTCGTGAACTGGGCTCGTTCGAATGCCTTGCGAATGAGGACGATGTCATCCTCACGATCTTCGACGATCATTATTACGGCAGTGTCGGGCACAACACGAAATTGGACCCCTTACGATGGTAGGTCAAACAGTTAAGCGCAATGGGGTGCATTTCAGAGCGGCCCAGGGTAAGTACGGATCGGGCTGGGGTGTGGGCGACTTGCGAACAGAGGAGTGGTCGCGGGCGGAGACGATGAAGAATGAAACATCAAGCTCCAAACTCCAACCTTCAGGGAACTTCAAACACCAAATTTCACGGACACGCTCGCGCGGACCCGAAGGTTTTTCGGCGCGAGTGCTGTGCCGGCACCAATGATTCTGAGAATGAGAGTGCCATCGATATTGTTGAGTGGGAAGTACGCCTTGTGAGTCTTGGGATCAACTGCGACGGTGTGGCAGGCATTTCAGAAACGCCATGTAAACGCGCCACGGACGCGATAATCGGGCATGACCTGAACGCCGGAATTGTCCCGGAACACAGGGAGGTCCGCAGCGAGGAGCACGCTCAATTTGCTGCGCCAGGTAAAGTTGATTTGCGGGCCGAGATAGACCAGCGTTTCAGCCGAATCCGGATCCTCCACTGCGCTAAAGGTGTCCTTGCCTTTGTTCTCACCGGATACGATGGCCTCGAGGGAGAGCGCATAATCGTGAGTCAGCCCCAGGTAAACGCCGGGGCCGCCAAACCAGGTCAGGTCGTTGGCGTACTGATGTTCGAAGTCGCCTTCGGACCGAATTGAATATTGCACGCTGGCGCTGAAGAATCCCCGCTTCCACCGGCCGTAGAAGCCGGTGCCGACAATGCCATCGTAGGAACCTGAGCCGAGCGCGAGATCGTGTCCGCCGATGCCTTCCGGCAAATCCTCGTCCGGCGTGTTCAGCTTGGAGGAATCCCCGGTCGGGAACTTGACTCCGCCGAGCAGGGTCCAGTCGAAGGTGTAGCTCTCGGCGAGCTTTTCGTAGGCTTTGAAATTGCCGGTGAGGGATAACTCACCGATGCCCGAAACGGTTCCGTGCTGGGTGTCGGAACCGTAAGCGTGATAAATGACGGGCAGGTTCAGTTGGAGACTGATGCGGTCGTTGAAATTGTAGCCGGCAAACACCTGAGAGACCGAACTGTGGATGTACTGACCCTCGCTGCCGATTTTTTGTCCGTTGTCCTGCAGCGTGCCGAACTCGGTGAATTGCTCGGCCACACCGCCGAAGAATCCGCGGCCGGTGCCGCCCTGGGCCTCGGTTGCGGAGTAAATGGCGCATAAATCACAACTCAGAGCGGATTCGACAGTTACCCCGATTAAAACTACTGAAATACAAATCTTCATCTTCATAAAAACTGGTCCAATTGCACCCGCTGCACGAACTGGCGTGCGGCGGTTTAAAAAATAGGGAAAACTAATCTCCATGCGCCCAACAGGCGCACAGGCAAGGAAACTAACTGATGAAGAACCTGGGGGGAGGAACCGGAGGCGCGTGGGTCAGGCTGGCAAGCAACTCACCGGAAGGCGTCAGTTCCCAAAAGAGAGGCGGTGTGCGGAAAATGAATTTTGCCGGCGCATTCGCAAATTTCGCTTTGCTCGATTCAAGCTGGAGCTCGGATTTTTTCTCGGCTTGTTTGCCTTTGGCAATTTGTTTGCAGAGGTTGCACGGATGCTGGCCGTCGAAGGTGTCGGACACAGCCTCAGTGACGGGCTTGCTCTGGGCAAAGGTTATCACCATCCCAGTCCAGGCAACGACCTGGAGGAACGCCCAATGCAAACCGATGGAACCGGCCAAAGCGAGGACCAGCAGCAGTTTGGGCAGGCGCACGAGCACGCGAGGACAGTACCTTTCCCGCTACTGCTGTCAAGGAGATGGAAGCAACTCAAGCGAGCCTTCTCTCGCTGACTTATGTGCGGGGTTGAACGTTTCCTAATTCGTGGAATTCGCGTCTGCCGGCATGGGGCTTAAGTCCCAGGCACTTTCATTCGGCGTTCAGGAACCGGAGCGCTCCAGGACGCTCAGACGATCGAATTGCAGAATGAACCGATCATGAAAACCGTCAAAGCCAAATATTTTTGTATCACGTTAACCGTTCTCTGGATCGCGTTGGACGTCCGATGTGCTCGCGCACTGGAGGCGCAGACCCTGCTCAATTTCGAGATTGGTCCAGGCACAGTCACGGGAGCACTGGTCCAGGGACCGGACGGAAACTTCTACGGCACCACTGCGCAAGGCGGACCCACGAGGAGCGGGACGGTTTTTCGCGTCACGCCGGCGGGTGTGCTGACGACGCTGGTGTCGGACCAACCAAACCCCGCGGCGGGTCTGGTGGTGGGCAACGACGGCTTGCTTTACGGAATGACGAGCGCCGGCGGCGCGCTCGGCGGTTTTGGGACGGTCTTTAAGATGACCACCAATGGCGCGCTGACCACCATTGCGGTGCTGACCGGTGTCAACGGCGAGAATCCCCAATCCGGATTGGTCCTGGCGCGAGACGGGAACTTTTATGGCACTTCACCCGAGGGCGGCACAAATTCCGTGGGGAATGTGTTTCGTGTAACGCCTTCCGGAGTCGTGACGTCGTTGATTTCGTTTGATTCTGCGTCACTGGGTGGCATGCCCACGGCTGGGTTGGCCCTCGGCCCCGATGGTAATTTGTATGGAATTACGGCGTCGGGCGGCGCTGTGGGTCTGGGAACTATTTTCAAAATCACCACCGGCGGAACCTTCACCACACTCTATTCATTTCAACTCGCGGATGGCTTCGTCCGGCAGGCTCGATTGATGGCGGGACCGGATGGAAAGCTTTACGGCACCTCGCGCGACGGCGGCAGCGCCGACATGGGCACGGTTTTCAGAATCACGACCAGTGGCATCTTCACCAACCTGGTTTCTTTCCGCGGCACGAACGGCGCTGTTCCCCTGGCGGAACTGACGGTTGGCGCTGATGGCCAACTGTACGGCACGACGCAACTGGGCGGCAGGGACAGCTCAGGCACTGTTTTCAGGGTGACCACGAATGGAGCGCTCACGACGCTCTTCTCTTTCGCCCCTTCGGTAAATGGTTTCAACGCTGTGCCGCAGGCGGGTCTGCTCGCCGCCAAGGACGGCAACTTTTACGGATGCACGCCGGGCGCGGTGTTCAAAATGACACCCGGTGGCGCGCTGACCTTTATTTCTTCGTTCATTCCCCTCAACGGCGTGCACCCGCAAGCCAACCTTGTGCCGGGACCGGACGGAAATCTCTACGGCACAACACGAGATGGCGGCAGCAATAACGTTGGGACAATATTCAGGCTGAGCACCAGCGGCGCGTTCACGTCCCTTTTTTCCTTCAGCACCACCAATGGCTCGGCTCCGCAAGGCGGACTGAGCCTTGGAAGTGATGGAAACTTTTATGGCACAACCTCTCAGGGCGGTTCCAACTCCGCGGGAACTGTGTTCCGGTTTTCAACCAACGGCACACTCGTTACCCTGGCTTCCCTGGGAGGCGCCAACGGCGGGAGCCCCCTCTGTCAATTGGTTGCCGGCTCGGATGGGAGTTTCTACGGCACCACGCCGCAGCAGGGCCCGAATGGTTCCGGCACTGTCTTTCGCATAACCACCAATGGAGTTTTGACGAGACTGGTCTCCTTCAATGACACCAATGGCGCTTTTCCTGATGATGGGCTGACGCTCGGACAGGACGGAAATTTCTACGGCACCACCGCGAACGGCGGTGCCCACACCGCCGGAACTGTTTTTCGGATGACGCCGGCCGGAGCGCTGACAACGCTTTTCTCATTCAATAACACGAATGGAGCCAATCCGTTTGGAGGCCTGGTCCAGGGCAGCGATGGCCTGCTTTACGGCAGCACTGCCTTCGGGGGCACGAACCTTAGTTTTGGCACCCTGTTCAAAATAACCACCAACGGCGTTCTGACGACGTTGTTCAACTTTCATTTTACGGATGGCGAAGAGCCCTCCTCCAAATTGGTTCGTGCACCGGATGGGAGCTTCTATGGTACCACGCCCTTCGGCGGTTCCCTTCCGACCGATCCGTTCGGCGCTGACCTGGGTACCGTGTTCCGGCTAACAACGAACGGCCTGTTCACACCACTCTTTCAATTCGACGGTACCAATGGCGCGAGCCCCGGTCCGTCGCTCGCGGTCGGTTCCGACGGAAATCTATATGGTTGCACCACGGACGGTGGTCCCGGCGGGGGCGGCACGCTGTTTCGCATTGTGTTGACACCGCTGTTGACGGGAATCGCAAAAGGCGCGAATGGAACCATCGTCGTTAGCGGCTCCGGCCCGCCGGGCAGCCCATACCGGCTGCTGTCCTCCGCCAATGTTTCTGCGCCTGCCGCCACCTGGACATCATTAACGAGCGGCGTTCTCAGTGCCGACGGCACATTTTCCTTCACAGACAATTCAGCAGCGACTGTCCAGGCTCGCTTTTACCGGCTAAGCACGCCGTAAACGGGTCAGAGCGGAGGTCAGAAACGTGCGCCAGGACGATTGATTCCCAACTTTGCCATCCGTGAGTACAATGTGCTCGGGTTCATTTGGAGCCGTTTCGCCGCTCCGTAAGGACCCTTCACTCGCCAGTTAGCTTCGCCCAGCGTCTTGAGAATGTGCTCGCGTTCGGCGTCGGCCAGGGAGGTTGCGGGCGCATTGGTATTTTGTGAGGCGTCGATCAGGTTTGAGACATCCAGCGCGTCGCCGGAACTGAGGATCACGCCCCGTTCAATCACGTTGCGCAGCTCGCGGATATTACCGGGCCACGAATGCTGCTGGAGAATCTCCACCACCTTGCGCGGAACGCGGCTGATCTGTTTGCTCATGCGCGAAGCGAACTCGTCAACAAATGCCGAAACCAGGAGCGGCAGGTCTTCCATCCGTTCGCGCAACGGGGGGACATTGACTGGAAACACCTGGAGGCGATAAAACAAGTCCTCGCGGAACTTCCCGGCGCGCACTTCTTTTGCCAGGTCCTTGTTTGTCGCGGTGATGACCCGTACGTTGACTTTGCGCGTTTTCGGATTGCCGAGCCGCTGAAATTCGCCCTCCTGCAAAACGCGCAGCAGCTTCGCCTGTACTTCGAGCGAAAGCTCGCCGATTTCATCGAGGAAAATCGTTGAGCCATCGGCGACTTCAAAACGTCCGACCTCGCTGGTGAGGGCGCCGGTGTAAGCGCCACGTTCGCGGCCAAAGAGCTCGCTCTCGACTAAAGTGCTGGGCAGAGCGGCGCAGTTGACCATCACCATCAGCCTCTCTTTTCGGGGACTGAGCCGATGAATAGCGCGCGCGATTAGTTCTTTTCCCGTGCCGGTTTCCCCCGTAATCAACACGGCACAACTTGCGGGCGCGACTTGTTCGACCCGGTGAAGCACGCGTTTAATCGCCTGGCTGCGGCCGATAATATCGCGGTGCGTCTGGCTGACTTTAAATTCGGTTTTGAGGTAATCGGTTTCGGCTTGCAACCGCTCTTTTAACTCCTTGTTCTCCTGGTTTGATTTCGTGAGTGCCTGGCGCGTTTCTGCCAAGGTCACCTTTAGTTGTTCCTGGTTCAGTCTGCACGCAACGCTTTCACCCAGTACGCGAGCCACCAGTTCCATACTTTCCACCAGGGCGGACCCTATGCTTCGGTCTTCGCTGCTTAACGCCCACGCCAGCGCGCCCCCGCGCAGACCGTCCACTTCAATGGGAACCACCAGCACCCCGCCCAGTCCCATCTCTTTGAGTAATTCTTTGTCAGTCTGAGCTTCGGGCGGCAGTTGAGCCAGGGTGCAAAAAAAGACTTCTCGCGCGTTGTTCAGTTGGTCATTGAGCCAGGGCAGGGACGTGTCCGGAGCGGTGTTGACCTCAGGCGCCCTTGCGCTAATCGCGCGTTTCAGGTTCAGGCCCGGGTACCAATGCGTTGAATTAACGGCGTTGTCGGCGTCGGCAAAAGAACACCATAGTCCGGCTCGTTCGATTCCAAGAAATTCGCAGCTGTGCCGAAATACGGCCTCTATTTCGCGATGCAATTGGCCCGCTGGGTAATTCGCCACCCTGACCAGAACATCGCCGAGCAACGCCTTGAACTCGGTGAGCCGGTTATTCCCGGCCGGCGCGATGCTAATCACGAGTTTTTTTCCGTGGTCGGTCAGACGACTGGTGTACTGCCGGCATTTTTCGATCGTTTGATTCCCCAGACCGAGTTGCCCCACATTAGGTTGGGCAGGGGGGTTTCCGATTGCCATAGTCAGGTCGTTATTCATTCAGGTCCTCCAGCTTTTACTTTGCGTTTAGTTTAGTTTGATTCCGCCGGCATTGGTGTGGTGTCGCCGTTTCGTTCTCTCTCCGCTCGAAGCAGCGGACGCAGTTCTATCAAATGTTCTTTGTTCAAAAATTCCGTCGCCCCGGCCGCGCGCGCGCGGTCGCTGAGTTTCGGCTCGTGATGCTGGGTCATGACCAAAATTCGCGAGCCGGGGAATTGCGTCGTGATCAGTTGGGTGGCGGTCAGCCCATCCATTTGCTTCATGGACACGTCCATGAGGGCCCAATCGGGCCGTTCGCGGCCGTAGGCTGAAACAGCTTCCGAGCCGTCGCCGCATTCCACAAACTCGTTGTCCACCTCGCCCAGCAGCTTGCGAATCAGCTGCCGGATCTCGGCGTTGTCATCCACGATCATTACTTTCATACCACGGGTTCGGTTACAAAATCGGCTGCCATTCAACCAAACCGCGGGAGGAAGTGAATGCGTAGGAGCACTAAAACGTTCTAAGTAGTAACGCGTAGACCCTGCGTAGTTCCCGGTAGTCATTGCGATTAGAGTTCTGAGCGGTGTTCGATCGCGAATTGCAGGAGTTTGTGCGCTCCCTGCAAATGCAGCTTTTGGCAGGTATTGGCCCGGTGTGTTTCGACGGTGCGGGGGCTGATAAAAAGCTCGCGAGCGATCTCTCGGTTAGTCTTGTTCTCAGCGACCAACTGCAGGATCTGCCGTTCGGTGGGAGTTAAGGCGGACAGGCCGGTCCTTTTCTCTTTGAACAACAAACTTTTATGGTGCCGGTTCAACATCCATTCGGATACCACCGGGCTGAAGTAAAATGTGCCGGCCGTGATTGCTTTCAGGCCGAGCCGCACTAAATCCAGGGCGTCGTCCTTGAGGATATAGCCCTGCGCTCCCGCATCCAACGCCGCATTGAATGCGCTCTGCTCCGCGTTCATGGTGAGCATGACGCACGCCGGTGCCGGCCGCATGCTGCGCAAAGCGCGAACGAGTTCGATCCCGCCTCGCTTCGGCAAACGAACATCGACGATCGCCACGGTGGGCTTAACCGCCCGGATTTCGGCCAGCGCGGTCGCATCATCGCCGGCCTCGCCGACGACCTCGAATCCCGGTTCGGCGGCGATCATGTGCCTGAGTCCATGGCGGAACACCGGATGGTCATCAACGATGTACACTGTTTTTTTGCTGGGTTTGGTCATGTGAAATTCAGTTTGTGTTGCAGCGGTACCAGTAATGTGAGCCGGGTTCCCGTGCCGAGCGCTGATTGGATTTCCAGTTGTCCGCCCAAAACTTTTGCCCGCTCGGACATTCCGCGCAGGCCGAAGCTGGGGTTTCCGTTTCCATTCGCGCTGCCATTGGGGGGAATAAATCCCTGGCCGTTATCAAAGATTGAAATGGTTATTTGTTCCGCCTCACGCCTGGCCTCAACGGTCACCCGGGTAGCGCTCGAGTGCTTGAGCACATTATTGAGAGCTTCCTGGACGATCCGATACAGATTGATTTCGAGTTCCGGATTGAGGCACCCGTCCAGGTTCTCCAGCTCCGTCGAGAATTTTGTCCGCGAAGATTTGCCGATATCTTCGACCATCGCGCGAAGCGCCTCGGTCAGGCCGACGTGTTCGAGAGCGCCTGGGCGCAAGCCGTGCGAGATCGTTCGCACGTCAGCGATCGCTCGACTCGCATTGATTGAAATGTCCTGGATTTCGCGGGTAATTTCGGCGGGATGCTTTCCTGACTCCAGGAGCAACGCCAGACGGTTCTTAATCAACAATAAATCCTGACCGAGGCCATCGTGCAGCTCGAAAGCCACCCGTTTGCGCTCCTCTTCCTGTGACAAGATCAGTTCCCGAGTGAAGGCCTCCTGCGCCGCCCGCTTTTGATGGAGGCGCGAGATCCGCTGCCCATACCAGCCCCAGGCCGCGCCCGCCACAAGCAGCACTGCCGCTGCCTGAAACCAGCGCGATTGCCAGAAAAACGGCCGCACGATTATGGAGAGCGATGCAAACTCGGGGTTCCAATTGCCCTGGTAATCGCCGGTGGCCACTCTGAATTCATAATGGCCAGGGCGCAGATTAGGATAGAACACGCTCCGGCGGGCTCCGGCATCCACCCAATCCTTATCGAATGGCTCCAACTGAAAACGAAAGCGGACGTGGTCGGCACCGAGCAAACTTGGGGCGCTGTAATCGAGCTCTAGATGGCGGCTGCCGGGCGGAATAACGATGCTGGGGCCATGGCCCTGGGATTCGCCCTCGAGTAATACTTCTTCAATCGTTGGCTTGGGTGGCATGTTCGCCCTGTCCACCCACTCACGCTCTCCGATCTCCACCACGCCACCCAGGGTGGGGAAAAACAGCCGGCCCTCTTTTGTCTTGAGCACCGTTGGTGAATGACCACCGCTGCACTGGGCCGTCCGCATTCCCTCACTCTCATCAACCAATCTAACTTGCAGAAACGCACTCTCTCCCTCCGCAACCTCCACGGCCTCACGCCGGTTCAATCGCATAATCCCTTTGTTGCAGCCGAGCCATAAATGTCCATGCGCGTCGGGCATAATTTGCGAAATCACATCATCGATCAGTCCCTGCTTCATGGTGATATTGTTGATGCGCCCATCTTTCATCCGGGCCAACCCTCCGCCTTGCGTGCCAATCCACAGAGTGCCGTCATCTTCCCGACACAAGGTCTGGACCGCCGGCGTCAGCAGGCCATCTCTCGTGCCCCACATGCGGGTGTTTCCGTGGTCCCAACGATAGAGCCCGTTCGCGCTGCCAATCCACAATGTCTCCGGCGCTTCCCGCACCACGCTTCGAATGTCGCCCCGGAAGTAGCCGTTGGTCGTCTCGCTCTTTACCTTTGTGCCGTCAAACCGCAGCAAAGACCCATAATAAGTGCCGAGCCAGAGCGTCTGGCCGTCCACGCACATTGCGCGGATCGCTTGATCGGTCAGCAGGTTGTCACGATAGACGGTGACGGCTTCGCCTGGACGGAACCGCTGCAACACGCTTTCGCCGCCCGCCCAAACGCTGCCATCCGTGCCGGTTACCAGGGAGTAAATGAACGGATAGAAACTGAGCTTGTCCCCGTCATTGGCGCGCGTGAACCGCCCGTCTTGCAATCGGTAAACACCATTGTTGTGAGTGCCGGCCC
>Ga0308174_10001682_pt1 | contig 10495 bp, 9 predicted proteins | sample PhyPR2_FD_203894 | JGI IMG/M metagenome (GOLD analysis project Ga0308174, IMG submission 203894) | Soil microbial communities from UC Gill Tract Community Farm, Albany, California, United States - DLSLS.P.R2 | ecosystem: Environmental > Terrestrial > Soil > Agricultural land | place: USA... | reverse complement strand
GGGATAGACCTGCCGGCCTTGCGCGACAAACGCCCAGCTAGCCCTGCTGCACGCGCCCAGGCGCCGGCAGCACGTCGATCAACTCGATGCGGAAGATCAGCGCCGCGCCCGGCGGGATGACGCCGCCGGCCCCTTGGTCGCCGTAGCCCAGCTTCGGCGGGACATAGAGCACCCACTCGTCGCCCGGGCGCATCATCGGCAGCGCCTCCATCCAGGCGGGCACCAGATGGGCCAGCGGCATGGCCGCCGGCGCGCCGCGCTCGTAGGTGGAATCGAACACCTGGCCGTTCACCAGCTTGCCTTCGTAGTTGACCTTCACCTCGTCGCCCGGCTGCGGCTTGATGCCGGTCGCGGGTCCCGAGCGGACCACCTTGTACATCAGCCCCGAAGGCAGGGTGCGCACGCCCGGCTCCCTGGCCGCCTTGTCGAGGAAGGCCTGGGACTCCGGCGTGGGCTTGCCCGCCGCCGCCGGTCCCGGGCCGGCGCCCGTCGCCTTGGCGGGCGGATGACAGGCGGCCAGAGCCAGCGCGCCGGCGAGCGCGACGAGTGCGCGACGCATCAGACCGCCCTCGGCGGGTAGCCGCGCTCGCGCAGGGCGTCCATCACCTCCTGGGCGTGCTGGGCGTCGCGGGTCTCGATCATGATGTCGAACTCGGCGCCCTTGGCCGGCACGTCCAGCGCCAGGCGATTGTGCGCCACCTCGATGATGTTGGCCCCGAGGCTGCCGATCACCGCCGACACCGTGGCCAGCAGCCCCGGCCGGTCGTCGCCGACGATTCGCAGCGAGACCAGACGCTGGTCGCGCACCAGCTCGCGGGTCAGCACCGAGGCCAGCAGGCGCGTGTCGATGTTGCCGCCGGTGATGATCAGGCCGCACTTTCGCCCACGGAACTTGCGCGGATGCGCCAGCAGGGCCGCGAGCGAGGCCGCCCCGGCCCCTTCCGCCACGGTCTTCTCGACGTTGCAGTAGAGCGCGACGGCGCGCTCGAAGAACGGCTCCTCGATCAGCATGACCTCGTCGATCAGCGGCCGGGCGATGGCGTAGGTCTCGTCGCCCACCTCCTTGACCGCGATGCCCTCGGCGATGGTCGAGGCGCCGTTGGCGCTGGCGGTGTTCACGCCGCGCATCCTGGCGGTGAACGAGGGGTACATCGCCGGCTCCACGCCGACGATCGAGATGTCCTTCTTGAGGTGCTTGGCGGCCGTGGCGACGCCGGCGATCAGCCCGCCGCCGCCGATCGGCACCGGCAGCACCTCCAGATCCGGAACGTCCTCCAGCATCTCCAGCGCCACCGTGCCCTGGCCGGCCATGACGTTCAGGTCGTTGAAAGGATGGACGAAGGTGAGCTGGCGTTCGTCGCAGAGCGCCAGCGCCCGCGTGGACGCCTCGTCGTAGCCCTCGCCGTCGATCACCACCTCGGCGCCGTGGGCGCGGGTTTGCTGCACCTTCACGAAGGGCGTCCCCTTCGGCATGACGATGGTCACCGGGATGCCGAGCCGCGCCGCATGATAGGCGAGGGCCTGGCTGTGGTTGCCGGCCGAGGCGGCGATCACGCCGCGCTTGCGGGCGTTCGCCCCGAGCTGCAGGAGGGCGTTCAGCGCGCCGCGCTCCTTGTAGGCGGCGGTGAACTGCAGGTTCTCGAACTTCACCCACACCTCGGCCCCGGTGATCTCCGACAGGGTCTTCGAATACCGGCAGGGCGTGCGCTCGATGTGACCCTGCAGCCGGTCGCGGGCCGCAAGGATGTCGTCGAAGGAAAGGGTCATGGTCGAGCCGGATGTCGGAAAAGGCCGGCAACCTAACGGCGCCAGGGCGGTGGAGCAATGCAGGCGTCCTCTCCCAAGCGAAGTCTTGGGAGAGGTGGCTCATCAGGGATCGAACTCGGCGACCAGGTGGCCGGGGGCGACCTCCTTCAGCTCAGGCGCGAGGATCGGCGCATTGGGGTCGGCCGGCAGGCGCGAGGGCAGGAACCGGAGCGCCGAGCGCGCGTCCAGCGGCGAGGGCGGCTCGCCCTCCAGCCTCACGCGCTTGCGGGTCCGCTCGATCGCAGGGTCCGGGATCGGCGCGGCCGAGAGCAGGGCCTTGGTGTAGGGGTGCCGGGCGCCGGCGTAGAGCTGGTCGCGGTCGGCCGTCTCGACCACCCGGCCCAGGTACATCACCAGCACCCGGTGGCTGATCTCGCGCACCACCGCCAGATCGTGGCTGATGAAGATCATGGAGAGCCCCATGGCCTTCTGCAGCTCGATCAGGAGGTCGATGATCTGGGCGCGGATCGAGACGTCGAGGGCCGAGACCGCCTCGTCGCAGATCACCAGCTTCGGCTGCAGGATCATCGCCCGGGCCACCCCGACGCGCTGGTTCTGGCCGCCGGAAAGCTCATGCGGATAGCGGTTGATCAGGGCCGGATCGAGCTCGACTCGGTGCATCATCGCACGCGCCTCGGCCTCGCGTTCGGCGCGGCCGAGCTGCGGGCGGAACACGCGCAGCGGCTCGGCGATGGAATCGCCGATGGTCATCCGGGGATCGAGGCTCGCCAGCGGATCCTGGAAGACGATCTGCAGGTCCCGCCGCGCCGCCCGCATCGCCTCGCGCGCCGCATGGCTGATGTCGCGCCCCATCAGCGTCACCACCCCGGCGTCGGCGGGGATCAGGTTGAGGACCGCGCGCGCCAGCGTCGACTTGCCCGAGCCGCTCTCGCCGACCACGCCCAGGGTCTCGCCCTGGCGCACCTGGAAGGAGACGCCGTCCACGGCGCGCAACTGCTTGCGGGCGCCGAACAGCGCGCCCGGCGCCGGAAACCAGACCTTGATGTCGCGGCCCTCGACCACCACCGGCGCATCGGCCGGAACCGGCGCGGGCGTCGGCCGGCCGCCTCGGTCGGGCCGGTCCAGGCGCGGGATCGCCGCCAGCAGGGCGCGCGTGTACTCGGTCTTCGGCCGCGCGAAGATGGTCTCGGCGGCGTCGCCTTCGATGAACTGGCCCTGGCGCATGACGCAGACGTGGTCGGCGAGGCGGGCGATCACCCCCATGTCGTGGGTGATGAGCACCATGGCCGTGCCGGTCTCCCGCTGAAGCTCGGCCATCAGGTCGAGGATCTCGGCCTGCACCGTGACGTCCAGCGCCGTGGTCGGCTCGTCGGCGATCAGCAGGTCGGGCCCCACCGCCATGGCCGCGGCGATCATCACCCGCTGGCGCATGCCGCCGGAGAGCTCGTGCGGATACTGGCCGAGCCTGCGCGCCGCGTCGGGGATGCGCACCTTCTCCAGCCACTCCCGCGCGCGTTTCGTCGCCGCCGCGCCCGAGAGCCCCAGGTGCAGCCGAAGGGGCTCGGCGATCTGCTCGCCGATCCGCACGTGCGGGGTGAGCGCCGTCAGCGGATCCTGGAAGATCATCGTCATCTTCGAGCCGCGCACGCGGTTGAGCCGGCGGGCCGGCAGGCCCAGCAGCTCCTGGCCGTGCAGCTTCGCCGAGCCGCTCGCCTGCCCGTTCTCGGCCAGGAGGCCCATCACCGCCATGAAGCTCTGGCTCTTGCCCGAGCCGCTCTCGCCGACCACGCCCAAGGTCTTGCCGCGCGGCACGGTGAGCGAGACCCCGCGCACGGCCTCCACCACGCCGTCGTGCGTCGAGAACTGGACCTTCAGGTCCTCGATGGTGAGCACGGCGGCGGAATCGGTCACGGCGCAGGGACCCTAGACGCCCCCGCGGGCTTTTTGAAATCGCGCCGCGCCCGCGTCCCGCTATACCTACCGCGGTGTCCGAGCCGCCGCCCGCCAGTCCCCCGCGCCCCGCGCTGTTCCTCGACCGCGACGGGGTGCTGAACGAGGACCGTGGCTACGTCGCACGCTGGGAGGATTTCCACTGGATCGAGGGCGCCCAGGCGGCCATCGCCGCCTTCAACCGGGCGGGGTGGCTGGTCATCGTCGTGACCAACCAGTCGGGCATCGGCCGCGGCTACTATACCGAAGACGCCATGCACGCCCTGCACGCGAAGATGGCCGAAGACCTCGCCGCGGCCGGCGCCCGCGTGGACGCCATCTACTTCGCGCCGCACCATCCGGAGGCTGCGGTCGCCGGCTATCGCAAGTCCGATCCGCCCGACCGCAAGCCCAATCCCGGGATGATCCTGCGCGCCCTCGCCGAGTGGCCGATCGACCGCGAGCGCTCGGTGCTGGTCGGCGACAAGCTCTCCGACATCGAAGCCGCCACCCGCGCCGGCGTCCGCGGCCTGCTGTTCGCCGGCGGCGACCTGCGGCGGTTCCTGCTGGATGAAGCGCTGCTGCTGGGATGATCCTGCCCGCCCCGTGAACGGGGGGAGGCAGATCACCGCCCCTCCATCTGCGCCAGCATGCGCTCCAGCGTCGCCAGCTCGTCCGCCTCGCCAGGCGGCTTGTCCCAGCGGATGCGGCTGATCCGCGGGAAGCGCATGGCGACGCCCGAGCGGTGCCGGCCCGAGCGCTGCAGCCCTTCGAAGGCCACCTCGAACACCAGGCCCGCGTGCGGTTCGGCCCGCACCGAGCGCACCGGCCCGAACCGTTCGACGGTGTTGTCGCGCACGAACTTGTCGATCTGCCTGAGCTCCTCGTCGGTGAAGCCGAAATAGGCTTTGCCGACCGGGGTCAGCGCCCGGCGGCCGTCGTCGGCCTCGGCCCAGACTCCGAAGGTGTAGTCGGAATAGAAGCTCGAGCGCTTGCCGTGGCCCCGCTGGGCGTACATCAGGACCGCGTCGACCAGGAACGGGTCGCGCTTCCACTTGAACCATGGACCCTTCGGCCGGCCGGCCTCGTAGATGGAATCCCAGCGCTTCAGCATGATCCCCTCGGCGACCTGCGGGTCGCCGGGCGGCGGCTGGGCCCTGAGCGCCGCGAGCTCCGCCCAGGCCTCGAACGGCTGCAGCGGCGAGAGGTCGATCCGCGCCGAGCCCTGCCGCGCGACAAACCGCTCGAGCCGCCGGCGGCGCTCGGCGAAGCTGAGCGTGCGGACGTCCTCGCGCCCTTCCGCCAAGAGGTCGTAGGCGCGCACGCCGGCGGGGTAGGCCGCGGTCAGCTTGGCGTCGACGCTCTTGCGGTTCAGCCGCTGCTGCAGGTCGGCGAAGCTCGCGACCGTCCGTCCATTTGGGCCGTCTCGCATCACCAGCAGCTCGCCGTCGATGACGCCCTCCTCGAACAGCGCATCCACCACGTCCGGAAACGTTCGCGAGATGTCGTCGCCGGTTCGCGTATAGAGCCGCCGGACGCCCGCCTCATGGACCAGCTGCACGCGGATGCCGTCCCACTTCCACTCCGCGGCATAGTCGGCCGGGTCGAGCCTGGCGAAGTCCACCGCTTCGTCGATGGCCTGGGCCAGCATCGCGGGCCGGAAGCGCCCGGGATTGTCCGCCGACGGCTTCTCGGACCGGCCCTCCAGCCAGGCGAACAGGTCTTCGTAGGGGGGATGCAGCGCGTGCCACAGGTCCTCGATCTCGGCGGGATCGACGCCGCCCAGCTCGGCCGCCGCGCGCTTGGCGAGCCGCGCCGTCAGCCCGACGCGCAGCTCCCGCGTCATCAGCTTCAGCAGCGCCCAGCGCTCGCGCGGCTCCTCCATCGCGTCGAGCCAGCCCTCGATCAGCCGCTGCACCTCGGGGCGGCTGGCCGCCTGCAGCCCCTCGACCACCTCGGCCAGTCCCGGCTCGCGGTTGGCGCCCGGCCGCCTGGGCCAGACCAGCGCCACGGTCTCCGCCAGGTCGCCCACGTAGTCGTACGACCACCAGAACAGCTGCGGGTCCATCCGCTCTTCCACGGCCTTGCGGATGAAGGTCGGCTTGGCGGCCTGGAAGGTCAGGTCGCCGGTCAGCGCCGCCAGCGCCCAGCCGCGGTCGGGGTCGGGGGTCTCGCGCAGGTAGTCGCGGACGAGCGTCAGCTTGGCGTTGCGCGAGGCGGTGAGCGACAGCCGGTCCAGCAGCTCGGCGAAGGCGCGCACGTCAATCCCGCTCATTCCCGCGAAGGCGGGAATCCAAGCTGACTCGGGCCGCATGCCGCGGAGGCGCCGCATGGGTCGCCGCCTTCGCGGGAACGAGCGGATGATGCCTAGTCATCCTCCTCCTCCTCGTAGCCCACCAGCGCCAGCGCGCGGGCCGGGACGCCGTGCAGTTCGGCCCAGCGGGCCAGCGCCTCCTCGCGGCCGTGGGTGATCCACAGCTCGCCGGGGCGGAGCTCGTCGACCGTGCCGGTGAGCTCGTCCCAGTCGGCGTGGTCGGAGATGATCAGCGGCAGCTCCACGCCGCGCTGCTTGGCCCGCGCCCGCACCCGCATCCAGCCGGAGGCGAAGGCGGTCACCGGATCGGGGAACCGGCGGCTCCAGCGGTCCTGCAGCGTCGACGGCGGCGCGATCACGATCTCGCCGGCGAAGGCCTTCTTCGCCGCGGTGGTCGCGGGCTCCAGCGGGCCGAGGTCGACGCCGTGCCGCTGATAGAGCGCGTTCAGCCGCTCCAGCGCGCCGTGCACATAGATCGGCTTCTCCCAGCCCGCCTCGCGCAGCAGCGCGACGATCCGCTGCGCCTTGCCCAGCGCATAGGCGCCCACCAGGTGCGCCCGCTCCGGGAACTGCGCCACCGAGCGCAGCAGGCGGGCGATCTCCTCGCGGTCGTCGGGATGGCGGAACACCGGCAGTCCGAACGTGGCCTCGGAGATGAACACCTCGCCCGCGACCGGCTCGAACGGCGCGCAGGTCGGGTCGCGCCGGCGCTTGTAGTCGCCCGAGACCACCATCGTCAGGCCCTTCCAGCGCACCACCACCTGGGCCGAGCCCAGCACATGGCCGGCCGGGACCAGCGTCACCGCCACCTCGTCGCGATCCACGATCTCGCCATAGGCCGCCGCCTGCTTGGCCTCGACGAACCCCGGCCCGTAGCGCTCGGCCATGATGTCCAGCGTGGGCTCGGTCGCCAGCACCGCCCCGTGGCCCGCCCGCGCGTGGTCCCCGTGGCCGTGGGTGATCACCGCGCGGGCCACCGGCCGCACCGGGTCGACATAGAAGTCGCCGGGCGCGCAGTAGAGCCCCTCCGGCTTCGGGCAGAGCAGGTCCTGCGGACGGATCATCGATCTCACTTATGTCCCGGCGGCGGCCTTCGCCAGCGATTGACCCGGGCGGCGTTCGCCCGTACCCGGCTTGGCCCATGTCCGAGCCATCCGAGCCGCGGTTCCCGGGAGGGCTGCCGCAGGTCGCCCAGCACATGACCACCAGCGTGCCGCAGGCCGCGGCGCTGGGGTTGAAGCTGGTCGCGGTGGGCGAGGCGAGCGGGACCATGGAGGTCCCCTGGCGGGAGGACCTGGTCGGCGATCCGGACACCGGCGTGATCGCCGGCGGCGTCGTCACCAGCCTGCTGGACCACACCTGCGGCCTGGCGATCAGCGCCGCGGCCAAGGGCCAGATGTTCGGCACCGCGACCCTGGACCTGCGGATCGACTACATGCGCCCCGCCGCGCCGCGCGCCGGCGTGACCGCGGAAGCCCACTGCTACAAGCTCACCCGCTCGGTGGCCTTCGTGCGCGCCCAGGCCTGGGACGCCGATCCCGCCGATCCGATCGCCACGGTCCAGGCCGCCTTCATGATGAGCCCGAGGTCCGCGTGAGCGAGGCCGACCACGCCAAGCTCGAGGCCTTCCTGCAGCGGGCGCCCTACGTCCGCTTCCTGGGCATGCGCGCCGAGCTGGCCGGCGACGAGATGACCGCCATCCTGCCATTCTCTCCGCACCTGGTCGGCAACACCACCATCCCGGCGCTGCACGGCGGGGTCATCGGCGGCTTCCTGGAGATGACGGCGCTCGCCCAGCTGTGGGTGACGCAGGGCTCCGGCAAGCTCGCCAAGACCATCGACGTGACCATCGAGTACCTGCGCCCGGGCCGCGCCATGACCACCTACGCCCGCGCCGATCTCCGCAAGGTCGGCCGCCGCGTCGCCAATGTGCACGTGGAGGCCTGGCAGGAAGCCAGGAGCCACCCCGTCGCGGCGCTCAGGGGCCATTTCCTGCTGGCGAGCGACTGATTTTCCCCTGATCGGGAAGCTAGGAAGGTCTCGCCGCAGCCTTCTCCCTGGCGATCTCGGCCAGGCTCGCCTGCGCCTTCTGGACGCCGGCGTGGTCGCCCCTGGCGCGGGCGCCGACCAGCTGCTCGGTGGCCTCCATCTCGCGCACGGGGATCAGGTGGGAATCGTCGGCCGGCTTGAACGGGCCGATCTCCAGGCGCTTGAGCACCGCCCGCTCGCGGGCGGCCTCCGGCCCGGTCCCCGCCCCATAGGCGAAGATGAATTTGGCGAGCTTGGCCTTCAACGCGGGATCGAGGTCCTTGCGCCAGACCATCGGATCCTCGGGAATGGTCGGCGAGCGCCAGATCACCTGCAGGTTGGCGAGCGTCTTCTTGGCGATGGGCGTGTCGAGCGCGGCCATCCGAGCCATGGAGTTGGTGTTGTCGGTGGCGGCGTCCAGCACGCCCGCGCCGACCGCGAACAGGTTCGACTCGGCGCTGGCGTTGCGCACCGTGCGGAAGCACCGCTCCGGATCGAGCCCGCGCGGCGAGAACAGGTAGGTCATGGGCGCCAGCGTCCCGGACGTCGACTTGGCGTCGCCCATGCCGAAGGCGAGCGTCCGGTCGCAGGCCAGGATCTTCGGCAGGGTGATCCCGCTCCCCTTCCGGACGATGATCACCGCCTGGTAGCCGTCCGGGCCCGAGGGCTTGGAGGTCCTGGCGAACACCTCGCCATCCGCCCGCCGCACCGCCTCCAGCCCCGACTGGTTGGTGAACCAGCCGAGGTCCGATTGCTTGAAGCGCATGGCCTCGATGGCGGCCGTGTAGTTCGAGCCGAAGAACGGATGGACGTGCAGCCCGGTCTGCTTCTCCATGTCCGCCAGGAACGGTCCCCACTCCTGCATCTGGGTCTGGGCGGATTCCGTCGAGACGATGGAGAAGGTGACGCTCGTCCTGGGCGCCTGGCTTTTGCCGGAGGTCGGGTTCGAGCAGGCGGCGAGCGCGACGAGGCCCGCCAGCATCATGAGGCGTCGGATCATGGGCCCAGCATAGCCCAGCTTCCGGCGGCCTCGTCAAAAGCGGCCCGAAAAACGCCGCTTGAGCCGGCGCGCCCGGGGCGGTACCGCGAGCGCCCATGCTGCAAGGTCTCTCCCACCAGGCCCGCGAGGCGAAGAGCTGGCCCTTCGAGCAGGCCCGGCTGCTGCTGACGCGGATCCTGCGCCTGCGCCTGACCGACGCCGAGCGGGATCTCGCTGCGGCCCTGATCGCCCAGCACAAGATCGCCGAGGCGGTCCGCACGCTGCCGGCGCTCGAGCAGCCGGTCACCTTCCAGTGCGGCTTCGGCGCCTCGGGCTTGCCGCACATGGGCACGTTCGGCGAGGTCGCCCGCCCGACCATGGTGCGCACCGCCTTCCGCGCGCTGACCGAGGACGCCATCCCGACCCGGCTCATCGTCTTCTCCGACGACATGGACGGGCTGAGGAAGATCCCCGACAACGTGCCGAACCGCGAGATGCTGGAGGAAGACCGCGACAAGCCGGTCACCGCGGTGCGCGACCCGTTCGGCGAGCACGAGAGCTTCGGCGCGCACAACAACGCCCGCCTGCGCGCCTTCCTGGACGGCTTCGGCTTCGACTACAGCTTCATGTCGTCCACCGAGACCTACCGGTCGGGCCGCTTCGACCCGGTGCTGCTGACCGTCCTCGAGCGCTTCGACGCGATCCAGGCGATCATGCTGCCGACGCTGGGCGACGAGCGGCGGGCGACCTACTCGCCGTTCCTGCCGATCAGCCCGAAGTCGGGCCGCGTCCTGCAGGCGCCCACGCTGGAGCGCCATCTCGAGCGCGGGACCATCGTGTTTCCCGACGAGGACGGGACGCTCGCCGAGGTTCCGGTGACCGGCGGGCAGGTGAAGCTGCAATGGCGGCCCGACTGGGCGGCGCGCTGGGCGGCGCTGAAGGTCGACTTCGAGATGTCAGGCAAGGACCTGGTGGACTCGATCCGCGTCTCCAGCCGCATCTGCCAGGCGCTGGGCGCCGAGCCGCCGGAGACCTTCACGTACGAGCTCTTCATGGACGAGCACAACCGCAAGATCTCGAAGTCCAAGGGCAACGGACTGAGCATGGAGGAGTGGCTGCGCTACGGCGCGCCGGAGAGCCTGGCCTACTACATGTTCACCTCGCCGAAATCGGCGAAGCGGCTCTACTTCGACGTCATCCCCAAGGCGACGGACGAGTACCTGTCGCACCTGGATGCGTTCAATCGCGCCCGCGCCGAGGGCGCGAACAGGCAGCCGATCGACAACCCCGCCTGGCAGGTCCATTCGGGCCATCCGCCGGAGAAGGGCTCGCCGGTCTCGTTCTCGCTGCTGCTCAACCTCGTCTCGGCCGCCGACGCCTCGACCAAGGAGATGCTCTGGGCGTTCCTGGCCCGCTACATCCCCGGCGCCACGCCTGAGACGCAGCCCCTGCTCGACAAGCTCGCCGGCTACGCCCTG
>Ga0308174_10001680_pt1 | contig 10498 bp, 10 predicted proteins | sample PhyPR2_FD_203894 | JGI IMG/M metagenome (GOLD analysis project Ga0308174, IMG submission 203894) | Soil microbial communities from UC Gill Tract Community Farm, Albany, California, United States - DLSLS.P.R2 | ecosystem: Environmental > Terrestrial > Soil > Agricultural land | place: USA... | reverse complement strand
CCCCGGTCGCCGCAGCGCTGTCGCTGCTGCCCGGACCGGCCTGGGTCGCGGAGATCGACGCCGACCTCGCCGACACGGCCGCGTTCTGCGCCGCCTACGACGTACCGCTGGAATCGTCGGCGAACTGCGTGGTGGTCGCCGCACGCCGGGCGGGGCAGACGACCCTGGCGGCCTGCCTCGTCCTCGCCACCACCCGGGCGGACGTCAACGGGCTGGTCCGGCGGCACCTCGGCGCCCGGAAAGCCTCGTTCGCCCCCCAGGACGTCGCGGTGGCCGAATCCGGCATGGAGTTCGGCGGCATCACCCCGGTCGGCCTGCCCTCGGACTGGCCGCTGCTGATCGACCCGGAGGTCGAGGCCGCCGACGTCGTCGTCATCGGGTCGGGAATCCGCGGCGGGAAGCTCGCGGTCGCCGGGTCGTTGCTCGCCGCGCTGCCTGTCGCGGAAGTCCTCGAGGGACTCGGGCAGCCGGCGCCCGAGGCGCCGCCCGCGGCCGCGCCCGCTCGGCCCACCCGCGCTCCCGACGACAGCGACGTCGGCTGGGGCGAACGCCCGGGCGACCCGGCCGACGACGACCGACGGTATCTGGAGGACCGGCCCCCGCACTGGGGCAGCGACTAGAGCTGACCCGGCAGGGCCGTGGTGCCCGGGCCCGACGGGTCGTGCCCGGGCCCCATGCCCTGCTGGGCACGGAGCAGGTCGCGGATCTCCAGCAGCAGCTCCACCTGCGTGGGGGCCACCGGCCCCGGTTCCTCCCCGCGCTTGCGCCGCTCCATGAGCGTTTTGAGGGGGAGGACGACGGCGAAGTAGACGACCGCCGCGGTGAGCACGAACGTGATCACGGCGTTGATGAACGCACCCCACGTGAAGTGCTGCTGGTTCACCACCACCTCGCCGCCCGATGCGCCGCCTCCGCCGACGAGGCCGATCAGCGGCTTCAGGAACGACGTGGTGAAGGACGTGACCAGCGCGGTGAACGCGGTGCCGATGACGACCGCGACGGCCAACTCGACGACGTTCCCGCGCAGGATGAAGTCCTTGAATCCCTTGAGCATGAGGCCCATCCACCCACATGCCGGTCGAATGGGAAAGCACCGGTCGGCGCGTCACGATGGCGCAAGTGTCACGGTGAGCGTGGCCGAGGCCGCAGCCGCCGCCAGCCGAGCAGCGGTCTCCTGATCGACCGCGAGCAGGAGGAGGCCGCCGCCGGACTGCTCATCGGCGCCGGTCGTCGCGACGACGAGTGCGCCGTCCGCGATGACCTCGGCCGACGGGGCGTCGGCGACCGTGGCCAGCACGTCGACGCGGTCGCCGGTGTGCACCAGGGCCGCCATCCCGAGGTCGGCCAGCCGCACCGGCGCGGCCACCTGTCCCCTCGGCAGCAGGGCGGTGACGCCGGGGCCCACGAGCCGCGCGTCGGTGAGTGCCTCCTTCGCCCGAACGCCCCCGGCGAGGACCCGGTGCAGCAGGTGTCGCGGATCGCCGACCACGCCGGAGGGCGCGGCGTCCGCGGGATACGAGGCCGTCGCCAGGTCGGAGGCCGTGAGCACGGTGCCGGGCGGGAGATCCCGAGCCGACACCACGACCTTCACGGTCGCCGCTCGATCCGGCGCCGCAGGAGCCGGGGCGGGCCGCAGGGCCAGCGCCAGAGCGAGGACGGTCAGGACGGCCGCGGCCAGCTGCCGGGCGACATGCACCGGCGAGCGGGGACGTCGGAAGCGCGGCATGACCCGAGGCTGGACTGCAGCCGGCGTCGCGCGCCAGCCGTCGGGTCAGGTTGTGGACGGACGGGCCGCCTGTGGACGGGGACCGGCCGCCCCCGCGCTGCGCATGGTCAGCTGGCGGCCTTGGACCCGCCGCCGGAGGTCGACGGGGCGGGAGTGGAGGAGGGGGTCGATGACGACGAGCTGTCCTTCGAGGCCGAGCTGTCCTTGGTCGCGGAGGAGGCACCGTCCGAGGAGCTCGAGCTCTTTCGGCTGTCGGTCCGGTAGAAGCCGGAGCCCTTGAAGACCACGCCCACCGATCCGTACACCTTGCGCACGGGGAAGCCGCACTCCGGGCACTCGGTCACCGGTGCGTCGCTGAAGGACTGGACGACCTCGAACTGGTGCTTGCCCTCGGGGTTGGTGCAGGCGTACTCGTACGTGGGCACGGCGGTGGCTCCCTGGTGATGCTCTGGTCCGATGGGCCGGGTTGGCACTCGCCCCCGGCGACTGCCAATGATGCGCCATCCCGCGACGGCGCGTCCACGTGCGTCGGACTCGCGGCCCCCCGTCGGGTCATCCGACCAGCGGTGTCCGCTGCACGAGGCTGGAGAGCAGCATCGTCGTGTCGGTCTGCTGCACGTAGGGCAGCGCGCGCAGCCGGCTGATGACCCGTTCCAGGTGGACGACGTCGCGTACGGCGATCCGCAGCACGGCATCGGCCGCGCCCGAGACGGTGAACGCCTCCACGATCTCCGGCAGCTCCTCGAGATCACGCTGCATCGTCGCGAAGGGCACCGTGCCGTTGGTGAACAGCTGCACCAGGACGGGGAGCTGCCGGCCGAGCACCTGGGGGTCGACGACCGCGGTGAAGCCCCGGATCACGTCCTTGCTCCACATGCGGTCCACCCGGCGTTTGGTGGCCGACACCGACAGCCCGACCTCCTGGGCGAGCTCCGCATAGGACGCCCGGCCGTCCCGGAGCAACGCCTCGAGAAGTTTCTGGTCGATGGGGTCCATGGGGCGACCTTAAATCCTTGCGTCACGGTGGCGGAACACGCACCGAATTTGCGCGAACACGCCGGATTCGGCAATCGACCGGCGAACCCACCCGGCTATACGTTGCTGCCGATACCGCCCCCTCCGGCCCGAAGGCGTCCACCCGTGTCCTCCCTCAGCACCGCCGAGTCGCGCGCCCTCGACGCCGTCGACTCCGACGCCATCGTCAGCGACCTCCTGGAACTGCTCGCCGTCCCCAGCGTCGGCGGGGCCGACGCCGAGTCCGACATCCAGCAGGTGCTGGCGAAGCGGCTGGACCGGCTGGGCATGGACGTCGACCTGTGGTCGATGGACCTCCCGGCCCTGACCGCGGCACCGGGATTTCCCGGCGTGGAGGTCGACCGGACCGAGGCCTGGGGTCTCGTCGGCACCCGAGCCGGCGCTTCTCCACGTCCTGCGCTCGTGCTCCAGGGGCATGTCGACGTCGTGCCGGCCGGCGACCGCGCCAAGTGGCGCTCGGACCCGTTCGAGCCGTCCGTCGTCGGCGGGCGCGTCCACGGCCGTGGTGCCTGCGACATGAAGGCCGGCGTGGTCGCCAACCTCGCCGCGATGAGCGCGATCGGCCGGTCCGGCGTCCGGCTGCGGGACGGCGTCGCCCTGCACCTGGTGGTCGGCGAGGAGGACGGGGGACTGGGTGCGTTCGGCACGCTCGCCCGCGGCCACACCGGTGACGCGTGCATCATCACCGAGCCCACCAGCGGAACGCTGATCACCGCCGCCGCGGGCGCGCTCACCTTCACGCTCGAGGTCGAGGGGCGGGCCACGCACGCCAGCACGCCCTACGCGGGTGCCAGCGCGATCGACGCCTACCTCGCCATCCACTGGGGCCTCGCCGAGCTGCAGGCCGAGCGCAACGCCGTCGTCGAGCCGCTGATGCGCGAGTACCCGGTGCCGTACCCGCTGGTCATCGGCCGGCTGCGCGCCGGCGACTGGTCCAGCAGCGTGCCCGACCTGCTGGTGGCCGACGGTCGGCTGGGGCTGCGCATCGAGGAGGACCCCGCCGAGGCCCGCCGCCAGCTGGAGGCGAAGGTGGCCGAGGTCAGCGCCCAGGACCCGTTCCTCCGCGACCACCCGCCGGTGGTCCGCTGGTCCGGTGGCCAGTTCGTCGGCGGTCACCTTCCGGCGGCGCACCCGCTGCGGGGGCTGGTGCAGGACGCGCACGCCGACGTCACGGGGGAGCCGCCGCTGCGCGAGCGCGGCGCGCCCTACGGCAGCGACCTGCGGCTCTACGCCGGCCAGGGGATCCCGACGCTGCACTACGGCCCGGGCGACGTCCGGCTGGCGCACGGCCCCGACGAGTCCGTCGAGGTGGACGAGGTCGTCCGGGTGGCCGAGACGCTGGTGCTGGCCACCCTGCGGGCGTGCGGCACCCTCGACTGACCGCTGCGGAGGAGCTGCAGCGCGTAGCCCGATAGATTCGGGGCGTGACTCAACGCTGGCTCGACGAGGAGCAGCAGCGGACCTGGCGTGCGTGGCTGGCCGTCTCCGAGCTCGTCCCGCGCGCCCTCGATGCGCAGCTCCAGCGCGACGCCGGCCTCAGCCACGCGGCCTACGTCGTCCTCGCCATGCTGTCGGAGGCCCCCGGGCGCAGTCGCCGCATGAGCGACCTGGCGCGGCGGGCCAACCAGTCGCAGAGCCGGCTGTCGCACACGGTGGCGCGGCTGGAGGATCGCGGGTGGGTCCGCCGCGAACGGTCCGCCGACGACGGCCGCGGCAACGTCGCCGTCCTCACCGACGAGGGCTGGGACGTCGTCCGCATGGTCGCGCCCGGCCACGTGGACGCCGTCCGCGACGCGATGTTCGCACCGCTCTCGACCGAGCAGACGCGCGTTCTCGGTGACGCGATGCAGGCGATCCTCGAACGCCTCGACCCCGACCGCAGCCTGCGCATCGACCTCAGCACCGACGCGGACCACTAGCCGAAGCTCAGCGCCCCAGGTGCCGGTACCGGTGCAGTCGGCTGCGGAAGCGCTGCGTGTCGTCGCGGCCGAGCAGGCCGGCCAGCTCCTCACCGAGCACGCGGCCCAGCCGCTGGCAGAACTCGACCGGCTCGTCGGCGGCGTCGGGCCGTTCGGGCACGACCCGGTCGACGATGCGGGCGCGCCACAGGTCGGTGGCCCGCACGCCCTGGGCGGCGGCCATCTCGTCGGCCCGGTCCACGGTGCGGTGCACGATCGCCGACGCACCCTCCGGCGGTAGCGGGCCGAGCCAGCCGTTGGCCGCCGCGAGCACCCGGTCGGCCGGCACCAGCGCCAGCGCGCCGCCCCCGGTGCCCTGGCCGAGCAGCACCGCCAGCGTGGGTGCATTGAGCATCACCAGATCGTGCAGGCAGCGCGCGATCTCACCGGCCATGCCCCCCTCCTCGGCCTCCCGGGACAGCGCCGCCCCAGGGGTGTCGATCAGGGTGACCAGCGGCAGCCGCAGCTGCTCGGCCAGGTGCATGCCGCGCCGGGCCTCCCGCAGCGCGGCCGGGCCGAGCGGCGCCGACAGCGACTGGCCGCGCCGGTCCTGACCGAGCACCACGCAGGGGGCGCCGCCGAAGCGGGCCAGCGCCAGCAGCAGACCGGGGTCCTTCTCGCCGGCGCCGGTGCCGGAGAGCCCGACGACGTCGGTCGCCGCCGTCCGCAGCAGCCTCCGGACACCCGGACGGTCCTCCCGTCGCGAGGCGGTGACGACGTCCCACGCGGTGCGCCCGTCCTCGGGGTCGTCGGCGTCCGTGCCGTCCTCGGCCGTCGGCCTCTCGGCGCCGCTCACGTCCAGATGCCAGGTCTGCCGGGCGGCCAGCACCCGGAGCGCCCGGTCGGCGACGTCGGCGATCTCCTCGTGCGGCACGACGGCGTCGATCAGCCCGTGCGCGGCGAGGTTCTCGGCGGTCTGCACGCCCTCGGGGAACTTCTCCCCGTACAGCGACTCGTAGACCCGTGGGCCGAGGAAGCCGATCGAGGCGCCGGGCTCGGCGATCGTCACGTGACCGAGCGACCCCCAGGACGCGAGCACCCCGCCGAAGGTGGGATTGCGCAGGTAGACCAGGTACGGGAGCCCGGCCTCCTTGTGCCGGGCGATCGCCGCGGTGATGCCGATCATCTGGAGGAAGGCGACCGTGCCCTCCTGCATGCGGGTGCCGCCCGAGACGGGCGCGGCCAGCAGCGGCAGACCCTCCTCGGTCGCCCGCTCCACCGCCGCGATCAGCCGCTCGGCGGCGGCCACCCCGATCGAGCCGGCCAGGAAGCCGAACTCGCCGGCCACCACGGCCACGCGCCGGCCGCGGAGCATGCCCTCGCCGGTGATGATCGACTCGTCCTGCCGGCTCTTCTCGGCGGCGGCCGCGAGTTCGGCGGCGTAGGACTCGGAGACCTGCCCGCGCTGCACCGGGGAGTCCCACGACGACCACGACCCGGGGTCGAGCACCAGGTCGCGCAGGGTCCGCGCGTCGAGCCGGGCCGGACGGTCGGCGCTCACGTGGCGTGCCCGTCCTCGACGTCGTCGCCCTCCGGCTGGGGGACGCCGTCCGCCGAGAGCCACGCCCGGATGGCGTCGCCGTCGGCACCGAGCACCGGGGGAGCGGCGTGGTCGCGCCGGGTGGTCTCCGTCTCGCCGTCCGGACCCGGCGCGAAGAACCGCAGCGGGGAGCCGGGCAGCTGGATCCGGCCGAGCGTGGCGTGGTCGACGTCGACCAGCAGCCCCTGCGACAGGGTCTGGTCCCAGCCGTAGACCTCGTCGAGCGTCCGCACCTTGCCGGCCGGGATGCCGGCCGAGGCGAGCCGGGCGAGCAGGTCCTCCGGGTCGATGTCGGCGAAGGCGTTCTCGAGCAGCGCGATCACCTTCTCGCGGTTCTCGACCCGCTCGCCGTTGCTGGCCATGCCCGGCGCCTCCGGGTCGAAGTCGAACTCGGTGCACAGCCGGCGCCACAGGCCCTCGGACCCGCAGGAGAGCTGCACGCTGCCGCCGCGGCAGTGGAAGAGGCCGTACGGGACGATCGAGGGGTGGTGGTTGCCCTGGGCCCGCCCGACCTCACCCGCGACGGTCCAGCGGGTGCCCTGGAACGCGTGCACCCCGACGATCGCGGCCAGCAGCGACGTGCGCACCACCTGACCGCGGCCGGTCCGCTCCCGCTCCAGCAGCGCGGCGAGCACGCCGTAGGCGCCGTACATGCCGGCCAGCAGGTCGCCGATCGGGACGCCGACCCGCTGCGGGTCGTCCGGCGCCGATCCGGTGAGCGACATGAGCCCGCCCTCGCCCTGGGCGATCTGGTCGTAGCCGGCGCGGGTGCCCTCCGGGCCGTCGTGGCCGAAGCCGCTGATCGACAGCGTCACCAGCCGCGGGTTGAGCTCGGCCACCACGTCGGTGCCGAACCCGAGCCTGGCGAGCGTGCCCGGGCGGAAGTTCTCGAGGAGCACGTCGGCGCGGCGCAGCAGCTCGGTGAGCACCGACTTGTCGCCGTCGTCCTTGAGGTCGAGGGTGATCGACTCCTTGTTCTTGTTCGTCGACAGGAAATAGGTCGACTCGCCATCACCCGAGTCCGGTTGCACGAACGGCGGACCCCATCCCCGGGTGTCGTCCCCTGCGCCGGGTGACTCGACCTTGATGACCCGGGCGCCGAGGTCGCCCAGCATCATCGCGGCGTGCGGCCCGGCCAGGGCCCTCGTGAGGTCGACGACGAGCACGCCGTCCAGTGGTCCGCTCATGCCCGAATGATGGCCGCCATCGGCCCCGACCCCCACATCGGGCCTCATCCAATGGCAGGCAACGTCTGCCAGCCCCCCGACGGTGTGACGACGGCGCTGACCCGCCGGTCGTGCGGCTCGGTCGGCAGCTCGTCGACGAACTCGTCGTCGAAGAGCAGCGCCACGACGACGGCCTGCGGACGGGCATGCTGGAGCGCGCGGTCGTAGTAGCCGCCGCCGCGACCGAGCCGGATCCCGTTCCGTGCCACGGCGAGGGCAGGGACGACGACGACGTCCGCCGTGCCCACCGCGGTGGCGCCCAGTCGCGGGCCGACCGGCTCGAGCAGCCCGTACCGCCCCGTTGCCAGCCGGCCGGTGTCGACGGCCCAGGCCAGTTCGCGGCCGTCGGCGGGGACGACGGGCAGCAGCACCCGGGCCCCGAGCTGGGTGAACGCGGCGGGGATCCGGCCGTGACCGGGTTCGTCGTCCTCCGGAACGTAGGCCGCGAACGCCCGGACCCCGGCCAGCCCGCGGAGCAGCGCCCTCGTCAGCGCGGCCGCGGCGGCCTCCCGCTCCGCCACCGGACGCGTCCGCCGGCGCTCCAGGAAGTCGGCGCGCAGCTCTGCCTTGGCCGCAGCGGCCGCTGGATCGGGGGTCACGATCGAAGGCTAGCTAGGCTCGCGGAATGTCCAGCCCCACCGCCTCCCCGGCCCGCCGGTCGGCCACCAAGGCCGTCATCCCCGTCGCGGGCATGGGCACGCGGTTCCTGCCCGCCACGAAGGCCGTGCCGAAGGAACTGCTGCCGGTCGTCGACCGCCCGGCGCTGCAGTACATCGTCGAGGAGGCGGCCCGCGCCGGCCTGCCCGAGGTGCTCATGGTCACCGGTCGGAACAAGGCGGCCATCGAGGACTACTTCGACCGGCACCCCGAGCTCGAGGCGGCGCTGGAGAAGAAGGGCGACGCCGACCGGCTCGCATCCGTGCACGAGTCGACCGAGGTCGCCCAGGTGCACTTCGTCCGCCAGGGCGAGGCGAAGGGGCTCGGCCACGCGGTGCTGCAGGCCGCCGCGTTCGTCGGCGACGCGCCGTTCGCGGTCCTGCTCGGCGACGACCTGATCGACGCCCGCGACCACCTGCTCGAGGAGATGCTGGCCGTCCAGGCCGAGCACGGCGGTTCCGTGATCGCGCTGCTCGACGTCGGCATGGAGAACATCGACAAGTACGGCGCCGTCGCGGTCGAGCCGGGCGAGCACCCCGTCATCGACGGCGACGAGGTGGTCCGGGTGACCGGCCTGGTCGAGAAGCCCCCGGCCGACGAGGCGCCGAGCAGCCTGGCGATCATCGGCCGCTACGTGCTGGCACCGGAGATCTTCGACGCGCTGCGCGAGACCGAGCCCGGCCGCGGCGGGGAGATCCAGCTGACCGACGCGCTGGCCGCCCTCGTCGAGCGCGGGGAGCCGGTGCACGGCGTCGTCTTCAGCGGCCGGCGGTACGACACCGGCGACCGGCTGGACTACCTCAAGGCGGTCGTCCGGCTGGCCGTCGAGCGCGACGATCTCGGCCCGCCGCTGCGTTCCTGGCTGCGCGAGTTCGTGTCCGACCTGCCCGCAGAGGGCGCGTCGCCGTCCTGACCGGGCCCGGCAGGGGCACCATCGGGCGGCGGGGCACCCGCAGGGCTGCCCGCGGCACGGCGAGACGACGGTGGTGAGGATGAGTCAGGACAGCACGGGCGCCGGTTCCCGGGGGTTCCGGGACACCGCGCAGGTGGACATGCCGATGGCTCCGCCGCGCCCGACCGGACCCGTCGCCGCGCGCGCGGCAGCGGGCACGCTCACCGAGCGCCGGACCGGCCCCATCCAGGCGACGTCGCTCCAGGCGTCGCAGCCGGTGCCCGTCCTCCAGCTCTCCGAGGGGCTGGCCACGGTGCGCACCGTGGAGCGCCACCTCGACGAGATCCTCGCCGCGGTGCCCCAGCCCGACCCCATCGAGCTGGCCGTCCTCGACGCGCAGGGTCTGCTCTGCGCCGAGGAGGTCGTCTCGCAGCGGGCGCTGCCGGCCTTCGACCAGGCCGCGCTCGACGGCTACGCCGCACGGGCCGAGGACGTCCACGCCGCCACGCCCGAGGTGCCGGTCGACCTCGCGGTCGTGGGGGAGAGCGTCCCTGGCGCGGCCACGCCGTCCTCCATCAGCCCGGGCCTGGCGCTCAAGGTCGCGGCGGGCGCCATGCTGCCCGCGGGCGCCGACGTCGTCGTCCCCGCCGTCTGGACCGACCAGGGCACGGTGCAGGTCGCCGTGCACGCCGGGCCTCCGGCGGGCAGCTGGGTCCGCCGCACCGGGGACGACGTCGCGCCGGGTGATCCCGCCGTCCAGGTCGGGACGCCGATCGGCCCAGCGCAGATCAGCCTGCTCGCCGCCGTCGGCCGCGAGCGCGTGCTGGTGCGGCCCCGCCCGCGGATCGCCGTCCTGTGTGCGGGCACCGAGCTGGTCGACGTCGGCACCAACCCGGCGCCGGGGCAGCTCGTCGACGTCAACAGCTATGCCCTCGCTGCGGCGGCGCGCGACGCGGGGGCCGAGGCCTACCGCTCCGGCATCCTGCCCTCGGACCGCCGGCGGCTGACCGAGGTCCTGGAGAGCCAGCTGCTGCGCAGCGACCTGGTGCTCATCGCGGGCACCTTCGCCAGCGGCGGGTTCGACATGGTGCAGGAGGCGCTGGCCGAGCTCGGCGAGATGCGCTTCCGCCAGGTCACGATGCACCCCGGGCCCGCGCAGGGCTTCGGGCGGCTGGGCCGCGACGACATCCCGGTCATCTGCATCCCCGGCGAGCCGGTGGCCGCGCTGGTCGCGTTCGAGGTGTTCGTCCGTCCCGCCATCCGGCTGATGCTGGGCAAGCGGCAGCTCTTCCGGCGCACCGTGCAGGCGATCGCCGGGCAGCCCCTCATGTCCCCGCTGGGCTACCGGCAGTACCTGCACGGCACCGTCATGCGGCATCCCGACGGCGGATACGTCGTCGAGCCGGTGGGCGACGGCACAGAGGCGCTGCTCGCCCGCATGGCCCGGGCCAACTGCCTGATCGT
>Ga0308174_10001679_pt1 | contig 10500 bp, 11 predicted proteins | sample PhyPR2_FD_203894 | JGI IMG/M metagenome (GOLD analysis project Ga0308174, IMG submission 203894) | Soil microbial communities from UC Gill Tract Community Farm, Albany, California, United States - DLSLS.P.R2 | ecosystem: Environmental > Terrestrial > Soil > Agricultural land | place: USA... | reverse complement strand
CATCACCGCGCACGCCCCGGTGCCGCAGGACCGGGTCTCCCCCGAGCCGCGCTCGTGCACCCGCATCGCCACGTGCGCGTCCCCGCGCCGGACCACGAACTCGACGTTGACACCGTCGGGGTACTCGCCCGCGTCGTGGGCCGGCGGCTCCAGCAGCGGCCCGGCGTCGGCCAGGTCGTCGACGAACGCGACCGCGTGCGGGTTGCCCATCGAGACGTGCGTCGCGGCCCAGGACCGGCCGCCCACGGCCACCTTGGTCTCCCCGAGCACCACGGGCTCGCCCATGTCGACGCCGACCAGGTCACCGTCGAAGGTGAGCACCTTGGTGCCGGCCCGGGTGCCGACCGGCAGCGGCCGGGACGGGTCGGCGCCCTCGTGGTCGACGAGGTAGCGGCCGAACACCCGGATCCCGTTGCCGCACATCTCCGAGGTGGAGCCGTCGGCGTTGCGGTAGTCCATGAACCACTCCGCCTCGCCGCGCGCCGCGACGGCCGCCGGGTCGTCGTACGCCGCGGTGCGGACCACGCGGAGCACGCCGTCGCCGCCGATTCCGGCCCGCCGGTCGCAGAGCCGTGCGACCAGCGCCGGGCCGAGGTCGCCGAGGACGCTGCCGTCGGCGTCGGGCAGCAGCACGAAGTCGTTCTCCGTGCCGTGGCCCTTGAGGAAGCGCATCGCCCCAGTCTAAGGCGGGTCGGGGAGCCTCCGACGGTCGCGGTGAGCCCTCCAGCACGACCTACGTGTGCCTGGTGCGTCCGCGCGGTGCGGCAGGGTCCTTCGACCCTCCCGGCCGCGTCCCTGGTCGGCGGAGCCTGGGCGCGAGAGGGGGTCGTCGCCATGCTCGAGCTCGCCCAGCGACGCACGTCGGTCCGGGTGGACGACATCCTGAGCCGCCGGCCGGCCGTCGGGCTGGCGGTGGGCGTGGTCCGCCACGGCACCCTGGAGTCGTTCTGCGGTCGGGGCCTGGCCGACATCCCGTCGCAGGAGCCGGTGACGGAGGACACCGTCTTCCGGATCGCGTCGATCTCCAAGACCCTCACCGCGGTCGCCGTGCTGCAGCTGTGGGAGCAGGCACTGCTCGACCTGGACCGCCCGGCCGACGACTTCCTGCGCGCCTTCCGGCTGGTGCCGGCGAGGCCCGGGTGGCGACCGGCGACCGTGCGGCACCTGCTGACCCACACCGCAGGCGTCCCCCAGTCGGTCCACCCCACCCGGATGCTGGGCAGCGGCTGGTTCGGGGAGAGCGTCGCTCCCGAGGAGCGCGTACCCACGCTCGCGGAGTACTACGGCGGCAGCCTGCGGCTCGCGGCCGAGCCGGGCACGGTGTGCACCTACACCGACCACGGGTTCGCCGTCCTCGGCCAGGTGGTCGAGGACGTCAGCGGGCTGCCGCTGGACCGCTACCTGCACGAGCACGTGTTCGAGCCACTCGGCATGGTGGACACCCACCTGCCACCGTCGCCGGGACCGCGGACGCGCCGGGCGACGGGGTACCGGATCGGCGCGATGGGCGCGGTGCCGGTCAACGACCGGGTCTGGGTGACCGCGGCCGCGTCGTCGGTCTGCTCGACCCCGCGGGACATGGCGCGGTACGTCGCGGCGCTGCTCGGTGGCGGGACGGGCGAGCACGGGCCCGTCCTGAAGCCGGAGACGCTGGCGATGATGTTCGCGCCGCAGTACCAGCCCGACCCCCGCGTCCCGGGCCTGGGCCTCGCGTTCTTCCGCGGCGACCTCGGTGGGCACGCCGTCGTCGAGCACCAGGGCGTGCTTCCCGGGTTCGACGCGCAGATCTGCCTGGCACCCGAGGACGGCCTCGGCGTGGTGGCCTTCACCAACGGCGCCAGGAACGCGGCGGCCTGGCTGCCGGCCGAGACCACCCGGCTGCTCGGCGACCTCCTCGGGGCACCGGCCGACAGCGTCCGCGCCGACGTCCCGCCCCACGCGGAGCTCTGGCGGGACCTGTGCGGCTGGTACCGGCCACGGGCGCAGCGGACCGACCTGCAGGCGTTGTCCCTGCTCGGCGCGGGCGTCCAGGTGCGCGTCCGGCACGGCCGGCTCGCGGTGCGGACGCTGAGCCCGCTGCCGGCGCTGCGCCGGGGCCTGCCGCTGCACCCGGACGACCCGGACGACCCGGACGTCTTCCGGGTCGACCTCTCGGAGTACGGCATCGGCGCGCCCCGCGTCGTGTTCAGCCGTGACCGGGCGGGGGTGGTCACCGGGATCCACCTCGACGGGCTGCCGATGTCGGCCGACAGGCGACCGGTCCCCGGACGGGGTCGTCGTGGCTGACGGCCGCCCGGCGGTGGGCCTCCTGACCGGAGCCCACGCGCCGCACCTTGAGGACCGGGTCACCGAGGTCCTGAACCGCTGGCCGTCGGCCGGTCTGGCCGTGGCCGTGGTCCGCGACGGCCGGCTCGCCTGGTTCCACGGGCACGGCGTCGCGAACGTCTCCTCGCGCCGCCCGGTCACCCAGGACACCGTGTTCCGGGTCGGCTCGATCACCAAGACCTTCACCGCGGTGGCCGTCCTGCAGCTGTGGGAGCGGGGGCTCGTAGACCTCGACGCACCGGCCGAGGACTACCTGTGCTCCGTCCGGCTCACCCCCGCCCACGAGGACTTTCCTCCGGTCACGGTGCGGCACCTCCTCACGCACACCGCCGGCATCGGCTACTGGCTGCGGCTCCCGGACCTGCTCCGGCCACGGGCACGCTCGGGCGTCCGGGCCGGACGCTCGGTGCCGTCGGTCCCCGAGATGTACCGCCGCGGAGTGCCGGTCGAGGTCGAGCCCGGCACCAAGTGGACCTACACCAACCACGGGTTCGCCGTGCTCGGCCAGCTCGTCGAGGACGTCACCGGACAGCCACTCGACCACTACCTGCGCGAGCACGTGTTCGGCCCCCTCGGCATGGAGCACACCGACCTCGGCCGGTCCGCGCGGGTCCGGCCGCACCTGGCCACCGGCTACGTGCTGCGCTCACGCGGGCTGCGGCCCGTCGCCGACCGGGAGGTGCCGGCCCTCGGCGCCGGCGCGGCGTGCTCCACCGCCGCGGACCTGACCCGCTACGCCACCGCCCTCCTGCACGGTGGGGCCGCCGGGCGGGGGCCGGTGCTCGCGCCCACCACCACGGCGGCGATGTTCCAGCCGCACTTCCAGCCCGACCCGCGGGTCCCCGGCATGGGGCTGGGCTTCCTCCTCGGCCGCGAGGGCGACCGGCGCACGGTCGGCCACGACGGCATCGTGCCGGGCTTCCTGTCCCAGCTGCTGCTCGCTCCCGACGACGGCGTCGGGGTGGTGGTCCTCGCCAACACCGGCGGGCTGGACGGCCGCGGCGCGCCCGAGCCGCTCGGTGTGGCGCTGGTCCGCCGGCTGCTCGGCCTGCCGGACGAGGCGGTCCGCAGCGACGTACCGGCGCATCCGGAGACCTGGCACGAGGTCTGCGGGTGGTACGGCCCGGCCCCGGGCCCGGTCACCAACCTGTTCACCCGCGCGTTCCTGGGCGCGGGCGCCGAGGTGACCGTCCACGGCGGCCACCTGGTGCTCGAGCCGCTGAACCCGGTCCCGGCCCTCCGGCACGGGCTGCGGCTGCACCCCGACGACCCGCACGACCCGCGGGTCTTCCGGGTCGACCTCTCCGGGCTGGGCAAGAGCACGCAACGGGTGGTGTTCGGCGGCGGCGCCGGCACCGGGACCGCCCCGACGCTGCTGCTGGACGGGATGGTGCTCACCAAACGCGCCGACCTCTCGAACCCGAGGCGCTGGAGCAGCGCGCTGCTCGCCGCCGGCGGGGTCGCGTTGGCCGCCCGCGGCGTCGTCAGGCGGACTGCTCCGCGACGGGCCTGAGCCCGTGGACCCGTGGGCGTGTCCTGGCCGGAACTGTCGGCGCGCTCTGCCACCGTGAAGGACATGGTGACCCGAGCCGACCATCTGCTGATGCTGAGCGGGGTGAGCGCCCGCTGCGCGGACTGCGGCGACGAGTGCGTCTTCCTGCCCGTCGACGACCAGGCCCATGAGTGGTGCTGCACGAGCTGTGACGCCGCGGTGTTCATGCTGCCCGCGGTCGACCCGGCCCTGCGGCGGCACGCGAGCCGCGTCGCCTGAGCCTGGATCCAGGCTGAGCCGGCGCGGCCCGCGTGCTCGTGGGCTACCGGTGCCGTCGTACGACGAGCGCGGAGCCGCCGCCGCGACGACGCGGCTCGGACACCGCGACCAGGTAGTGCCGCCTCTTGAACGCGATGGCGGTGGCCGCCCCGATCTCCGACGCGCTGGTGAACTTGTCACCGGCCGGGGTCAGCTTGTGGCCGAGCGGGGTGAGCAGCGCGCCGTACTTCTCGATGAACTGCGGCTCCGCCGTCACCGCGTCGGTGTTCCGCTGGGACCCGCGCGGGTCGGCGATCGTGCGCGGCAGCGTCATCTGCCGGTCGATCCGGTTGTGGATCATCTGCAGCACGGTCGTGATGATCGTCGAGCCGCCCGGTGAGCCGAGGGCGACGAACGGCTTCCCGTGGCGCAGGATGATCGTCGGCGAGATCGACGAGCGCGGGCGCTTGCCCGGGTCGATGCGGTTGGGGTCCTTCGGGTCGTAGGTCGCCGAGAAGTCGGTCAGCTCGTTGTTGAGCAGGAAGCCCCGCCCCTTGAGCAGCATCCCGGACCCGCCGGTCTGCTCGATCGTGAGGGTGTACTCCACGACGTTGCCCCACTTGTCGGTGACCGTGAGGTTGGTGGTCTCCACGTTCTCGGTGTCGGACCGCTTGCTGGTCGTCGCGGACGACGACCGGCCGCAGGTGGGGTCGTAGCTGTGCACGTCGCCCGCGGCGGTCGGCTTGGCCATCGCCTGCTTCAGGCTGATCTTGCAGGCCCGCGACGCGGCGTACCGGTCGGAGAGCAGGGTGGAGCGCGGCACGCGCACGTAGGCGGGGTCGCCGAGGTACTTCGCCCGGTCCGCGAAGGCCAGCGCGCTCGCCTCGAGGTAGACGTGCAGCCGCTGGGCGGTGGTCATCCGGCGCAGCGGGAACTGCTCCATGATGTTCAGCGCCTCGCCGACGGTGGTGCCGCCGGAGGACGAGCCGCCGATGCCCCAGACGCCGTAGCCGCGGTACTTCGCGTAGGTCGGCTTGCGGAACAGCGCCCGGTAGCGCGCCAGGTCCCCGGCCTTCATGAAGCCCTTCGGCACCGGCAGGTCGGTCGAGGGGCTCTTCGGCGGGTGCTGCACGTTGTAGGCGATCTGCCGGGCGATCGGGCCGTGGTAGAACCACGAGACGCCCTTGCGGCCCAGCGTCCGGTAGGTCCTGGCCAGCGAGGGGTTCTTCAGGACCGAGCCGACGGCCGGCGGCTTGCCGTGCGGCAGGAACAGCCGCGGCGTGGTGGTGTAGGCCTCGAAGCGCTTCTGGTTGTCGGCCGTCTGCTGGTTGAACGTCTTGTCGACCTTGAAGCCGCGCGCGGCCAGGTCGGCGGCCGGGGCCAGCGCCTGCTTGAAGCGGTAGGTCCCCCACGTCCGCAGCGCCTTGGCCCAGGTGGCCGGGGTGCCGGGCACGCCGACGGACACGCCGCTGGTGACCAGCTCCGGGGTGAAGTTGTAGGGCTTGCCGGTCTTCGGGTCGATGAACGCGTCGTGCGGCATCGCCCGCGGCGCCGTCTCCCGGCCGTCGATGGTGTGCACCTTGCGGTGCTTCGCGTCGTAGTAGACGAAGTAGCCGCCGCCGCCGAGGCCGGAGCTGTAGGGCTCGGTGACGCCGAGCGCGGCCGCGGTGGCGATCGCGGCGTCGACGGCGTTGCCGCCCCGCTTGAGGACCCCGATCCCGATCTTGGACGCCTCCGGGTCGACCGAGGTGACCGCACCGCCGAACCCGCGGCTGGTCGGTGTCTTGGTCGTGTAGTGGCCGCCGGCGGCGGTGGCCGGCGACGGGACGACCGCCAGCCCTGCGAGTGCGGTGGCTCCCGCCACCCCGAGGGCCGCTGCCCGACGGCCGTAGGTGTTGCTCATCCGAGATGGTCCTTCCCCGAGTCCGAGTCCGACCGGCTACTGCTACCCAGCCCGGCCTCGCTCAACCGCGGCGACGGCGGCGAGTGCGCGGTCGGCCCGGTCGGGGTCGTCCCAGTCCACCCAGGCGACCCGCGCGTCCTTGAGGAACCACGACTCCTGCCGCCGCGCGAACCGCCGGGTGCCGACCACGGTCCGCTCGAAGGCCTCCGCCTCGGTGCACCCGCCGTCGAGGAACGCGAGCACCTGCTGGTAGCCCAGCGCCCGGCTCGCCGTGAGCCCCTCGCGCAGGCCCCGGTCCGCGAGCCGGCGCACCTCGTCGACGAGGCCGTCGCGCCACATCCGACGTACGCGTTCCTCGATGCGGGCGTCGAGCACCGGCCGCGGGATCCGCACCCCGACCTGGACAGTGCGGGGGAAGACGTACGACGGCGCCGGCAGCGTCGCGGTGAACGGGCGGCCGGTGATCTCCACGACCTCGAGCGCCCGCACCACCCGGCGCGCGTTGCCGGGCAGGATCCGCTCCGCCGCCTCCGGGTCGGCCGTGCGGAGCCGCTGGTGCATCGCCGCGGCGCCCACCGCCGCGAGCTCGTCCTCCAGCCGGGCCCGCACGTCCGGGTCGGTGCCCGGGAACTCGAAGCGGTCCAGCACCGCGCGGGTGTAGAGCGCCGACCCGCCGACCAGCACCGGCGGCACGCCCCTGCGTCGGCAGTCCTCGATCACCGCGCGGGCCCGGCCCTGGAACTCCGCCACGGTGGCGGTCTCGGTGACGTCGAGCAGGTCCAGGAGGTGGTGCCGGACACCGCGGCGCTCGGCCTCGGGCAGCTTGGCCGTGCCGATGTCCATGCCCCGGTAGACCTGCATCGCGTCGGTGTTCACGATCTCGCCGCCGAGGGCCTCGGCGAGGTCCAGGGAGAGCGCGGTCTTGCCCGCGGCGGTGGCCCCGACCACGGCGACGACGGGAACGTCGGAGGGCGTGCTGCCGTCGCTTGTCTGCCCTCCGACCATGGGGCAGAGTCTTTCAAAGACCGGAGCCACCGATCTCCCCGGGAGCAAGGAGCAGCGATGGGATTCCTGGACAAGGCCAAGCAGCAGCTCACCAAGGCGGTCGACCAGCACGGCGACAAGATCGCGGACGGCGCCGACAAGCTCGCCGACGTCATCAACGAGAAGACCGGGCACAAGCACGCGGACAAGGTCGCCAAGGGCAAGGAGCAGCTCGAGAAGGGTCTGGACGCCCTGGACGGCAAGAACGACGACTTCAAGGGTCGCTGAGTGGGTTGTTTCGGCTCGCGTACCTCGGGTACGGCCGCCCGATGAGCGACGCACGCGCGAACGACGCCCCCACCGGCCCGGAGAACCCGCGCGGTCCCGCCGGACCGGACGCCCCCGCCCCGCCGGGCGGGCCGCTCCGCAGCGACGCCCCCGCGGGCACCACCAGCCCGGGCGGCCCGGAGCAGCCCGAGGTGCACCCGAGCAGCCCGCCGGACGGACCCGCGACCGTCCCGCCGCCGGACTCGCCGCCCGACCCGTCCCCGGGCCCGGACGGCGAGATCCACGCCCGCACCCAGGCGGAGCAGGCCAACGAGGAGCTCCAGGAGGAGAACGCCGAGACCGCGCTGGACCAGCCGTCCGACGGCTCGGGCGGCGAGTAGCCCTCAGCAACTTCGCAGGGAGGACCGATGAGCCAGACCAGCAACGAGCTCGACCCCGAGGAGTTCACCGGCGAGCCCCCGGCCGGTGACGCCAGCCCGGACGAGTTCGTGTCCAACGACCAGTCCGCCGTGGTCTCCGAGGAGACCGGCACCGTCTACGAGCGCACGACCGGCGAGCCGGCCGCGACCCCCCATGACGAGGAGCTCGAGCTGGAGGAGGACGAGCAGTCGTGAGCGACGAGGTGTCTCCCAACCGCGAGTCCCAGCCCAACGCCTCCGGCCCCGAGGGCCTCACCGGGGACATGGGGCTCAGCAGCGAGCGAGCCGACGACCTCGAAGGCATCGAGGGCACCGGCAGCGCCGCCTCCGCGCAGGGCCGCACCGAGGGCGAGGCGCCGCCGCTGCCCGACGCCCCGGACACCGACGACGAGGTGCCCGAGAAGCCCGACGAGACCAGCCCGGTCACCGACGTCGACCGCACGGTCGGTGAGGTGCAGCCGGACGAGGTGACCCGCAAGCACGAGTTCGACCCCGGCCGCAACCCGGGCCACTGACGCGGTCTCACCGCCATGACCGCTGAGATCGGCCGCTTCGTGGTGGTGCCCGCGGCCTACGTGTTCCTGCTCCGTCCCGCCCCCACCCCGGGGAGCCGCGAGGTGCTGCTGCAGCTGCGCTCGGGCACCGGCTTCATGGACGGCCACTGGGCGGCCGCGGTCGCGGGTCACGTGGAGAGGTACGAGACGGTCTACGAGGCCGCCGCCCGAGAGGCCCTCGAGGAGGTCGGCGTCACCGACGTCGACCTCGAGCCCTGGTGCGCGATGCAGCGCACGCAGGCCGACCACGCCCCCATCGACGAGCGGGTCGACTACTTCTTCACCGCGACGTCCTGGACCGGGACCCCGCGGATCGTGGAGCCCGAGAAGGCCGCCGACCTACGCTGGTTCGACCTCGACGCCCTGCCGGCCCCGGTCGTGCCGCACGAGCGCCAGGTGCTGGAGACGATCCGTGCGGGCCGCACTCCCCCGGTGGTGACGTTCGGGTTCTGACCGGTCAGTCGATCGCGCAGCCGCTCGCGGCGGGCAGCGGCTCGGGCACCCCGACCGTCGGCAGGCCGAGCGAGACGCCCTGCGGCTTCGGCGTGGTCGTGCGTGCCTCCCACGCGTCACCGGCGCGGGTCCGTCGTACGCTCCGGACGGCGCCGTCCGCGACCACGTGGTGCGGGGCGGCGTAGGTGACGTCGACCTCGACCATGTCACCCGGGCGTACGTCGACCGGGTGACCGTCGCCGTCGACGGCGGTGAAGTGCACGAGCCGGTTGTCGCGGCCGCGACCGGAGAGGCGGTGGGTCTGCTCGTCCTTGCGCCCCTCCCCCTCCGCGACCATCAGCTCGACGGTGCTGCCGACGAGCCGCTTGTTCTCCGCCCAGGCGATGTCGTTGACCAGCGCGGTGAGCCGCTCGTAGCGGTCCTGCACCACGGCCTTGGGCACCTGGTCCTCGAGGACGGCCGCGGGCGTCCCGGGCCGCTTGGAGTACTGGAAGGTGAACGCCCCGGAGAACCGCGCCCGCTCGACGACCCGCATGGTCTCGAGGAAGTCCTCCTCGGTCTCGCCGGGGAAGCCGACGATGATGTCGGTGGTGATCGCCGCGTCCGGCATGGCCGCTCGGACCCGGTCGATGATGCCGAGGTAGCGCTCCTGGCGGTAGGACCGGCGCATCTCCTTGAGCACCTTGTCCGACCCCGACTGCAGCGGCATGTGCAGGCTGTGCATGACGTTCGGCGTCTCGGCCATCGCCGCGATCACGTCATCGGTGAAGTCCTTGGGGTGCGGGCTGGTGAACCGCACCCGCTCCAGGCCCTCGATCTCGCCGCAGGCGCGCAGCAGCTTGCCGAACGCGAGCCGGTCGCCGAACTCGACCCCGTAGGAGTTGACGTTCTGTCCCAGCAGGGTGACCTCGGTGACCCCCTCGGCCACCAGCGCCTCGACCTCGGCGAGGATCTCGCCCGGCCGGCGGTCCTTCTCCTTGCCGCGCAGGGACGGGACGATGCAGAACGTGCAGGTGTTGTTGCAGCCGACGCTGATCGACACCCACGCGGCGTACGCCGACTCGCGCTTGGTCGGCAGCGTGGACGGGAAGACCTCGAGCGACTCGAGGATCTCCACCTGCGCCTCCTGCTGCACCCGGGCCCGCTCCAGCAGCACCGGCAGCGAGCCGATGTTGTGGGTGCCGAAGACCACGTCCACCCAGGGCGCCCTGCGAGTGATCTCGCCGCGGTCCTTCTGCGCGAGGCAGCCGCCGACCGCGATCTGCATGCCGGGCTTGGCGGCCTTCACCGGCGCGAGGTGGCCGAGGTTGCCGTAGAGCTTGTTGTCGGCGTTCTCGCGGACGGCACAGGTGTTGAACACGACGACGTCGGCGGGCTCGTCCGACGCCGCCGCGACGTACCCCGCGTCCTCCAGCAGCCCGGTCAGCCGCTCGGAGTCGTGCACGTTCATCTGGCAGCCGTACGTGCGCACCTCGTAGGTGCGCGCGGCGGTCTCAGGGGTGGCAGTCATGACCGCACCAGGGTACGGCGGCGGGTCGGCGCGCTCCGACGCCCGGTCAGCCCTTGTCCGGGTCCGCGGCCTTCCGGAGCGTCTCGGACTCGCTGGCCACGGCCTTGGTGGTGGCCGGGTCCAGCAGCGGCTCGGCGGCCTCGTCAGTCGGCTTGTCAGCCGGCTTGTCGGCCTTCTTGGCGGCGGTCTTCTTCGCTGCCGTCTTCTTCGCCGTCTTCTTCGCCGCCGGGGTGTTCGTGGCCGGGGTGTTCGTGGCCGGGGTGTTCGTGGCCGGGGTGTTCGTGGCCGGGGTGTTCGTGGCCGGAGATAGCGAG
>Ga0308174_10001678_pt1 | contig 10503 bp, 12 predicted proteins | sample PhyPR2_FD_203894 | JGI IMG/M metagenome (GOLD analysis project Ga0308174, IMG submission 203894) | Soil microbial communities from UC Gill Tract Community Farm, Albany, California, United States - DLSLS.P.R2 | ecosystem: Environmental > Terrestrial > Soil > Agricultural land | place: USA... | reverse complement strand
CCGAGAGCGGAGCGGACGGATGCAAGAACTACTGAGCGCGATCAGCCTCGGCTCGATCTATTTGCTCTTCTCCCTGGGCATGAGCCTCACCTGGGGCACGATCGATGTGCTGAACTTCGCGCACGGCGCGATCTTCATGTTCTCGACCTTCTGCGCCTACCTGATCCTCGGCACGACGGCACTGCCGTTCGTCGCGGTCCTCGGGATCGGCGTGGTCGTCGGAGCGGCGCTCTCTCTGATCATCCAGATCGGCGCCTTCGAGCCGATCCTCAAGCGGGCGCGGAACAAGCGCTCGGCGGAGATGCAGATCCTCATCGGCGGCATCGGCATCGCGACCATCCCGCTGGCCATCGCCCAGCAGCACACCAAGAGCAACCCGTTCGGCCTCGCCGGCTCCTCGTTCCACGTGACCGTCTGGCACCTGGGGAGTTCGCGGATCACCAACGTCGCTGTGTTCACGATCTTCGCCGGGCTCGTGCTCTGGGGTGTGATCGCGTGGTGGCTGCGCTACTCCAAGCAGGGCCTGGCGCTGCGCTCGATCGGCGTCGACGCGGAGACGGCGAGCCTCATGGGCATCAACCGTCGGCGGCTGGCGCTGCTCACCATGGCGGTCTCCGGCGGCTTGGCGGGGCTGGCCGGCGTGCTGTTCACCTACTCGACCAGCGCCATCACGCCGGAGAGCGGCGACACGCTGCTGATCAAGGCGTTCGCGATCATCATCCTTGGTGGCGTCGGCTCCATGGCGGGCGTCATCTTCGGCGCCTACGCGCTCGCCGCCGTGGAGACTGTGGTCCTGACCTACACAAGCGGAAGCTGGGTCGACGCCGTCGCGTTCGGCCTCATCTTCCTCGTCCTGCTCGCCCGCCCGGCCGGCGTGTTCGGCCGCAAGGAGGTCCGACGGGCATGATCGACTTCTTCAACTCCAACCTGGTCCTGGTCCAGGCGACGCTCGCCGGACTCGTCCTGGCGCTGTCGGTCCAGGTGCCGTTGCGCATGGGGGTCTTCTCGTTCGCGGGTGCCGGCTCCTACGGGCTCGGCGGCTACGCCGCGGCGCTGCTGGTCATCCACCTCGAGCTCAACGCGTTCGAGGCGATCGGGTTGACGATGCTCATCACCGCGTTCGTCGGCCTGCTCCTCGGCCTGGTCATCTCCCGGCTCAACGGCCTCTACCTCGCGATGGCGACGGTCGCCTTCGACCTGATCATCTCGGTCGTCGCGATCAACGGAGGCACCTTCACCGGGGAGTCGACCGGGCTCTACGGCGTGATCGTCGACTTCACGACGACGCAGATGTTCATCCTGACGCTGGTCGCCCTCGTGCTCGTGGCGCTGAGCGAGCGCGGCCGGGTCGGCCGGCGGAGCCAGGCGGTCCGTGATGACCAGCAGCTTGCGGCCTCCGCGGGGGTGAACGTCCGCCGTTACCGGCTGATGGCCTTCGTCGTCAGCGGCGCGCTCGGCGGCCTGGCCGGCGCCATGAACGTCATGGTGCGCACCACGATCGGCCCGCTGGACATCGGCTTCGGCCTGATCGTGCTGGCGCTCACGATGATCATCGTCGGCGGGGCCATGTCGTGGAAGGGTGCCGTCCTCGGCGCGATCATCTTCACCTGGCTTCCGCACTTCCTCGACTTCATCGGGGAGTGGCAGAACCTGGTCTACGGCATCATCGTGGCGCTGGCCGCGATCTTCCTGCCGCGCGGCATCCACGGCGTCATCGTGGACATCATCCGCTCGGTGCAGCGCAAACGCCGCGGCACGCTCGACAAGCCGGCGCCCGATCCGTCGGACGACGCCGGGCCGGAGGAGCTGCTGCCGACCTCGTCGGGAGCCCCGTCGTCACCCCCGCAGCAACCTGTGCCCGGTGGCGCGGCTGCGACCCAACTCGCCCGGGGAGCGAAGTCATGACCGTCCAGCCCACCGAGCAGGGCGCGCCCACTGCGGCGCCGTCCGGCAACCCCGTTCTCGAGCTCACCGATGTCGCCGTCCACTTCGGGGGTGTCAAGGCCGTCGACGGCATCACCCTCCGGCTCGAGCCTGGTCTGGTCTACGGGATCATCGGCCCCAACGGCTCCGGAAAGACGACGCTGATCGGCGCGATCACCCGGCTCACCAAGCTGACGAGGGGTCAGCTGCTCTTCGACGGTTCGTCCTATCTGGGCCTGCGGGCCAGCGGGCTGGCCCGGCTGGGGGTGGCGCGCACCTTCCAGACGGTGCGGCTGCTGCCCGACCTCGATGTCGTGCAGAACATCATGCTGGGCTTCGACGGTCGAAGCGACCGTGGCGACGCTGGGGAGCCGCGGACGGCGGAGCGCGGGTCGTTGTGGGGCCGCGCGATCGGTCGCTCGACCCGACCCGAGGTGGCCGACGCGATCGCCCGCACGGGGCTGGAGGGCTTCGAGCGCTACTACCCCTCCGAGTTGTCGTACGGCACCCAGCGCCGCGTCGAGATCGCCCGCGCGATCGCGATGAACCCGCGGCTGCTGCTGCTCGACGAGCCGACGGCAGGCATGAACCAGGCCGAGCGCGCCGAGATCTCGGCCCTCATGAGGGAACTGCGCTCCCAGGGCCTGTGCCAGCTGCTCGTGGAGCACGACGTGCAGATGATGATCGACACCTGCGACTACGTGTTCGCCATGAACACCGGGCGGCTCATCGCCGAGGGCGAACCTCGCGACGTCGTGCAGAACCCGCTGGTGCAGGAGGCCTACCTCGGACGGAAGTGGCGGGAACATGCTTGAGATCAGCGACCTGCGCGTCAGCTACGCCCACGTCGAGGCCGTCCGGGGGGTGAGCGTCACCGTGCACCCCGGCAAGGTCACGCTGGTCCTCGGTCCGAACGGGGCGGGGAAGACGACGACGATCAAGGCGATCGCCGGCGTCCATCCGCCGGACAGCGGCACCGTGACGCTCGACGGCACGGACATCACCGGTCTGGCTCCGCACGCCATCGTCCGCCGCGGCATCGCGCTCGTGCCCGAGGGCCGGCGGGTCTTCGCTCCGCTGACCATCGCGGAGAACCTGCGGCTGGGTGGCTACACCGCGTCCAAGGCGCAGTTCGCGGAGACCTACGCCCGCGTCGAGGAGATGTTCCCGATCCTGCACGAACGCAGCCACGCGGCCGCCGGCCTGCTGAGCGGGGGCGAGCAGCAGATGCTGGCCTTCGGGCGCGCGCTGATGTCGCAGCCGAAGTTCATGCTGCTCGACGAGCCGTCGATGGGCCTGGCGCCCGTCGTCGTCGACACCGTGCTGAAGAGTGTCCGCGCCATGGCCGACGCCGGCATCGGCATCCTCATGGTCGAGCAGAACGCCGAGGCGGGCCTCGACGTCGCCGACGAGGTCGTCGCAGTGACCCGCGGCGAGGTCGTCTACTCCGGTGCGGCCAAGGAGGCCCGCAGCCACGCCTCGGTGCTGCGGGCATTCCTCGGCGAGGCCGCGCTGGCCGAGTAGGAGTCGATGAGCGAGCGACGCAGTTACCTCGTCACCGGCGCCAGCTCGGGGATCGGCGCCGCGCTCACGCGTGGCCTGCTCGGCGCAGGACATGCCGTGGTGGCCACCGGACGCAACCAGGACCGTCTCTCCGCCCTCGCCGAGACCGCCGGAGCAGGGGAGCGACTCACCACAGCGGTGGCCGACGCGGGGGACTGGGCGGACACCGAGCGCGTCGTCGAGCTCTGCGCCGACCGCTACGGGCGGATCGACGGGGTCGTCGCCAACGCCGGGTACACGGTGCCCGGCGACGTCCGGACCGCCGACGTGTCGCTCTGGCCCGCGATGGTGGCCGTCAACGTGCTGGGGCCGGCGTACCTCGCCCGCGCGGCGGCTCCCCATCTGGAGGCGTCCGGGGGACGCATCGTGCTGATCGGCAGCGTCGCCGGCCACAAGAACTCGGCGGGGAACCTCTACGGCGCGACCAAGTGGGCGGTCACTGGCCTGGCCGAGAACCTCCGCATGCTGTTCGCACCGGTGGGCGTGGGTGTCTCGCTCGTCTCGCCCGGGGTGGTGGACACCGGCTTCTACGCGGCCGGGACGCCGGAGGTGCACATCAGCGCCGACGAGCTGGCCGACGCCGTCCTGTACGTCCTCGGATGCCCGGCGGACGTCGACCTCAGCACGGTCGTCGTCCGCCCCCGGCGCCAGCTGCTCTGAGCCGGTCGCTCACCAGCGGATCGGCTTGGCCAGCGCGTCCGGGAACTTGCGGGACGCGTGCACCAGGTACTCGTCGATGTGCGCGCGCATGCTCTTCTCGGCCTGCTCCGGCTCGGAGTTCCGGATGGCCTCCAGGATCTCCTGGTGGGCCTTGAGCACCGCTTGGCGCCGCTTCACCGGGTACTCGATGCCCTGTGCGGCGCCGCTGATGTCCATGGGGCCGCCCATGACCTCGACGAGATGGCCGAAGAGCGCGTTGCCCGACGCCCAGGCGATGACGTTGTGGAAGCGGCGGTTGGCGTCCAGGTAGGCCTCGACGTCCTCGATGCCGTCGGCCATGTCCGTGACCGTCTGCTCGAGCCGCACCAGGTCCTCGGGCGTGATCCGGCTTGCCGCCAGCTGGGCCATCACGGGCTCGAGCGCCTCGCGCGCCTCGGCGATCACCTGGTACCGCGCGTCGTCGAACTGGAGCAGCAGCGTCAGGGTGGTCGCCAGGTTCTCGGCGGTCGGCTTCTCGATGACGGGACCGCCACCGGGGCCCGGCTTGAACGAGAGAACGCCCTGCAGTTCCAGGAAGCGCAACGACTCGCGCAGCGTGCCGCGACCCGCCTCGTAGGTCTCCATCATCATCCGCTCGGGCGGCAGCTTCTCGCCGGGCCCGAGACCCTCGCGCTGGATGTCGCGCACGATGCGCTGGGCCACGATGAGGGCCATCTTCTGCGGTCGGATCGAGTTGGTCACGTCGGCTCACCTCTGGGCCTTGCTTTCGTCGACGTCGTCGCTGCTCGGGTTCACGGCCCGCGACCACGTCGTGCCGACGGCCCGTGGTTCGGGTCCGTCAGCGGGTATTGATCGTCATGATTATACGTGTAGCCCACCGCTGAGGGCGAGACCTTCGGGGCCCGGTACACCCCTGCGGGAGGACGGCATCGCCGCGCGGAGGCAGGCCCCGGTCAAAGTCGCGCGGGGGCTTGCAATCGGTCGAGTGAGGCTTACCCTAATCACCATTAGCAGAAATCATGATGGGAGCCCCCTGTGGTCGACATGTTGAGTGCCGAGGACGAACGGGAGATCCGGACGTCGCTCCGCAAGGTCATGGCGCCGTACACGGACGAGTACTGGATGCGCCACGACATGGACCACGAGTTCGCGTGGGACTTCCACGACGCGATGGCCGACGCCGGCTGGCTCGGGATCTGCATCCCCGAGGAGTACGGCGGCGGCGGGGCGGGCGTCCAGGAGGCGGCGCTGCTCCTGGAGGAGGTCACCGGGAGCGGTGGCGCACTCAACGCCGGCACCACGGTGCAGGTGGGGCTGTTCGGCCTCGAGCCGATCGTCAAGCACGGCAGCGAGGAGCAGAAGCAGCGCTTCCTGCCGAGGGCCGCCCAGGGCAAACTGCAGGTGTCCTTCGGCGTCACCGAGCCCGATGCGGGCACGGAGACGACGAACATCACGACGTTCGCCGAGAAGGTGCCCGGCGGCTACAAGGTCAACGGCCGCAAGGTGTTCATCTCCCGCGCCGAGCAGGCCGAGCGGCTGCTGCTGATCACGCGCACCGCGCCCCGGAGCGCCAGCCCGAAGCCGACCGACGGCATGACCCTGTTCTTCACCGAGATGAACCGCGACCACATCAAGGTGCAGCCGATCCCGAAGGTCGGCCGCAACGCCGTCTCGACGAACATGCTGTTCATCGACGACCTGTTCATCCCCGATGAGGACCTGATCGGCGAGGAGGGCAAGGGCTTCAAGTACCTGCTCGCCGGCCTCAACGCCGAGCGGATCATCGTGGCGGGCGGCTGCCTGGGCATGGGCCGGGCGGCCCTGCGCCGGGCGACGGAGTACGTCAAGCAGCGCGTCGTGTTCGGCCGGCCGATCGGCATGAACCAGGGCATCCAGTTCCCACTCGCCGACTCGCTGGCCAAGCTCGACGCGGTCGAGCTGCTGATCCGCAAGGCCGCCTGGATGTACGACAACGGTATCCCCTGCGCCAAGGAGGCGAACGAGGCCAAGTACCTCGCGTCCAGCTGGGCCTTCGAGGCGTGTGACCGGGCCATGCAGGTGCACGGCGGTTACGGTTACACCAGCGAGTACCACGTCGAGCGGTACTGGCGGGAGTCCCGCGTCCAGCGGATCGCGCCGATCTCCAACGAGCTCGTTCTCGCCTTCCTGGCCGAGAAGGTGATGGGGCTGCCGCGCTCCTACTAAAGGGTGTGGTGTGCCGGGTGAGCGGTGGATCCCTGACTATGATCAAGTATCGATACTGGTCTGCGTCGAGGCGCCGCGGCCGCGCGCACTACAGGGTGAGGTCGCAAGGTGACACAACGCACCGAGAAGGTCGCTGAATCGATCGCACGCCAGATCGTTCAGGACATCCATCGCAACAACCTGACGCCGGGCACGACGCTGCCCCCCGAGAGCGCCATGCTGGAGCGGTTCGGCGTCGGACGGGGCTCGTTGCGCGAGGCGCTGCGCATCCTGGAGGTCAACGGCCTCGTCGTCCTGAAGCCCGGTCCGGGTGGTGGCCCTGTCGTCGCCCAGCACGACCCGGCCAGCTTCGGCCAGATGATGACCCTGCACCTGCAGTCGCTCGGTGCGACCTATCGCCAGCTGCTCGAGGCGCGGGTCGACTACGAGGCCCTGCTCGCCCAGAAGGCGGCCGAGCGGGAGGGGGACGAGGCCGGCGAGATCATGCGCGCCGCCATGAACGCGCCTCCGGCCTCCGCGCAGGACGACAACCAGTACGTGTTCGCCACGGGTGGGTTCCACGCGGCGGTCGGGCGGGCGTCCGGCAACCCGGTGCTCGCGCTCGCCGCCGACGCGATCTACTCCATCTGGGCGGTCCGGGTGACCCGCGTGCTCTATGCACCGGAGCACCGGGACGGCGTGCTGCGCGACCATGCCGCGATCGCCCGCGCCATCGAGCGGCACGACGCCAAGCGGGCCGAGCGCCTCATGCGCGCGCACATGGCGGACTACAAGGAGTACTGCGAGGTCCGTTACCCGGCCCGTATGGACGACCTGGTCGACTGGAGCTAGTCGAGCCCGTACAGCTCCCGTGCGTTGCCGCCCAGGACGGCTGACCGCTCGGCGGGGGACAGGGCTGCGCACGCCCGGATCGCCGTCTCCACCACGTCGGCGTACGAGGCGCGCTGCAGGGAGACCGGCCAGTCGGAGCCGAACAGGACGCGCGCCGGCGTGAACGCCTCGAGCGCCACGTCGACGAACGGTGCCAGGTGGCCGTAGGTCGCCCCGGGCGCGGCGATCGTGTGGACGCCCGAGAGCTTGCAGAAGACGTTCGGCTCCGCGGCCAGGGTCCGCAGGCCGGAGGCCCAGGGCTCCAGCAGACCGGACGCGATCGGCGCCTTGCCCAGGTGATCCAGCACGAACCGCAGCGACGGGTGGGCGCGGACGGACTCGACGGCCGCCGCGAAGTGCTCGGGCCGGAACATCAGGTCGAAGGGCAGTCCGCGTTCCTCCAGGGCCGAGAGGCCCCGCTGGACCGCCGGCGACCGCAGCCACCCGGCCGGGTCGGCCTCCGCCAGGGCCTGGTGCCGGACGCCGACGAGCGCTCCCTCGCCGGAGAGCGCGTCGAGCGCCGCCGCGATGTCGGGCCGCCCGAGATCGATCCACCCCACGACGCCGGCCACGAGTTCCTCGGCTCGGGCGTGGCCGAGGAACGCGCTCGTCTCGGCGGCGTCGTTGATCACCTGGACGAGGACGACGCTCCCGACCGGAGTGCCGGCGACGGCGGACCGCAGCTCGCCGAATCCGAAATCGCGCCGGATGGGGGAGTCCGCCGGCAGCCAGCGGTGGTCGTAGGCCTGCAGGTCCCAGACGTGCACGTGCGCGTCCACGACGTCGTCGGCCATCCGGTGGTCTCCTCTGCTTGACGGCAATCCATGCGCACCATCATTATGGATCTGTGAGCGACGCCGACGACACCGTGCAGGTCGAGGACCGAGGCGAGACCCGGTGGATCCGGCTGAATGCTCCTCGCCGGCGCAATGCCTACGACGAGGTGATGGCGGGGCTGATCGCCGATGCGCTGGAGACCGCGAGCGGGGTGCGCAGCGTCGTCATCACCGGTGTCGACCGCAGCTTCTGCGCCGGCGGGTCCCTGGCGACGCTCAGCACGCCGACGACCGGCGAGATGCGCAAGCTCTACCGCGCCTCGCTGCGCATGTTCGACGCCGTCCGGTCCTGTCCCCGCCCGGTGATCGCCGCGGTCAACGGCGCCGCCGCCGGGGGTGGCAACGAGCTCGTCGTCGCGTGCGACCTCGCGATCGCCGCCCGCTCGGCGACCTTCGGCCAGACCGGTCCCCGGATCGGCAGTGCGCCGGTCACCGGCGCCACCAACGTCATGTCCGTGCAGATCGGTGAGAAGCGCGCGAAGGAGCTCAGCTTCCTGTGCCGCCGCTACTCGGCCGAGCAGGCGCTGGACCTCGGCCTGGTCAACGCCGTCGTCGACGACGACGAGCTCGAGGCCGAGGTGCAGCGCTGGTGCGACGAGCTGCACGAGAAGAGCCCCCGCTACCTCGAGATCGCCAAGGTCAGCTCCAACATCTGGTGGAACGCCTCGCGCGACTCGTTCGCCACCGGGCTCGGGATGCTGGTCCAGGCGATCGGGAGCGAGGACATGGTCGAGGGCGCCAACGCCTTCCTGGAGAAGCGCAAGCCCCAGTTCAAGCTCGCCGAGGACGTGTGAACCGATGAAGCCGTACCGCACCGTCATCTCCGTACCGGGGAACAAGCCCTCCTGGTACGACAAGGCCATCGTCGCGGGGGCGGACTGCCTCTGTCTCGACCTCGAGGACTCGGTCCCGCCCGCGGAGAAGGAGTCCGCCCGCGAGGCCATCCGCGACGCGATCGGCCGGATCGCGGAGCAGTACCCCAAGGTCGGCCTGTTCGTGCGCCCCAACGCGCTGGACACCGGCGAGACCGGCGCCGACCTGGAGGCCGTCGTCGTCCCCGGGCTGACCGGCGTGTTCGCACCCAAGGTGGGCTCGGCGCTCGAGGTGGCCAAGTACGACGCCCTCGTCGACCACTTCGAGCGGCGCAACGGCGCCTCGGGCATCGAGTACATCCTGCCGATGGAGACCATCCAGGGGATCCAGCACTGCGAGGAGATCGCGCTGGCCTCGCCGCGGGTGGGCGCCCTGATCGGCCCCACCGCCGAGCACGCCGACATCGCCATCGCGGTCGGCTACGAGTGGTCGCCCGAGGGCACGGAGACCCGCTACCACCGGACCCGCATCCTGCTCGCCGCCCGCGCCGCCGGGGTGCACCCGCTGACGGCGCTCTGGGAGCGCATCCGCGACCTCGACGGCCTGGAGAAGTTCACGGTCGACAGCCGCAAGATGGGCTTCCGCGGCCAGGTCGTGCTGCACCCGACGCACGTGCCGGTGGTCAACCGGGTCTACACCCCCGACGCCGCCGACGTGGACTTCTACCGGGGCCTGCTCAAGGCGTACGAGGACGCCGAGGCCGCCGGCCTCGGTGCCGTCATGTACGGCGACATCCACATCGACAAGGCGCATGCCGACAAGGCCGCCGCGTGGCTGGCCCGCGTGGACACGCTCGCCGGCCTGCACGGCGGCATCTGACCCAACGAGAGGACCCCTCATGCGCGGCCTGTACTTCGAAGAGTTCGTCGACGGCATGGAGATCAAGCACGCCTTCAGCCGGACCGTGACCGAGATGGACAACGTGCTGTTCACCTCGCTCACCATGAACGTGGCGCCGATCCACCTCGACGAGGAGTACTCCCGGAAGAACCTCCCGCAGGGGCAGCGGCTGTTCAACAGCCTGTACATCGCGGCGCTCGTCGGCGGCATGATCGTCCCGGAACTGACGTACAAGACGACGATCGGCAACCTGGGCTACGAGAAGATGACCTTCCCGGCGCCGGTCTTCCACGGCGACACGATCCGTGCCGAGTCGACCATCCTGAAGAAGCGGGAGTCGAAGAGCCGCACGGACGCGGGCATCGTGTGGTTCGAGCACCGCGGCTACAACCAGCGCGACGAGCTGATCCACCTCTGCCACCGCACCGGCATGATGATGCGGAAGCCGGCCGAGGACACGTCCACCCCGACCGGCTGAGCGTTGCGACGGTGGCCGCCGGCTCAGCTGAAGAAGCGCTCGTCCCAGGGGATCGTCGCGTCCAGGACGTGCGGGAACTTCCGCTCGGCGTAGACCTCGTAGGCCTTGATGTGCTCGCGCATCAGGGCCTCCGCCGCCCCGGCGTCGCGGGCCTTGAGCGCCTCGAAGATCTCCTGGTGCGCCTGGACGATCGCGCCGCGGCGGTGCATCGGGTAGTCCACTCCGAGCGCGGTCCCGTCCAGGATCCCGAGCAGC
>Ga0308174_10001677_pt1 | contig 10508 bp, 11 predicted proteins | sample PhyPR2_FD_203894 | JGI IMG/M metagenome (GOLD analysis project Ga0308174, IMG submission 203894) | Soil microbial communities from UC Gill Tract Community Farm, Albany, California, United States - DLSLS.P.R2 | ecosystem: Environmental > Terrestrial > Soil > Agricultural land | place: USA... | reverse complement strand
TTCCGCCACCCGACGGCATGATCACGACGAGCGGAACGGGCCCTCCCGGCGGAGGGAGAGCCCGTTCAGTGCGTGCTGATCGTGAACCGGCGCCTCAGGCCCAGAGCTGGCCCTCCAGGGCCGACGTCGCCTCGTCCAGGGTCCCCGCGTACGCCCCGGTGGACAGGTACTTCCACCCGCCGTCGCACACGATGAAGCAGATGTCGGCGTGCCGCCCGGCCGCCACCTCCTTGTCGGCGATGCCGAGCGCGGCGTGCAGGATCGCGCCGGTCGAGATGCCGGCGAAGATGCCCTCGCGCTCCACCAGCTGGCGGGTGCGGTGGATGGCGTCCTCCGGGCCGACGGAGAACCGCGAGTCCAGCAGCGACGGGTCGTACAGCTCGGGGATGAACCCCTCGTCGATGTTGCGCAGGCCGTAGACCAGCTCGCCGTAGCGGGGCTCGGCGGCGATCACCTGGACCGCCGGCTTGTGCTCGCGCAGGAAGCGGGAGACGCCCATGAGCGTGCCCGTCGTCCCGAGGCCGGCGACGAAGTGGGTGATCGAGGGCAGGTCGGCCAGGATCTCCGGGCCGGTGCCCTCGTAGTGCGCCTGCGCGTTGGCCGGGTTGCCGTACTGGTAGAGCATCACCCAGTCCTCGTGCTCGGCGGCCAGGCCCTTGGCCACCGCGACGGCCTGGTTCGAGCCGCCGGCCGCCGGCGAGTAGACGATCTGCGCGCCGTACATCTCCAGCAGCTGCCGCCGCTCCACCGAGGTGTTCTCCGGCATGACGCAGATCAGCCGATAACCACGCTGCCGCGCCACCATCGCCAACGAGATGCCGGTGTTGCCGCTGGTCGGCTCGAGGATCGTCGCACCCGGCTGCAGCGAGCCGTCCTTCTCCGCGGCGTCGATCATCGCGATCGCCGCCCGGTCCTTGATCGACCCGGTGGGGTTGTGGTCCTCGAGCTTGGCCCACAGGCGGACGTCAGGGGTAGGTGACAGGCTCGGCAGCCCCACGAGCGGGGTGCCGCCGAGGGAGTCGACGAGTGAGGCGAAGCGGGCCATCAGAGCTCTTCCGGGACGACGGACGGGACGGGGCAGCTGTTCAGCAGCCGCCCGCGACCGCCGGGAGGATCGTCACCGAGTCGCCGTCCTTGACCTCGGTGTCGAGTGCACCGGTGAAGCGCACGTCCTCGTCGTTGACGTAGACGTTGACGAAGCGGTGCAGCTTGCCCTCGTCGGTGACGAGGCGGTTCTTCAGGCCGGGGTGCTGGCTGTCGAGGTCGTCGACGAGCGCTCCGAGGGTGGCGCCGTTGCCCTCGACGGTCTTGTTGCCGCCGGTGTGGGTGCGCAGGATGGTCGGGATCCGGACCTCGATGGCCATGTCGTTCGGTTCTCCTCGGAGCTGGGATGTCGTGCCGATGTCAGGGGGACGCCGCGGGGCGGCGAATCGTGCATCTGAGGCGGCCAACGCCGCATCGCCGTCCGGGATTCCGGACGGCGAGGGATCTCACCTTCAGTCGTAGACGACGGTGGTGGGCGAGTGGCCGAAGAGATAGGACTCGACGACCTCGACCTCCTCCTCGCGCACCTCGCCGTCGAGGATCCGGAAGCTGCGGAACTCGACGTCGTCGCCGGCCAGGCCCGTCTGCCGCTCGTGGTGCCGGGTGGACACCAGGACGTAGTGGGCGTTCGGCTCGGAGGCGTAGCTGATGTCGGTGCGTGAGGGATACGCCTCGGTGGCGGTGTGCGAGTGGTAGATGACCACCGGCTCCTCGCCCCGGTCGTCCATGTCCCGGTACAGCTTCAGGAGGTCGCCGGAGTCGAACTCGTAGAACGTGGGCGACCGCGCGGCGTTGAGCATCGGGATGAACCGCTCGGGACGGTCGCTGCCCTCGGGGCCGGCGACGACGCCACAGGCCTCGTCCGGGTGGTCCTCCCGGGCGTGGGCCACGATGGCGTCGTAGGTCGCGCGGTCGATGCGCAGCACGGCCCAAGTCTATGCGGGCGCGCCGGACAGCCCCCTGCGGGGCACCGATCCGGGCAGGCGCGGGGTGGGGGGCAGGGGTCCTTGGTCCGATACGGTCCACTGTCGTGCTGGTCAAGTCGCTGCTGATCGCGGGCGTCCTCGTGCTGCCCGTGCCGGCGCTGATCACCGGCTGCCGCGGCCTGCTCCGCCGGCCCGGCCTCAGCCGGGACGACCCGCACGACCGCGCCTCGTTCGTCGTGCTCGTGACCCTGCGGTTGCTCACGCTCGCGCTGCTGTTCCTGCTGTCGGGCATCACGCTGGTGTCCGCGGTCGGGGCGATGATCCGCGACGTCGACCTGCACGGGCTGGTCTACGTGTTCTTCGTTCTCGACCTGCTGCTCGCGACCCTGGTGGTGCTCACCTTCGGCCGGCGCGAGCGTCGACCAGGGCGTCGACGAGCGACCCCTGCACCGCGGTGAGCCAGTAGTAGACGCCGAGCTGGTGGTCCCGCTCGTCGGTGAAGTCCTCCGGCGGCTCGGTGTCCTCGCTGATGTCCAGGCGCGTGCCGAGCGCCAGCCGCAGGTCGTTGGTCGTGCGCAGCCACGACCCGGCCTGGTCGACGTCGAGGTGCACCTCTCCCCCGTCGGGCGGCAGGGTGGCGCGCATCGTCGCCAGGTCGTCGCCCTTGCCGCTGCGCAGCGCCGACTCGGTCAGGTCGCGGTAGTCGGCCGCGAGCGCCGGGTCGCCGCGGTGCCCCTCAGGCAGCAATCGGGCCAGCACCGGGTCGTCGGCGACGTCGCCGGCGTCGGCGGTGAGCAACTGCTCGAGCTGGTCGAGCAGCAGCCCCACGATGCCGGCCTCGGCGCCGTCGAGGCGGGCGACCACCGAGCCGCCCTTGGCGCGGAACCCCCTCACGACCGCCCGCCGATGACCGAGCGGCCGGCTCCACGCCGCGACGCGCCCATGGAGGCTGTCACGAGTCCCGCTGGAAGCTGGCCCACAGCCCGTAGGCGTGCAGCCGGCTCGTGTCGTGCTCCATCCGCTCCCGCGGTCCGGAGCTGACGATCGCCTTGCCCTCGTGGTGCACCTGCAGCATCAGCGTGGTGGCCGTGGGCTCGTCGTAGCCGAAGAGCTCCTGCAGCACGAAGGTCACGTAGTTCATCAGGTTGACCGGGTCGTTCCAGACGATCGTGACCCACGGCCGGTCGAGGTCCGATTCCTCGTCGACCGTGGTGTCCGGGGTGCGTTCAGGCGCGAGCGGTCCGGCCACGGGTCCACCTTAGGACGCCGGTCCGGCGGCGTCCGCATACCCTTCCGGATCATGGAGATCGCGTCCGGGCACGCTCCCGCGCTGTTCACCGACCGGTACGAGCTCACGATGGTCGCCGCGGCGCTCGCCGACGGGACGGCCGACCGCGACTGCGTCTTCGAGGTGTTCGCCCGCCGCCTGCCCCACGGGCGCCGCTACGGCGTCCTGGCCGGCACCGGGCGGCTGCTCGACGCGCTCCCCTCGTTCCGCTTCGGGGACGACGAGCTGGCGACGCTGCGGGACCAGGGCATCACCGACGAGCGGCTGCTGGACTGGCTGGCCGACTTCCGCTTCACCGGCGACATCGAGGGCTACGCCGAGGGGGACCTCTACTTCCCCGGCTCGCCCGTGCTGACCGTGCGGGCGCCGTTCGCCGAGGGCGTGCTGCTGGAGACCCTCGCGCTGTCGGTCCTCAACCACGACAGCGCGATCGCCTCAGCGGCCGCCCGCATGGTCGCGGCCGCCTGCGAGCGCCCGTGCATCGAGATGGGGTCGCGCCGCACGCACGAGGAGGCCGCCGTCGCCGCCGCGCGTGCCGCGTACCTGGTGGGCTTCGCGTCGAGCTCCAACCTCGAGGCCGGCCGGCGCTACGGCGTCCCGACCACCGGCACGAGCGCCCACGCGTTCACGCTGCTGCACGACGACGAGAAGGCGGCGTTCCGGGCGCAGGTCGACGTCCTCGGCCCCGGGACGACGCTGCTCGTGGACACCTACGACGTCGACCAGGGCATCCGCACCGCGGTCGAGGTGGCCGGCCCCGAACTCGGCGGCATCCGGCTGGACTCCGGTGACCTCCCGACGCTGGCCACCCATGCGCGCGAGCTGCTGGACTCCCTCGGGGCGACGAAGACGCGGATCGTCGTGACCAGCGACCTCGACGAGTACGCGATCTCCGGCCTCATGGCGGCGCCGGTCGACCGCTACGGCGTGGGCACCTCGCTGGTGACCGGCTCGGGCGCGCCCACCATGGGCATGGTCTACAAGCTGGTGGAGCGCGACGGCCGGCCGGTGGCCAAGAAGTCGGAGGGCAAGCGGTCGGTGGGCGGTCGCAAGAACGCCGTCCGGCGGCACGACGACGACGGGATCGCCGTGGCCGAGGTGGTGAGCAGCCGCCCGATCGCCGAGCGCGACGGTGACCGGCAGCTCGTCGTCCCGCTGGTCCAGGGAGGCGAGCGGTGCACGCAGCCGACTCCGGCCGAGGCGCTGCTCGAGGCGCGGGCGCACCACGAACGCGTGCGGGCGGCGCTGCCGCCGGAGGCGTGGGCGCTGTCCCGTGGGGAGCCGGTGCTCGAGACGGTGGACTCATGACCGAGGGGACCCGACGCATGACGCGCGCGCTGATCGTGGTCGACGTGCAGAACGACTTCTGCGAGGGCGGCAGCCTGGCGGTCGCGGGCGGTGCGGCGGTCGCGGCCGCCATCTCCGACCACGTCCGGACGGCGGCCGGCGACTACGCGCACGTCGTGGCGACGCGCGACCACCACATCGACCCCGGCGCGCACTTCGCCGAACAACCCGACTTCCTCGACACGTGGCCGGCGCACTGCGTCGTCGGCACCGGTGGGGTCGAGCTGCACCCGGCGCTGGACCGCGGGCCGGTCGAGGCCGTCTTCGACAAGGGCGAGTACGCGGCGGCCTACTCCGGGTTCGAGGCCCGCTCGGAGGGGACGTCGCTGGCCGACTGGCTGCGCGGCCACGGCGTCGACGCCGTCGACGTCGTCGGTATCGCGACCGACCACTGCGTGCGCGCGACCGCGCTGGACGCCGTCGCCGAGGGGTTCACCACCCGCGTGCTCCTGCCGCTCACGGCCGGCGTCGCCGAAGGCACCACCGAGGCCGCGCTGGAGCAGCTGCGGACGGCGGGCGTCGAGCTCGAAGGAACGGTCCGCCGCCCCTGAGGTGCACGCCGTCACGGCACGGCGTCCAGCACCTCGGAAGGGATGGGACGGACCGTGGCTGGTTGACCGGCGCCGGCGGTTCCGCTCCAGTGCCGCTATGCCACGGCCGGTTCACCCGGGTAGCCCTCGCCCGCTCGGCGCCTCCTTCGACGGGACGGGCACCAACTTCGCCCTCTTCTCCGCGAGCGCCCGCCAGGTCACGTTGTGCCTGTGGGACGACGCCGGCGGCGAGGAGCGGATCCCTCTGACGGACGTCGACTCCTTCGTCTGGCACGCCTATCTGCCGGGCGTCCGCCCACCGCAGCGGTACGGCTACCGCGTCGACGGCGTGTGGGATCCGGCGTCGGGCCGGAGGTCCAACCCGCACAAGGTGCTGCTCGACCCCTACGCCCTGGCCGTGGACGGCGTCCTGGAGTGGGGGCACGGCGACGAGGACGCGCAGCGACTGTTCGACTACGAGTGGGCCGACGGCTCGATGAGTCTCCGCGACTCGGCGGCGCAGGTGCCGAAGGCCGTCGTGGTCGACCGCTCGTTCGACTGGGGCGCGGAGGAGGCACGACCGAGCCGCCCGCTGGCCGACACGGTCGTCTACGAGGCCCACGTCCGCGCGATGACGATGCTCCATCCGGCCGTGCCCGCCGCCGACCGCGGCACCTATCGCGGGTTCGGCCACCCCGCGGTGCTCGAGCACCTGCGCCGGATGGGCGTGACCGCGGTGGAGCTCATGCCGGTGCAGCAGTTCCTGAGCGGGCAGGGCGCCACGAACTTCTGGGGCTACGACCCGATCGCGTTCCTCGCCCCGCACGCCGCGTACTCCTCCTGGGGGACGGCGGGCCAGCAGGTGTCCGAGTTCAAGACGATGGTGCGGACCCTGCACGAGCACGGCTTCGAAGTCCTCCTCGACGTCGTGTTCAACCACACGTTCGAGGGCGGCAACGACCCGGACATGCCCTGGCGGGTCGGGCCGACGATCAGCCTGCGCGGCATCGACAACCGCAGCTACTACCTGCTCGACGGCGGTGACCCCCGCCGGTACCGCAACGACACCGGCACCGGGAACACGCTCAACGTCTGGGACCCGGACGCGCTGCGGCTGATCATGGACGCCTGCCGCTACTGGGCGACGGACATGCACGTGGACGGATTCCGTTTCGACCTGGCCGCCGTGCTCGCCCAGACCGACGAGACGCACTCGGTCTCGGTGTTCCTCGACGAGATCGGCCAGGATCCGGTGCTCAGCGGTCTGAAGCTCGTCGCGGAACCGTGGTTCGGCAGCAACCGGCCGCAACTGCTCGGGCGGTTCCCGCCGCTGTGGAGCCAGTGGAACGGCGACTTCCACTGGGCCATGCGGGACTTCTGGAAGAGCACCGGCAGCCTCGGCGACATGGTCGACGGCCTCCGTGGCTCTCCGGACCTGTTCGACGCGGCCGACGGCGAACGGCCGACCGGATCGGTGAACTACGCCGCCAGCCACGACGGCCTCACCGTGCGCGACACCGTCTCCTCCACCGACGAGGGCCAGCACGCCTGGAACTGCCGGGCTCCCGGTCAGGCCGAGGACGATCCCGAGGTGACGAGCCTGCGCGCCCGCATGCAGCGCAACCTGCTGGCCACCGCGATCCTGGCGCAGGGCGTGCCGATGGTGTTGTACGGGGACGAGTGCGGCCGGACCCAGGGCGGCAACGCCAATGCCTACGACGTCGACGACCCGACGACGTGGATGCCGTGGGGGGCGGATCAGGACGCCGACCTGCTGACGTTCACCCGCGCGGTGCTGCGGCTGCGCGCCGATCACCCCGTCTTCCGCCGGCCCCGCTTCTTCCAGCAGGGCACCGACGGGATCGACTTCTTCCGCCCCGACGGGCGGCCCGCCGGCGGCGACGACCTGCACGCGTCCGGGCCCGTGGCACTCACCGTGCACCTCGACGGCTCGCTCCCCCTCGGGGTCGACGCGAGCGGCCGACCGGTGCGGGACGACGCCTCCTTCCTGCTCCTGCTCAACGCGCACTGGGACCCGATGCGCTTCACCGTTCCGGACCTCCCGGGCCAGGGAGCCTGGGACGTCGTCCTCGCCACCGAGAGCGCGACCGGTCCCGCGGCCGACCTGGAGATGGACCAGACCGTCGTCCGCCCCGCCCGGTCGCTCATGGTGCTCGGGCGACTCACCTGACCACGCGACTCGCCTGACCACGCGGCCCCCGTGCCGCACGCCTGCCACCGCCGCCGCGCCGGTGCCACACTCGGCCGATGCCGTCCCACCGACTGCTGCTGATCCGCCACGCCAAGTCCGCCGACGGCGCGATCGACATCGAGCGGCCGCTGGCCGACCGAGGGATCCGGGACGCCGGGGCGATCGGGACGTGGCTCGTGCAGGCCGACCTGCGCCCCGACCGCGTGCTCGTCTCACCCGCCCGCCGGGCGAGGCAGACGTGGAAGCGCGCGAGCGCGGCGCTCCCGTCGAGCCCGGAGCCCACGGTGGAGCCGCGGATCTACGACAACAGCCCCGAGTCGCTGCTCGCGGCGATCCGGGACGTCCCCAAGAAGGTGGAGACCCTCGCCCTCGTCGGCCACAATCCGTCGATCGCGGAGCTCGCGGACCTGCTCGACGACGGCGACCCCGATCCCGACGCGCGGCACGAGCTGGACGCCGGGTTCAAGACCAGCGGCGTCGCCGTCTTCCGCGTCGACGGGCCGTTCGCCTCGATCGAGCCGGGTCATGCGCGGCTGAGCGGCTTCGCGGTGCCGAGAGGCTGACGCCTCCTACGGCACCGCGTCGAGGACCTCGTCCCGCGTGAAGCCCAGCACCTGGAGGACGGCGTCCAGGTAGGGCTGGTTCAGCGCGGTGTGCGCCTGCTCGCGGACGAACGGCTTGGCGTTGAACGCGATGCCGAGGCCGGCGGTGTTCAGCATGTCGAGGTCGTTGGCGCCGTCGCCGACCGCCACCGTCTGGTCCAGCGGGATGCCGTACTCGGCGGCGAACCGTGCCAGCGCCCGCGCCTTGCCGGCCCGGTCGACGATGTCCCCGACCAGCCCGCCGGTCAGCTTCCCGTCGGCCACCTCGAGCGTGTTGGCCGCGGCGAAGTCCAGCCCCAGCGTCTCGGCCAGCGGGTCGGTGATCTGGGTGAACCCGCCGCTGACGATGCCGCAGCGGAAGCCCAGGCGCTGCAGCGTGCGGATGAGCGTCCGGGCGCCCGGTGTGAGCACCAGGTGTTCGCGCACCTCGTCGAGCACCTCGACCGGCAGCCCGGCGAGCGCCCCCACCCGCGCCCGGAGCGACTCCGCGAAGTCCAGTTCGCCGTTCATCGCGGACGCGGTGATCCGGGCGACCTCCGCGGCCCGGCCGGCGCGTGCCGCCAGCTCGTCGATGACCTCCCCGCGGACGAGCGTCGAGTCGACGTCCAGCACGATCAGCCGCTTGCTCCGCCGGGCGAGACCGACCTGCTCGACGGCGATGTCCGCTCCGGTGGACGCCGCGACGGTCGCCAGCTCCGTGCGCAGCGCCGTCGCCTCGGCGCCCGAGACGGTGAGCTCGAAGCTGGTCACCGGGTAGTCGGACAGCCGCCGGATCGCGTCGATGTTCCCGCCGATCGCCGCGATCGCCCGGGCGGCACCGGCTACGGCACCCGGGGGCACCGGCCGGCCCAGGACGATCACGTGGTGCGGGCGGCCGGCGGGCAGCGGCGCGTCGTCCTCCGGTCCGGACGCCGACTCGACGGCGACGGAGATGCCGGTCGCCGTCGCCACTTCGCCGGCCAGGCGGCCCAGGTGGGCGAGCAACGCGCCCTCGTCGGGCGCGGGACCGTCGCCGGCCAGCGCCCCCACGACCACGCCGAGCACCAGGTGCCCGTGGACGACGACCTGCTCGACGTCGAGGACCTCGACGGCGGGCTGCCCGTCGCCGGTCTCGGCCAGCGCGGAGAAGAGGCGCGCGGTCACGCCCGGCCGGTCGGCTCCGGTCACGGTCAGGACGGCGCGCGGAGCCTGCGACACGGGGACGGGAGCGAGCCGGGGGGTGGGATCCAGTGGCACCGGGTCATGGTGCCGCACAGGCATCGACGCCCTCGCCGCCGGGACGGCAGACGCCCCGCCGGCCAAGGGGCCGACGGGGCGTCTGCTACGAGCGGAGGCGGAGCCTCAGGTGGGGTCGGGGTCGTTCGGACCCTGACGGGGACCGGTGCCCGCGAGCAGCTCGCTGGCGTACGGCTCGTGCCGCCTGCCCGCGTGCGCCTCGGCGTGCAGCCGCTCCAGGAGGTGCGGGTAGTGCGCCTCGAACGCGGGACGCTCGGAGCGGATCTTGGGGATCTCCACGAAGTTGTGCCGCGGCGGGGGCGAGGCGGTCGCCCACTCGAGCGAGTTGCCGTGGCCCCAGGGGTCGTCGCGCAGCGCGAGCCGTCCGTACTTCCACGACTTCGCCACGTTGTAGAGGAACGGGATGGTCGAGGCACCGAGGATGAACGACCCGATCGTCGAGACCGTGTTCAGCGTCGTGAAGGTGTCGGTCGGCAGGTAGTCGACGTAGCGGCGCGGCATGCCCTCGTTGCCCAGCCAGTGCTGCACCAGGAACGTGGCGTGGAAACCGAGGAAGGTCAGCCAGAAGTGCAGCTTGCCCAGGCGCTCGTCCATCAGGCGGCCGCACATCTTCGGGAACCAGAAGTAGATGCCGGCGTAGGCGGCGAACACGACGGTGCCGAAGACGACGTAGTGGAAGTGCGCGACGACGAAGTAGCTGTCGTTGACGTGGAAGTCGATCGGCGGGCTGGCCAGCAGGACGCCCGTCAGGCCACCGAGCAGGAAGGTGACCATGAAGCCGATCGAGAACAGCATCGGCGTCTCGAACGTCATCTGGCCGCGCCACATGGTGCCGATCCAGTTGAAGAACTTGATGCCGGTGGGGACCGCGATCAGGTAGGTCAGGAAGGAGAAGAACGGCAGCAGCACCGCGCCGGTGGCGAACATGTGGTGCGCCCACACCGCCAGCGAGAGGGCCGCGATCGACAGCGTCGCGAAGACCATGCCCTTGTAGCCGAACAGCGGCTTGCGGCTGAAGACCGGGATGATCTCGGTGACGATGCCGAAGAACGGCAGCGCGATGATGTAGACCTCGGGGTGCCCGAAGAACCAGAACAGGTGCTGCCACAGCATCGGCCCGCCGTTCTCCGGCGAGTAGACGAGGGCGCCGAGGTTGCGGTCGGCCAGCATGCCGAAGATCGCGGCGGTCAGGATCGGGAAGGCGAGGAGCACCAGCACGCTGGTGACCAGCGTGTTCCAGGTGAAGATCGGCATCCGGAACAGCGTCATGCCCGGCGCGCGCAGGCAGACGATCGTGGTGATGAAGTTGACGCCACCGAGGAT
>Ga0308174_10001675_pt1 | contig 10510 bp, 7 predicted proteins | sample PhyPR2_FD_203894 | JGI IMG/M metagenome (GOLD analysis project Ga0308174, IMG submission 203894) | Soil microbial communities from UC Gill Tract Community Farm, Albany, California, United States - DLSLS.P.R2 | ecosystem: Environmental > Terrestrial > Soil > Agricultural land | place: USA... | reverse complement strand
GGCTTGATCCAGGCATAGAGGTTCGCGCGTCGGGGGATGTCCTGGCGGCCGATCGCCAGTACGTGACGAAAACCCGCAGTGGTGACCAGGGCGGTCCGCGCGCCGGTGTCCTCCAGGATCATGTTGGTGGCGACGGTGGTTCCGTGCAGCACGTGGCGCAGCGTCGTGACGGGCGCGCCGGATGCCTCCAGCACCAGATGCAGGCCCGTCATGAAAGCCTCGGACGGGTCGGACGGCACACTCGGCGTCTTGGCCCGCCACACGCGCCCGGTCGTGCGGTCGTGCAGCGCGACGTCGGTGAAGGTGCCGCCGATATCCACGGCGACGGCGAAATCCCCGGCCCGCGCCTCGGTAGCGGTGTTCGAGCGCGGCATGGCGTCAAACAATCGCGTCGACGTATTCATGGCGGTGGAACGCCCGCACGGGCGGCGGACGATCGCGCAGCGCCGCGGTGGCTTTCGCGTCTATCGCGTCCCCGGCAATGACGACGCCGTATTCCGCGCGGGCCGCCGCGACGCTGACCAGGCCGCCGAGCACGTCCGCCAGCACCGCCTCGACCGGACGCTCGAAAGGCGGCCCGTAGCCACCGCCTCCGCCGGTCTCGACGCGCAGCACATCGCCCTTCTGGACGCGGTTGCCATCCGACAGCGGCTCCAGCACGCGCTCATGCGACGTTCCCGGATTGACCACCACCCGCCCGGTGCCGCCTTGCTTCCCGCCGGCGATGCCCCAGGGTGGGTTCTTCACGCCGTCGATGCGGATCGCCAGGAGCGCCTCCTCGGCCAGCACCTCATACTCGCGCACGATGCCGCAGCCGCCGCGGAACCGGCCCGGCCCGCCGGAATCGCAGACCATGCCGTAGGTGCGCACGCGCGCCGGATAGGCCACCTCGAGGAATTCGACGGGATAGTTCTCCTGGGCGATGAAATAGACCGCGTCGATGCCGTCTGCGGTCGGCCGCGCGCCGTACCCAACCCCAATCCCGTCGGCGAGCAGGAACGGCGCCAGCTGCCCCTGCTCGGTGCGGTAAGTGCCGCGCAGCAGGGCGATGACGTAGGCGGAGTGCGAGGCTGGGGCACCGCCACCGGCGACGTTGATCAATCCGTTCAGCGCCGCCAGCACCCGCATCATCGTCAGGCCGCGCATTCCCAGGGGTGCCGGAAAGCGCGGCTGGAGCAGCGAGCCGTCCCGCAGGCGTACCTCGTCCAGCGCCGCGGGGCCGCCGGCGTTGCAGACCTGGCTCGGATCGCCGCCCAAATAGTAGAGCCCCAGCGCCATCCCGGGAACGCCGATGTTCATCAGGAAATTGACCGGCCCGACCGCCTGATCATCGGTCTCGGTCGCGTCGAAGATGAACCGATCCTCCCCGTCCGCGCCGACCTCGCGCGTAAGCGCGACACGAATGTGGAACGGGCCATGTCCATGTCCGTCGGAATCGATTACATCGACGAAGCGGTGGGTGCCGTATTCGAACGTCTTCGCGAGCCGCTCGCGCACGAGTTGGCGGGTACGCGCGAGAAGCTGGCGTAACCCGTCGGCCACGACCGGCGCGCCGAACCGGGCCAAGATTTCGTCCACCCGCCCGACGCCGAGCTTCACGCTCGCAATTAGCGCGCGCATGTCGCCCAGGCTCTGTTCGGGGAACCGAGAATTGCGATGGAAGATGCGGAGGGCTGATTCGTTCGTCTGGCCGTGGTCGATCAGCTTCGTCGGCGGGACGATGATGCCTTCCTGGAAAATGTCCGTGGTGTCCGGGCTGATCGAGCCGGCGCGCAAACCGCCGATATCGGCGAAATGCGCCCAGCACATCACGAAGGCGCACCCCCGTCCGTCATGGAATACCGGCGCCAGCAAGACCTGGTCGTTCGAGTGCGACACGGCGCCCAGCGAGCCGTAGCAGTCGTTGTACCAGTAGACGTCGCCAGGCTGCATCGTATCGGCCGGAAAGTCGCGGAAGACCGGGCCGGTAAGGTCACCGAAGATCGGCATGTTCGACCCGACCGCCATCACCCCGTCGGCGTCGAAGAGGGCGGTATAGAAATCCTTTTTTTCCCGGATGAAGTTGGAGATGGCGGTGCGCTCCAGGAGAGCCTCCATCTCCGCCTGTACGGCCCGGATGGCACCGCGCAGGATTTCCAGCGTGACAGCGTCGCAGAGCAACGCCGCCGCACCCGGGAGGCGGTCGGTATCGGATGAGCGCGGCATGAAATTGTATGAACTCGCCGAGGGTACCTGGGACCCGACGGTAGGCAGGCGGCGTACGGCCGTCAATCGACCTGAGCCACGGCGGACTGTCTTGTCGTCCTCGTCTTTTCGCGCGTCTGTTCAACCTCCCGCCCTGGTTGAGCGCCTCGGCCACGCATCGATCCTTCGCCGTTACCGCAACCACTACATCCATCCTGAGGAAGGACGCCGCCTTGACCGGGTTTGGTCGACCGTGCTGTCGTCCTTGAACCGAAAAGAGAGTTGCGAAGTAAGGCGCGACAGGATTTCGGTTTGGGAAGGGCGCGGCCGTTACGGTACGCTCCTGCCATCCCGCAGTCGATGTTCGCCGCAAGTCGGGAAAAGAGCCCGCGGGAGCCTGATTATGAGCGACCGGACCTACGACGACACGGCTGTCGCGACCTCGCTGCGAAGCGACCCGATGCTGCGGAAGGCCGTCCTGTCCTGCACCATTGGTCAGGTCTTCGAGAATTTCGACTTTGTCCTCTACGGGTTCATGGCCGCCGCACTGTCGCGGGCCTTCTTCCCGTCGAGCGATCCGGTCGCAGCATTGCTCAGCACGTTCGCGACCTTCGCGGTCGGCTTTCTCATGCGCCCGGTCGGCGCCTTCGTGATCGGCCGTTACGGCGACAAGTATGGGCGTCGCCGCGCTTTGGTGCTCACCATCGTCATGATGGCGCTCGCAACCGGGATCGTCGGGCTCATCCCGACCTACGCTGCCATCGGCATCGCCGCGCCAATCATCCTTGTGATCTGCCGCCTATTCCAGGGCTTCGCGGCAGGCGGCGAGTGGGGCGGTGCAGCGGTGTTCCTCGTCGAGTACGCGCCGCAGAACCAGCGCGGCTACATCAGCAGTTTCCAGCAGATCGGCACCGGGCTCGGCCTGCTGCTCGCCACTTTCTCCGCGGCACTGCTGACATATTTCCTCAGCGCAGAAACGTTCCAGTCCTGGGGTTGGCGCATCCCGTTTCTGGTCGGCTTCATCCTCGGTCCTATCGGACACTATCTGCGGACCCGCGTTGCGGAGACACCGGTCTTCACTCGCCACGCGGCAGCCGACAACGTGTCGTCCAATCCGATCCAGGAGGCATTCGCCACGCAACGGAGAAGTCTCTTTGTCATCTTCGGCGTCAGCATCATCCCAGTCTGCCTCTATTGGGTGTTCCTCGTCTTCCTTCCGACATTCGCCGCCCGGCAGCTCCATATCGGTGCGTCGGCCACGTTTTTCTCGACCACCCTCGCCGGCGTCATCTATGTCGTGCTGACGCCAGTAATGGGTGCCCTGTCCGATCGGGTAGGTCGCAAGCCACTCCTGTTCGCGGCGGCGATCGGTTCCATCGTGTTGTCGTACCCGCTATTCCTCTTGCTGGTCTCATGGAACTCCATCGGCGCGCTCGTTCTGGCTCAGGCCATCGCCACGGTAATCCTGACGCTGTGCACCGGCGTCGCGTGCGCGGTCCTGTCGGAGGCTTTTCCCACACGGGTGCGCTACACGGCGCTTTCCGTGAGTTACGGTCTGTCCGTGGCGATCTTCGGCGGCTTCGCGCCATTCATCGGGACGGCCTTGATCAGCCTGACCGGCAGTCCGATCGCCCCGGCCTACTACGTTATATTCGGCGGCTTCCTCGGCCTGATCGCCGTCTTTTTCCTCCGGGAAGGAGCGAGGCGGCCGCTTCTCGACTGACCGGCGGATACAATTTTGCTCAAGACAAGTATGGCGGGACGACGGGTGTGACAGATCATAGAACGGCAATCGTGACCGGGGCGGGTCGCGGCCTCGGACGCGAAATCGCCCATCTGTTATCTCGTCGGGGAATGACCGTGGCGTGCGCCGATGTGGACACGACGGCCGAGGAGACGGCGGCGTCGATTGGTGACGCAGGCGGCGGCGCGTTGGGATTACGGATCGACGTGCGTGATGCGGCGTCGGTCGATGCGGCGTTTACTTCTGTCGTTGACAGACTGGGTTCGCCCAGCGCCCTGGTCAATAATGCCGGGATTTATCCTGACGACACGCTGCTCGACATGCCGGAAGCGAGCTGGGATGCCGTGCTCGACACCAACCTGAAGGGCACCTTTCTGTGCGCGCAGCGCTTCGCACGCCTGTGCATCAGCGCAGGTAGCGGCGGCGCGATTGTCAATCTCGCCTCGACCGCGGCGTTTTCTTCCCGGGTCGGCGCCGCGCATTACAGTGCATCCAAGGCTGGTGTCGCGGCGCTGACGCGCAGCATGGCCCAGGAATGGGGGCCACACGGCATCCGCGTGAATGCGGTCGCGCCCGGGCTGATTGAGGTGGACGGGCACCGTGTCGCACCCGACTACAAAAAGAGCTTCCTCCCCATGATCCCGCTCGGTCGTCTGGGGGAGCCACGCAACATCGCCGAAGCGGTGGCGTTTCTGGTATCTGACGCGGCTGACTTCATCACGGGCATCGTAATGCCTGTCGACGGCGGCTTCCTGACCGGACGACCGCTGATCCGCTCGGGCAGCAACTAGGCGGCGAGAGAGACGACATGACCAAAGAAGAACTCAAGGCGCTCGTCTGCGCCGAGATCGATCGGCAGTCCGGCCAAATCATCGAGATCAGCAAGCACATCCTGCAGCATCCAGAAATCGGCTTCCGCGAGGCGGAGACCGCTTCCTACGTCGCCGATCAGTTCGCCGGCATGGGGTTGCAGTATCGCACTGGTCTGGCGCTGACCGGGGTCAAGGCGCGGATGAAGGGACGCAGGAGTGCGCTGACGGTCGGCATCCTGGGGGAGATGGACAGCCTTCTCGTCCCGGAGAGCCCCGTCGCCGACCCCTCAACGGGGGCGGCGCATTGCTGCGGGCACAATGCACAGGTCGCCTCGATGATCGGCGCCGGGCTGGGTCTGCGCGCGGTCATGGACCATCTCGACGGCGACGTCGTGCTGTTCGCGGTCCCGGCGGAGGAGTGCATCACCGTCGAGGAGAGGCTCGCCCGACGGGCACGGGGAGAATTGGAGTTCATCCTCGGCAAGCCCGAGCTGATCCGGCTGGGCGAGTTCGACGATATCGACATGATCACTATCACCCACACGCCGCACGGCGCCGATGACAGCCTCGCGAGCGTCGGCGACACGCATAACGGCTCCCTGATCAAGCGTGTGCGTTTCATCGGCCGCGCGGCTCACGCGGGCAGCGCACCGCATCTCGGCATCAACGCGCTAAAGGCGGCGATGATCGCCCTCGGCGCGATCGACGCGCAACGCGAGCGGTTCCGTGAAGAGGACATGATCAGAATCAGCCCGATCATCACCAAGGGTGGGGATGGAACGAGCTCGGTGCCCGCCGATGTTCGGATCGAGACGATGATCCGGGCCCGTACCGTGGAGGGAATGCAGGAGGCGAGCACAGTCGTCGATCGCTGTCTACGCGCGGGTGCATTGGCAGTTGGTGCTAAGCTCGAGGTGGAGACGGTAGGTGGCTATCTTCCCAACACGCCAGATCCCAACCTCGTCGCGTTGCAGTTCGAGGAATGCGCCGCCGTCGTCGGGCGGAATCGGATGGGGCCGGGCCGTCATCAGGCCGGGTCCACGGACGTGGGCGATGTCGGGTTCCTGATGCCGGCCGTTCACCCACGCAGCGGCGGCACGGAAGGCCGTCCCCATCAGCCCGGCTATTTCGTGCGGGACCATGCGCTCGCGGCAGTCAATCCCGCAAAGTCGATGGCAATGCTGGCGGTGGAACTCCTGTATGACGACGCCGCGGAGGGTCGGCGCGTGCAGGCGCAAGCGGGGCGGAAAATGACTCGCGACGAATACGTCGCCCTGCGCCGCAGCTTCGACAGCGTCGTCCGGTACTCGGAAGACGGCGAGCTCTCCGTTGCGACAGGCTGACCTCACTCAACGAAGCTGGCGCAGCGTGTCCTCGACCAGCAGGCGACAGTCGTGCAGCGTATCCGCCACCCGATTGCGATCGCGGATCAGCTGAATCCCCAGCATCCAGCGATCATCGCTGTCGGCCGGCAGCTTCGCCAAACGCGGCACGTCGTATAGGGACGGGATCATCGTCCCTTGCGGCGTGTAGCCATACACGTCATGCCCGTACGTCCCGCGCGCCGTGCTCGCCAGCGGCACCAGTGAGCGCGACAGACGCTTCAGGCAGGTGTTGATAATCGTGGCCGCTGCATCGTCCTTTACGTCAGCTTTGGCGTAGCGCGCGCGCCACGTCTCCGCAGCCGCGTCGAGCGAGGCGGCGGCCGCCCGGAAATCCTGCGCGCGCTGAATGGCACCAGTCAGGCCGATCGGATCGCCCTCGGTGCGCAATTCGGTCAACCGCTCGATGAGCTGGTCGGCCACGCTGACGAACTCGAACGGCAGAATTGTCGCTGTCGCCAGCTCCCAAATCCAGCCGGCGTACACCCGCAGATGGTCCTGCATGGAGGTCCAGTCGAGCTTGTCGATCGTGTTCTCGATCGAATGGTGCCACCAGCCCAGAGTGGCGCGCGCGGTCGCCTGCAATTCCGCCCGCGTGAACGCACCCTCACCGGCAATCATCGGGATGCCCAGACCGAAGAACGAGGAATCGCCCGTCTTGGCGGCGCGATGCCAATGAATCGGCCGGCCGCCGAGCAACTCGTGCTCGACCGCCTGGTGCATCCGGCGCAGCTCCGAGTTTGACCCGGTGCTCCACTCGCTCGTTCCCGCGCATGCCGGCTGGTCGATCTGCACATAGCCGACGGCGTGCTGGCGCAGCCGGTCCCATTCATGGTCGGCAAACCAGGAGGAGCCGATCATCGTCCCGGTCTCGTGTCCCGTCCAGAACCCGAACATGAGGCCACGCCGCAACTCGTCGCGGTGTTTGCCGAAGACGCGGGCAAGCTCTATTAGGCAGGCATTCCCGGCGGCGTTGTCGGTCGCCTGCGGGCCGGGCCATGAATCCTGGTGTCCGCCGACCAGGACGAACTCCTCCGAGTGGGGCGACCTGAATTCGCCAAGCGTGATCTGCACGGGCCGCCAACCGTTCTCGACGTTGGCGCGGAACCACACCCGCACGGGTCCGTCCTGCAGCATCTTCCGAAGTTGCAGGCCAGCCGTCCGTGCGATGCCGATGCACGGTAGCGTCGGCATCTCGGCCTTGTAGGAGTCCGGCGTCGGATTTCCCCAGGCGGGTTTCACCGATCCGAACGGGACGGCGGTGTTTTCCGGATGACCCCAGTTCATCATCACGCAGCCGATGGCGCCCATCAGCCCGGAGATGCGCTGCTTCTCATGCCGTGCGGGACTGTAAGACAGCTCCGAGAGCGTGATCCTCCCCGTGGCGTCGCGGCCCTCATAATCCTCGAAGGACCCGCTCGCGACATCCATCAGCTCGCCGGAGATTCCGTCCGGCAGCGTCGGAACGCTATGCCCGAGCGTATTCGCCTCGATCGCGACCTCGCAGGGCGCGATGACGCGCAACTCAGCCTTTTCCGGAAAGCTGACCAGGCCGGGCAATTCTTGGATGCGCGCGTCCAGGCCAGCATCACACAGCGCCTGCAGGCTGTACTCCGCCATACGACGCGCATTTGGCGAGCCGGCGAGGCGGGAGGGTATGTGGGTGGTGATGTGTTCGACGTGCCGGCGCACGTTGTCAGCGGAAACCTCGCGAATGACGTCTTGACGCGACATCGAAAGCTATCCTCCCTGCTGGAATCCTGGGGCCCCGCAGTTGCGCGGGTCTCCGGTCGGAACCCAAGCTCACGGCAGTCAGGGTGACGACGCACGCGACCCGGGACAAGGTGCGGTGGCGCGGCGGTGCCGCCAGCCGAAGCTCGTCGATCCCGTCCGCTTTTCGCCGACAAGCAGGGATGTCGAGCTTCTACGCCATCTTGTCGGCGGTCAGGAAGCTGATGCCGCGAATGTCGCGAGCCGATCAACGGAGATAGCCTTGCTGTCCAAGCACTGAACCGCATGCTGGAGCTCGGACGCCCGAGTACATGGGCCTCGCGTAACCAGGGTGCGCGCACCTCGAATCTCAACCCTCTATGGCCCGTGCAACACGGTCCATGCTCTCTCCTGATCGGTTTGAAGGGCGTAAGCTGGACCCGTTTCGCTCCAATTCGGTCCGAACGGAGGATGACGATCATGGCCGACAGCCATATGATGTCCCAAATGTCCGAAAAGACGGGCTTTATCGCCGCGCTGGACCAAAGCGGCGGCTCGACGCCTGGCGCCCTGCGTCTCTATGGCATTCCGGACAGCGCCTACAGCGGCGATGCCGAGATGTTCAGGCTTATGCATGAGATGCGGGTACGCATCATGACCGCGTCCTCCTTCACAGGCGCCAAGGTCATCGGCGCGATTCTTTTCGAGGGCACCATGGATGGGATGGTCGAGCCCGTCCCGGCCTTCCTTGGAAGGAGCGCGGCGTTGTTCCCTTTCTGAAGGTCGACAAGGGGCTCGAGCCTGAAAAGGACGGCGTCAACCTGATGAGGCCGATCCACGGACTCGACATGCTGCTCGCCCGGGCCGTCAGCCTCGGCATTTTCGGCACCAAGATGCGCTCCGTCATCAACCTGCCCTCGCCGTCCGGGATCACAGCTATCGTGGCCCAGCAGTTTGACGTGGCCGGGCAGATCGCCAGGCATGGGCTCGTCCCGATCATCGAGACGGAAGTGTCCATCAAGAGCCCGGATAAGTCCGGGGCGGAGGCCGTTCTCCTCTCGGAGCCAACCAAACATGCCGACGCGTCTGCCAAAAAGACATGGCCACACGCTAGCGACGGCCTGCCCCGCCCTGTCCCTGAGTCCCGCGCCCCGACGAACTGGGCAGCGGTTACGGTCTCAGGCCGGCCGTTCTGGCTTGTCAGGGGTCAAGAACCTGCACACGATGCCTCGGAGGGCGGCCCACGGCGAAATCCGGGACGGATATCGGGCGAAACGAGGCGCGGGCGAGAGGAAATCATGTTTCAGTACGAACCGTTCAGGGATTCGACCGAACACCTGAACGACGGGGGAACTCTGCGGGCCCGACTGGCTGAGGACGGTTATCTGTTCCTGCGGGGCCTGTTGCCACGAGAGGCGATCCTTGATGTGCGTGCCCGGCTTCTGAACAAGGCGAGGGATGGCGGGTGGCTGGCTCCGGACTCGCCCCTCGCCGTCGGTGTCGCCAATTCCGCCGCCGCCTGCAAGGACCCTGAGCCGCGTTATATGTCGGTGTTTCGCGGCCTCTGGTCGGACGAGGCGTTGCATCGCATTCGTATCGGTCCTCGGGTACTCGCGCTGTTCGACCGGATTTTCGGCGAGCGCGCCCTGGCACATCCGATGTTCGTTCAACGGAACATCTTTCCTCAGTCAGATGGTTTCGACTTCACCACCGGCATTCATCAGGATCGGGTCCACATCGGCGGCGGGACCAGCTACGCGATGTGGATGCCTCTGGGGGACTGTCCACGCCAGATGGGTTCTCTGGCAGTGGCGGCGGGATCCCACACCACGGGCATTCTGCCGACCAAGGTCGGTTCGGGTGCGGGAGGCATGGATATCGTCGCGCCAATCCCGGGCACCTGGGTGACCGGCGACTTCGAGGCGGGCGATGCTCTGATCTTCCAGGACGTGACGGTGCACAAGGCGCTGCCGAACCGGACTCGGTCGATCCGTATGTCGTTCGATGCACGGTATCAGAAGCTGACCGAGCCCATGGCGGACACAAATCTGCTGCCCTACGCCGGTTGCGGCTCCTGGGATGAGGTCTACGCGGACTGGTCGAGCCGTGATGGCCAGTATTACTGGAAGGATCTGCCGATCGCGATCGTGCCGCTGGATCAGTCACATTACGAGCGACGTGACGCAATGGCATTTGAGATGGCTGAAGCCGGCGATCGCGGGGCGAGGGACGCAATCTTGCGAATCATCCAGCGTGATCCGCTGCCCGAGAAGCGGGAGCGCGCAGAGAAGCTCTTGGCACGGCTGGACGCCAGCTGATGATCGGGTTCCGCCACAGGTAGGCCTGTCAGACGATCCCGAAACCGGACATTCAGCCTATTATGACCCGCATTCACGTAGTGTCTGCCCCTCGTCTCCGTTCATTGGCTCGACAGGCTACGAATATCGGCGAGCGTGACCATCAGCGTCATCGGCTCAGTTGGCGACGGCTCGAAGCCAAGCGCCTGATAGAAGGCTTTGGCCCGCTCGGAGGTCGCGGGCACGACGATGCCGCGGATGCCGATTGTGTACGCCGTGTGCGCAACACGCAGTGCGCCATGGCGAAAGAGGGCGCGGCCGAGGCCCCTGCCCTGCTGCGAACGGTAAACCTCGGATCGGGCATGTTGCGCCGAAAACGGC
>Ga0308174_10001674_pt1 | contig 10511 bp, 9 predicted proteins | sample PhyPR2_FD_203894 | JGI IMG/M metagenome (GOLD analysis project Ga0308174, IMG submission 203894) | Soil microbial communities from UC Gill Tract Community Farm, Albany, California, United States - DLSLS.P.R2 | ecosystem: Environmental > Terrestrial > Soil > Agricultural land | place: USA... | reverse complement strand
CGCCTCCTCGCCGATCACCGTCTGGTGCAGCAGCACGTGGTTGAGCACGCTGCCCAGCGCGTAGCGGGTCTCCGGGTCCTGCGCGGCCACCTCCACCGCCTCGCTGATGGCGATGCCGAGCGAGCCGGGGTGGTGTGCGTCTCCGGCGCGGATCGACCGCCCGGCCGCGGTGAGCTCGGACGGGGACCGGTGCACAGTTGCGCCGTAGGTCTCCATCGCGATCCGCCGGTAGGGCTTCTGGTCGTACGAGGCGCCCACTTGCCACACCTCGCAGTCCAATCCGAACTGGGCACAGGCGAAGGCCAGGGCGGTGCCCCACTGGCCGGCGCCGGTCTCGGTCGTCAGCCGCCGCACGCCTGCCCCCGCGTTGTAGTACGCCTGCGGAACGGCGGTGTTGGGCTTGTGCGACCCGGCCGGGGAGACCCCCTCGTACTTGTAGTAGATGCGGGCCGGCGTCCCGAGCGCCTTCTCCAGCCGGTGCGCGCGGTACAGCGGTGAGGGCCGCCACAGCCGGTACACGTCGAGCACCTCGTCCGGGATGTCGACATATCGCTCGCCGGTTACCTCCTGGGCGATCAGGTCGTCCGGGAACAGCGGGGCCAGATCGGCCGGGCCGACCGGTTGCAGCGTGCCCGGGTGCAGCGGCGGCGGGGGAGGACTGGGCAGGTCGGACACGAGGTTGTACCACCGCGTCGGCAGCTGCGATTCGTCCAGCATGATCTTGTGCTGCAGCCCGGCCACCGCATCCCCCCGGGGCTCGCTCCCGCCAGTGCGGCGCAGCCTAGCCACTCCGGCAGCCGGTGAGGACTTCCCGGAGGGCGGCGTTCTGGGCCAAGCTCGGCCGAGATCCCGCAGCCTGGCCGGAGAGGGGCCCGCATGTCGATCCTGGAAGAGTTCGCCGAGGCACTGACCGGCGGTCGGATCGACGTTGTCGACCTGACCGCCCCGCTCGCGGCGGACACGCCGGTCATCCAGCTGCCGCCCCCGTTCGGCCAGACGGCGACCTTCCGGCTGGAGGAGATCAGCCGCTACGACGAGCGGGGGCCGGCCTGGTACTGGAACAACGTGCGCACCGGCGAGCACACCGGCACCCACTTCGACGCGCCGATTCACTGGATCACCGGGAGGGACGGCGAGGACGTCGCCGAGGTCCCCGCGCGCAAGCTGATCGGCCCCGCCGCCGTCCTCGACTTCTCGGAGCGGGCCGCGGCGGACCCGGACTTCCTGCTCGAGGTCGACCACGTCCGTGAGTGGGAGAAGGCGCACGGTCCGCTGCCCGGCGGTGGCTGGCTGCTGTACCGCACCGGATGGGACGCCCGGTCGGCGTCGCAGGAGGAATTCCTCAACGCCGATGAGAGCGGACCGCACACGCCCGGCATCTCGCCCGAGTGCTCCCGCTGGCTGGCCGAGGAGGCGCCGGTGATCGGTCTGGGCGTGGAGACGGTCGGCACCGACGCGGGCGCGGCGCACTCCTTCGACCCGCCGTTCCCGTGCCACGCGGCGCTGCTCGGCGGCGGCAAGTACGGGCTGACCCAGCTGCAGAACCTGGCCCTACTGCCGCCCACCGGCGCGCTGCTGGTGGCCGCGCCACTGCCGATCGTCGGCGGGTCCGGCTCACCCGCGCGGGTGCTGGCGCTCGTCCAGCGGTGAGCGCCGGGGGAGCGACCGTCGCGGCCGCGGTCGGCGCGGCCCTGGTTCGGGCCGGCATCGACTCCGTCTTCGGGGTGGTCGGCTCGGGCAACTTCGACGTCACCAATGCGATGGTGGCGGCCGGCGCCCGGTACGTGGCCGCCCGGCACGAGACGGGCGCGGCGACGATGGCCGACGCCTACGCCCGGATGAGCGCCGCCGGAGTGGCGGCGGTCAGCCTGCACCAGGGCTGCGGCCTGACCAATGCGCTGACGGGGATCACGGAGGCGGCGAAGAGTCGCACGCCGCTCGTCGTCGTCAGCGCCGAGGCGACCCAGCCGCGTTCGAACTTCTTCGTCGACCAGCCCGCTCTCGCCCAGGCCGTCGGTGCAGTCTCCGTGCGGGTCACCACCGCCGCGGACGCGCCGCGGCAGGCCGCGAACGCCGTCGCCACCGCGGTGCAGCAGCGCCGCACCGTGCTGCTCAACCTCCCCCTCGACGTTCAGTCCCTGGCGGCCACCGACCCGATCGCGCGCGCGTCCATGGTCCGGCCCCTTCCGCTGCCGTCCCCCGCGGCCGACCCCGATGACGTCGGGATGCTCTCGACCGCCCTGCGCACCGCTCGCCGGCCCGTCTTCATCGCCGGGCGCGGCGCGCGCGGGCCGGGTTGTCGGGCGGTGTTGGAGGACCTTGCCGACCGCTGCGGCGCGCTGCTCGCCACCTCCGCCGTCGCGAAGGGGCTGTTCGCCGGCAACCCGTGGTCGCTGGACGTCTCCGGGGGGTTCGCCTCGCCGCTGGCCGCCGAGCTGATCGGTGGTGCGGATCTGATCGTCGGGTGGGGGTGCTCGCTGAACATGTGGACGATGCGTCACGGCCGGTTGATCGCATCGGACGCAGCCGTTGTCCAGGTCGACGTCGACGCCGAGGCCCTCGGCGCGCACCGGCAGCTGACCTTCGGCGTGCTCGGGGACGTGCGGGAGGTGGCCGAGGCGGTCCTCGCGTCGCTCGCGGGGGAGGGGAGCGAGGGGACCGGCTACCGCAGCGGGACGCTGCGCGAACGGCTCGTCGCCCAGGTGCGCTGGCACGACGTCCCCTTCCACCCCACCACCGAGCCGGGACGCATCGACCCACGGGAACTGACGATCGCCCTCGACGATCTGCTCCCGACCGAGCGGATCGTGTCGGTGGACTCGGGCAACTTCATGGGTTACCCGAGCATGTTCCTGCGCGTGCCGGACGAGTTCGGGTTCTGCTTCACCCAGGCGTTCCAGTCCGTCGGCCTGGGCCTGGCCACCGCGATCGGCGCGGCGCTGGCGCGCCCCGAGCGGCTGCCGGTCGCGGCTCTAGGGGACGGCGGCCTGCTCATGGGTGCCTCGGAGCTGGAGACGGTCGTGCGGCTGGGCCTGCCGATGGTCGTGATCGTCTACGACGACGAGGCCTACGGCGCCGAGGTGCACCACTTCGGCCCGCAGGGCGCTCCGCTGGACACCGTTCGCTTCCCGGAGACCGATCTCGCTGCGGTAGCCCGCGGCTTCGGGTTCCACGGTGTCACCGTTCGCTGCCGCCAGGACGTCGCGGCAGTGGCCGCCTGGGTCCGCAGCCGCCGCACGCTACCGCTCCTGATCGACGCCAAGGTGACGCGGGGACAGCCGTCCTGGTGGCTGGAGGAGGCGTTCCGGGGTCACTGAACCAGGCGCGGCCACACAGGGCCGCCTGGCATGGTCGCGCGGGACGGAGTGGGGCCCGCCGGATGAAGCTTGCGGAGTTCCTCGACCGCAACCTGCGAGACGGGACCGGGCGGGGGGTCCGTCCAGGGGAACCGTCATCGGGGTGCCGTACCTTTCGTGCCGACCGGAGGCCGGATCTCGCAGGGGTCATTCCGCGGTCCAGGCAGCGCCCGGTCTATTCGAGGTCACGTTTCCGGATCCGCCGGTGCCTGTCGGGCAGTCCTTGTGCAGCCGTCCGCCAGCGCAGCCAGGTTTCGACCGTCATGGCCTCGGGGTGGATCGACCGGGTGAGCTCCGGGTCGACGTCCACGTCGTTGTCCCGGAGCCACTCCCACATGCGCGCGGTGTCTTCGGTGAACCGCCGGAACAGCCAGAGCGGCATGGGGACCCGCCGGGGCGGTCGTCCGGTGACGGCCGCGTAGCTGCTACGGCACTCGCCCAGCGAGCGGAACTCCGCGGCCAGCGCCAGGTCCCGGCCGATGTAGCCGTCCGGATCTGCGAACGCCTGGGCCGCGATGACCCCGAGGTCGTGGCAGGCGAGCCATGGGACCCGGAACTCCCAGCTCGCGAGCTTCGGCCACACATGCCAGACCCCGACGGCAGGATAGAAATCGCGGTCGGTCATGACCTCCATGAACGCCGCGGGTCGGAGCACGGTCACGGGCAGCTCGAGCTCGCGCAGCTGGTCCTCGACGTCGAGCTTCGACTCCCAGGACCTCACTCCGGTGCCCCGCCGGCCAGGCGCCGCCGACCCGTAGACGAGATGCCGGACCCGTGCTCGTCGCGCTGCGTCACCGACGTTCCGGCCCTGCCGGACCTCGCCGTCCCGGCCGCTGGTCATGAAGCTCTGGACGCTGAAGACGCCCGCGGCCCCGGCGAAGGCCCGGTCCAGCGAGTGGGGGTCCTCCATGTCGGCGACCACGACGGCGGCCCCTGCAGCTGCCAGCGCACGCGCCTTCGGCCTGTCCGGCTGTCGCGTCACCGCCCGGACGGACCGGCCCTCCCGCAGCAGCGCACGGACGACGGCGCCACCTTGGCGACCCGTCGCTCCCGTGAGCACGACCACCCCGGAGCCGCTCACTCGGCCTCCTCGGTCGGATCCGAGGCCTCGGTCGGACCACCACAGGCCTGGGACGTCGCCGACCATGACCGGGTCCCGGGCGCCGGTCAAGGGAACCGTCTGGTCCGGTGGAGACCCCGCACCTCCGAGGCCGTCCATCGCGTGCGTCGCGGTCAGGCTCGGCGCTGTCGCTCTTGCGGCACCAGGTGCCACCGGAGCAAACCCCGTGCCGAGTCGGGAGGATGACTTGCTTTCCGCCACGGGCCTGTGGGCGTCCCGAGCCGGCCCCAACGATCTGGTCACGGCACCGGAGAAGGAGCGGCTGCTGTCGCGCCGCGCCGAGAGATCGTAGGGGGAGGTCCGCATACCCCCGGGCAGCCTGCGGGGCGCTCCGTGAGCCCTCACGTTCGTCGTGGCGGCCCACGACGTGGGCGCCGCGTTGGTTCGACCCTCACGTGAGCCAGTGATCTCGAGTCCCAGGGACGACCCGCCACATGGGCACACGGCTGCAGCCCGCTCGGCGATGGAGGATTCATCCGCGTCGGAGGGCGCTACGAACACCCCTCGCTCGCGGAACGGGCCGGCCCACCAACTGGTGGACACGGGAAGCCGGACGCAGAGCAGGACCGGTCGCGTGAGGTCAGCACGCCCTGCCCCGCGGCGGCGAATCTCGACGTGCGGCGCAAGTGCCGTGAGCACACGCGGAGGCAGCCGGAGGGCTGCGCCGTCGGTGCCTGATGGTCTGAACCGACCACGGCAGGGCGTGTGAGGGTTGGTCGCTTCGGGCGATGCGGCACCGGACCCGCGATTCCTAGCGTCGGTGGCCGTCAGATCCACTCCGGATCGGAGGAGGCGGAAATGTCCGTCGTCATGATGATCGACAACCCGAGCGGCTCGCAGGAGATCTACGAGCGGGCCTCATCCGGCATGTCTCTCCCGCTCGGCGGCAGCGTCCACCTGGCCGGGCCCGGCCCGGACGGAGGCTGGCGCGTCATCGAGGTCTGGGCGAGCGAGGAGGAGGCGCACCGGTTCCTGCGCGACGCACTCGCGCCCGCCCTGCGGGCCGCCGGCGCCCAGGGTCCACCGCCGTCCGCGCAGTTCTGGCCGCTGTACCGCGGTGAGACGGCAGGGGTGCCGGCATGACCGTCACCACGTCCGCGGGCCGGTCAGCCGACACGGCCCGGGCCACGACTCCCGTCCCGCCCGGGGGAACGCCACGGGGGCTGAGGTCCGGATCGGGCTCCTGGAGTCGCGCCCGGCGCACAGCGGCCGCGGCGACCGTAGCCGTCGCTCCCGTCTCGCTGATCGCCGCCATCGCCTATCACCCCTTCATCACCGACCTCCGGCACAAGCACGACGTCGCGGCCGCACTGACCGCGGGTACGACCCGGTGGGCGGTCGCCCACGTCGCCACCGCTGTCGCGTCGGCACTTGTGACACTCGCGTTCCTCGCGGTCGCCGCCGCCCTCCGGCAGCGTGGCGAGTGGCGGTGGAGCGCCCGCGCCGTGCCCTTCGTCGTCGTCGGAGGCACCCTGTTCGCGATGTTGCCCGCGATGGAGATAGCCGTGCTGGCGGCCAGTCTCGCCGGGGCGGACGCGGAGGCGGTGCTCCTGGAGATGGATGCCTGGTTCCGGCCGCTGCTGGTCACCGGAGCCGCCGTCTTCGCGGTCGGCATGGTTTGCGTCGCACGGTCCGTCGTGACCGCGAGGGTGCTCGGGCGTCCGACGACCTCGCTTGTCGTCGTCGCTCTGACCGTGGCCGCGGTGTCCCGCTTCCTCCCGTTCGGGGCGGCGCTCACCATGGGCGCGGCCGCCCTCGTCGTGGGCCTGTGGCCGCTGGTGGGATTCGTGGCGGCCCGCCCGTCGGCGTCGCGTGCCGCCGGCTGACCCGTATCGAGGCCGACCGGCTTCCGTCGTCCATGGCGATCCACCGGGAGCCGGCCCGCAGCCCTGGACCGGTCGGTCCGGGCGGGGTTGCATGGGCGGTGGAGCAATGGGATGACGCTCGCGGAGGAACTCGCGGACGGACGGGACGCGGTGGCCGCCCGGGAGTGGACGCGGGCCTACGACGCTCTCCGCGCCGCCGACCGGCACGACGACCTGGGGGCCGACGACCTCGACCAGCTGGCGCTGGCGGCCTACCTCAGCGGGCACGATGACGCCCACGAGCACGCGATGGAACGCCGCGTGCGGCTGCTCCTCGACGCTAAGGACCCCTGCGGGGCTGCGCGCAGCGCTTTCTGGCTGGCCCTCGCCCTGTTCCTCCGGAACGAGCCGGCCCGCGGCGGCGGCTGGCTGGCCCGCGCGCACCGCACCCTTGCCGAGGCCGGGAACCCGACATGCGCGGAGCAGGCCCTGCTGATGATCCCGACGGCGCTGCACCATCTCTCGGCCGGGGAGGGGGAGGCCGCGTCCGAGGTGTTCGACGAGGTGATCGCCATCGGCACCCGGTTCCGCGATCCCGACGTCACGGCCCTCGGTGTCTGTGGCAGCGGGCAGGCGATGATCGCGCGTGGCCGGCGCGACACCGGCCTGGACTTCCTCGACGAGGCGATGGTCGCCGTCACGGCTGACCGCGTCTCGCCGATCACCGTCGGCATCGTGTACTGCGCGGTGGTCCTGACCTGCCACCTCGCGTTCGACCTGCCTCGGGCGCGCGAGTGGACGGGCGTCCTCACCCGGTGGTGTGCCGCTCAGCCGGGCCTCGTGCCGTATCGGGGCCAGTGCCTGGTGCATCGCGCTCAGGTGGTCGCGCTTGAGGGCCGCTGGCCGGAGGCGATGGAGGAGATCACCCAGGCGCGGGAGCGGCTGGCCGATCCGCCCGGCCAGCCCGCCGTCGGGATGGCCTGGTACGAGACCGGCGAGCTGCTGCGGCGGCAGGGCAGGTTCGGCGACGCCGAGGACTGCTACCGGCTGGCCAGCCAGCACGGCCACCTGCCGCAGCCCGGGATGCTCCTGCTGCGTTTGGCCCAGGGCCGCAGCGCGGAGGCGCGGTCGGCCGCCGACGCGGCGCTGGCCACGGCGATCTCCGCCGGCGACCGGTGGCGGTTGCTGGCCGCCACCACCGAGGTGTGCTGCGCCGGCGGCGACACCGCCGCCGCCCGCGCGGCGGCCGACGAGCTGGACGCGGTGGCGCGGGAGCAGTCCGGGCAGTGGCTGCGGGCGATCGCCGGGACGGCGGTCGGGGCGGTGCTGCTGGCGGAGGGAGCCCCGCGGGAGGCCGGGGCGGTCCTCCGCGGCGCATGGCAGACGTGGCGCGAGCTGCACGTCCCGTACGAGGCGGCGCGGGTGCGCATGCTGCTCGGCGAGGTCTCCGCGTCCCTCGGCGACGCCGACGGTGCCCTCCTCGAGTGGGATGCCGCCCGCTACGCGTTCGAGGAGCTGGGAGCGCTCGACGACCTGGCGCGGGTCCAGGCCCGGCTGTCCCCGGGCCCCAGATCCCGTCCCAGTGGGCTGACCGACCGGGAGCTGGAGGTCCTCCGTCTGGTAGCGCAGGGTCGCACCAACCGGGAGATCGCCGAGGCCCTCGTCCTGAGCGAGCACACCGTGCGACGGCACCTCCAGAACGTGTTCGGCCGGCTGGGCGTCTCCTCGCGCGCGGCTGCGGTCGCCTTCGCGCTCCAGCACGACCTCGTGTGAGCCGTCGGCCTGGTGGCGCCGGGGCGGACCGGGCATGGCCCATTCGGACCACCGGCCCGGGCAGCCGGTTTGGTCGTCCTGGTCGATGCGGCGGTGGGACCGCGCCTGGCAGCGTCGACGCCGTTCGCACGTCGACGCGACCGAGGAGGCCACCGTGCGCCACCACACCGCGCCCGGCATCACGCAGCCAGGCACTCCCACCACACAGCCGGCCGGGTCTGCCGCCGGCTTCCGCGAGGGCACCCTCCGGGACCTGCCAGTGATCGAGCGCCGACACGACCTGGCCGGCATCTCCACCGCGGTCCTCGAGGGCGGCGACGGGCCGACCGTCATCCTCCTGCACGGCCCGGGCGAGTTCGCCGCGCTCTGGGGCCGCGTCGTTCCCGGCCTGACCGAGACCCACCGCGTGGTGGTTCCCGACCTGCCGGGGCACGGGGCCACCGGCCGGCCCACCGACGGCCCGCTCGACGCCGAGCGCTGGCTCGATTGGCTGCGTGCCCTGATCGCGCACACGTCCCCGCGGCCCCCGGCGCTCGTCGGTCATCTGGCGGGCGGGACCCTGGCGCTGCGCCATGCCGTCGACGGAGGCCCGGTCGAGCGCATCGTGCTGGTCGACTCCGCTGGACTGGCGTTCAACTCGCCCGCAGTGACTTTCGCGGCCGCGCTTGCCGGGTTTCTGGCCCATCCGACCGAGCGCAGCCGGGACCGCTTCCTCGGCCGGTGCATGTACGACTTCGACAGCATGCGGGGGGAGCTGGGCGCACGCTGGGACCCGTTCGCCGGGTACGCACTGACCGGAGTTCGGCAGCGCGGCGCACGGTCAGCGGTGCTGTCGTTCGCGACCGCTTTCGGGATGTTCCCGGTCCGCCGCCGCGACCTGGTGCGGCTTCCCGTCCCGGTGTCGATGATCTGGGGCCGGCACGACCTGCAGAACCGGCTGCGGATCGCCGAAGCGGCCTCCGGACGCTTCGGCTGGCCGCTCGAGATCGTCGAGGAGGCGCGCGACGATCCCTGCTGGGAGCGTCCGGACGCCGCGGTCGCCGCGCTCCGGGCCGCGTTGGCACGGCCGCTGCGCCGCCACATGCCGGCGTGATCGGAGGTCCGAGGGGGACGATGTCCCGTCGTCCGAGCTGGGGCGTGCAGCCGGGACCATGGCGGTAGGCTCACGCGCGGCGGGCTGCCACGAGGTAGGCCTCCAGCGGGAGGGCCGGCGTCCCGCTCTGGTCGCAGTAGCGGGCGGGTCCGCCTCGACCCGTCTCGCGGATCCTTCGGTGTCGCGGTCGGTCATGAGCGAGAGACCGACACACTCGAGTTGGGTGCCCATCGGCATCACATCGTCGCGGATGTAACCCACGACGTCGTCGAGGGCCTCGGGGCGCACCCGCATCGTTGTGGAGCGGGCGTGCATCCCACCACTCCTTCCAGGTGACGGCGACGCCACGGCCATCGATCGCGTCACCGCGATGACCCACACCACCCGGCCAGATGTGCGTGTACAGCTGCGCATCGTCTGACTCGGCCGCCAATAGCGCATGACCGTTCCGGAGTCGGTTCAGAGCATGGATCGGCCCGGAAACCTGCTCACGGATCAGGGCCGCTCACTCGGGCGACAGTCTGCGGACCGGTCGGCTCGGCGCTGATCGGCCGGCAGTCAGGTGTCGGCCCGGGCGTCCGCGATGACGTCGAACCACTGCGTTCGGTTCGGCGCCGCCTCGAGCCGCTCGAGGACGGTTCGCTGTTCCAGGAACGCAGGGTCGTCATGCCAGGCCTGCCAGTCCTCCCGGCTGCGCCACGTACCGACGATGGTCCGCGTGCTCCGCTCGCGCTCCGCGGTGAGGAGCTGGCCCGAGACCCATCCCGCGCGGCCGCGTGCAGAGTCGAACCGCTCGCGCATGGCCCTGTCCCACTCGTCCTCTCCACCTGGGCGCAGCCTTGTCGTGGTCACCACGGTCATCATCGCCACTCCCTCGTCGAAGTTACGTTCCGTTGGCCAGTCTCACGGGTGCAGCCATGGGGGACCATGAGAAAGAACCGCAACCAGGAGGAACTCGATGACGGAGCAGCCGAAGGTTCCGCGGCAACCAGCCACTGAGGAGGAGTCCCCGCCGGCTCGCGCCGAGGACTCGGGTCAGCCCGGCAAGGTCCGTACCCAGGGTGAGACGGCCGTGGACGAGGCGATGGGAACTGGCGACAACGTCCATTGACCGATCGGGCATTGCACCTCCCTCGACGAAGGGGGGACGGCGCACGGAGAGGCAGGCGGAGGCATGCTCTCGATGCCTTCTGACCGCCCTGCTGCTGGGCGATGTTCTGCTGTATCGGAGGGAGCCCGCGGGAGGGGAGTGCGGCCCCGCAGCGACGAGAACTCCCCGCGGTCGAAGACTGTGAGGGGTCTCGTGGTGTCCGAGGGGGGACTTGAACCCCCACGCCCGATAAAGGGCACTAGCACCTCAAGCT
>Ga0308174_10001673_pt1 | contig 10515 bp, 11 predicted proteins | sample PhyPR2_FD_203894 | JGI IMG/M metagenome (GOLD analysis project Ga0308174, IMG submission 203894) | Soil microbial communities from UC Gill Tract Community Farm, Albany, California, United States - DLSLS.P.R2 | ecosystem: Environmental > Terrestrial > Soil > Agricultural land | place: USA... | reverse complement strand
GAGAAGCACGAGGACCACCCCAATGTTTGCTGTCATGCCCATGATCATATCCAGAGAGGCGGTCGCCCTCGCGGCGGCCCCCGCACCCGCGGCCCCACCCCACACCGGTGGTCTGATCGCCCTGATCCACGGCACCGCCGGCCTGCTCACGGTCGCAGCCCTCGGCATCGCGCTGCTGCTCTTCCTGATCATCAAGATCCGGCTGCAGCCCTTCCTCGCCCTGCTCACGGTCTCCATCGCCGTCGGCCTGGCCGCCGGACTGTCGGTCACCGAACTCTTCGGCACGGTCCAGCGCTCCGACGCCGTCTCGCTCATCGAGTCCGGCATGGGCGGCACGCTCGGCCACATCGCGATCATCATCGGCCTGGGCACCATGCTCGGCGCGATCCTGGAGGTCTCCGGCGGCGCGGAGGTGCTGGCCTCCCGGCTGCTGCAGCTGTTCGGCGAGAAGCGCGCCCCGCTCGCGATGGGTCTGACCGGCCTCATCTTCGGCATCCCGGTCTTCTTCGACGTCGGCATCTTCGTCCTCGCGCCGATCGTCTACGCGGCCACCAAGCGCGGCGGCAAGTCCATCGTCCTGTACGCCATGCCGCTGCTGGCCGGCCTGTCGATGACCCACGCCTTCCTCCCGCCGCACCCCGGCCCGGTGGCCGCGGCCGGACTGCTCAAGGTCGACCTCGGCTGGGTCATCATGATGGGCATCATCTGCGGCATCCCGGCCGTGCTCGCCGCGTGGGCGTGGGCGGCCTGGATCGGCCGGCGCATCTTCGTCCCCGTGCCGCAGGACATGGTCGAGGCGGCGGAGGAGTCCAAGGCGGCCCTCGCGGCCGAGCAGCGGGCGGCGGGCGTGACGCCGTCGGAGAAGCCGGTGGCGCTCTCCGTCGTCTTCACGATCATCGGCACGCCGCTGGTCCTGATCCTGCTCTCCACCTTCTCCTCGATCGCCTTCGACCCCTCCACGGGCCGCTCGGTGGTGGAGTTCTTCGGCCACCCCTTCGTCGCCCTGACGATCGCGCTGCTGCTGGCGTACTACCTGCTCGGCATCCGGCGCGGCTGGTCCCGCAAGTCCCTGGAGACGGTGTCCACGGCCTCCCTGAGGCCGATCGGCAACATCCTGCTGGTGGTCGGCGCGGGCGGCATCTTCGGCGCGGTCCTCAAAGGCAGCGGCGTGGCCCAGGCCCTGTCCGACACCTTCCACGACGTCGGCCTGCCGGTGATCGTGCTGGCGTACCTGATCTCGCTGGTGCTGCGGGTGGCGCAGGGTTCGGCGACGGTCGCGATCGTCACCACGGCGGGCATCGTGGCGCCGCTGCTGTCCGAGGGCGACCACTCGCAGGCGTTCGTCGCGCTGGTCATCATGGCCATCTCGGCGGGTTCGATCTTCGCCTCGCACGTCAACGACGGCGGATTCTGGATGGTCGCGAAGTACTTCGGCATCAGCGAGCGCGACACGCTGAAGACGTGGACGGTCCTGGAATCGGTGCTGTCGGTGGCCGGGTTCGCGATGGCGGCGGTGGTGAGCCTCTTCGTCTGACCGGGCGCCGGCGGGCGGCGGCCGGATTCGTATAACGATGCGGAGGCGGCTTGCACCGGACACAGGATGGTGCACCATACTGCCCGCTGTGGAGCAGCGCATAGGTTCGAGCAAGCAGCCCCTGGAAGGCGCCGGGTTGGACCCGGCGTACATCCCCGGCCTGACGGTGCCCGGGTCCCGCGAGCCGGAGAACACGACGGACGCGGACGAGCCGACGGCACCGGCGAAGCCGGCCGGGGCCGCGCGGGAAGCGGATGCCGGCGCGGAGGCGGAGACGGCGGGTGAGGCGGAGGCCGAGGCGGACGTGAAGACCGCCGAGGCCGCCGAGGACACCGCCGTCGAAGCCGAGGCCGAAGCCGAGGACACCGCCGTCGAAGCCGAAGTGGCCGCCGACGGCCCGGTGTTCGAGGCCTCCGACCGCAGGGCCTCGATCCTGGCGAACGCCGCGGGCGTCCGGCTCCACCTCGACGACCAGGAGTGCGAGTTCCGCTGGGACGAGATCGCCGCGGTGGAGACGGCGTCCCCGCGCTTCGGCAGGCGGTTCACGGTCACCGTGCACACGCCGCAGTCGCGCTGGTACTTCATCGAGATCGAGGCGTCCTCCCGCTCCCGCTTCGCGGAGTGGGAGAAGCAGCTGGACGACGTCCTGGACGCGTACTTCGAGGAGGACGCCGGGGAGCCGGCGTCCCCGGAGAAGGCCGAGTCCGCCGAGCCGGCCGAGTCCCCGGAGGACGCGGTGCCGGAGGGCGGCGCGAAGGACGAGGACGCGTGACCGCGTAGCGACACGCACGCACACCGGCGGAGCGCCGTACGGCCAGGGCCACCTGACCGTACGGCGCTCCGTCACGTGAAAAACCCCGTGCCGCACCCACCGCACTGACGTACCATCACCGTCGTTTCCGTCAGTACGTCCGTCCACACCATCCGGGGGACCCATGCCCAGCAGGCTCATCGAACTGGTCGTCGACTGCCACGACCCCGAGCGGCTCGCCGCCTTCTGGTGCGAGGTACTGGGCTGGAAGGTGATCGACCGGGACGGCGGCACGGTCGAGATCGGCTGTTGGGAGCCGACGGCCGAGGAGTTCCGGTCCCGGCAGATGCCGCCGACCCTGATCTTCATCCCGGTACCCGAGGACAAGACGGTGAAGAACCGCCTCCACCTCGACGTCAGCCCCGTCGAGGGCACCTCCGAGGACGAGGTCACCCGCCTGCTCGCCCTCGGCGCGCGGCGGAACGAGGACGAACAGCCCGAGGGCGCGAGCTGGGTCGTCCTGAGGGACCCGGAGGGCAACGAGTTCTGCGTGCTGCGCACGCTGGACCGCTAGACCCTGCTGAACGGGATCACTGGTCGTCCGGCCACAGGCGGAAGGCCGTATGCCCGGTCAACGGGCGTAGCGTCCGGAAGTGACGGCGGTCCAGAGTCAGGATCGCGTCCGTGTGGTACTCCGACGCCATGACGACGTTCATCGTGTCCGTGAGGCCGATCTGGGGGTAGCGCCGCATGAGCACCAGAGCGGTCGACAGATGCGGCTCGATCTCAGGCACAGCATAGCGGCGTACGGCGACACGATCGCGGATGTGCGCGAGTGCCTGCTGTGCGGCTTCGGGGCCGATTCGTGTGCTCAGCAGGTAGTTCAGTTCGGCCAGGACCAGGGGTGACACCACGAGATGGGCGGCCGAGGCAACGGCCTTGCGGCACTCCCCGTGTTCGCGGTCACTGGCGTCGTAGTAGGCATACAGGCCGGATGTGTCGGCGATCAGTACGGTCATGCGCCGAAGCCCGTCAGACAGTCACCGCGTCCGGCCGACCAGTCCACGGCGGCATCGCTGTGGAACACGGGAGCGTCGCCGTCCTCACCCATGGGGTCGGTCGGGTGAGCGGGAACGGAGGGCTGCTGGTCGTCCACCGCGGAGAGTATGGCGACCGGCCGGCCGTTCTTGGTCACCGTGATGCGCTCGCCCCGCTCCGCGGCGGCAAGAATCCTGGAAGCGTTCTGGTTGAACTCGCGGGCTGTCGTCTCCATGTAGTACAGGGTAGTACGTGGAGAGCGTTCCGGCCGCCGGCCATCGCGTTTCGCCTCGCCCGAGCCCGGCCCCGGCCCGTTGTTCTCCCGGACGACCTGCGCTGGACCTTGTGGACCTTGTGGACCTCGTACCCGTCCGGCCCGGTCTCGCTGTAGAGCGTGACGGGGTCGGACGGGCAGTCGTGCGGCCGGCCGACCTTCCAGCAGTCCACGAGCTCCGCTCAGAGCAGGCGGTCGGCCTTGCCGGCCTTGATGTCGAGGATCATCGTGCGCAGTGCGTCGCGGCTGTCGGTGAGGGGGTGCGCCTCCTCACCGGCTATGGCGATGTAGGCGTTTCCGTCGGAGTCGGTGCCGAGGCGGAAGCAACTGGCCCCCTCCCCGCAGAACGGCTCTTCCCAGGTGATCTCGTCCACCGGTTCTCTCCTCACAGGTCGTCGGCGATGTCACGGACGAAGTCGCGCGACTCCCGGGGCGGGAGGGCGATGCGCTCCATCCAGTCCAGGTGCGCGCGGAGAGCCCGTTCGGGCGGGTCGGGACACCGGAGGAGATCGCCGCCACGGTGTACTTCCTCGCGTCCCCGGCCGCGGCCTGGGCCTCGGAAACCATCGTCGACCTCAACGGCGCGTCCCATCTGCGCACCTGACGCCGCGCTCCGCCACCGGGGGGCGGGCCGCCCGTTCAGGCCCCCTGGTGCTCCTGCCTCGCCACCGCCTCGGCCGTGACCGGGGTGAAGAGGTTGACCAGACTGCCGTCCGGGTCGCGGAGGAGGACGGAGCGGTTGCCCCAGGGCATCGTCGTCGGGGGCTGGACGAACTCGTGGCCGAGGGCGGCGAGGCGCTCGTGCTCCGTGTCGACGTCGGCGACGCGGAACTCGATGATCACCGAGCGGTTGGCGGCCGGGGCCGCGACGTCGGTGCCGCCGCCGAAGAGCGCCAGGGTGCGGTCGCTCGCGAGGGCCAGCGTGCCCGACGGGGTGGCCAGCTCGGCGAAGTCGGGGGTCCACCAGGTGGCGGAGACGCCGGTGACCTGCTCGTAGAAGGTGACGAGGCGGGTGACGTCGTCGCTGATCACGCGGAGGGAGACGAGGTTCATGCGGTGTCCAGTCGTATGTAAGGGTGTGCCGGTGGGGGACGTGTGCCACGCTAGGACGGATACCGGACAGCTTCCGCCCGGTATCGGCGGCAGACTTCTCACGTGACCACCGCGACATCCACCACCCGCGTCCTCGCCCTCCTGGAGATCCTCCAGAGCGGCGGCACCCGCACCCTCGCCGACCTCGCCGACCGCCTCGGCGTCGACGAGCGCACCGTCCGCCGGTACGCCGGTCACCTGCTGGAACTCGGCGTGCCGGTCGAGTCGGTGCGCGGGCGGTACGGCGGCTACCGGCTCGCGCCGGGTCACCGGATGCCGCCGCTGATGCTCACGGACGAGGAGGCCCTCGCCGTACTCCTCGGGTTGCTGGTGGCGCGGCGGGCCGGGCCGGTCACCGCGTCGGGCGCGGCGAGTGAGAGCGCGGCGGCCAAGCTGCGCCGGGTCCTGCCGAAGGCACTGGGGCGGCGGCTGGAGGCGCTGCTGGAGACCACCGGCTTCACCGCGGAGCCCCGCACCGCCGAGGCCCGCGAGGCCGGACTGCTCCTCGGCCTCGCCGAGGCCGCGCGCGACCGGCGGCCGGTGGCGCTCGCCTACACCGACCGCACGGGCCGCCGCAGCGACCGCACCGTGTGGCCGTACGGCCTGGTCGCACACGGCGGCCGCTGGTACCTGACCGCCGCCGACCCGGCCGCCGGGGAGGCGGAGGTGCGCACCTTCCGCCTGGACCGCGTCGACGGCGTGACCGCGCTCCCCGGCTCCTTCGAGACCCCGGCGGGCTTCGACCCGGTGGCGGCGGTCCTGGACGGCCTGGCCGGGACGCCGTGGGCCCACGAGGTGCGCGTGCGCGTGCGGGCCGACGAGCGGCACATCCGGCGTCACCTCCCGGCGACCGTCGCCACGCTTTCCCCACTCCCGTCCGACGACGGCACGGAGTGGACCGACGTACGGCTCCGGGCGGAGCGGCTGGACTGGATCCCCGCCGTACTGGCCGCCCTGGACCGCCCGTTCGTCATCGAACGGCCCGCGGAACTGCGCGCTCTCGTACGGTCGTTGGGGCGCCGCCTCGACGAGTACGCCGCCGAGCCCGCGCCGGACGGCCCCTGACCCGGGCTCCGAAACCCGCTGGAGCCCCGCCCCCCCCCCCCCCCACGCTGCCCCCATGGGCACCCCCCCCAAACCCGGCCCCCGCCCCGGCGCCGGCCACGGCCGCCCCCACACCCCCCCCCCCCCACAGCTGGCCCCGCCCCCGCCTACGCTGCCCCGATGAGCACCCGCACCTTCCGCGTCACCGTCCGCGGCGCCTTCGACGGCCTCGACGACACCCAGCGCGCCGAACTGCTGTCCCACGCCGCCGAGCACGACGTGCTGCGCGCGTCCTTCACCCGCGAGGGACACCTCAGCTACGACATCGCCGCCCGGCCCGCCTTCACTTTCCGCTTCCTGGACGAGGGGGAGGACGAGGAGGACATCCTGGAGGCGACGGAACGCGCCGAGACCGCGGCGACGGCATGGCTCACCGAGCACGGCTACGGCCACAAGAACCTCCGCTCCACCGCCGAGGACCTCTCCCAGGCCCCTCTCGGCAAACGACAGCGCCGCGCGGCCGCCGGGAAGTGACCGGGGCGGCCTCGGCACCGAATGTGAGGGTGTCATGTACGTGAAGTAGCCTTCCGACGTGTCCACGCCTCCGCCGCCGCCCAACCCCTACGCGTCCGAACCGCCGCCCCCGCAGGGGCCGTACGGCGGGCAGCCCGGGCCGTACGGTCCGTATCCTCCGCAGTCGGTGCCGCAGCAGGCGCCCTACGGGCCGCCGGGGCCCTACGGCCCGTACCCGCCGTCGCCGTACGGCTGGGCCGGGCCGCCGCCGAAGAAACGGCGGGTCGGGCTCGTACTCGGGATCGTCGGCGGGGCCGTCGGCGCCGTCGTGGCGCTCGTGGTCGTACTCGTGCTCATCGGCAAGGCGGCCGTGGGCGGGTTTCCGGAAGCCGAGTACCGGCTCACCCTGCCCAAGACCCTGGTCGACGGCCGGTTCACGCTCGCCCAGGACCTCTCCGACACCCAGGGCCGGCAGATCGAGGACGAGGCCGACGGGGCCTGGGACGCCAAGGACCTGCGGGCCGTCGTCGGCCAGTACAACATCGGTGGCGACATCAGCACGGGCGTGCTGCTGCTCAGCGGCATGTACGGGCGGTTCAAGAACACCCACCAGATGCGCGTCCACATGCTGCACGGTGCCACGCAGGCCGACGGCGTCACTCTGCTCAGGGAGCCGAAGGACTTCCCGAAGGACGGTGAGCCCACCATCGGCTGCGAGGTGCTCAAGCAGGAGAAGCTGGGGGCCCGCATCGTCTACCCGGTGTGCGCGTGGGGCGACGGCAACACGGGCGCCGCCATCGGCGTCACGGACGAGAAGTCCACGACGCGGAGCGCCTCCGACATAGACCTCGCGTCCTACGCCGAACTCACCCGGCAGGTCCGGTCCGAAACGGTCGGGCCGATCGGCTGACCGCGCCCAGGGGCCGGGGCAGGGGCCCGCGCTTCCGCCTCCGGCTGCTCGGGCAGGGAGGCCGGGCGGACTGGGCGAGCCCCGCTCCGGAGGCGCGACGAACGGGAGAGTGGTACGAGGGCATCGGCGAACCCGGGCCGCTCAAGCATGCGCTGACCGGTGCCTGGTCGCGCCGGATCACCGACGAGCACCGGTTGGTGTACCTGCCCCCGGAGAGGTGATCGTCCTCCAGGCCCGTTACCACTACACGTGAACTCTCGGAGCCAGGTGGGTGGAGGCGCGCGCCCCCACCCACCTGGCACCGTCGGCCTACGGCAGCCCGTGCACGTGCGGGCCCACCGTGTTGATCCAGCCGTTGCCCGCCGTCGCGTCCCAGTTCGTGGACCACGTCATCGCGCCCCGCAGGGCCGGGTACGTCTTCGACGGCTTGAACGAGCCGCAGTTCGTGCCCTTCGCCAGGCAGTCCAGGGCGTTGTCCACCACCGAGGGGGACACATAGCCGCTGCCCGCGGCGCGGGTGGACGCGGGGACCCCGAGGCCGACCTGGTTCGGGGAGAGACCGTTCTCCAGCTGAATGCAGGCCAGCGCGGTCAGGAAGTCCACCGAGCCCTGCGCGTACACCTTGCCGTCGCAGCCCAGCATCGTGCCGCTGTTGTAGAACTGGGTGTTGACGACCGTCAGGATGTCCTTGATGTTCAGCGCGGTCTGGAAGTAACCGGCCGACGTGGACTGCATGTCGATCGTCTGCGGCGCCATCGTGATGATCAGCGACGATCCCGCCTGCTGCGACAGCGACCGCAGCGCCTGCGTCATGTACGTGGCGTTGATGCCGTTCTCCAGGTCGATGTCGACGCCGTCGAAGCCGTACGTCCGCATGAGGGAGTACACGGAGTTGGCGAAGTTCGCCGCCGACGTCGGGTCGCTCACCGAGACCGTGCCGTTCTGGCCGCCGACCGAGATCACGACCTTCTTGCCGGCCGCGTGCTTCGCCGCGATGTCCGCCTTGAACTGGTCGACGGTGTAGCCGTTCAGGCCCGCCGAGTCCAGGGTGAAGGAGACCGCGCCCGGGGTGGTCGTCGCGTCGGCGAAGGCGACGGCGACGATGTCGTACTGCGAGGGCACGTCGGACAGTCTCTGGACCTGTGCGCCGTTGTTGAAGTTCTGCCAGTAGCCGGTCACGGCGTGGCCCGGCAGGGCACCGCCGTGGTCACCGCCGTCCGACGCGGACGTCGTCGCCGACACCGTCGCGGACTTCGCCGACTCGCCCGCCGCGTTGGTCGCCGTCACCTGGAAGTTGTACGACGTGGAGGCCGCGAGGCCGGTCACCGTCGCCGAGGTGCCCGACGCCGACAGCACCTTCGTGCCGCCGCGGTAGACGTTGTAGCCGGTCGCGTCGGACACCGGGTTCCAGGCGAGGGAGACGGAGGAGGCCGTCGTGCCCGAGACCTTCAGGCCGGCGGGGGCCGAGGGGACCGTAGGGGTGTCCGTGCCGCCGCCCCCGTCGGGGCCGAACACCGACACGTCGTCCGCGTAGTACGCCGCCTGCCCGTACCAGCCGTGCAGGTACACCGTCACGGAGGTGGTGGCGGAGCCCGTGGTGAAGCGGGTGCTGAGCTGCTTCCAGGACGAGGTGTCCGGGGTCCAGGTGGAGACGTCGGTCGTGCCGGTGCCGGTCGCGCCGAGGTAGGCGTAGCCGCCCTGCACCCACGCGCTCAGCGTGTAGGTGGAGTTGGGCTTCACGGCGACCGTCTGGGCGCACTGGGCGTTGTCCTGCCCGGCCGGGGTCGCCTTCAGCGCGGAGGCGCCGCCGTGCACGGGGGAGGACACCGTCGTCCCGCTGCCGGCCGAACAGGTCCAGTTGCCCAGACCCGCCTCGAAGCCGGCGTTCTTCGTGTTGTTGACGTCCGCCGCCGAGGCCTGGCCCGCGCCCGCCAGGGCGAGGGCGAGCGCGGCGGCGACGGCTCCGGCGAGGCGCCGGACATGGCGTGCGTGGGGTCTGGTCCCGGGCGGGGCTGAGAGGCGGTGCACTGGGGCCTCCGGTGTGGGGAGTCGGGTCGATCGGGGAGATTCCGAAGATCGGGGAGATCGGAGATTCCGAAGATCGGGGAGATCAGGGGGGTGAAGACGGTGGCCACCGTTGTGTGTTCAACATGGTCCAGACCAATCGGGCTGTCAAGAGCCTGACAACCCCCCACCTACGGGGGGAGCGGCCTCCCGGGAGCTCAACAGCCGCCCGCCCACGCTCAGTTGGCACCCGGGCCACCCCGCCCCGCCTCACTCTGTGTTGATCACGCACCGACCTTCGGTGAGATGATCTTCAAGTTTGTGTGTTGAGCGGCGCACGCCGTGGATATGGTGCTGATGCAAGAGGACGTGCGAGAGGACGTCACAGGGGTGATCCGAGGCGGGGGCGACCGTCCCGCCGCGAGGAACGGGGTGGTGTGCAGCGTGCCGACCGCGATAGCCGTCACCAGTCCCGGTCTGGCGCTTCCGCCGCTCGACCGGGGGACCCCGCCCGCCGTCGTCCAGCCGGGTCCCACCCTCGAACAGTCCGTCGTCGCCCTGCACACGCTCGTCGAGCAGCACGGCTACGTCATCGCCCTGCACCCCGCCGCCTCCGGAGCCACCGTCCCGGACCCGGCGGTCCAGCGGCTGCGCACCGCGCGTTCGATGCTGGAGACCGACCGGGTCGCGCTGCTCGCCGTCGACCTGCCGCCGCTCGGACTCGCCCTGCTCTCCCAGCAGTTGCGTCAGCTCTCGGTGTGCGACTTCAGCCCCGGCGTGCTCGCCTGCGCCGCCCGGTTGCTCGCCCACTACATCTACGCCGGCGCCCTGCTCGGCTCCGTCGCCCGGCTCGACCGGCTGCCCGTCACGCTCACCGCGCACGCCAAGTCCTGGGTGCCCGGCGCCCAGTTCGCCGTCCTGGCCAGCCCGCGCCCCCGGCTCGTCCGCGTCGGCCAGGAGGAGTTACCCGGCCCGGAGTTCGGCACCCGGATGCTCGTCGCCGCCGGACAGCCGCCCTCCGACTGGGTCACCGCCACGCTCGCCCCCACGTGGCGCGTGCAGGGCGTGGCGACGGTGCCGCTGCCCGAACCGTCCGGCACCTGGTGGGGCACGACCCGGCTCGTCGAGTTCGCCGCCGGACTGCACGACGTCTCCGTGCTCTACCAACTCGTCTCCTCCGTACGCCGTGAGCTGTGCCGCTGGTGCGGACTCGAACTCATCGGCGACCGCTGCGGGTTCTGCGCGGCGCCCCTCACCGCGCCGCCCCCGCAGCCACCGGCGCCACCGCAGCCACCACCGCCCCGACTCGCCCCGGCCCGGGCCCACGCCGGCGCCGTACGGGCCCTGCCACCGGG
>Ga0308174_10001672_pt1 | contig 10520 bp, 12 predicted proteins | sample PhyPR2_FD_203894 | JGI IMG/M metagenome (GOLD analysis project Ga0308174, IMG submission 203894) | Soil microbial communities from UC Gill Tract Community Farm, Albany, California, United States - DLSLS.P.R2 | ecosystem: Environmental > Terrestrial > Soil > Agricultural land | place: USA... | reverse complement strand
GCAGGTAGCACTCGCGTCGATCCGCAATCCCGATAGTCTGATCGCCGCAGGCAACAATGCCTTCCACCTCAGCGCCCTGACGGCCAATCCTTCGATCGGACTACCTGGCACCGGTGGACGCGGCAGCATTCAGGGCGGCGCCGTCGAAGCGTCCACGGTCGACATCGCGACCGAGTTCACCAGCTTGATCGTCTACCAGCGCGCCTACGAAGCCAACGCTCACGTAGTGACCACGGCTGACACTTTGAGCCAGGACACTATCAACTTAATCCGGTAATCCGCCGATGAATCCTCAGGAAGAAATTTCGGTGCTGGGCGAGGTCCCGGTCGAGATCGAAATCGAACTCGACCGCCGGATCATGACGACCCGCGAAGTGCTGCGTCTCGAAGAGGGCAGCATCATCGGTACGTCGCGGTCAGCTGGCGAGAACATCGATATCTACATCGGAGGCGTGTTAAGCGCCTCCGGTGAGATCGTGCTGATTGAAAACACGCTGGGCGTGCGCATCACCGACTTCCGTGACGATTGAAGGGCGTTTTTTCGACAATGGAAGCGATTCAACAGTTTTCCGCCGTAGCAGGGGTCCTGATTCTCCTGTTCGCGACCCTATGGTGGCTCCGCCGGCGAGGCTTTGCGGCACTGAGGATGGGCAGCCGGCACGCCGGGCGCAGACTCGAATGCCTGGAGCGGCTGGCGCTGGGTCCGCAGCAGTCATTGCATCTGGTGCGACTGGGCGGCAAGGCTCTGTTGCTGGCCAGTTCGCCGGCCGGTTGCTCGCTGGTTACCACGGTCGAATACACCGAAATTGAGGCGGGCCGATGAGGATGCTACGCGTCCTGGCCGGCATGGCTCTGGCTCTTCCGGCGGTTGCCGCACCGGCCGAACCTCTCTCCCTATTCGGCATATCGGCCGCAAAAGGAGGGTCTTCAGTCAGCGTGCCGATGCAGATAGTGCTGCTGCTGACATTGATGACATTGCTTCCGGCGGCCATCATGTCGGTGACACCGTTCCTGCGCATCACCATCGTCCTGCACTTCTTGAGACAGGCCCTGGGCACGCAAACGGCGCCTTCCAACCAGGTGCTCCTGGGACTCGCGCTGTTTCTCAGCATCATTATTATGCAACCGGTCGCCGCCGACATGTACCACCAGGGATGGGAGCCTATGGAGGCCGGCCGCATCGGGCCACAGCAGGCGTTCGACGAAGGCGCTAAACCGCTGCAGACGTTTCTCATCCGGTTCGCCCGTGAAAAGGATATAAGGCTCTTCGTCGAGATTTCGCATGAGCCGCCGCCGCATACGCCCTCGGATTTGAGTCTGAAGGTCCTCATTCCGGCCTACATTCTGTCGGAGCTGAAAACCGGCTTTCAGATCGGCGCAGTTCTGTTTCTGCCTTTTCTGGTGATCGATCTCGTGGTGGCGTCGGTCACTTTGTCCGTAGGGATGGTACAGTTGCCGCCCGTAATGATTTCGGCGCCATTCAAGGTTCTCCTGTTTGTTTTGGTGGATGGGTGGAATCTCGTGGTCGGCTCGCTGATGAAAAGCTTCTATCAATGACACCCGACACGGTAGTCCAATTGATGCGCGACAACCTCATGACAGCCTTCTGGCTGGCCGCGCCCTTGTTGGCCATCGGGTTCATCGCCGGAATCGTGATCAGCCTGGTGCAGATCGCGACCTCCATGCAGGACAACGCCTTCAGCACGATCCCGCGGTTGCTGGCGTTCCTGGGAGGGCTGCTGTTTCTCATGCCGTGGATGCTGCAAAAGACGATGACCTACGCGACCGCGCTACTGGGAAACCTGGGCAGGTATGCACGTTAACCTGACGTTCACGATCGCGACGCTGGTCGGTTTCTTACTCGTGCTGGCACGCGTAGGCGGCGCCCTGGCATTTGTGCCGATTCCCGGGTTGAATGCAACTCCCGGACCGGCGAAGGCGGCATTTGCTCTCGCCGTGACCTTCGCGCTGTTTTCGCGATGGCCGAAGATGGAACCGGCCGCCGTGACCGTTTCGGCGCTGATCGGGTGGGCAGCAGCGGACGCGGCCGTGGGAATCGCCATTGGTGTATCCACTGCGATCATTCTGGAAGCGTTCACCCTGGCCGCGCAGGTGCTCGGACTGCAGGCCGGCTACGCCTACGCTCAGACGGTCGATCCGAACACGCAGGCCGACTCGGGTATTCTCTTGGTTCTCGCGCAGTTGATCGGCAGTATGCTTTTCTTCGCGGTGGGACTCGACCGTCAGGTTCTAAAGCTCTTCGCCTTGAGCCTGGAAAGGATTCCGCCCGGGACTTACGCTTTCGGCCGTGCCTCCGCCGATACGCTGATTCACATGGCTGCCAACCTGTTCTCGGTTGGCGTGCGGCTGGCTTTACCGGTTGTTGCCTTGTTGGTGATGGTGGATGTGGCGCTGGCGCTCCTGGGCCGGCTGAATTCACAACTGCAACTGCTGTCATTGGCATTTCCGGTCAAAATGCTCCTCGCCTTGCTGGTCCTGACGTGGATTGCCGCCCTTTTTCCACGCATTCTCCGCGAGATGGCCGAGCAGACCTGGGCCGGCACGATTCGGATGCTGGGGACATGACGCGTGGCCGATTCTTCGAAGACCGAACAAGCTACACCAAAACGCCTGGAAAAGGCCCGCGAAGAAGGGCAGTTTCCGGCTGCCAAAGAGCTGGTCTCGGCGCTTCAGTTCCTGGTCTTTCTCGGACTTTTGAATGCTGGCGCCGCAGGATGGTTTTCCGCGATTCGATCCGCCATGCGGGCGCTTTTTGTGCGGGCGTTTGCCGGCGATTTGAAACCCGAGGATCTGACACACCTAACGCGTCAGGTGTTTGCGCAGGTTTTTCTTGGGCTGGCGGCCGGCGGAATGGCTATGGCTATCTGCACGGTAGCGATCCGCCTGATTACCACGCAGTTCGGCCTGAGTCTCAAGAAACTGGCTCCCGACCTGACGCGGCTCAGTCCGCTTTCCAAGCTAAAAGAGCTACCTCGGCAGAATCTGCCGGCGCTGTTGCAAGCCGTCGTAATGTTGCCGGTATTCCTGTGGGCCGTGTATGCGATCGCGCGCGACAAAATGGATGGCCTGCTGGCGCTCCCAATGCTAGGTGTGGAGAGCGGCGCGGCTTTCGTCACCTCATCGTTGATGGATCTTTTTTGGAAGGCGGCCGGCGCGTTCCTCATCTTCGGCGCTGTCGACCTTTTCCGGCAGATGCGCCGCCACAAACGGGATCTGATGATGAGCAAACAGGACATTCGGGACGAGATCAAGGATGTCGAAGGGAACCCGCAGATGAAGCAGCGGGTTCGCCGGCTGCAGCGCGACCGCGCCCGCCGCAACATGATGAAGGAAGTGCCCACGGCGACGGCGGTGGTCGTCAATCCCACGCACTACGCTGTCGCAATTCGCTACCAGTTGGAAAGTATGGCGGCGCCTATGGTGGTCGCCAAGGGCAAGAATTACCTCGCACTGCGCATTCGTCAGAAAGCCATCGAGAATCAGGTTCCGATCATCGAGAATCCTCCGCTGGCGCAAGCCTTATACAAGTCCGTGGATGTGGGACAGGAGATTCCCGCTCACCTGTATCGCGCCGTAGCGGAGATTCTGGCGTACATCTTCAAACTCATGAACGGAAGGTTACCCGGCTAAAATCATGACACCGACGAACACTCTGGCGCCGCCGGCAGCCTTTCGCTGGATGCAGAATCTGCCTCTGAAACTGTTGGGCGAAATGGCTGTTCCGGTGGCGGTGCTGGCCATCGTGATGGCCCTAATCACGCCGCTCCCTGGATTCATCCTGGACTTGCTGATTGTCTCCGACATTCTGCTTTCCGTGACGGTGTTAATGGTTTCGTTGTACCTGATCAAGCCGGTCGAATTCACCTCGTTCCCCACCACCCTGCTGTTGTTGACCCTTTTCCGGCTGGCCCTCAATATTTCTTCGTCTCGCTTGATTCTGCTCAACGGAAATACCGGAACCTCGGCCGCCGGGCAGGTGATCGGTGCGTTCGGCAGTTTCGTGGTCGGCGGAAACTACGTCATCGGCACCGTCATCTTCCTTGTCCTCATTGCGATTCAGTACGTCGTGATCAACCACGGCGCAGTGCGCATTTCAGAAGTCACCGCCCGCTTTACCCTGGACGCGCTACCCGGGAAACAGATGGCCATTGATGCCGATCTGAACGCCGGACTAATCGACGAAGGCGAAGCCAAACGGCGGCGCAAGCAACTGTCCACCGAGGCCGAGTTCTACGGCGCCATGGATGGGGCGTCGCGGTTCACCCAACGGGACGCGGTGGCGAGCATTCTGATTACCGCCATCAACATCGTCGCCGGTTTTCTGATTGGTGTGCTGCAGCATGGCATGGATCTGCAGAAGGCGATCGAGACTTATACGGTCCTCACCATCGGCGACGGCCTCGTGACGGTGATTCCCGCCCTCATGATTTCCATCTCGGGCGGACTAATCGTGACACGCGCCAGTTCCGATTCGCGGCTGGGCGCCGAGTTCCAGCGTCAGATCTTCGGCAACTCCCAGCCCCTGATGTTGGCGGGCGGAGTGCTGCTTGCCTTGGGGATCCTGCCCGGCATGCCGCTGGCTCCTTTCGTACTGCTCGGCGGCGGGGCCGGCGCAGCGGGATGGCGCATGCGGAAGAAAGAACTGGCGGCGATTTCGGCTCCCGTCACGGAACCAAAAGCCGCCGCCTCAAAGGACAATACCGAAGCGCTGCTCCGGGTGGAACCGCTCGCCATCGAAGTAGGGCTGGGGCTGGTCGGTTTGGTGGAAGGAGGACAGGAGTCGCCGCTCCTTCGCCGGATCTCGGCAATCCGCAAACAACTGGCCACCGATCTCGGCTATGTGCTGCCGCCGGTACGGGTGACTGACAATCTTTCCCTTCGCGGCCGGGAGTACGTGATCCTACTGAAGGGTGCGGAGGTTTCACGCTTCGAACTGCCGCAGGGTTGTGAGCTGGCGATTCCCACGGGTCATACCGACGCCGGAGTCGAGGGCCAACCGACTCGGGAGCCGGCGTTTGGCATGAATGCCCTCTGGATTACCAGGGAACGCACCGAGCGTGCGCGCAACGCCGGGTACACAGTGGTGGACAACATCAGCGTCCTCGGAACGCATCTATCGGAACTGATCCGACGCCATGCCCACGAGCTGTTCTCCCGACAGGACGCAAAGCGGCTACTGGACCGGGTAGCGGTCGAGCATCCCAAGGTGGTGGAAGACCTCGTTCCCAAGCTGTTGCCGTTGGCCACGGTGCAGCGGGTCTTGCAGAATTTGTTGCGCGAGCGCGTCTCGATTCGCGATTCTGTTTCGGTTCTGGAGGCGTTGGGCGAGGCCGCAACGGCAACCCGCAATCCCGTATTGCTGACGGAGTACGTGCGCCAGACAGTCCGGCGCACGGTGGTGAAGCCGTACCTCAATCGCCAGGGTGAACTGCCGGCTTGGTTTGTCGATCCGGCGATTGAGAACGCGGTGGAGTCCGCGACCGAACACGGTGAGCAGAACAGCCACTTGACGCTGCCTCCCCAGGCGCTTCGCGATGTGTTGAACCGAATTTCCAGCCGGATTGTGGCTCCGGAAGCTCCTGTGGCGGTGATCGCTTCCACGGGAGCGCGCTATTTCCTGCGCCAAATTACTGAATCGTCACTGCCGAATGTGTTCTTCCTGTCGCACAACGAGATTCCGCCCGGTCTGCGCATTCAAACTCTCGGCAATATTCAGTGAAATTTGCGATCCGGCCTACAGGAATGGCCGGGTTCTGACGATAGTTCCCACGTGGCGAAGAAAGCAACTCGCGTGTGGAAGTCGGGAAAGCTCCTATGAGGATCAAATCGTATTACGCACGCTCCATCGAAGAGGCCATGGGTCAGGCGAGCCAGGAACTGGGACCCGACGCCATGTTGGTGAACAGCCGGAAGTCGCCGCCGGAGGCGGTGCATCTGGGCGCTTACGAGGTTGTTTTCGCGACGGAATCGACGATGGCGGCCGTGGAAGAAAGTTCCGCACAGGAGAGCGCGCCAGCCAGACTGCGCGGTGACCGGTTGTCCAGCGATGTGGCCGAGCTGAAGAAGGAATTGGAAGGCATGCGGCGGGTGCTCAACCGGACTGCATTTGCGCCCGCTCAGTGGTCCGGTGCATCCGCGACAGTCTCCGACGGATACGCCGCACTCACGGCTGCGGAAGTCTCGCCGGAATTGGCGAGCGAAATCGTGCAGGCTGCGGAGGCGCGCATAGCTCCACCCCGCCTAACACTTTCGCGCGTTCGGCCGCAGACGGACAAATCAGCATTTCAACGGGCGCTGGTGGAAGAACTGGAGTCGAGATTCAAGGCGCAGCCGGTCTTGGGCAGGAGTGAGGCCAAACCACGCATCGTGGCTCTCGTGGGTCCGCCCGGCTCCGGGAAGACAACGACCCTCGTGAAGTTGGCCGTCAATTATGGTCTGGCGAGCCGCCGCCCCGTGCTGCTCCTTTCGGCGGACACGTATCGCGTCGCGGCGGCGGAGCAATTGCGAGCTTACGCGGCCATTCTCGGGGTTGGCTTTCAGGTGATGGAAACCGTCACCGCGCTAGCGCAAACGATTGAAGAAAACCGTGGGAAGGAACTGATCTTTATCGACACCCAAGGGTTCAGCGCGGGCGATCTGGAAGACGCCGAAGAACTTGCCCGATTTTTGAGCACCCGCCCGGACATCGACACGCAACTGGTAGTTTCGGCCTCAATGAAAGCGGCCGACCTGTCCCGGGTGGTGGATTCATTTCAGGTTTTTGGAGCCCAACGGCTCCTATTTACGAAGTTGGATGAGACTAGTTCCTTTGGGCCAATCCTCAACGAGGCAGTCCGAACCGGAAAACCTCTGTCCTTCTTTACCAACGGACAGCGGATTCCCGAAGATCTCGAAGCGGTCAGTTCGCAAAGGCTGATCGAGATGATTTTGAACAGCCCAGCCGGCCGTTCCCGGTCGGTGGCTTAAAGAGAGCGGGTCAGTAATGGCGTAAGCCTATGTACTCGTATGTGGTGTCCCAAGTGATCGACGACGACGAACGTGAGAGACTCATCCTCGAGCATATATCGCAGGTACGCCTGATTGCCAGACGCATTCAGGAACGCTTGCCGGAGAACATCAGTCTGGACGATCTGGTGTCTACCGGAGTGATCGGGCTGATTTCAGCGATCGACAATTTCAACCCGGCTCACAACGTGAAGCTGAAGACTTACGCCGAGTATAAGATCCGGGGAGCAATTCTGGACAGCCTGCGAGGACTGGATTGGGCGCCCCGGCAAAAACGGCGCAAGGCCAAGCAGATTGAATCGGCCATTGCGGCGGCCGAGCAAGTGCTGCAGCGCTGTCCGACTGAAGAAGAAATTGCCGCACAGCTTGAAATCTCGATCGACGAATATCACGAATGGTTGGTAGAGACTCGCGGTCTCAACATCGGCAGCATCGAATACGCCGGGAACGATCAGGGCAAGGATCTTCTGCATTACATTGCCGAGTCGGCAGACAATCTCCCTTCCAATCTCCTGGAGCGCGCGGAACTTGAACGCCTGCTGGCCGACGGCATCCGGGAAATTCCTAAGATTGAACAGACGGTCCTCAGCCTGTACTATCACGAGGACTTGACGCTGCGGGAAATCGCCGAGGTCGTGAACCTGCATGAATCTCGCATTTCACAACTGAAGTCGCAAGCAATTCTCAGGCTGCGCAGTTATTTAACCACGCAGTGGCCCGCGACTCGGGGACTGGCACTGGCATGAGCGCCGGCTCCAATCCGCCTCTCATGAGTTCGGTAGAGAACGTTCGATTAGTCGTGAACGAGTGGGTCGAGTCTTTGGCCCACGTGCTCGAATCCATGACGGACCAGAAGCCGGAGACACACTGGCAATATGCCAGCGGCGCGTTCTCCGATCTGGCCGCTCCCGGTGATTATCTGTGGTGGCAGCAGTCATTTCAGATCTCGCCGGATACGCTGGTCTGGGTGGCAGCGCCTAAAGCCACTTGGGAATATGCCGGAACTCTGACCTTGAAGGCGGCCGGCCTGGAGACCGTCGAAGAAGGGGAGGCCAAAAACACCTGGTTCGAGATTCTTGGTCAGTCACTGTCGGTGATGGCCAGGTCGATCGGTTCTCTGGTAGGGCACGAGGTCACATGCGATTCCGGCAGCGAGCAACCGGCGGATAGTTCCGTTCAGGACTGGATCTCGGCGGCCCTGACCTTTGGAGACAACCACCCCCTGCCGCCGCTGCTGGTGACTCTCGGGCCAAGGCTTGTGGAGACCATTTCGGCACCCCCGGAAGTTGAAGAAGCCCACACGGGCACGGGGGAGCAGGCACAGCCGGACACCGGGTCTCATCCCTTTTCTCCCATAGCATCGCGCACAATGGACCTGCTGATGGATGTAGACCTTCCAATCAGTATTTCCTTCGGCAAAACGCAATTGCCTATGAAAGACGTTCTGAAGTTGACGACTGGCTCCATTGTGGAACTGAACCGGAGTGTCAACGACCAAGTGGAAGTGTTGGTCAATCAGTGTCTGATTGCGCGTGGTGAAGTAGTCGTTGTGGAAGGCAATTACGGCGTGCGGATCCTGGAGATCGCCAGCCGCCGGGAACGCCTTCGGAGCTTGAAATGACCTCGCTTACTATTACTCTTGCCTCGCTGTCCTTACTAACGCTGGTGGCCCTGGTGCTAGCCGCAACCGCATATTTTCAGGTTCGCGCCACCGCGCGAGCGGTCGCCAAAACACCCGATACAACTACTGCAAGCGCGGACTCCGCCATCTTAAGCCTGCGACATGATTTGGACGGGCTCGCGGCCCAGATTCACAAGCTGCAGGAGTTTCCACCGCAAAATCCGGTGGCCGCTCCGGTCCGCGGCGGACTGAATATGGGCAAGCGGTCGCAGGCGCTGCGTCTGCACCGGCATGGCAATCCGCCGGCGCAGATCGCATCCATGCTGGATATCCCCTTGCAGCAGGTAGAACTTCTGCTGAAAGTGCACCAGATAGTGATCAGTAACCTGCAAAACTAAATGCCGGGATTTTCTGGGCTATCCTTTCCCTGCGGGGCTGTGCCCATAATGGGGAATATGGCTGTCGAGATCGAAGGCGTGATATTGCATCTGGCGCACCCGGATGAACTCACCGTCCAGTGGGTCGGCCAGGATGAGCTGATGCGTCAGTTGCTGGCAGCCTGGATGGTGGTGAACGACCAGGATCTGCCCATGAACCCGCGGCTCCTTGGCAAACCGGGCGTTGGTAAAACCACTCTCGCATACGCGGCGGGCAAACGCATGGGCCGCGATGTCTATATCCTGCAGGCTACACTGGACACCCGTCCCGAAGACCTCCTCGTAACTCCGGTCATCGAAGGCTCGGGCAGTTTGAGATATGTGGCCTCGCCATTAGTTACTGCCATGATCCGCGGCGGGATCGCCATTCTCGACGAGGGCAATCGCATGAGCGAAAAAAGCTGGGCCAGCCTGGCGCCGCTCCTCGATAATCGCCGCTATGTCGAGTCCATTGTGGCCGGCATCAAGATCAAGGCGCACCCGCAGTTTCGCCTGGTCGCGACGATGAATGACGATGCCTCCACCTTCGAACTGCCGGAATACATCCATTCGCGGTTGCAGCCGCAGATTTTCATCGACTTTCCCGAGCGCGATGAGGAGTACCACATCCTGAAGGAGAACCTGCCGTTCGCGGAAGACCGGATTCTCACCTATGTGACCGATTTCCTCCAGATGGCGCATGCGGCGGATGAACGGTATACCGTCCGCGACGGTATCAACGTAGCTCGTTACGCTATCAAGCTGAAAAGCCTGGCCACGGAACGGACCCACGAGATCAAGGCGCTCGAAATCGCCTTGGTTCAAGTGCTCGGAGAAGAAGCATTACGGTATGCCCGGGGAAATCGACCTTCCGCTTCCTGAATTCGGGAGCCTCCAACGCGGCCGATTTACGTACTTTCCGGTGGTGCCGAACCGCCTCGAGTTCGCCATCGAAGTGCGCCAAGCAATCCTGCGCGACAAGCCCGGTGTCATTGCCCTGGAACTCCCGGTAACGTTGCAGGACGCCTGGCTCCGCGCCATTCAGCGCCTCCCGGAAATGTCGCTCATCTTCTACCCGGATGAGGCGACGGGGGAAGACCAGGCGATCTACGTACCGATCGAACCCGCTGATCCGTTCACCGAGGCGATCCGCAGCGGCCTTGAAGTGGGCGCCGAGATTGTCTTTGCCGACCCCGACGCCGGCCAGCGGCCGCACCTCAAGGACGATTATCCGGATACATACTCCATCCGCCATATCGGCGTGCAGCGCTACGTGGAAGCTTATCGTATATACCCGCAGCCGAGGTCCGACGAATTGGCGCGCCACGCCGCGGGTATCGCCTGGAAATTGCAGGGGACCAACCCGGACGTTTCGACTCTCGTGGTGCTTTCGTTGAACTTGCTGGATCCTGTGCTGGATGCGATGGAGGAGCCACAGGTGCAGCCTATGGGGCGCG
>Ga0308174_10001669_pt1 | contig 10524 bp, 7 predicted proteins | sample PhyPR2_FD_203894 | JGI IMG/M metagenome (GOLD analysis project Ga0308174, IMG submission 203894) | Soil microbial communities from UC Gill Tract Community Farm, Albany, California, United States - DLSLS.P.R2 | ecosystem: Environmental > Terrestrial > Soil > Agricultural land | place: USA... | reverse complement strand
CCCCCGGCCCAGCGGGCATATCCCCGGCCCGAGGGCGGCATGTCCTCCGGGGCATGCGGAGGTTACTCCCCCAGCACCTCGAGGGCCTCAAGCCATTCGAGTTCGAGTGCTTCGCGTTCACCGGCGAGCTCCTGGAGCTTCTTGTTGAGCTCGGCGAGCTGGTCCATCTTGCTGGCGTCGCCGGCGCCGGCGGCCATCTGGGCGTGGATCTTGTCCTCCTGCTGGGTGAGCTTGCCCAGCTGGCGGTCGATCCGGTTCTTGGCCTTGCGGGCGTCGCGCTTTTCCGCTTCCGACGGCCCGGTGGCGGCCGGCGCGGCGCCGCCGCCGGAGGATGTGACCGGGTTCCCGCCGCCGGTGATGGTGGAGCCGGCCAGCGCCGACTCGCGCAGTTCCAGGTACTGGTCCACCCCGCGCGGCAGCGCGCGGATCTTGCCGTCGCCCAGGAGCGCCATCTGGTGGTCGGTGACGCGTTCGAGCAGGTAGCGGTCGTGGCTGACCACCACCAGGGTGCCGGGCCAGCCGTCCAGGACGTCTTCGACGGCGGCCAGGGTGTCGGTATCGAGGTCGTTGGTCGGTTCGTCGAGCATCAGCACGTTGGGCTCGCCGACCAGGAGCCGCAGCAGCTGCAGACGCCGGCGTTCGCCACCGGAGAGGTCCTTAACCGGGGTCCACTGCTTCTGGTTGGTGAAGCCGAGCTGCTCCACGAGCTGCCCGGCGGTGAACTCCTTGCCGCCCACATTGAAGGAGCGCTTCTCACGTTCAATCACTTCGATGACGCGCAGGTCCGCGACGTCGTCTAGTTCCTTGACCTCCTGGGTCAGCACGGCGGTGACCACTGTCTTGCCCCGCTTGAACTTGCCGGAGGTGGGCTGGATCTCGCCGTTGAGCAGCTTCAGCAGGGTGGTCTTGCCGGCGCCGTTGACGCCCACGAGGCCGAGCCGTTCGCCCGGCGCCAGGCGCAGCGTGATGTTGTCGAACAGTTTCTGCCCGGGCTCGCCGCCCTGGAAGTCCAGCGAGACGTGCTCCAGGTCCAGCACGTCCTTGCCGAGCCGGGCCGTGGCCATCTTGCTCAGCGCCGTCGAGTCGCGCGGCTCGGGCACGTCGGCGATCAGGGCGTTGGCTGCCTCGATCCGGAACTTGGGCTTGGCGGTGCGGGCCGGGGCGCCGCGGCGCAGCCAGGCGAGCTCCTTCTTCACGAGCTGCTGGCGCTTTGATTCGACCACCGAGGCCATCCGGTCGCGCTCCGCCCGGGCCAGGACGTAGGCCGCGTAGCCGCCCTCGAACGGGTCCATGATGCCGTCGTGGATTTCCCAGGTCTTGTTGCACACTTCATCGAGGAACCAGCGGTCGTGGGTGACCACGAGGAAGGCGCCCTGGTTGGCCCGCCAGCGGGTCTTCAGGTGCCGGGCCAGCCAGGCGACGCCTTCGACGTCGAGGTGGTTGGTGGGCTCGTCGAGCATGATGACGTCGTGGTCCTCGATCAGCAGCTTGGCCAGGGCCACCCGCCGCTTCTGCCCGCCCGAGAGCGCGTGCACGTTGGCGTGCCAGTCGACGTCGCCCACCAGGCCGCCCATGACTTCGCGGATCTGGGGGTTGCGGGCCCATTCGTAGTCGGCCTGGTCGCCGACGATGGCGGCACCGACGGTGAGGTCGCCGTCGAGGACGTCGCTCTGGTCCAGGTACCCGATGTTGACCTCACCGCGCTTGGTCACCCGGCCCGAGTCCGGGGTGGAGCGCATGGCGAGCAGGCGCATGAGGGTCGACTTCCCGTCGCCGTTGCGGCCCACCATGCCGATCCGGTCGCCCTCTTCCAGGCCTAGGGTTACGCCGTCGAGGACGGTGCGGGTTGCATACGAGACCGAAAGGTTCTCGCCGCCGAGCAGGTGTGCCACTGGGAACTGCTTTCTTAGGTGTATCGGTGAAGTGTTGCGGTGGGTAGCGTCAAAGCTCCTAAAGGAGCGTATCGGAGATGATGCGGGCTCCGTGCACCGGTCCGTGCACGGCCATGGCATCGAGGCTGTGGTGGCGGAGCTCTTCGGCGAGTCCCGCCGCGGCGGCGGGGCTGTGGGCGAGGAAGGCGACCGTCGGCCCGGATCCGGAGACAATTCCCGCGACCGCGCCGCAGGCCTCGCCGCGGCCCAACGTGTCGCGCAGGGCCGGGGCCAGTTCGATCGAGGCGCGCTGGAGGTCGTTGACCAGGACGCGGCTCAGAGCGTCGGCGTCGCCGCTGCGCAGCGCCGTGAGGATGCCGGGGTCGACGGCGGCCGGTTCCTCGCCCGTCACGCCCTCGGCCGCGCGCAGGCAGTCAAGGGCCCGGAAAACCTCCGGGGTGGACAGGCCGTAGTCCGCCGTGACCAGGACCCAGTCCGTCTGGGCCTTGACGAGCGCCGGCGAGAGGTCATCGCCCACGCCCAGGCCCACGGCCGTGCCGCCCAGGAGCGCGAAGGGAACGTCGGCGCCCAGTTCGGCGGCCAGGTGGGCGAGCTCGTCGCGGGACAGGCCGCTGTTCCACAACGCGTCGCAGGCCAGCAGCGTTGCGGCGGCGTCGGCGGACCCGCCGCCCATGCCGCCGGAAACGGGCACCCGTTTGGTGATCTCCAGGTGGACGCCGGTGGAGTGCTCGGAGACGTCGGCCATGATCGCCGCCGCCTTGTAGGCGAGGTTGCGGTGATCGAGCGGGATGTCCACGCCGTCCAGGTCCAGGGTGCTCGCATCACTGATGCTGACGGTGATCCCGCCGTTTTCAGTGCTGGTTGCAGCGACTTCCTCGTAGAGCGAGACGGCCAGGTAGACGCTGGCAACCGAGTGGTAGCCGTCCGGGCGCAGCGGTCCGACATCCAGTGAGACGTTGACCTTGCCTGGAGCCTTGACCCGAACAGTCCTCGCGGCAAAGCGCCCTCTCACTGCGTTCATGGCTCCACGCTATGGCATCGCGGGCCCGGGCTCAAAGCGCGGGACGGTGCCTGCGGGAGTTCCGCGGAACTCAGGAGCCCGGCTGCGCTTGGGCTTCGGCGATCCTGGCGAACGCCGCAATATCGATCACTTCGCCGCGGGCGGCGGGGTCGACGCCGGCCGCCCGCAGGCAGCGTTCAGCCTCCGCGGCGCTGCCCGCCCAGCCGGCGAGCGCCGCCCGCAGCGTCTTGCGGCGCTGCGCGAAGGCGGCATCGATCACGGCGAAGACCTGCGCCCTGGTGGCGGTGGTGGCCGGCGGCTCCCGCCGCGTGAAGGCGACGAGCCCGGAATGGATCTTCGGCGCCGGCCAGAAGACGTTCATTCCAATGACGCCGGCCTTGCGCATGCTGCTGTACCAGGCGGCCTTGACCGACGGCACGCCATACGTCTTGGAACCTGGCCCGGCCGCGAGGCGGTCGGCGACTTCGTCCTGGACCATGACCAAGCCGTGCTGCAGGCTCGGGAAGTGCTGCAAGAGGTGCAGCACCACGGGGACGGCAACGTTATACGGAAGGTTCGCCACGAGCGCGGTCGGTTCGGCGGGCAGCTCTGTGACTTTCATGGCGTCGGCCAGGACAAGGTGAAAATTCCCGACGGCGTGCGGCCGCCACTGGGCGACGGTGTCCGGCAGGCGCCCGGCGAGGACCGGGTCAATTTCGACGGCGACGACGGCCCGGGCGGCGTCCAGCAAGCCAAGGGTCAGCGACCCGAGTCCGGGCCCCACTTCGAGGACTGTCTCATCGGCCCGGACGTCGGCGGCGGCCACGATTCGGCGGATGGTGTTGCCGTCGATCACGAAGTTCTGGCCCAGGGTCTTCGTGGGCCGCACACCGATTTCCTCTGCCAGCCGGCGGATGTCGGAGGCGCCCATCAGGGGTGCGGGCGCAGTTCCGGGCTGGCTTTCGGGGGCGGCGGGGCTCGGTTCAGTCACCTAGGTATCCTATCCTTCCGGCTGAACGCCACAGGCCGGGCCCGGAGGGATCCGGACCCGGCCTGTGGGGAACACCTCCACGGCAACGCGGCCGGGGGCGTGCTGCTCGGGCGTGCTAGCTGGAGGCGGCCCAGCCGCAGCCCCAGGGGCCGAGGCCGCGCTGCGCGTAGACGCGGTTAGCGACGGCGATCTGCTGGGCCTTGGTGGCCAGGCTGGCGTTCGGGGCGTAAGCGCCGCCGCCGGAGCCGAGCCACGTCCCGACATCGAACTGCAGGCCGCCGTAGTAGCCGTTGCCGGTGTTGGTGGACCAGTTCCCGCCGGACTCGCACTGCGCGATCTTGTCCCACATGCCCTGGTTCGTCACCGCGGGGGCTGCGGCGCCGGTGTTGGCTGCGGGCTTCGGCTTTTCCTTGGTCCCCACGGTGACCTTTTCGGCAACAGGCTGGGTGCTGACCGTCTTGGACACCAGGGTCCGGGAGGCTTCACGGCCGTCCACGAGGACCAGCTTGAAGCTCTTGGTGGTGGTGCCCGCGACGCCCGCCTGGGTGACAGTCTTCTCACCCTTGAACATGTCCGCGCTTTCGGTGGTGAGCGTTTCGAATGCGACGGGTTCGGTGGTGGTGGCCGTCTTGCTGACGTCGACCCGGGAGACCTTGATGACCATGTCATTGACCACCGGGGCGTTCCCGGGCTGGGAGATGCGGTCGCTGGCTCCAAGCTTCAGCCCGGCGTCCTCGAGCACCTTGGCCACCGTGGCAGCCGTCGTGGTCGTCGCGGCCGCCTTGCCGTCCGCGACGATGCTCACGGTCTTCGGCGTCGAAATGGCGACATAGGAACCGGTGACGGCCAGCTGGGCGTCCTTGGGCGCCGATACCTGTGAGGCGCTGGCCACGCCGAGTTCGGTCACGAGCCCTTCGACGGTGGGCGAGGTGGTGTTGATGGTCCGTTCGGCGCCGTCCAGGCTCACCTTGACGGCTTTGGCGAGGTTGACGTTGATGACTGAACCGTCCTGCACCTGGGAGTCCACCGACGGCGACACCCTGTCGGCTGGCTGCAGTTCAACTTCGGCACCCTTGACGGCCTCTCCGACGGTTCCGCCGAAGGTCTGGACGGAGCTGACTTTGCCGTCCACGTTGAGTGTGATCGTCTTGTTGTTGCCGACGAAGGCCACAAGGCCCAGCACCAGTGCCACGAGCACAACGAGCTGAGCTCCGACTTTGACGAAGCTGATCTTGCCGTCCGATGTGAAGAACTTGACCACGATTGCCCGTATCTCTTGGACCTTCCGGGCACGGGGAAAAGTGCACGTGACCACCCGCCGCGAGCGCGCCTAAGGCGGCACCGGACCAGGTCCGGAGCGTCACGGAGGATGCGTGAACTGCCTCACTCAAAACGAGAGCGCACATGTGGTTCGTTGGCCACAATGCACGCCCTGCAGGAGTGAACTTATCCGTAGGCCTTCCCCGACCCCGGCTAATAGTTGACCACTGTAACCATAGCGTTATAAAGGAACCAAGAAATCATGCATACCCGGTATCCCCCAGGAAGGTGTAAGAAAGGCCCTTTTTAGGTCCAGGATCCGTACGCCCGCACGGAATTCTCGGCAATCTGCGCGCACATTTCGGCAAGGTCCGATGCCGTCACATCGGCCATGGCTCGAACCGTGTACGGGATCATGTAGCTCGCGTTGGGGCGGCCACGGTGTGGGTGCGGGGTAAGGAACGGCGCGTCGGTCTCGACCAGGATCCGGGTCGGCTCCGAGATGGCCAGCGCTGCCCGCAGGTTCGACGCGTTCTTGAAGGTCACGGTGCCGGCAAAGGACATGTACCAGCCCTCCGCGTTGCACGTCCGGGCGAGCTCCTCGTCGCCGGAGAAGCAATGGAAGACCACGCGCTCCGGAGCGCCTTCTTCGCGCAGCACCTGGACGACGTCGTCGTGGGCATCCCGGTCGTGGATCTGCAGCGTCAGTCCGAGCCGCTTGGCGATGTCGATATGGCGGCGGAACGAATAACGCTGGTGGGCCAGGCCCTCCCCCTCGGTCCGAAAAAAATCCAAGCCGGTCTCACCGATCGCCCGAACCCGCGGGTGGGCGGCCAGTGCCTCGATTTCCGCCAGGGCGGCCTCGAGCTCACCGCGCAGGGCGTAGTCCGGGGCATCGTTGGGGTGCAACGCGACGGCGCCCAAAAGCCGCGCATCCCGGTCGACGGCCTCGACCGTAAACCGGGACGATTCGAGGTCGCAGCCCACTTGGACGGCACCTTGGACCCCCACTGCGGCCGCGGCGTCAAGGGCGTCCTTGACGCTCACGGACAGCTCCCCGGAGCGAAAGTCCAAATGGGTGTGGTTGTCCAGGACCGGCACAGGAAGCGGCTCCGGGGCAGGCGGAAATCCGCTCCGTCCGGTACCGTCACTTCCGGGCGACCGGAACGGGACGGGGGTGAGGGGATTGAGCATTCATCCACCCTAACGGGCCGCCGGATTTCCCCGGAACTCTCTGTCAGGGCCGGCAGTTGTGTTAGTAGTCTGTTAGTACTCCGTTATTTCTCCGTTAGTAACCAGCGAAACCCCAACTACGGGGCCCGGCGGCTGTTGCCGGTCCGTTCCGGGACCCGCCAGGGCTGAAAGGCTGCCGATGGATTATCAACGCACCTCCATAAACGACGTCGCCCCCGGCGGACAAAGCTTCCCGGGCCGGGCCGCCGTGGACTCGAACGCCGCCGGACACCGGCCCTCGCCGCATGGCCCCGCGGCCATGGACGCCGCGGCGTTCCACGCGGCCAGCACCCGGATCCTCACCGCCATCAACACCGTCATCGACGGCAAGGCCGAAGCGGCACAGTTGGCGCTCACCGTACTCCTCGCCCAGGGCCATCTGCTCCTCGAAGACGTCCCGGGGGTGGGAAAGACACTGCTGGCGAAGACCCTTGCCCGGAGCATCGACTGCTCCGTCAGCCGGATCCAGTTCACCCCGGACCTGCTTCCCTCCGACGTCACGGGTGTGTCCATTTATAACCAGGCGACCCGGTCCTTCGAGTTCCGCCACGGCGCGGTGTTCGCCAACATCGTCATCGGGGACGAAATCAACCGCGCTTCCGCCAAGACCCAATCCGCCCTGCTGGAGTGCATGGAGGAGCACCAGGTCACGGTGGACGGCACCTCCTACAAGCTGGATGAGCCCTTCATGGTGGTCGCGACCCAGAACCCCATTGAGATGGAGGGGACCTACCCGCTTCCGGAAGCCCAACGGGACCGTTTCATGGCCCGGATTTCCATGGGCTACCCGGACCGGGAGTCCGAGATGGAGATGCTTGAGACCCATCAGGCGTCATCTCCGCTGGCGCGCGTGAACCCAGTGGTCACCGCCGCGGAAGTGGCCGCCATGATAGCGACGGTGCAGCAGGTCTATGTGTCCAGGTCCATCAAGGACTACACGGTGGCCGTGGGACGGGCTACGCGGGAAAGCGGGCTTCTCCGCCTCGGTGCCAGTCCCCGGTCCATGCTGCAGCTGCTGCGGGCGGCCAAAGCCACTGCCGCGCTGGAGGGCCGGGACTTCGTACTGCCCGACGACATCGTCAGCGTCGCCGAGGCCGTGCTGGCCCACCGGATTATCCTCGACCGCAAGGCAGCCAGTGCGGGCGAGACGCCGCAAAGCGTCATCCGGGCCATTATCGCCAAGATCCCGGTCACTCCGGAAGTGACGGCGTCAGCGAACGGGACGGCGCGGCCGGGCCGGAACAAGGCCGCGGCCATGGCATCCGCGCCCTCACCTCAACTTCCGAATCCGCGTTAGAACAGGGTTTCGCCGTGGGGTTGAGGGATCGGTTTTCCGGGCACATCTTCAGCACCCGCGGCTGGGGGCTGCTCGGCTCGGGAGCGATTTCCCTGCTGGCCGCGCAGATCATGGGGCGCCGGGACCTGCTGGCCCTCGCCGTCCTGCTGCTGGTCCTGCCGCTGCTGTCCCTCGCCGGAACCCGCGTCCTGAAGCCGAGGTTCCGGGTCTACCGGGAATTCGGCCCGTCGCCGGTCGAAACGTCCGCGCGGACCACGGTGCGGCTGGCCATTGCGCGCAACGGGCCGGGGACTGGTCACGCGATCATGGAGGAGCATTTGCCGGCCAGGTTCGGTGAATCGCCGGTCTTTCTTTTCCCGGCCCGCAGCGCGCCCGGCGGTACCAGCCGCTATGAATACCACCTTCGCTCGGCCAAGCGCGGCCAGTTCGTGATCGGGCCCGTCACGGCAGAGTTCAGCGACCCCTTCGGGTTGTCCTTCCACCGGCACGCCATTGACGACGGCGATCTCCTCACCGTGACGCCGGCCGCCGTGGAACTCCCCGAGACGGGACTGGCCGGCGCCCGCGGCCACGACGGTGTTACTGCCACGCGGATCCGGGCCAACCCAAGCGACGACGACGTCATGACCCGCGAATACCGCCATGGGGATCCGATGCGCCGGGTGCACTGGGCCGCCACCGCCCGGCACGGGGCCCTCATGGTGCGGCAGGAGGAATCCGTCACGACGCCGGAGGCCACGGTCATCCTGGACCAGCGACTTTCGGCCTATCCCCACGGCGTGTTTGGTCACGGAGCCTTTTCCTCCGCCCGCCCGGGCAGTTCAGTACGCTCAGGCAGCTCCGGAAACACCGGGCGGCCAGGGAACTCCGGCCGCTCCGGCAGCGGGGACGGCCACGAGCTAATGACCTGCGACGCTTTCGAATGGGCCGTCACGGCGGCGATGTCGATCGCCGCGCACCTCGCCGAGCGCAGCTACACCCTGCGGTTCCTGGATAGCGCGGGTGCCCCCGCCTTCCGGCAGTCGCCGTCGGCCCCCGACCCCGAGGCGGAGGAGTACGGCGGAACGGCCGGGCTGCAGTCCATCGCGGAAAGCTTGGCCGCCATCCAGCTCTCCGGCCCGCAGCACGCCCACCCGCACCGAAACCGCGCAAGCGCCCCGCGCCCGTTGCCCGATCCGCAGCCCCGCCCGTCGGGGGCGACAGCGAGAGCCCGCGGCGCATCCTCCGGACAGCAGGCCTCGGCTGGCCGGGCGTCCGCCGGGTCTTCGGCGGTGTCCGGGACCGCGGCGCGGGCCTTCGACGACGCCCTGATGGATAAGCTCTCCGCGCACCGGCTGAGGGGACCGATCCTGGCGGTCCTGGGCCACCTGACCCCGGCCGAGGCCCGGGCCCTGTCCCCGGCGGCGGCGTTCGGCGCCAACGCCTTTGCGCTGCTGGTCACGGACCACCCGCACGAGTCCGGCGAGGTCCTCGAGGCAATGGAAGTGCTGCGGCTGGGCGGATGGCGGGCCGTCGCGGTATCTGCGCGGTCCTCCCTGCCCGACGCGTGGGCCGCCTTCGACGCGGCAGACCCGGCCATGTCCGCTGCCGCGGACGTGCGCCGCGGCACAAGGAGCCGGCCATGACCCTCGCACCGCAGCGCAACAGCGGACCCGATGCCGCAACGTCTGCCTCGAAAGACCCGACAATCCTGTCCCCGGGCACGGCGTCCCGGCCGGACGGACCCGGCGCCCAGCCCTGGGTGATGGCGGCCGCCGTCGCCGTCGCTGTCGCGGGTGCTGCCCTGGGTTTCAACGGGGTCCTGCGCGGGTGGGCCTGGTACTCCCCGGTGTTCACCACCGTCCTTGCGGTTGCCTCCTCCATGGCGACGCTCCGGGCGCTGCGGGCCCCGAACTGGATCGTTGCCGCCGGCGGACTGGCGTCCTTGACCCTGGCTCTGACCTTCACCTTCTTCCGGAAATACAGCATCGCCGGGTTTATCCCCTCGCCGGACACCATGAACTACCTGGAAAAGTTCCTCCGGCGGGCCAGCGAGACCGTCCTTGCCGAGAGCACTCCGGTAGCCCCCAATGCCGGAATCGTTCTGCTGATCTGCGCCGTCCTCGGGTTGCTGGTGATCCTCGTGGATGCCCTCGCGTTCCCGCTCGGTCTGCCGGCGACGAGCGGACTGGGGATCCTGGCAATTCTCGTGGTGCCGGCCATCGTCAAGCCCCAAAGCATCGGAGTGCTCGGGTTCGTCGGGGCGGCCGCCGGCTACCTGATGATTCTGGGTTGCAGCCACTGGTTCACACCGGCTGCCCGCACCCGAGCCGACACAGCCCGGGACCCGGGGCAAATCCGGCGAGGCACCGTCACGGCCGCTCTGGCGCTGACCCTCACGCTGTTGCTCCAGACGGTCATCCCGGGTTTTGACCAGGGCACGTTCCCGCAGGGCTCGAGACTGAACCCGTTCGGCGGCGCCACGGGCCTGAACCCGATGATCAGTCTGGGCACCAGCCTGCGCAGCCCGTCCGGTGAGGGCCGGATCACCTTCGCCACGAACGCCCCGGCGGCGCCCTACCTGCGCTCGGTGACGGTGGACAGCTTCGACGGTGATTCCTGGTCACCGGATGATCGGGAGTCCGCCCGGCGGCAGGGCACCGGCAGGATCGACGCCGGCCTTGATTCGACCGTGACGGGGCTTCAGGTGATCACGGCGGTCAACACGGGCCAGTTCACCAGTCCTTACCTTCCCGTGCCCTACGCCCCGGAGTCGGTGAGCGGCCTCACGGGACGCTGGAGCTGGGACCCGGCAACGCTCAGCATCAAGGGCGTCGACACCAACTCCCGCGACCAGCAGTACGTCGTCACA
>Ga0308174_10001668_pt1 | contig 10527 bp, 9 predicted proteins | sample PhyPR2_FD_203894 | JGI IMG/M metagenome (GOLD analysis project Ga0308174, IMG submission 203894) | Soil microbial communities from UC Gill Tract Community Farm, Albany, California, United States - DLSLS.P.R2 | ecosystem: Environmental > Terrestrial > Soil > Agricultural land | place: USA... | reverse complement strand
GTTCCCAGTGGCCACACCCGGGCTGTCGGTGACCGCGCCCGGGACGCAGGGGGTGATGCCGGTGGCGGACTTCTGCGAGGCGGCCCTCCGGCTGCTCGAGACCCCGCCGGGCGCGCTCACCGGTCGGATCGCGTACAGCGCCGACGTGCTGCACCCGGAGCTCGGCCGGCGGGGGTGGCTCGGCGACTGCCAGCCGTGGCCATAATTCGAACAATGATTGCGTGGTTTCGCGGCGACGGTTAACGTGCGGGAGAGCAGACACACCCGGCCAGCGCTGCCCGGCAGCGCGCATCCGACAGGGACGGCGCATGGCTTCGATCACGGACACCGAACTCGTCGACCGTTTGCCGGGTGTCCTCGTCGACGGGGACACCAAGGAGTTCTACCGCGGTTGGCTGGAGCGCCGGCTGGTGCTCAACCGCTGCGAGGACTGCGGCCGATGGCACCACCGGCCCAAGCCCGTCTGCCCGGACTGCTGGTCGGACCGGGTCCGGCCGACTCCGGTGAGCGGTCGCGGAACCGTCTACCTCCTGATCTGGCTTCGCCAGGGACCCCCCGCCGACGGGGTGGACTACTCGACGCCCCACCCGGTGGTCACCGTCGAACTCGACGAACAGCCCGGCCTCCGCTTCACCAGCACCGTCACGAATGCCGCCATGGACGAGCTCGCCATCGGCGACCGGGTAGAGCTGACCTGGATCGAGCGGAACGGCGACCCGTTCCCCGCATTCACCCGAACTCCCTCCGCCCCCGCACCCCGCTGACGCGGCACTCTCCCGGAAGGCCTTCCAGCATGGCGCGCAACCCGATCAAGGACCAGATCGCGATCGTCGGGGTGGCTTCGACGGGGTTCACCCGCGAGGGCACCCGCTCCCGGGACTCCTTGGTGGCCGAGGCGTGCATCGCCGCCATCCGGGACGCCGGCGTGAGCAAGCAGGAGATCGACGGCGTGTGCGGCACTCTGCCCAGCGCGCACCGCGTCGTGTCGATGCTCGGGCTGCCCGAGGTGACGCACTACGCCACCCAGCCGCCTCCGTACGTGTTCACGATCGAGGACGCGATGAACGCGATCTTCGCCGGGTCCGCCGACGTCGTGCTGGCCTACCACGCCATGTTCCGCAGCCCGGCGGTCTCCCGCTCGGCCGCGGGCGACCCGCTGCGCCGCAACATCGGGTGGGCCGGGGCCCCCGCGGGTCGCGACTGGCGCTTCGACCCGGAGTCGGTGGAGGGCTCGGTCGGCTACACCGCCTGGGCCAGCCGCTACATCCACGAGTACGGCGTGCGGCGCGAGCACCTCGGCTACGTCGCCGTCAACGACCGCACCAACGCGGCGGCCAACCCCCTGGCCGCCATGCGGGAACCGATGACCATGGAGGACTACCTCGGCGCCCGGATGGTGCGCGACCCGTTGTGCATCCTCGACATGGACGTGCCAGTGGACGGCGCCGACGCCTTCGTGCTGACGACGGCCGAGCTGGCGCGCGACCTCACCGACACCCCCGTGCTGATCCACGCCGCGACGACGGGTACCTCCGCCCCCAACGAGGAGGACCAGATCCGCGATCTCCACCACCACGGGCAGCAGGTGGTGGCGAGGGAGCTCCGGGAGAAGAGCGACATCTGGATCCCCGACGTCGACGTCTACTTCCCCTACGACGGATTCAGCTTCATCACCCTGTCCTGGATCGAGAATGTCGGGTGGTGCGGCCCCGGCGAGGGCGGAGCGTTCGTCGAGAGTCACTGGGACAAGGAGGCCAATCGGATCCTGATCGACGGCCGCATCCCGGTGAACCCGCACGGCGGGGCGCTGTCGGAGGGCGGCACGCAGGGGTCCGGCCACGTGCGGGAGGCCGTCGTGCAGCTGCGCGGGCAGGCCGGGGACCGTCAGGTGCCCGATGCACGGACCGCGTTCCTGACGCCAGGAGGCTTCTTCTTCAACGCCCAGGGTCTGGTCCTCCGGCGTGACTGACCCGGCCGAGCGCGGCGCACGGGAGGCCATCGAGGAGACGCGGTTCTTCGTCGGCGGCGAATGGGTGCCGTCGCACTCGACGGCACCACCACTCGTCGTCGTCGACCCGGCCACGGAAGAGGTGGTCGGCCGTGCGGCCATCGCCGGCAGCGAGGACGTCGGCGCTGCCGTCGGCGCGGCCCGCCGCGCATTCGACGACTCGGACTGGCCCCGGCTCAGCCCGCACGAACGGGCCGCCTCCCTCGCCGCGTTCGCCGACGCGCTCGCGTCCGAGCGCACCGAGCTGACCGAACTGCTCCGCACCGAGACCGGCTTCCCCCGCCCGCAGGCGCGTTTGGAGGCCGGGAACATGGTGGCGCTCCTGCGCCACGCCGCGCGGATGGCGCCCGACCTCGTCCTGCGGGAGGAGCGCTCGGGCGTGCGTGGTGCGCCCACCGAGATCACCCACCTCCCCGTCGGCGTGGTCGCGGCGATCCCCGCGTGGAACAGCCCGCAGACCCTCGCCGGCAACAAGATCGCCCCTGCGCTCCTCGCCGGATGCACTGTGGTCCTCAAGCCGGCCGAGCAGACCAGCCTCGACGCCTTCGTCATCGCCAGGGCCGCCGAGCGGTCCGGACTCCCCGCGGGTGTGCTGAACCTGATCACCGGGGACGCCTCCACCGCGGCGGCCCTGGTCGGACATCCCGGCGTCGACAAGGTCGCCTTCACGGGAAGCACGGCGGTCGGCGCCCGGGTCGCGGCAGCAGCGGCGGCGAACATCACCCGCCTCAGCCTGGAGCTGGGTGGCAAGTCCGCCGCGATCGTCTGCGACGACGCACCGCTCGACCAGCTGCTCGCCACGCTGCTGCCGGCCGTGCTGAGCGTCAACGGCGAGATGTGCGTGGCGATCAGCCGGCTGCTGGTGAGCCGTGGCCGCAAGGCCGAGGTGCTCACCGCGCTGCGGACCGCCCTGGAGCGGGTCGTGGTGGGTGATCCGGCCGACGACGCGACACAACTGGGGCCGCTCGTCACCCGGCAGCACCGTGACCGGGTCCTCGCCGCCGTCCGTGCGGCGGTGGCCGAGGGCGCGACCCTGGTGACCGGCGGTGGGGTTCCCGAGGCCCTGGAGCGCGGGTTCTACCTCCAGCCGACTGTCGTCACCGACGTCGACCCCCGCAGTCCCATCGCCCAGGAGGAGCTGTTCGCCCCGGTGCTGGTGGTGCTCGAGTACGAGGACCTGGACGACGCCGTGCGCATCGCCAACGACACGCCGTTCGGCCTGTCCGGGGCCGTCTACTCGGCCGACCCCGTCCAGGCGATTGGCCTGGCCCGCCGGATCCGGTCCGGCAGCGTGCACGTGAACAACGGCATGAACCTCGACTTCGACCTGCCGTTCGGCGGTCTCAAGGCCTCCGGCTACGGCCGCGAGTACGGCCGCGAGGGGGTGTTCGAGTACCTCGAGCCCCAGGTGGTCTTCCTCGACCGGGCCGCTCAGTGACGTCACAGGATGGAGAAGCCAGCATGCAGGGACTCGTGGAAGGCAAGGTCGCACTCGTCACCGGAGCGGCGCGCGGCCAGGGCCGCGCGCACGCCGTCCGGCTGGCCGAGCAGGGCGCCGACGTCATCGCCGTCGACGTCTGCGAGGACATCCCCGGCGTGCCGTACGAAGGCGCGACCCAGGACGAGCTCGACGAGACGGTGCAGATGGTCGAGAAGCACGGCCGCCGGATCGTGGCCCGGAAGGTCGACGTCCGCGATCTGGCCGGGCTGCAGGCCGCAATCGACGACGGCGTCGCCGAACTCGGGGGACTCGACGTAGCGGTCGCCAACGCCGGGATCATGGGCGCGATGCGCCCGGGATGGGAGCTCTCCGAGGAGGACTGGGCGACCACCATCGGCATCAACCTGACCGGCGTCTGGCACACCGCAAAGGTCGCGATCCCGCACATGATCGCCGGTGGCTCCGGCGGCTCGCTCATCCTCATCAGCTCGATGGCCGGCCTGCGCGGGGTGGGCAACGTGGCGGACTACTCGGCCAGCAAGCACGCGCTGGTGGGGCTCTCGCGGAGCCTGGCCAGGGACGCCGGCCCGTACCGCATCAGGGTCAACACGGTGCACCCCGGCTCGATCCCGACCAAGCTGCTGATGCACGAGACCATGTACCGCATCTTCCGGCCGGACCTGGAGAACCCCACGCTCGAGGACTGCCGACGGATCTTCCGCTCGCTGAACCTCCTGCCCGACGCGTTCCAGGACGTCGAGGACGTGGCCAACGCCGTCCTCTGGCTGGCCTCGGACCTCTCCCGCGCCACCACCGGCACCGCCCTGACCGTGGACGGCGGCGCGAGCTTCGCCTGAGCTCGCCTCCCGGGTCGGCCACCCGTTTCAGTCAAGGAGCAAACCGTGGAGTCCCAGCACCGCAGGCTGCGCACCCGCCGGGGTCCCGTCGGCCGGTTCCTGCTGCACACCTGGCACCTCGTGCTGCACGCCTCGACACCGCTGGCGAAACCGCTGACGGCGCCGCGCGGGTGGTATCAGCAGCACGCGGACCGCTTTCCGCACATCCCCACCCCCCGCCTTCCCCGGCTGCGCTCTCCCGCTCGTGCCTGGACCGGTTCGAGCCCAGAGCCACCGCTTGAGCTGCGCACGACGCCGGGGATCCGCCGCGATCCGCGGCGGGAGGACGAAGCGGCGCGCACGGCTCCCCTCCAGTTCTTCTTCAAGCTCCACGCCGAGGCGATGGGCGCCGTCGTGCCGTACATGTGGCCGGCGATCGTCGCCAGCGCGCCGCGGGTCTCCCGGTCGGACCGCCGCTTGCGGGCTGCACGCCGCGACCAGCGACCCGCCGCAGCGCCCCCCATGTCCCCGGACGAGCTCACCGCAGCGCTCAAGGCCAAGGCCGCGGAACTCGGCATCAGCGCGGTCGGCATCGCCCGGCACGACCCCAACTACACGTTCGCGCAGTTCGCCGGCCGCAACGTCGGTGACCGCGTCGTCGTGTGCATCCTCGAGCAGAACTACGGCTCCACCCAGTTGATCCCCTCGGAGCGGTCCGAGCGAGCCGCGTTGGCGACGTACGGCCAGCTGGAGGACCGCCTCGTCGAGCTCAGCAGCTGGCTGCAGGAGCGGGGCTACCGGGCACGGCCCGAGGACTACATCGGCGAGTCGATGTTCATCCACTACGCGGTTGCGGCGGGGCTGGGCCAGCTCGGCCTCAACGGGCAACTGCTGACCCCGCAGGCGGGCTCGCGCTGCCGCATCAACGTCCTGACCACGGACGCCCCCCTGGAGTTCGACGCTCCGGTGGACTACGGCATCGAGGGTGTGTGCGACCGCTGCCAGGCCTGCGTCCGGCGCTGCCCGGTCGGCGCCATCCCCGCGGTCCGCAAGGAGCACCGCGGCGTGGTCAAGGCCAAGCTCAACACGAAGCGGTGCCTGCCGATCGTCACGCAGGCCGCCGGCTGCTCGGTCTGCATGAAGGTGTGCCCGGTACAGATGTACGGGTTGACCGAGGTGCTCGAGCACTACTCGAGCACGGGGACGATCAAGGGCGTGCACTCCGACGAGCTGGAGGGGTTCGACTGGCCGCTCGACGGTCGCCACTACCGGCCGGGCGAGAAACCGCGCGTGCCCACGAAACTGGTCCAGCCTCCCGGGTTCCGGTTCGACCCGCACCGGACGCTGCCCGCTGCTGGGACGTCGGCCGCGTCAGCGCCGGTCCCCTGGGCGGTGGCCACCGAGACGGCCTCGACGGCGGAGGACGCACTCCCCCATTGACCCCACGCGATCAGGGGTGCTGATCATCCGGCTCTCGGGCGGCCTGGTCCGCCAGCAGGTCCTGGAGTCCCCGGACGATGGCGTCGTACCCGAAGCTCCGGTAGTCGGCCGCGTGCAGCCCGGGGACGGCACCTCGGATCCGCTCGAGCGCCGGCAGGCTCGACACGTCCGACGTGGCCGGACGGGGCCGTCCGCGCAGCCGGGACTCGATGGTCACGCGCCCGACGCCGTAGGAGTGCAGGACGTTGTACGCGAGCAGCGCACCCCGCTCGTCGAAGCCGGCGTCGAGCAGGATGCGGATGTTCGCGTCCATGAGCCGGCGGCCCTGCGCGGTGAGCCCCAGATCGATCATCATTGCGTCGATGCCCGGGTAGGGGCTCAGAACGCGGCTGGTCTCCTCGTGCAGCAACAGCAAGCGGGTCGTCCAGTCCCCGACGTCCGGGTCGGGCACCCGGATGCGGCCGAGGATGCTGTCGGTGACCAGGGCGAGCAGCGCCTTCTTGTTACCGACGTGGTAGTAGATCGCCATCGGCGTGACGTCGAGCTCCTCCGCCAGGCCGCGCATGGAGAGGTTGTCGAAGCCGACCCGGCCGGCGAGGCCGAGGGCCGCTGTCACGATCTCCTGCTCGTTGAGCCGGCGCGCAGGCCTCGAGGCACCATGCCCGGTGCCCTTCTCCAGGGCTCCGCCTGCCGTCACTGCGCCTCCTGGGTCCGGCGGGTGCGCGGACGACGGCTCCCGTTCCGGCCGCGAGCCTAACCGCGCGGTCATGCGCCCAACGCGCACGGCGGGGCCGCCCCGTGGGGCAGTCCCGCCGTCCGTCGTCAGTTCAGCCGTTGGCCGGCGGTTCACCGATGTGCGGGAAGAGGTCGAGGAACGCCCCGATCGTGATCCGGTGCCGCACCTTCGGGTCGACGTCGTCGAAGAGCTCGTGCAGCGTCTTCTGCGTGTGCCCGTACGTGCCCTCGAGGTGCGGGTAGTCGCTGCCGAACATCACGTTCTGGTAGCCCATGCCCAGGACCGTCTGCACCGCGGTCTCGTCGTGCTGGAACGAGACGTACACCTGGCGGTAGATGAACTCCTTCGGCGGCATCGAGAGCGTCGGCCGGACGAACATCGAGTGCTGCCGGTAGCCCTCGTTCATCCGGTCGCCGAGGAAGGGCGCCCATGCCGCCCCGCCCTCGGAGACCAGCACCTTGAGGTTCGGGTGCCGGTCCAGCGCCCCGCCCGCGATGAGCTGGGCGGTGGCCCGCTGGCCGCCGAAGGTGGTGTCGATGTAGTTGAGCACCGCGCCGCCGGGGCCGCGGAAGAAGACCGTCTCACCATCGGTGCCGATGTGGATCGAGAGCACCAGGCCGGTCTCCTCGATGGCCGTCCACACCGGGTCCCATTCGTCGCTGTTCCAGGTGGGCCGGTTCAGCGGCGGGACGGTGGGGATGAAGACGGCCTTGTAGCCGTTGGCCGCCACGCGGTGCACCTCGGCGACCGTGTCCTGGATGTCGAGCAAGGGAAGCGTCGCGGTGGCGATCAGCCGGGTCGGCGCCTGCTCCTGGATCTCGGCCATGGCCCAGTCGTTGAGCGCCTTGCAGCCCTCGCGGATGAGGACAGGGTCCTTGATGATGTTCGCCCACATGCCCAGGGAGGGGAACGTCACCTCACCCCAGATGCCCTCCTGGTCGAGGTCCTTGATCCGCTGCTGAACGTTGCCCGCGCCCGGGGGGCGGACGGAGAGCGTGTTGATCGTCTCGCCGGCGAACTCGCCGTCCCTGATCGGCTTGGGCAGCGGGCGGCGGAGCTGCTCGCCGTCGATGTGGACGGTCTCCCAGCCGTCCTCCTTGACCGAGCGCGGCATCCGCTCCGCCAGTGCGGGCGGCAGGATCTGCTGGAACAGGTCCTCCGGCTCGAGGAAGTGCGAGTCCCCGGAGTGGGCCCAGATCTTCTTCTCCACGGCTTCCCCTTCTACTGCATCGCTGCGCAAGATGTGTGTGGGCTGGCCCCCGCTGATGGCGCAACTCTACGCCGTATAAATGGGGGGTCAACCGTTACCGGCCAGAAACCGGTTGATGATTCCGGCAAGCTCTGCGGGCCGGTCGCTCTGGACCGAGTGACCCGCCCCCGGCACCGTCTGGCTGCGCGCCTGCGGGTGGCGCCGCAGGAACCCCTGCTCGTCGGCATCGGCCACGAAAGCCGAGTCACCGCCCCGGACCAGCAGTGCCGGCACCTGGACGGCGGCGAGGTCGTTCCAGAGCGGCGCGAAGTCCGGGGGCCCCTCCCCGGGGCGGCCGAAGGTGTCGTACCGCCAGGCCCACCGCCCGTCCGGCAGACGGCGGGAGTTGTGGACGACGCCGCGCCGGACCGCGCCGGCCGGGCGCCGCGGCGATGCCTGCACGGCAAGGTCGACCATCTCGTCGAGGCTGGCGAAGCTGGCCGGACCCCCGATGAGCGCGGTGGTCCCCCGCTGGTGCTGGTCCATCTCGGCGTTGCGGGCCGAGACGCCGGGAGTCACGTCGACGACGACGAGTGCGCGGACGGCGTCCGGGTTCACTCGCGCCAGCCGGATGGCGGTCAGCCCCCCGAGGGACATGCCGACCAGCACCACCGGACGGGGAGCGTGCGCAGCCAGTACGGCCTGGACCGCCTCCGCGTTGCGCCACGGCCAGTAGTCATGGTCGCTGCGCCAGTCCGACCGGCCGTGACCGGGCAGGTCGACGGCGAGCGCGGGCCGGCCGAGGACGAGGGCGACCATGTCCCAGGTCCGCGCGTTCTGCCCGCCGCCGTGCAGGAAGACGACGTCGGGCTCGTCGGTCCCCCAGCGCACGACGCTCAGGTTCTGGTCCTGACCGACGGGGACGGAGAATCGGCTCACTTCAGGGAGGGGCCGGCCCCTCAGCCCCAGCTCCGCCGCGGCCTCGGCCAGCGAGCCGAATTCGTGGTCGTTCTGCTCGTCCGCGGATCCCACCACGCGCGCTGCTCCCGACGGGCCCCCGGACAAGGTCAGACGTCCGCGCCTTCGAGGGCCTTCGCCCGCAGGACGCGCCGGAGCAGCTTGCCCGTGTCGCTGTACGGCAATTCGCCCAGGAAGTGCACCTGCTCCGGCGTGCATGTCGAGCGCAGCTTTGTGCGGACGTGGCCCTGCAGCTCCGCCTCGGTCACCGTCGCACCTCCGTGGGCGACGACGTAGGCCACCACGCGCTCTCCCCACTGGACGTCCTGGACGCCGACCACAGCGACCTCCTCGACGCCGGGGTGCTGCAGAAGCACCTCCTCGATCTCGCCCGGGGAGATGTTCTCGCCGCCGCGGACGATGACGTCGTCGAGCCGGCCGGCCAGGAACAGGTAGCCCTCGGCATCGAGGAAACCGCTGTCGCGAGTGGGGAACCAGCCCTCCGACCGGTCCCGGTCGCCGGCGCCGAGGTACTCGCCGGCGACCTGCTCCCCGCGCACCCAGACCTCACCGACGTTACCCACGGGCAGCGGTTCCCCGAACGGGTCGCGGACCTCCAGCTCCAGCGTGGGCAACGGCCGTCCCACCGACCCGAGGCGCGCCCGGACGGCCGGATCCGCGGATCGGGCGGCCTCGCGGTGGTCGTCGGGCGTCAGGATCGAGATGGTGGACGACGTCTCCGTCAGGCCGTAGGCGTTGACGAAGTTCACGTGCGGGAGCAGGCCCATCGCGCGCTCGATGACCGGCGCCGGCATGGGGCCACCACCGTAGGACAGGTGTGCCAGCGCAGGCAGGCGCGTTCCCGTCGCCTCCAGCTCGTCCAGGATCCGGCCCAGCATGGTCGGCACCACCATCGCGTGGGTGACCTCCTCGTCCCGGGCGGCGGCCACCCAGTCGGCCGCCGAGAAGGCCGGTAGGTACACCAGCCGACGCCCCGCGTACACGGCCGAGAGGATCGCCGAGACCCCCGCAACGTGGTACGGCGGGACGCTGACGAGGGTCGCCTCGGACTCGTCGGCCGAGCCGAACTCGCTGGTGCTCAGGATGTAGGAGGTGAGGTGGCGATTGCGCAGGACGGCGGCCTTGGGCGGCCCGGTCGTCCCCGACGTGAACAGGAGGACGGCGATCTCCTCGTCCGCATCTCCCGCCGGGGCCAGGTCGGCGTGGGACGGCTCGCGCTCGAGCCGCTCGGCGAACTCAGCCCGCGAGACGACGTCGATGCCGGGGACCTCCGCCAGCCGCTCCATGACCGGCGGATCGACGACCAGGAGTGCCGGGGCGTTGCGCGCGACGAGGTCGCGCAGCCGGTCGTCTGCCAGCCGGTAGTTCATCGGCACGAAGGGCACGCCGGCGAAGGCGGCTCCGAACAGCAGGACCGGCAGCATCGGCGAGTTGAGGTCCAGCATCGCCAGCCGCTCCGGCGGGACGTCGCCGCCCGCGGTGCTGCTCACTACGCGAGCCGCCCGCTGCGCCTGTGCGAGCAGACGGGCGTAGGTGACACCCTCGTGCCGAGAGCCCACCGCGATCCGGTCGGGCATGCCCTCTGCAGCGATCTCCAGCAGGAATCCGACGTTCATGCTGCCCAGTCCTCCACCGTCGTTGGCGCAGCTGCGGTTCCGCGCACCGCGATCAGTCCGAGGTCGGGAGCGGCTTGGCGTCCTTGAGGGTGAGGCTGCGTGCGCCGACCGCGAGGGTCCCCTGCCCCGCCTTGCTGCACAGCAGCTCGAGCCCGATCTCCTCGTCGACGTAGCGCTTCCCCACCTGGGTGCCGTCGGCGTACGCGGGATCCACCTCGGCGGTCCCGCCGTCGGTCCCGGACGCGACCATGGGATGACCGCCGCAGCGGAGGTCGACGTCCGT
>Ga0308174_10001666_pt1 | contig 10529 bp, 11 predicted proteins | sample PhyPR2_FD_203894 | JGI IMG/M metagenome (GOLD analysis project Ga0308174, IMG submission 203894) | Soil microbial communities from UC Gill Tract Community Farm, Albany, California, United States - DLSLS.P.R2 | ecosystem: Environmental > Terrestrial > Soil > Agricultural land | place: USA... | reverse complement strand
TCCTTTCGAAGGGCGAACGGATCGCGCTCTTCGTCGGCCAGGGTGCCCGCGGTGCACAAGCCGAGGTTGTCGCCCTGGCCGAAAAGTTGAACGCCGGAATCACCACGAGCCTGTTGGGCAAACCGTACGTCGACGAGACGCTTTCCTTCGCCACCGGCACCATGGGCCACCTGGGCACTACGGCGAGCGCGCACCTGCTCGAAAACTGCGACACCCTGCTGATCATCGGATCCAACGACCCCTGGACGGAGTTCTACCCCAAGCCCGGCACGGCCAAGGCCGTGCAGATCGACATCGACGGCCGCAAGATCGCCAACCGGTACCCCGTGGACGTTGGACTGGTAGGCGACGCCGCCGAAACGCTTCTCAAGCTAAGCGAGCGGCTCGACAAGCAGCCGAACCAGCCCTCACGGACCCAGTGGCGGACCGACGTCGAAGACCAGGTGCGTGCCTGGCGCGACCTGTCAGAGGAACGCGCCAACGTCGCAGCCGAGCCCGTCAACCCGGAACGGGTGGTGCGCGAGCTCAACGGAAGGCTTCCCGCCGACGCGCAGCTGAGCATCGACGTCGGCAGTTGCGTCTATTGGTACGCCCGCCAATTGGTGTTGCCATCCGGAGTCCCGGCACATGTGTCCGGAACGCTCGCCAGCATGGGCTGCGCCATTCCGTACGGACTCGCGGCGAAGCTGGCCCATCCGGAGCGGCCACTGGTGGCGCTGGCCGGTGACGGCGGCATGCAGATGTTGGGCGTCGCCGAGTTGATCACCGTCGCGCACCGCTGGCGGGACTGGGCGGACCCGCGGTTCGTGGTGTGCGTTTTCAACAATCGCGACCTCGCCGAGGTCTCCTGGGAGCAGCGCGAAACGGAGGCCGAACCGCGCTTCCCCGCCAGCCAGATCATCCCGGACTTCCCCTATGCTGGCTACGCGGAATTGCTGGGTCTCAAGGGTGTCCGCGTCGACGACCCTACCCAGCTGGGCGCTGCCTGGGACGCGGTACTCTCCGCTGACCGGCCAGCCGTTCTGGAAGTACTGACGGACCCGAACATCCCGCTGCTTCCGCCCTTCCCTGCCGGTGCCGAGAAGCTGGAGGACATGCGGTCCGCGCTGGCCGAAGAAGGCCCCGATGGTGAGCACGCCCGGAACCTGCTGGACACGTACGCGGAGGGCGAGTCCCGTCTGCGGGACGCCCACCAGGGCTAAGCCTGCCGGGGGAGCGCTACGGGGAGTGGGGCGCGGCCGTCTCCGGGTCCTCCGGCGTCTTGACTCCCGAGGCCTGGCGCGGCGAGGACTCGCCGGCCGGGCGTCCCGCGGGCGATGCGTCCGCTTCGGTCCCTTCCCGCCCGGCTTCCTCGCCTTCGTCCTTGATGACGTCCTCGCCCCGCCGGGTGGTGCTCACACCGACACCTTCCGGGGGCATCGCTGCGTCGTCGGGGGTCTCGTCGGATCCCGGCTGTGCCGGTTCCTTCAGCGGCGGCTCGCTGCCGAAAGCGCGGGCCGTGCCGGGGGCCGTTCCTTCTGCGGCGTCATTGGTCCCGCCCGGTTCCGTAGTCCTGCCGGGTTCGGATACCTCGGCCGGGTCCGTGGGCTGGGGCGGTTCGGCAGGCCCGGATGGAATCGTCGGTGACATTGTGCTCTCCTTGCTGTGCTGGGGTTGGTCGTGTAAGTGCAGGCCCTAGCCTGGACCGGCGTCGCCATCAAGATCCCGGGGGCGGCCCATCAGCTCCAGGCCGTCCATCGCTTGGCTGGCACCGGCGGCGTCCACCCGTTCCAGGGCGAAGCCCATGTGGATGAGGACCCAGCTGCCGGGTTCCAGCGGGCCCTCGTCCAGCAGCCCGATGTTGATCTTCCGCTGCACGCCTGCAACGTCTACAAGGGCCAGCTGGCCGCCGTATCCCTCCAGCATTTCGATGACCTGGCCCGGTATCCCAAGGCACATAAGCTGAGTCCTTCCCTAGGTTTGGATCGGCGTGTGTTGGGCGAGCAGTTCCCCTATGACCTCCACGGCCCGCGGTATGGCTGCGGCGGCCGGGGCGGAAAGCCCGATGCCCTCGGCGAGGTCGGCGGGAACGCAGCCCACCACGTAGGTGAGCGGCAGCTCACCGCCCAGCGACCGGAGGCGGCCCAGGACCGCGACTGGATCCATGCCGTGCGGATCCAGAGATGCACCGCTGTCCAGGTCCTCCTTACCGACGCGCAGTACGCGGATGCTCCCCGGGCCGGTCGCCGTACCGTGCTCCGTGCGGTTGTCCGGCGGCACGGTATCCACGAGCACCAGCAGGTCCACCCCTGCCAGCAGGTCGTAGGCCAGATGCATGCCGCGGATGCCGTAGTCTTCGACGCGAACGCCGGGCACGGCGGCGAGGGCATCCCCGGTGAGACGACGGGCGACTTCGGGGCCGAACCCGTCGTCGCGCAGGAACATGTTGCCCACGCCCGCGACGAGAACGCGCGCAGTGCTGGAGACGGACCCGCCGGCGGTATTTCCGGGCTGGACGGCGGCGGTCACATCTGGCGCGCTTTCAGGTAGCGGCGGATGTCCGGGACGGACCGGATGCCCACATAGGCGGCTCCGGCGGCCATCGCCAGCAACAGGCTGACCGTGGCTATTCCAATGATTCTCATAGCGGGGTTTCCCTTCCATCCTCGGTGCGGGGCCGGGTGTCCTGCCCTAGCGGTTCCAGGGGCTCAAGTTCGTCGGGGGCGAAGTAGAAGGACCGGCCATAGCCTTCGTGAAGGTCCGCCGCGGGGTCCTGTTCAAGGACAAGTCCCACGTGCGTGCTGCCGTCGACGTCGAAGTGGACACTGGTGACGCGTCCGGTCTGGCCGGCGTAAAAGAGGTCCTGCGCATCGGCCCGCCGGTTGGGTGCCACCCGGACCCGGCTGCCGCGGGCCACCGGAACACCCTTGATCAGGACAGCATCCATGTGCGGCTGCACGAGGGCCTCCGCTTCCGGCGTCCACCAGACGGGCGGTTCCCCTCCGGCGCCGGCGAAGCTTCCGCGGGGTTCTGGAACGTCGAGCGCGTGGGGATTGCGCAGGATTCCATGCAGCTGCTGGAGCTCCTCCGGCGACATGGCCTCGCATTGGTCGATGATCGCCGCCGCACGGGGATCCGTCGCCCGCGCCTCGGCCTTCTCCTCGGCCGTCAGCGTCAGCACGCGCAGGGTGAGGATCTCGTCAATTTCGGTTGAGTCGTACAGGGCCACCGAACTTTCCGGGGCCACCGCTGGATGGTCGTACAGGATGATCGGGGACACCAGCAGCACGTCCGTCTGCCCCTGCGGCCCTGCCAGCACAGGCCAGCAGCGGTGCTGCGCACAGGACGCGGCGGCCTCCTTGGCCCAGTCCGGCGGGTCCAGCAGCGACAGGAAGTCAGCACCCCGCAGGTCCAGGAGCACGTGGGCGCCGATGAAGGACGTGGCGATCGCAGCCTCGCGGTCCGGAGGTGCCCCCGCGGGCCGGGCCGTGTTTTCCACCGAGACCCGGAGCCGCAACAGGCCGCCGTCGAGTCTCGTGGCGTTGAGCGTCACCTCGCCGTGCAGCGCCCGACGGCGGCGGACCAGCCGCCCGGCCAGCCGGCCCGCGTCGTCCCTGAATTCCTCCACGTCTTCACCGGCGGGGATGTCCACAGGCAGCACGAGCCCGCCGTCCCCGTCCCGCAGCCGGGCCAGCGGAAACGGCCCCAGGGCCGTTTCTTGCTCCACCGCCTCGTCCCAGCTCAGCCAGTGCGCGGGGCCGACGGCGAGTTCGTCCACCGCAGTGAACCGGCCGGCGTCGTCCGCCTGCTCCGCGGTGCGGGCCTGGAGCTGGAGGAAGCGCAGATGGATCTCCACCTCCGCATCCGGTCCGGAGCTCAGCAGGCAATCGGCGAACATGCCCGATTCTTCCCCGACACCGGCGGACGCAGCACCGCGGGGCCCCAGGATACCGAACTGCCAGCGGGCCTGGTTCTTTTGTGAGGAGGCCCGGTAGGGGTAGAGGAGATAGCCCTCGTAAAGGACGGCGTCGGCCACCGCACGGGCGAGGCTCAGACTCATGTTCATGGCAGCCGCTTCCCGCCCACCCCGGAGGCTGCAGCCGCCAACAAGGATTCGACGGCGGCCTCCCAGGAGGTCAGGCCGCGCGCCGACTTGTACCGTGACAGGGCCGCGATGACGTCCCGGTCCAGCCGGATCCAGCCCGTGTTGGGGAAGTGCAGATCCATCAGCTGTCGCCAGGCCGCCACCGGAAGCCGGTAGGACGCCTCGAGATCCCACGGCACCTGTTCCACGCCGAAGCCCGTCTGGCCCTTGGTGAAGATGGTTCCGGAGAACAGGAACTCCAGCGGGATCTCGCCGTCCTGCAGGGCGTTGAGGTATTTGGCGGCGGCAACGTCGAAGTCGAAGGTGCACGGCAGCGGGAGGTCCGCCTCGGTGCTGCCGGAGAAGCCCTGGACCATGGTGCTGCAGTGCAGCCAGAGGAAGGACTTGAGCGTGGTGGGCCAGCGCCCGCGCTCGCCGAAAAGGTCCAGCAGCCCCGGCTCCTCCTCCGGCGCGTAGCCGCGCCGCTGCGGCAGGATCCGCACCTGGCAGCGCAGTGCGATGGCGTGGATGGCCGTGCCCGTGGCTTCGGTCAGGCGCAGCCGGGCGGTCAGCTGCGGGGCTGCGGTGTAGGGCTCCGGCCGGACGTCGACGACGGTGAATGCCAGGCCGGTCACTGGGGCCCGCCCGGGACTGGGTCGCGGTTTTCGGCCTGGGCCGGTTTGCTGCGGCGGCTGACGTCGTCAAAGAAGGCGGCGAGCCGGTCGCGGGCCTCCTGGCCGCCGTCGAACCCGCGCCAGACGAGGCGAAGCTGCCCGACGAGTTCATAGCAGGCGTCCACCGGCACCAGGTGGCAGTCGGCTTGCGCACGGTCGGGTCCGGGGCCGCGGATCAGCAAAGCCTCGGTATCCGGGGCCGCCACGGCCAGGGCCGGGTTGCGTGCCAGCACGGCGCCCCAGGCGTCCAGGGGAAGCTCGGATTCGGTGGCGCCGGCCGGGCCCGGGTAGAAGGCGACCGTCCGGTTGAGCCGGGAACTGCGGAAGAAGAAGGCCAGGCCCACCGGGATTTCCAGCTCGTCCCACTGGCCGGGACCCAGCTCGAAGTCCGGAAAGGAGATGTACCTGTCCGGCACGGAACGGTAGCGCAGGTGGGCGGTGCTGTCCGTGAACAGGAGGTAGCAGGGCCGGCAGGCGCACATCATGGCGTGGCTCTCGACGTCCACGACGTGCTGGTGGGACTCGGGAATGGGTTCGCCGCACATTTCGCAGCGCTCGCCAGCGGAGCGGGCGGCCGGCTGTGCGGCGATCCGCCGGAGCAACGCAACGGGCAGACCCGTTGTCCGGCCTGCTTCACGGCCTGGCCCCGGCATCATCTGCGACGACCCGTCATCTCAGGCGTCCTGGCTGGACACTGCCGGCACGGCCACGGACATCACTCCGGACCGGATAAGGAGGGGCAGCGGATCGAGGTGCAGGCTCCGGTTTTCAAGGCAGGAACCGGCTTGCCGCACGTCGAAGTGCGCGCGGCACGCGGGGCAGCGCAGCAGGCCGCCGCCCACCGGTCCTGCGAGGGCGCGCTGGAGAGCGGCGCCGGCCATGGACCCGGTGCAGCGGGGGCAGTAGTCCCGGTAGGCGTACAGATCCTGCCCGGTCCGGCAGACAAGCACTGCGTAGCCGCCGACCAGGAAGCCGGCCACTTCGCCCTGTTCCAGGCCGGCGATCTCCGGTACGGCCTGCCAGGAACCGGGGGCATGCTCCTGCCAGTGTTCGCCGGTGCCGGTGCCGTTCCTGGTATTCGTGCCGCCGCCGCCCGGGTCGTTCCCGGGGGCGGAGTCAGCGTGGTTCAGACGGACCAGCAGCGCGTCCACCGGGATCACGGCAGGGACGGCGGGGCGGGATTCCGCCTCGACGACTTCGATGGCAGTCACCTCCGGTGCCGCCGACTCGATGGCCTCCTCGACGGCGAACTTGAGCGTGACGGACGACGACGGGCAGCCCTGGCAGGTGCCCAGCAGCTTCAGCCGGACGACGCCCTCGGGGCTGACGTCCAGGAGTTCCACGTCACCGCCGTGCGAGCCGAGGTAGGGCCGCACGCCGTCCAGTGCGGCAGCTACCCGGGCCTGCGTGTCCTGCGGGTGCAGGCCGTGGATCACCAGCAGGCCGGACACGAGCTCGTCGGCGGTCAGTGCGTCCAGGGTGGCCCGGTCGAGCTGCCCGCGGTCGTCCAGGATTTCCAGGATGCGGGCCAGGCCGGTGCCGTACAGGTCAGTCACTTCGCGCACGAGGTCTTCCGCGCGCCCGCGGGCCACCGCCCCGCCGGCGCCGAGGGCGTCGAGGAGGGTGCCTATGCGCTCGCCGGTTTGCCCCGGCTGGTCTGCGCCGTGCATGCCAGTTACTCGCCGGTCAGGGTCTGGGTTGGTGAGTGCAGCCGTTGCAGGGTCTGGCCGTTGCCCAGGTACATGTGGACGCCGCAGGGCAGGCAGGGGTCAAAGCTGCGGACGGTGCGCATGATGTCGATGCCCTTGAAGTGCTCGCGGTCGTTTTCCTCAAAGATGGGCTGGCCTTGCACCGCGTCCTCGTACGGACCCGAGACGCCGGCCGAATCGGTGGGGCTGGCGTTCCACGGGGTCGGCGGGTAGGGGTGATAGTTGGCAATCTTGCCGTCGCGGATCACCATGTGGTGTGAGAGGAGGCCGCGCACGGCCTCGGTGAAGCCGCAGCTGATGGCTTCGTCCGGCACCTCGAACGTTTCCCAGGTCTTGGTGCGGCCGGCGCGGATCTCCTCCAGCGCTTTTTCGGCGAAATGCAGCGCCGCCGCGGCGGCGTAAGCCTGGAAGTAGGTGCGGGCACGGTTGCGTTCGAGTGTGTTGCTCCATTCCGGGATGTTCCACTCGAAGGTGACGGGGCCTTTCAGCGCGGTCTTGGGCAGGTTGATCTGCACGCTGCGGCCGGTGGCCTTGATGTAGCCGATGTCCACCAGTCCGGCGAGCGCGGTGGCCCAGAGTCGGGCCAGCGGTCCGCCGCCAGTGTCCAGGGCCAGGTTGTCCTGGCCGTCGAACCAGCGCGGCGACATCACCCAGCTGTACTTTTCCGCGAGGTCGCGTTTCTGCGGCCGCGGATTCGTGTGCTGGTTCCACGGGTGCCGGCGGTCCACGGGATTGCCCAAAGGATCGTGGCTGACGAACATTTCCTGGTCTTCCCAGTCCTCGTAGTACGAGGAACCCAGCATGATCCTGATGCCGAGGTTGATCCGCACCAGGTCCGTGGTGACCAATTTGCCGTCCACCACCACGCCCGGGGTGACGAACATCTTCCGGCCCCACTCAGTCATGTCCTTGTATTCGAAGTTGCAGAAGTCCGGATCCTGGAGCGAGCCCCAGCAGCCGAGCAGTGTGCGCCGCAGGCCCACCTGCTCATAGCCGGGTAGGGCTTCGTAGAAGAAGTTGAAGAGGTCGTCGTGCATGGGGACGACCTTCTTCATGAACTCGACATACCGCATGAGCCGGGTGATGTAGTCCGTCATCAGTTGGATCGTGGCAACTGTACCCACACCGCCCGGGTAGAGCGTGGACGGATGCACGTGGCGGCCCTCCATGAGGCAGAACATTTCGCGGGTGAGGCGGCTGACTTGCAGGGCTTCGCGGTAGAACTCGCCGGTGAAGGGATTCAAGGACCTCATGATGTCGGCGATCGTGCGGTAGCCGTGGTCACCCTCATGCGGTGCGGGCGTGTTTTCCGCCTTGGCCAGTACGCCGGGGTTGGTCTCGGACACCATCTTCTCGCAGTAGTCCACGCCCACCAGGTTTTCCTGGAAGATGTTGTGGTCGAACATGTACTCAGCCGCTTCTCCGAGGTTCACGATCCATTCACCGAGGTTGGGCGGCTTCACCCCGTACGCCATGTTTTGCGCATAGCAGGAACAGGTGGCGTGGTTATCGCCGCAGATCCCGCAGATGCGGCTGGTGATGAAATGCGCGTCCCGGGGGTCCTTGCCCTTCATGAAGAGGGAATAGCCGCGGAAGATCGAGGACGTGCTCTTGCACTCCACCACCTGCTTGTTCGCGAAATCAATCTTGGTGTAGATGCCCAGGCTGCCGACGATCCTCGTGATCGGGTCCCACGCCATCTCCACCAGGTTGTTGTTGCCTGTCCCGCTTCCGGACGGCATTGGAATCGTTGAGGTCATGTGCTTCACCTGTCTGGAAGTGGTGGTTACCAGGTGCGCCGGGCCCCGGTGAGGAGCTCAGTGCCGGGCCGGCGCCACTTGGGCTCCTGGTCCAGGGTGTGGGTGGTGATTCCACGCAACGCCCTGATGGCCGAGCCGTAGGGGCGGATGGTGTTTGTTGAAAGCTTGCCGCCGGGCGGCTCATCCATGAAGGGCATGAACTTATCCGGGAACCCCGGCATGGTGCAGCCGATGCAGATGCCGCCGACGTTCGGGCAGCCGCCGATGCCGTTCATCCAGCCGCGTTTGGGCACGTTGCACTTGACCACCGGTCCCCAGCAGCCAAGCTTGACGATGCACTTGGGGGAGCCGTACTCGGTGGCGAAGTCGCCTTGTTCGTAGTATCCGGCCCGGTCACAGCCCTCGTGGACCGTCTTGCCGAACAGCCAGGTGGGCCGCAGGGCCTCATCCAGCGGGATCATCGGCGCCTGCCCGGTGGCCTGGTAGAGCAGGTACGTCATGGTTTCGGACAGGTTGTCCGGCTGGATGGGGCAGCCCGGCACGCACACGATCGGGATGCCTGCCTTGGACTTCCAGTCGTACCCGAGGTAATCCGGCACGCCCATGGCCCCGGTCGGGTTCCCCGCCATGGCGTGGATGCCGCCGTACGTAGCGCAGGTGCCGGCGGCGATGATGGCGGTCGCCTTGGGGGCCAGACGGTCCAGCCATTCGCTGGTGGTTATGGGCTGGCCGGTCTCAAGGTCGTTCCCGAACCCGCACCAGTAGCCGCCCGGGGCGTGGAGCTTTTCGTTGGGGATGGATCCCTCCACCACCAGGACAAACGGCTCCAGCTCTCCGCGGTCCGCCTTGCGGAACCACTCCAGGAAGTCGTCGGCCCCTTCCTGCGGGCCGCACTCGAAGTCGATCAGGGGCCAATGCATGGCAATGCGGGGCAGGCCCGGCAATGCGCCAAGTGCTATCTCCTCGACACTGGGCTGGGTGGCCGCGGTCAGGGCCACAGAATCGCCGTCGCAACTGAGCCCCGCGTTGATCCACAGCACGTGAATGAGGGCTTCTTCGGCCTTCAGGGAAGTTTCGGTAGGCATCGTTGCCTCTTTCGGGGCCCTTATGGGCTCAGTGTGTCCGTCAAAGATTCAGTCAAAGTGGATGACCGGGAACCGGTCCCGCCGAGCCAGTCATACCAGCCGGTGAGGCCATCGCCGGTGGAGGCCGAAAGGACCAGGAAATCGGTGCGCGAATTGATTTGCCGGGCCCTGCGCTGGAACCGGTCGACGTCGAAATCAACGTAGGGGAGCAGGTCCGATTTGTTGATGACCACCAGATCGGCTGCCCTGAACATGTGCGGGTATTTCTGCGGCTTGTCATCACCTTCCGTCACGGAAACGACTACTACTTTGGCTGCTTCACCCAGGTCAAACAATGCCGGGCAGACCAGATTGCCCACATTTTCGATGAACACGGTGGACCCGGCCTCCGGGTCCAGCGCGTCCAGCCCGCGCTTGAGCATGTCAGCGTCCAGGTGGCAGCCGGCTCCGGTGTTGATCTGGACGACGGGCCGTCCCACCGCACGGATGCGGTCCGCGTCCAGGCAGGTCTCCTGGTCGCCTTCGACAACGCCGGCCCGCAACTGTTCGCCCAGGTCCGCGAGGGTGCGGACCAGGAGGGTGGTCTTGCCTGCCCCGGGGGAACTCATCACGTTCAGTGCCCGGATTCCCCGGCCTTCCAGCCAGCCCCGGTTCCTCGCCGCGAGCACCTCGTTCTTGTGGAGCAAGCTTTGCTCCAACGGGATGATCTCAGGAGTGTGATCGTGGGGATGGTCGTGCGTGTAAGGGTGGGCGTGATCGTGCGAATGCTCGTGGCCGTGCGTGTGCGGGTGCTCGTGGTCGTGGGAATGAACATGTGGCTGTTCCGGCAGCAGGGGGCCCCCTGCTTCCTGAAGTGTGGAAACCCTGATGTTTGTCTCGTCACCGCAACCGCATGTTGTACACACTGGCTAAGCCACCTCCACCGACATCAGCATGAGTTCGCGGCCGCTGAGGACTTCGACGTCGGCGCTTCCGCACGGACACAGCAGGATCAGGTCAGCCAGCTCGAAGTCGTCGTGGCAGCTTCTGCAACGGGCCACGCCCGGGGGTTCATCGATCATCAGCTGCGCGCCGGCTAGCGGGGTGCCAGCGGAAGCTACGTCAAAGCAGAAGCGCATGGCATCCGGAAGGACACCGGACAACGGTCCCACCTGCACGTTGACCGCAGTGACTTTCCGTTCGCCGATTCTGTCGAGGACGGTTTCAATAAGGCTCTGCGTGATGGAGAGTTCGTGCAT
>Ga0308174_10001664_pt1 | contig 10533 bp, 11 predicted proteins | sample PhyPR2_FD_203894 | JGI IMG/M metagenome (GOLD analysis project Ga0308174, IMG submission 203894) | Soil microbial communities from UC Gill Tract Community Farm, Albany, California, United States - DLSLS.P.R2 | ecosystem: Environmental > Terrestrial > Soil > Agricultural land | place: USA... | reverse complement strand
TGCCGCCGTCGTCCGTCGCTTCGATTCTGTCGAGCGGCAGCCGGCTGATATCGACGATGCGCACGGGACGCTCGACATTGAGCTTCATCAGGTCGATGAGCGTGGTGCCGCCCGCGAGATAGCGCACTTGCGCGCCTTGCTGAGCCGTGTGCGCGGATGCGCCTGCGTGGATCGCGTCCGACACGTCGCGCGCGGGAGAGCTGGAACAGTTCCATGTGGCTCTCCTCAGTCTCTCGGTCCGCGCACGGACTGGATCGCCGTGACGATGTTCTGATACGCGCCGCAGCGGCACAGATTGCCGCTCATCGCTTCGCGCACGTCGTCGTCGCTCGGGCCGATGGGCTCGTCGAGCAGCGCGACCGCCGACATCAACTGGCCGGCGGTGCAGTAGCCGCACTGGTAGCCGTCGCATTCGACGAAAGCCGCCTGCAACGGATGCAGCGCTTCGACTTCGCCGATGCCTTCGATGGTCGTGACGGCATCGCCGTCATGCGCGGCGGCGAGACACAGACACGAATTCACGCGACGGCCGTTCACATGGACCGTGCACGCGCCGCATTGCCCGTGATCGCAACCCTTCTTCGTGCCGGTCAGATGGAGATGCTCGCGCAATGCATCCAGTAGCGTGGTGCGCGGATCGAGCGAAAGGGTATAAGCGCGGCCGTTGATGGTGAGCTTCACCGTAGCCCTGGCGTCGCCGGTCTTCGCGGCTGGCGCGCTGACCACGTCGGCCGCCTGGGTCATGCTTTGCGTCATGGTTTGCGTCTCCAGCACGCTGCCGGATGCGCGCCGGCTGCCTTGCGCGATATCGGCGCGCGCCGTGTCCGATTGAGGAACGGGATGTTGCATCGAGCATTCTCCTGTTCGACCGGAGCAGTTGCGGACTCCGGTCCCATGCAATGGTTGCTGGGAAGGACGCGAGCCGGCAGCACGAGGCGGCAGGAGGCGTCGGGGCGTAGAGAGGCGAAGATGCGGCGAAACGTGTTCGGGCGCTTTGACGGCGGCCAGGGCGAAGGTGCGGCGCGAGAGCGGGTCTGCGCTTTATGCGTCAGGACCTTTCCGCGTGCTCGAAGCGATTACGGAATGACACCAGGCCAGTATAGGCAGAAGTTGCCGGTCTTTCCGGATCGGCGAGAGTCGAGGCCACGGGCGTCAGCTGCTGCAGGAAGCGTGCCCACGCACCGCGCCGCGCGCAATGGTAGCGTTCGAAGTCCTGCCCGCTCGCCATGTCAATACCATGAAAGAAAGCCTTTGCGTCATCGACGCTATCGCCTCGCGCCGTTCCATTCGCGCGTTCCTGCCGGATGCCGTCGATCGCGCGACGCTCGAAGCCATCTTCGAGCACGCCTGCCGCGCGCCGTCCGGCAGCAACATACAGCCGTGGAAGGTCCACGTGCTGACGGGGGCGGTCAAGGACACGCTGTCGCGGGCGATTCTCGACGTCTTCAACGACCCCGACGCCGACCGCCAACACGAGGAAGAATTCGCATATTACCCGCGCAACTGGACTTCGCCTTACATCGAGCGGCGGCGGGCGCTGGGCATCTGGCTTTATACGCTGCTCGGTCTGACGCGGGAGGACAAGGAAGGCATGCACGCGCAAATGGGCCGCAATTTCGAGTTCTTCGGCGCGCCCGTGGGCATCATCTTCACGACCGACCGCACGATGGAGCGCGGCTCGTGGCTCGACTACGGCATGTTCCTGCAGAACATCATGCTGATGGCGCGCGCGTTCGGCCTCGATACGTGTCCGCAGGCGGCGTTCAACCGGTATCACCGCATCATCGCGGATCAGTTGACGTTGCCGGAGAACGAGACCGTGGTGTGCGGCATGAGCCTCGGCTATGCGGACTGGTCGCAGCCGGAGAACGCGCTCAGGAGCGAGCGTGAGCCGTTGCGCAATGTCGTGCGCTTTGTCGAACAGTGATGAGCAAGCGAGGTGTAAGCGACGTGCGAGCGACGTGCTTCAGTGAGACATGAACACGCGCGCGACGAGCGAGAGCAGCAATTCGCCGATCGCCGTAGCGACAGTGACCACGATGAGAACCAGCAACAGGCGCACGATCAATCGCATTACGTCGGCCAAAAAAAGGGCCGCTTGCGCGGCCGGAAGGAGGGGTGGGTCGGTCTGTTTCCAGACTAGGACCCGTTTCTTAATCCAGACTTAAGGGCGCGAAACGCGTCGCACCGTAAGCCCAAAAGAAAAGCCGCGCCACCGTTGAGCGACGCGGCTTTCACACGCCGGCACGCGTGTAATGCGCAGCCTCAGCGCAGCGCGTCGCTATAACGGTCGCGTAGCGGGATGATCGTCAGAAGCGCGACCGCGCTGCCGAAGATCACGTAGTAGCAGATGGAAAGCGGATCGCCCGTGGTCATCGTGAGCCATTGAACGATGGCCGGCGCAAAGCCGCCGAAGATCATCACGGCGACGTTGTAGCTTACCGAAATGCCCGTCGAACGCACGCTGGATGGCAGCAGTTCGGAAATGAACGCCGGATAGCAGCCCTGGAAAATGCCGAGGTACATCATCAGCAGCGCCTGGCAGGCGATCAGCATCGGCAGGCTCGGATGCGCGGTCAGCACGGCGAAGATCGGATACGCGGTGAGGAGCGACAGCGTGAGCGCGGTGGCCATCAGCTTCTTGCGCCCGATGCGGTCCGACAGTCTGCCGAAGAACGGGCAGCAGACGAGATAGACGAGCGCGCCGATGGAAGAACTGATGAGGCCGTCGGTGAGCGCCATGTGAAGGACGCGCGTGGCATGCGTCGGCAGGTATAACAAAAAGATATACGTGCCGATGGTGCCGAACACCGTGAGGCCGAAGCCGGCCAGCACGGGCATCCAGTGCTTGGTGGCGGTATCGCGGATGGGGCTCGACGACAGTTCGTTCTTCTGCGCCTTCTCGACAAAAACCGGCGATTCATCCAGCTTCGAGCGGAGATAGAGGCCCACCGGCACGATCAGCAAGCCGACGACGAACGGCACGCGCCATCCCCAGCTATTCAGATGCTCGGGGCTCAGCGTGCGCGTGAGCACCGCGCCGAAGAATGAACCGGCGAGGCTTGCGGCCGCCTGCGCGACCATCTGGAAGCTGCCGAAATAACCGCGCTTGTTGGCCGGTGCATATTCGACGAGGAACGCAGTCGCGCAGCCCACTTCGCCGCCTGCGGAGAAGCCCTGGATCAGGCGTCCGAGCAACATCAGCAACGGCGCGGCGACGCCGATGGCCGCATACGTCGGCGCAAACGCGATGATCGCGATGCCGACCGCCATCAGCGAAATGGTGAGGGTGAGCGCCGATTTGCGCCCGACGCGATCCGCCACCGCGCCGAGCACGATGCCGCCGAGCGGCCGCGTGAGAAAGCCGACGCCGAAGGTTGCCCAGGTCGCGAGCAGCGATATGGTCGGGCTCGTCGCTGGGAAATACAGCTTCGAGATGATGACCGCAAAGAAGCCATAGACCATGAAGTCGAACCATTCGAGCGCATTGCCGATGGTCGAGACGACGATGGCGCGTCGTCCTGAGAGATTCAGCGCGGCGTTGTCGCCGGCCGCGTGGGATGCAGGTAGTACGGTGCTCATCGAATGGACTCCGTGGGCTTGGGTCGAGATAGTGGTGCTGAACGCGGTGGTTTCCGCGCTTCCTTACGACGATATCCGCTTTCGGGACCGCGCTGGCCGGATAAAAGCGCGCGGTCCCTGCAACCTGCGAGACGACACGCAAAAGACTACGCCTTACTGAAATAAGAAAATATAGAATTTCTAAACTGACACTCAAGGAAACCTGATTACAACATCGGGTTAGCCCCTAGTACCGCCATGAGCAACATCCGCTTCCTGCGCACGTTCATCGCTGTCGCGCGGTATGGCTCGTTCGCCGCCGCCGCCGAGAAAGTCGCGCTCACGCAGGCCGCGGTCAGCATGCAGATGCAGTCGCTGGAGGACGATCTGAAGCGGCCGCTGTTCGATCGCGTGGGCCGCACCAACCGGCTGACGAGCATCGGCAAGCAGGTATTGCCGCAGGCCGAGCGCATCGTCGCGCTGTACGACAGCATGCGTCTGACCGGCCTCGACGATGAGATCGCCGGATCGGTGTCCATCGGCGCGGTCGATTCCGCGATGGGCGCGCTGGCGTCTGTCGTCACGGAACTCAAAGGGCAGTATCCGCGCCTGGACGTGCGGCTCTTTACCGGCAAGGCGCTCGCGCTCGCGCCGCAAGTGGAGGCGGGCGAAATCGACGCGGCAGTGATCGTCGAAATGGCGGGCAAGACGCCGGCGAGTCTCAACTGGACGCCGCTCTACTCGGAACCGCTGGTCGCAATCGGCTCGTCGCGCGGCGCGGTTTCGAATGCAGCCGACCTGCTCGCAAGCGGGCCCTTTTTGCGCTTCGACCGGGTGCAGCGTACCGGCGCGCTGATCGATCGCGCGTTGCGACACAACCGGCTCGCGGTGAACGAGTTTCTCGAACTGAACTCGCTGGAGGTGATCGTCGAACTGGTGCGGCAGGGCGCGGGCGTATCCGTGGTGCCGCTGCTCGAATATGGATCGTGGGCAAGCGACCCCGCACTCAACGTTCTGCCGCTCGCGAAAAACACGCCGCGCCGCGTCGTCGGCATGCTGGAGCGCAAGATTCACGACCGCCACGCGGTCATGCGCGTCGTGCAGGAGAGCATCCGCGCGCGTTCGCGAGCCGCGGATCAGGCGCGCGATCCATGAGGTTTGCTTAAGTCGCGGACAACAAATATCAGCTTTCGCTATGAATTTCGGCGGTCGACAATTATTGGATGCCGCATTCACTCCAGTCATCAACGCAAGAGGACAGCATGTCGATCATTCCCGAGATCGCAGAAGCGCACGACGAGATCAAAGCCATCCGGCGCGACATTCACGCGCATCCCGAACTCTGCTATGAAGAAGCGCGCACCGCCGAACTGGTGGCGAAGAAGCTGGAGAGCTGGGATATCGAAGTCACGCGCGGACTGGGCAAGACGGGCGTAGTCGGCGTGTTGAGGAAAGGCACGAGCAAGCGCGCGATCGGCTTGCGCGCGGACATGGACGCATTGCCGATTCCGGAACTGAACACGTTCGCCCACGCTTCGAAGCACGAGAACAAGATGCACGCGTGCGGCCACGACGGCCACACCGCAATGCTGCTCGGCGCCGCGCAGTACCTCTCGAAGCATCGCGATTTCGACGGGACTGTCGTGCTCATTTTTCAGCCTGCGGAAGAGGGCGGCGGCGGCGCGAAAGCGATGATGGAAGACGGTCTTTTTCAGCGCTTTCCCGTGGATGCCGTGTTCGCCCTGCATAACTGGCCGGGCATGCCGTCGGGCAACTTCGGCGCGCGCGTCGGGGCGACGCAGGCGTCGAGCAACGAGTTCGAGATTCGCATTGAAGGCGTAGGTTCGCATGCCGCGATTCCGCACGATGGCGTCGACCCCGTGTTCACTGCGCTGCAGATCGGCACCGGCTTGCAGAGTATTCTCACGCGCAACAAGCGGCCGATCGACGCGGCGGTGCTGTCCATCACGAAGATGGAGGCGGGACACGCGGTGAACGCCATTCCGACCACCGCGACGCTCGCGGGCACCGTCCGCACGTTTTCTGTCGACGTGCTCGATCTGATCGAAACGCGCATGAAGGAGATCGTCGCAGCCACGGCGGCGGCCTATCGGTGCAAGGCCGAAGTGAAGTTCGTGCGCAACTATCCGCCCACCGTGAACACCGAAGCCGAAACGCAATTCGCGCTCGGCGTGATGCAGGAAGTCGCGGGCGCGGATCATGTGAAAACCAACGTCGATCCGACGATGGGCGCGGAAGACTTCTCCTTCATGCTGCTGGAACGCCCCGGCTGCTACGGGTATATCGGCAATGGACAGGGCGCGCATCGCGATCACGGGCATGGCATCGGTCCGTGCATGCTGCATAACAGCAGCTACGACTTCAACGACGACGTGTTGACGCTCGGATCGACGTACTGGGTAAAACTGGTCGAGAAGTTCCTTGCGCGCGCCTGAGCACGCCATGACGACGTGCTTCTCCACTTCATACCGCGATGCGCGCGAGCGCTTTCTCGCGGCGGCCGCTGCCCGCAACGTCGCCGTCGACACGCGCGTGCTGCCCGACGTTGCAGGACTCGACGGCGAAACGCTCGCGACGGACATCGCACGCGTCGGACCTCCCGATGCAAAGCGGCTGCTCGTGCTGACATCCGCGACGCATGGCGTCGAAGGCTTCTGCGGCTCGGGCGCGCAGATCGCGCTGCTGAACGACGACGTTCTGCCAGCACTGCTGGACAAACTCGGCGTCGCGCTGCTTTTCGTTCATGCGATCAACCCGTACGGTTTTTCGCACCTGAGCCGCACGACCGAAGGCAACGTCGACCTGAATCGCAACAGCGTGGATTTCAGCGCGCCGTTGCAGCGCAATCCTGGTTATGCGGAACTGCACGAAGTGCTGATTCCATCGAGCTGGCCGCCGGACAAAGCGAACGTGGATGCGATTCGCGACTATATCGACACGCGCGGCCAATGGGCCTATCAGGAGGCGGTGACGACGGGCCAGTACACGCACGCGGACGGCATGTTCTACGGCGGCAGCGAGCCGGCCTGGAGCACTCGCACAATGCGCGACGTTCTCGCGGATTACGGCGAGACGTGCGCGGCCATTGGCTGGATCGACTTTCATACGGGCCTCGGGCCGAGCGGCTTCGGCGCGAAGATCTGCGTGGGCGACTTGCCGCGCGCGCGGCGCTGGTGGGGCGCGGACGTGACGAGCCCGCTCGATGGCACGTCGATCGCGGCGAACGTCGCCGGGCCGCTGCTCGATGTGCTCGCGCAGACGTGCCCGCAGGCATCGAACGCGGCGATGGCTATCGAATACGGCACCGTGCCGCTCACGGACATGCTCGATATGCTGCGCGCCGATGTCTGGCTGCGTCGTCATCCCGACGCGCCCGACGCATTGAAAGCGGACATCCGCCGCCAGATTCGCGCGGCGTTCTATATCGACGATGACGTGTGGCGCGGCATGGTAGTCGGGCAAGCGCGAGCTGCCGTGCTACAGGCGATTTACGGACTTTCGCGCGAGTCCTGACGCAGTTCGAGCCACATGGGCTGATGGTCCGACGAGCGGCTTCGCTGATCGGCTCCGCACCCGGCGATGCGCGGCTTCAGGTCTTCGGTCACGAAGATGAAGTCGCATGCGAACGGGCCGTCGGACCATTGCTCGTGATCGTACAGGCCGACAGTCGCCGCGCGCGGCTCGTCCGGATGCGCGCAGGACCACGCATCGACGAACGGAGGCGCATCGGCAATGGGCTCGAGCATCGCGCAATACGCTGATCCTTCGAACGGGCTGTTGAAGTCGCCGCAGACAATGGCGGACATGGGCCGCGCGGTATCCGCGAACGGGCTTGCCTGAGTCTCCGCCTTCGCCGGACGGCGCGCGTGCTCGCACGCTTCGCGATGCAGTTCACGCAGCCGCGCAACCTGCGCGAGACGCTGCACTTCCGAATAAAACTCCAGATGCGTGCTGATGACGCGCAGCGGCCCGACATCCGTTTCAATGACCGCTTCGAGCGCGATGCGCAACATCGACGGCTTCGCGGGGTCGGGCGGCCACGGCAGTGAGTGGCGCAGCACTTGCCGCACCGGCAGGCGGCTGACGATGGCGTTGCCGAACTGCCTTCGCGCGAGGCCCGCGCCGACGGGCGGCAAGTCCGAGCCAATCCCTTCGATGACGGTCGCGCCCGGAATCAGCTCCGCCAATTCCGCGAACTGATCGGCGCTCGGTCCGCCCGCAAGACCGCCTGCCTGCTCGCCTTCGTGGAAACCGCGCGTGACCTCCTGCAGGCAGAGCACGTCGAAATCGTGCAGCGCCTTCGCCTCGCCGACGATGCGCGCCAGATCCACGCGGCCATCCACGCCGCGTCCCCATTGAATGTTCCAGTCCACGAGTCGCATATCGGTCTCCATGCCGGGAAGGTCATTGGTCGGCAGCGAGTTGCGTGCACGAGCATCGCGCAGTTCGTGCTACGAAACGCTGTATTTCAGACTGTCTCATAAAAGCGCGGCCTACAATCCGTAGACCCGTAACACCTTTACCTCCCGCACCATGAAAACAAGCACAAAACAGTGGCTGAGCGCGCTTTCTCTGATGTCGTTCGGCATCGTTTCTCTCGCACAGCCGGCGCCCTCGCTCACGCCCGAGCAGCAGGCCGGTCTCGACAAGCAGGATCGCGATGTCGCGCAGTTGGCCGACGTGATCGTGAAGATGATCGACGAGAACAAGGCGGGCGACGTGTGGGATGCGTCATCCGCCGTCGCGAAGAAGGTCATTACCCGAGAGGGCTTCGTGACCAAGGTCTCGCAGGATCGCGGAGCGCTCGGCAAGCCGGGCATGCGCATGCCGATGGGCGTCAAGCATCTTCACTTCGATGGCACCGGCAATATGCCCGCGGGCTGGTTCATGAGCGTTGCGTTCGATACGCAGTTCAGCCAGGCGAGACAGTCGGCGCGGGAAGTGGTGACCTTCGTGCTGGATGCGGACAAGGTTTGGCGGTTCGCGGGCTATTCGGTGCGGTGAACGGTGCGGTGAAGTCTTTCAGCATCCGCCGCCCGCGTCACATGTTCGTATAAGACGCGCACCACCCACGCCCCGCCACCAGCTTGTTCGCGAACAGCGTGCATCCCCCCCACGCGTCCGTGGATTTGCCTTCGAACAAGGAGCAGTTCGCGCAAGCCTGATTCGCCGCGAAGTTCGGGTACTTCGCCTTGTCGACCTTCGCGGCGTCTTCCTTGTAGCCAACGGCTACCGCCGCCGGATCGGATTCGCTGAGGTGCGGCGCGTCGGCGTCGGCTCGCGTGAGCCATAGGGACGCGCCCATGCCCATCGTGAATTTGACGAAGCTGCGGCGGGACGTAGTCATGTCGGGAACCGTCTGGTTATCGTCGTAAGTCGCTACGCAAACTATAGGCGGACTTTCGCGCGCCTGCGTGAATCAAAGCGAACGCCTGATCTTTTCTTTATCCGACCGGTAAAAGCGCGTCGCGCTAAACCTTTGCGCGCACATGCCGTAATTCCTGCCAGAACGTATGTGCAATGTGACCGATGCGGCGCCCCGGCCGCAACTTTCCCTGAGGAGAACGACGATGACTGGAAGCGAATGGATGATGGCAGGCGTGTATCTGCTCGAACTCGTGTGCGGCACGATGTTCCTGAGCGCGCTCGCGCGACGCAGCCTCAGCAAGCAGACCGCGCGCGGTCGCTAAAACGGAAGCACCGCGAAAGCAGCGCGGCGGAGTGCGACATCCGGCGCGCTGCATCGACGTGCTATTTGAAGAGCTTGACCGCCTGCGAAAGCGTGTTCGTGATGCCCCACGCAAGCGGAATCAGCACGTACAGCCAGAACACCAGCAACAGGCCCTTGTTCGACGAGCCGTTTTCGTATTTGGAATTCATCCGAGTCTCCTTGGTTCAGCCAGCCGACTGTGTCGCCGTATCCATGTGATGCTTCTCGTGTACGCGCTTGACCAGAAGGTTGCACAGGAAGCCGATGACGAGCAGCGCGGCCATGATATGCAGCGTCATGGTGTAGGCGTCCGCCTTGGCGACGCCGTGCGCCACTTCATACGCGCGGATGTAGTTGACGAGCACCGGACCCGCGATGCCCGCCGCCGCCCACGCGGTCAGAAGCCGCCCGTGAATGCCGCCGACGAACGCCGTGCCGAACATGTCGGCGAGATAGGCGGGAATGGTCGCGAAGCCGCCGCCGTACATCGAGAGAATCACGCCATACGCGGCCACGAAGAGCGCGATATTGCCCGACTGCGCGAACTGCGGCACGAGAAAATAGAGCACCGCCCCGAGCGCGAAGAACACGAAGTAAGTGTTCTTGCGGCCGATCCAGTCCGATGCCGACGCCCACACGAAGCGCCCGCCCATGTTGAAGAGCGACAGCAGCCCGACGAAGCCCGCCGCCGCGCCCGCCGTGATCGTCGATTTGAAGCTCTCCTGGATCATCACCGAAGCCTGGCCTAGCACGCCGATGCCCGCCGTCACGTTCAGGAAGAGCACGAGCCACAGCAAGTAGAACTGCGGCGTCTTCAGCGCCTGATCGATGTGCACGTGGTTCTTCGTGATCATCTTGTTTGCGGTGGCGGGCGGCGTCCAGCCGGCGGGCATCCAGTTCGGCGGGGGAATGCGGATCGCGAGTGCGCCGATGGTCATCGAGATGAAGTAGAGGATGCCGAGCACGACGAAAGTCTCGGCCACGCCCACGCTCGTCGCGCTCTTGAAGTAGTTCATCAACGCGACCGAGCCGGGGGCGGCGATCATCGCGCCGCCGCCGAAGCCCATGATCGCCATGCCGGTGGCCATGCCGCGACGGTCCGGAAACCAGCGGATCAACGTCGATACGGGCGACACATAGCCGAGCCCCAGCCCGATCCCGCCGATCACGCCATAGCCGATATAAAGCAGCGCGATCTGATGCAGATAAACGCCGAGCGCCGAGACGAGAAAGCCGCCGCC
>Ga0308174_10001663_pt1 | contig 10534 bp, 10 predicted proteins | sample PhyPR2_FD_203894 | JGI IMG/M metagenome (GOLD analysis project Ga0308174, IMG submission 203894) | Soil microbial communities from UC Gill Tract Community Farm, Albany, California, United States - DLSLS.P.R2 | ecosystem: Environmental > Terrestrial > Soil > Agricultural land | place: USA... | reverse complement strand
CAGGGAGTGCGCCGGGTAGTCGTCCGGGTCGACGAGCGACATCGCGGGGGTGGCGAGCACGAACGGGAAGGTGGCGTCGGGCCGGGCGAGGTGGAAGACGACCTCGCGGTCGCCCTCGGTGGTGACGGACCGCAGGTTCGCGAGCAGGCCCGCGGGGCCCCCGGAAACGTTGATCCGCCGTATTCGGTCCATGGAGTACTTCACGGCGGCGGCGTCGAGCGGGTCGCCGTCGGAGAACGTCGTGCCGGCGCGCAGGACGCAGCGGTAGGTGCGGTTGCCGGTGTCGGTGAATCCGCACGTCCGGGCGGCGTCGGGCTGGGGCGTGGTGGACCCGTAGGGGTAGCTCAGCAGCGTCTGGTAGATGTTGCGGAACAGCTCCCACGAGCCGTCCCAGGAGGCGGCCGGGTCCAGGGTGCTGGGGGCGCTGGTCGTGCCCACGACGATCGGATCGTCCTCGGAGGGGTCCGGGGACACCAGTCCGCAGCCGGCCACCAGTGACAGGGCGCCGAGCGCCGCGAGCCGGCGCAGGTCTCGGTTCCGGTTGAACACGTGCGCGCTCCTCGATCCGCCGATCCGCGGTGCCAGGGACCGGGGGAACATACCGCAGCGGAACGCCTCGGGAGCGTGCTTCGCACAGGGCATCTGATCAGGGAGGACATGACGACGTTGTCATGCGGCCGTGAGGCCCCCGGCACTGGACACGGGCCCGCCGTACGTACACCGGAGGCAGCTCTTCCGTATCCGCCGGCCGCCTTTCGGGTACGCGTGGAACACCGGAGCCGGGGGCGTGCCCCCGGCTCCGGTTCGTGGTGTGGCGTGTGGGCGTGAGTGGCCTGTGTGCCGCCGCCGTCAGCCGACGCCCGCGTTGAGGAAGATGCCGCCGTCCACGACGAGCGTCTGCCCGGTGATCCAGTCCGACTGGTCGGAGGTGAGGAACGCGGCGGCCCCGCCGATGTCGGAGGGCACGCCCAGCCGGCCGAGCGGGTAGGAGGCGGCGGCCTCCGCCTCCCGGCCCTCGTACAGGGCCTGCGCGAACTTCGTCTTGACCACGGCGGGCGCGATCGCGTTGACCCGTACCGCCGGCGCGAACTCGTGGGCGAGCTGCTGGGTCAGGTTGATCATCGCGGCCTTGCTGACGCCGTACGCCCCGATGAACGGCGAGGCCGAGATACCGGCCACGGAGGCGATGTTGACGATCGCCCCGCCGTTCTCCTTCTGCCAGGCGTGCCAGGTCCGCTGGGCGAACCCGAGCGCGGAGAGCACGTTGGTCTCGAAGACCTTGCGCGCCACGTTCAGGTCGAGGTCCGCGATCGCCCCGAACACCGGGTTGGTGCCCGCGTTGTTGACGAGGTGGTCGATGCGGCCGAACGCCTCCATGGTGCGCGCGACGGCGACGGCCTGGTGCTCCTCGTCGTGTGCCTTGCCGGCCACGCCGATGACGCGGTCGGGGCCGAGCGACTCGACGGCCGCCTTGAGGGCGTCCTCGTTGCGGCCGGTGATGCAGACCCGGTCGCCGCGGGCGACGAGCGCCTCGGCTACGCCGTAGCCGATGCCGCGGCTGGCGCCGGTGATGAGGGCGACCTTGCCCGAGAGTTCCACCGAAGTCATGTTTCCCGTCTTCCTTGGTCTTTCCTGCGCCCGTCCCTCGCCCCTCGGCCCTCGTCGCCCTAGTCGAGCGGTCCGCCGGCCACGTACAGCACCTGGCCGGAGACGAATCCCGCGGCCTCGCCCGTGAAGAAGGCGATGGCGTTGGCGATGTCCTCGGGCTCACCGACGCGTGCGACCGGGATCTGGGTGGCGGCGGCGGCCTTGAAGTCGTCGAAGCCCATGCCGACGCGGTCGGCGGTGGCCTTGGTCATCTCGGTGGCGATGAAGCCGGGGGCGACCGCGTTGGCGGTGACGCCGAACTTGCCGAGCTCCTTGGCGAGGGTCTTGGTGAAGCCCTGCAGACCGGCCTTGGCGGCGGAGTAGTTGACCTGGCCGCGGTTGCCGAGCGCGGAGGACGAGGAGAGGTTGACGATCCGCCCGAAGTGCGCGTCGACCATGTGCTTCTGGCAGGCGCGGGACATCAGGAAGGCGCCGCGCAGGTGCACGTTCATGACGGTGTCCCAGTCGGAGACGCTCATCTTGAACAGCAGGTTGTCGCGGAGCACGCCCGCGTTGTTGACGAGGATCGTGGGCGCGCCCAGCTCCTGGACGACGCGTTCGACGGCCGCCGCGACCTGGGCCTCGTCGGAGACGTCGCAGCCGACCGCGAGCGCCCGGCCGCCGGCGGCGGTGATCTTCTCGACCGTGTCCTTGCAGGCGGCCTCGTCGAGGTCGAGCACCGCGACGGCCCGGCCCTCGGCGGCCAGACGTACGGCGGTGGCGGCGCCGATGCCGCGCGCCGCGCCGGTGACGACGGCTACCCGCGCTTCAGTGGTGGACATTGCTGCTTCTCCTCGTCCTGGGGAAGTCACCCGGGGGCCCTCCGGGGTCCCGGAGGCTTCCGGAAGGTGGCGGCTCCTGCGGCACACTCGATGAGCGACCGCTTAGTACCTTCGACAGACGTGACGCTAGAAGCCCTGGCACCCGGTGTCAACGGCACACGGGGTGCGTGTGATCCATTACCTCACCAGCAGCGCGAGCAATCGCTCCGCCTCGGCCGCGGGATCGGCGGTCAGACCCGTGTGCACCGGGCCGGGGCTCACGATCGTCGACCGGGGGGCGACCAGCCAGCGGAAGCGCCGCCCGGCGTCGTCCCCGGCCGCCGGGCCAGCGGCGGCGCCGCCCGCGCACACGCCCTCGACGGCGCGCAGCGCGGCGCGCACGCCGGGCATGTCCGCCGCCGGGTCCAGGGCGCGCAGCCGGTTCTCGTCCAGATGGGTGCGCGCGGCGACGAAGGACCGGGCCCGGCAGTAGACGAGCACCCCCGCGTTGATGCACTCGCCGCGTTCGACGCGCGGCACGACCCGCAGCAGCGCGTACTCGAAGACGTCCCGGTCGTTCACTTGTTCTCCTGCGTGACGGTCGCGCGGGCGGCACGGTCGAGGCCGGTGACGCGTGCGTGGATCGCGGGGGCCCGGGTCAGCAGCGGGGCCGCGTAGGCGCGGCGCACCTCGTCCGGGGTGGTGAAGCCGGGTTCGTCCGCCAGCCAGACGTCGGGGATCCCGGCGGTCACCTCGGCCAGCAGTTCCGCGGTCACCAGCGGGGCCAGCTCGGCGGCGGCCGCGGCGACGTCCGGCGCGAAGGGGGCCAGTGCGTGGTCCGAGGCGTCGTAGGGGCGGGCGGCGGAGGCCTCGGCGGTGGGCCAGTTGTGCTGCCAGATCATGGTGGCCCCGTGGTCGATGAGCCACAGCTCGCCCCGCCACCGCAGCAGGTTGGGGTTGCGCCAGGAGCGGTCGACGTTGTTCACCAGCGCGTCGAACCAGACGATCCGCCCGGCTTCCGCGGGGTCGACGGGGAAGGCGAGGGCGTCGAAGCCGAGGGCGCCGCTGAGGAAGTCCATGCCGAGGTTGAGCCCGCCGCTCCCCCGCAGCAGCGCCTGCACCTCCTCGTCGGGTTCCCCGAGGCCCAGGACGGGATCGAGGGCGACGGTGACGAGACCGGGCACGCGCAGTCCGAGCCGCCGGGCGAGCGTGCCGCACACCACCTCGGCGACGAGCGTCTTGCGGCCCTGTCCCGCACCGCTGAACTTCACGACGTACGCGGCGAGATCGTCCGCCTCGATCAGTCCCGGCAGCGAACCGCCCTCCCGCAGGGGCGTGATGTAGCGGGTCGCGGTGACTTCCTTGAGCATCGCCCCAGGCTATCCGGGCGGGGCGGGGCCGCTCCCCGGCCCGGTGCGGGCCCGCTCCCGGCCCGGTGGCCGGATCCGGGTGGGCTGCTGTCGATCTCCTGTCGATCGCGCGTCGCGTGAACAGGCGGTGCCCGTCCGCCGTAACCATGGTCGACGAAGCACCGGCAGGCACCGGCGGCGATCCGCCGGCGCACGCGTGCCGACGACAGTGGCAGCATCTTCGAAGGGAACGTCAGCATGACCAGCGAATCGCTCCACCCCGCTCCGGCTCCGGCCCGCCGTACGGTCATGGCGGCGGCCGGCGCGGCAGGACTCGCCGTCGCGCTGACCGCGTGCGGGGGCGGGGACGACGACTCTTCCTCCTCCAGCGCGAGCACCGGCGGCGGCACGGGCGGCGGCGACAGCGCCTCGAAGGACTCCGGGGCGGGCGCGGGTTCCGGTGGCACCGAACTGGCGAAGACCTCCGACATCCCCGAGGGCGGCGGCAAGGTCTTCGGTGACAAGGGCGTGGTGGTGACGCAACCGGCCGCCGGCCAGTTCAAGGCCTTCTCGTCCAAGTGCACGCACCAGGGCTGCGCGGTGAGCAGCATCAGCAACGGCGTGATCACCTGCCCCTGCCACAACAGCCAGTTCTCCGCCAGCGACGGCAGCGTGAAGAAGGGCCCGGCGACCCAGCCGCTGGCCGCCGCGAAGATCACCGTGGACGGCGAGTCGATCAAGCTCGGCTGACCGGCCGGCCCGCGGGCGCACCCCGGGCGGAGCAGGAGCCGCAGGACCTGGAAAGGGATACGCATGTCCGCCACCCAGCGCCGGGGGCGCAGGATCATGATGACCCCGGCGGAGCTGGACGAGTTCCTCACCACCCAGCGCAGCTGCCGGGTCGCGACCCTCTCCGCGGACGGCGCCCCGCATGTCAGCCCCCTGTGGTTCGTGTGGGACGGCACCTCGATGTGGCTGTACTCCGTGGTGCGCAGCAAGCGCTGGGCGGATCTGCGCCGCGACCCGCGGATCGCCGTCGTCGTCGACACCGGCGAGGAGTACGACGAGCTGCGGGGCGTGGAACTGTCGGGGGCCGCGGAGTTCGTGGGCGAGGTGCCGCGCACCGGCGAGCTGCGCGCCGAACTGGACGTGGCGGAGACGCTGTTCGCCCGCAAGAACTTCGGTCTGGAGGAGATGCCGCACGACGGCCGGCACGCCTGGATCCGGCTCACCCCGGACAGGACGGTCTCCTGGGACTTCCGCAAACTGGGACGGACGTAGGACCTAAGCGTCCTCGTCTCCGCGGGGCGCCCTCACCGCCTCCTCCGCCGCCGCCCGCAGCGCCGCGACCGCCGCCCGGATCGACGGGCGGCGGTCCGCGTCCGCCCGCCACACCACGTAGACGTGCCGGCGCACCCGCTGCCGTACCGGCACGGTGACCACGCCGTCCGGCATCGGGTCCCGGCCGAGCACGGGCGCGACGCACACGCCCAGCCCGGCGGCGACCATCCGCAGTTGCGTGTGCGTCTCGGCGGCACGGTGTCCGATGATCGGTTCGACGCCCTGTGACCGCAGGGTGAACATCAGCCACTCGTGACAGAACTCGCCCTCGTTCCAGGTGATCCACTCGTCGTGGGCGAACTCCCCGAGGTCGACCTCCGTGCGGTCCGCGAGCCGGTGCCCGGCCGGCATGGCCACGTCGGCGGGATCGTCCAGGAGCGAGGCCTTGACCAGCCCGTCCGGCAGCGGCATCGGCTTGTTGTACCAGTCCAGGACCACCGCCAGGTCGAGGTCCCCGCGGACGACCCCGGCGACGCCGGCCTCCGGCTCCAGCTCGCAGGAGCGCAGCCGGAGCGAGGGGTGCCGGACGCGCAGGTCGGAGAGCGCGGCCGGGAACAGTCCGCGCGCGGCCGTGGGGAACGCGGCCAGCCGCAACTCGCCCACGACGCGCCCGCGTTGCGCCTCCAGATCGGAGCGGGCCAGCTCGACCTGGGACAGGATGCGCGCGGCGTGCTCGGCGAGCAGCCGCCCCGCGTCGGTCAGCCGTACGCCCCGCCCGTTCTTGGCCAGCAGCCGCTGACCGACCTCGCGCTCCAGCTTCGCCAGTTGCTGGGAGACGGCCGAGGTCGTCACGTGCAGTCCTTCGGCGGCGGCGCTGACCGAGCCGTGCCGGGCGAGGGCGTCGAGCGTGCGCAGGCGTTCCAGGTTCAACATGTAAGTGATGCTACGAGATATCGCTGGGCAAATCTCGATTGTGCTACGAGATCGGCTGGACGATGCTGGTCTCCATGAGCTCCTCCGTCGCCTCGTCCCGCACCCCGGATTCGGTCTCCCCGCCCCTCGTGCCCGCTCCGGCTGCCGCCGCCGCTTCCTCGGCCGGCGCCCCCTCCCCGGCGGCCCGCCCCGCGCTCGACTGGCGGCTGCGCTTCGGCGCCCTGTCGCTGATCTGGGGATTCAGCTTCCTGCTCATCAAGGTGGGCACCCACGCGTACGCCCCGTTCCAGGTGACGTTCGGCAGGCTGCTGTTCGGCACGGCGGTGCTGGTGGCCGCGATGGCGGTGAAGCGGGAGCGGCTGCCGCGCGGGGTCCGCACCTGGGGGCACCTCGCGGTGGCGGCGCTGTTGCTCAACGCCCTGCCGTTCTCGCTGTTCGCGTACTCCGAGCTGACCATTCCGTCGACGCTCGCGGGCATCTGCAACGCGACCTCGCCGCTGTGGGGCATGGCGTTGTCCCTGGTGGCGCTCTCCGAGGACCGTCCGACCCGGCGCCGGTCCGCCGGACTCGGCCTCGGGTTCCTGGGGGTGCTCACCGTCCTGGGCGTCTGGCAGGGCTTCCACGGCCTGGACGCCATGGGCACCGCGATGGCCCTGCTCGCCTCGCTGAGCTATCCCGTCGGCTGGATCTACGTCCGCCGCACGCTGGCCGGCACCGACGCCTCCCACCTCTCGCTCACCGGCGCCCAGCTTCTCCTCGCCACGGTGCAGCTCGCGGTGGTCACCCCGCTGTTCACCGACGTGCCGAGCGACTTCCCGGTGCTTCCGCTGCTCGCCGTCGTCGCCCTGGGCGCGCTCGGCACGGGCCTCGCCATGCTGGTGCAGTACAGCCTGGTGGCCGAGGTCGGGCCCACGACGGCACAGATGGTCACCTACTTCATCCCGGTGATCGCCACGGCGGCGGGCGTGGCGATCCTGGACGAGCCGCTGGCGTGGTCGACGCCCGTCGGCGCGGTCGTCGTGGTGGCGGGAGCCGCCCTGACGCAGAGCAGGGCGCGGGCGTAGGCAGGTCGCGGGCGCCCCTCCCCAGGGCGCCCGGGCCGGTCATGCGTGGCGCGGGCCGATCGTACGCAGCGCGGGCCGGCCCCACGTGACGCGTGCCGATCGTACGCAGCGCGGGCCGGCCCCACGTGGCGCGGGCCGGTCATACGTAGCGCGGGCCGGTCATACGTAGCGCGGGCCGGTCGCCGGTGCGACGGCGTCGGCGATGGCGTCCGCGACCGCTCCGGTCTCCTCCGGTGTGAGCGTGGAGACGGTGACGCGGATGCCGGGCGGGGCCGCCGCGCGGAAACGGGCGCCGGGGGCGACCGCCCAGCCGGCGTGCAGCAGCCGGGCCACCGCGCCGGTCTCGTCCGGGACCGGCACCCAGACGTTCATGCCGCTGCGCCCCCGGGCACTCACCCCGCGCTCCGCGAGCGCGCCGATGAGCGCCTCGCGCCGGTGCCGGTACGCCGCCGCCACGGCCGGCACGTCCACCGCCCCGTCGGTCCACAGCCGCACGACGGCCCGTTGCAGCAGCCGGCTCACCCAGCCGGGCCCGAGCCGCTGCCGGCCGTGCACACGGTCGACGGTGACGGCGTCCCCGGTGAGGATGGCGAGCCGCAGGTCGGGGCCGTACGCCTTGGCCACGGACCGGATCAGCGCCCAGTGGCGGGTGGTTCCGGCCAGCGGGTGCAGGGGCAGGTCGACGATGGCGTGCCCGTGGTCGTCCTCGATCAGCAGGGTCTCCGGGTGCTCACCGAGCACGGCACGCAGGGCACCGGCGCGGGCGGCGCCCAGCGCGGCGCCGGTGGGGTTCTGCGCCCGGGCGGTGACGACGAGGGCCCGGGCGCCGGCGGCGAGGGCGGTACGGACGTCGTCGGGGAGCGGCCCCTCGTCGTCGACACGCACCGGGACCGTACGCAGTCCGAGCGCGGGGACCAGGTCGAGCAGCGCGCCCCAGCCGGGATCCTCGACCGCCACCGCGTCACCGGGTCTCAGACGGGCCGCGAGCACCCGTTCGATCGCGTCCAGTGATCCGGAAGCCACGATCACCGGCCCGTCCGGCACCCCGTCCGCGTCCAGTTCCGCCCGGGCGACGCGGGCCAGTTCCGGTTCCACCTCGACCTCCCCGTACAGCACGGGGTCACGGTCGGCGAGGCCGGCGGCCGCCGCGAACGCCTCCGTCAGCCCGGGCAGGAGCGCGGGGTCGGGGTTGCCGTCCGCGAGATTGCGCACCCCTTCCGGGACCTGGATCCGGGCGTACTCCCTCGCGGTGGTCGCCGGTTTCGCCCGGACCCGGCTGCCGCGCCGCCCGTCGGTCTCGATGACGCCGCGTTCCCGCAGGGTGCGGTACGCGGCCGCGACGGTGTTCGGATTCACCCCGAGGGTGCGCGCCAACTCACGCATGGACGGAAGCAGTTGGCCGGGGGCCAGCTCACCGCCGCCGACCGCGCGCTCGATGCTCGCGGAAATCTCGGCCGCACGCCGCCCGGTCACCGTATATTCTCCTAGCACAAACACCATTATGCACTAGTGCAATATCGGCAGACCCGGCGCGAAGCCGGCGGCCCGAGCAGTCCAAGCAGTCAAAGGGGAGACCAGACGCCATGTCGCACGCCACCGTGCCGGGGACCACGCCGCAGCCACCGTCGTCGGAGCGGTCCGCCGCCTACGCCCCGACCGCCCGCACGGTTCCCACGCGCTCGTCGGACCGCGCCTCGTATGACAGGGAGCTGGTGCACTCGATACTCGACGAGGCCTACGTCTGCCATCTCGGATTCGTTCGCGACGGGGCCCCGGTGGTGCTGCCGACGCTGTTCGCCAGGGTCGGCGAACGGCTGTACGTGCACGGCTCGACGGGGTCGCGGCCACTGCGGATGGCGGGACGCGGACCGGGGCGCACGCAGGAACGGGAGCAGGAGCAGGAACAAGCGGCGCCCGGGCTGCCGGTGTGTCTGACGGTGACGCACGTCGACGGCCTGGTGCTGGCACGGTCGGCGTTCCACCACTCGATCAACTACCGCTCGGTGGTGGTGCACGGGGTCGCCGTACCGGTGACCGACCGCGAGGAGAAGCGGGCGGCGCTCGACGCCCTGGTCGACCACGTGGTGCCGGGCCGCGCCACCGACTCCCGCCCGGCCAACGCCAAGGAACTGGCCGCCACCGCCGTACTGCGCATGGACCTCACCGAGGTCTCGGCGAAGCTGCGCACGGGCGGGGTGAACGACGAGCCCGAGGACCTCGGCCTCCCGTACTGGGCGGGCGTGGTGCCGGTCCGCCCGGCGTACGGAACCCCGCTCGCCGACCCGGAGCTGCCGCCGGGAACGGCGGTGCCGGAGTACGTGCCGGGGCGGTGATCCGCGGGCCCGGACGCCGAGGGGGCCGGCGCGGGTCAGTCGAGCGGGCGCCTCGGCGCGGGTCCCGACCCCGAGCGGCTTCGGCGGCGCGGGCCCGACACCGGCGGGCCTCGGCGCGGATCAGTCACGTGGGGGCTCGACCGGTTGGGTGCCCGCAGGGACGTGTGGCGGCGCGCCGTCAACGTCCCGCACGCCCGCGGGCCCCAGCGGTCCCCCGGCCGGCATCGGCGCCGCCACCGGCGCCGGGACCGCCCTCGCTGCCCGCTGGGCGACGTACGCCCCGGTCAGCACCACCGCACCGCCGACCACCTGCGGCGCCGACAGGTGTTCGCCCAGCAGCACCCAGGCCAGTACCGTCGCCACCACCGCCTCCAGGCACGCCACGACTCCCGCCACCTGCGGCGACAGCCGTCGTACCGCCAGTACGCCGGTGGCGTAGGCGAGGACGGTCGCGATCAGCACGATCCAGCCGAGCAGCAGCATCGCCGGCACCCGGGTGCCGTTCATGGCCGCGTCGCCGCCGAGCACGGACCAGTCCAGCTCCCACGGCCGGGCCAGGACCGTCAGGACGAGCGCCCCGCCCAGGAGTCCGTACGCGATCACTCCCAGCGGGTCCGGGGCCTCCTCGCCGTCCGCGTCGCCGCCGTGGTCGGAGAGGACGAAGTAGCCGACCTGGCAGCAGGCCGCGCCGAGCGCGAGCACCAGCCCGAGCACGTCGAAGGCGAGCCCCGACCACACCTCGACCACGCACGCGAGTCCGCCGGCCGCGAGGACGACCCCCACGGCCGCCGACCGCGTCACCGGCCGCCGCTGCACGAACCGCACCCAGCCGAGGACGAGCGCGGGCGCGAGGTACTCCACGAGCAGCGCCACCCCGACCGGGATGCGGGAGATGGCGGCGAAGTAGCAGGCCTGGACCCCGGCGACGGCGAGCAGCGCGAACCCCGCGAGCAGCACGGGACGCCGCCGCACCAGCGCGCGGCGCCGCACGGCGACCGGGAGCATCACCACGGCGGCGCCCACGACCCGCAGCCACACCACGTGCAGGGGTTCGAGGCCCGCCTCGATCAGTGGTTTCGCCGCGACCCCCGAGCCACCGAAGGCGACTGCCGAGCCGAGGGCGAGCCCCAGCGCGGCGCCGTGTCCCCGGCCGTTCAAGCCCTTCC
>Ga0308174_10001662_pt1 | contig 10536 bp, 12 predicted proteins | sample PhyPR2_FD_203894 | JGI IMG/M metagenome (GOLD analysis project Ga0308174, IMG submission 203894) | Soil microbial communities from UC Gill Tract Community Farm, Albany, California, United States - DLSLS.P.R2 | ecosystem: Environmental > Terrestrial > Soil > Agricultural land | place: USA... | reverse complement strand
CGCCGCTACCCTAGCTTGCTACCCCTCGCGATCACGACCACGCTCGCGATCGTGCTCGCTCGTACTCCCCGCCGCTTTATTAGTGATACCCTCCAAACATACGATACCTCCTGGTTAGAGATTAACCCTTATACTATTTTATTTGTGCGCAGGCTGGCAGGCGAGAAACCTTTGGTTTCTAAACCGTTTATCGCATAAACCTTTGGTTTCTGCTGCAGAAGTACGAAGTACGAAGTCTGCTACGATTACCGAAATGAATAACACTAACCTCTTACATATTGCCACAGCTGCTAACACGTAGAATGCATATTGTACAGAGCAAAAAGCGCGCCGCCATAAAAAAAAATTACACTTTATATTTTTCCTAAATATTCAATTGTAGAAGAATAATTAAATCTTGTCATAGTTATCACCTGTCTACTATCAATTTTCAAGGCACTTTTACCTAATTCGTATACAAAACCTACAGTTATAATAGTTATAAAGCCTAATGTTATAATTAAACCATAAATATTATTTACGTATTCACTTACTGCAAAAGGAAAAGTTAACAAGATTTCTAAATCTAATAATAAATAAACTAAAGCAAAAATGAAAAATTTAACGCCAAATTGTGTTCTATTTTGGCCCAAAAAACTATGAAAACCACATTCAAATATACTATATTTCTCTTGATACGTTTGAGCCAAATTTCTCATACCTATAAATTTAATATTTCCCTTTGATTTTAACTATTGTTTTCTATTCGTATTCATTCTATTACGGATTTTTTTTATTTTATCTAACCCTTCTTTAGTTAAATGCGATTTATTTTCCATTAATCTTACGATTTCACAAAAATCGGGGAAATCTAAACTTTTATTTCCGAGGCTAGCGGAGCGTAGCCACCCTCAGCGCCCCCAGCAGAACTGCTGGGAGGGGAAAACCCGGGCGGCGCCCGAGGTTTTAAAGGATATTTAATGAAAAATGGGACAATAATATCTTTTATACTAGAAAAATTAGTTACTTTAAAATCAATAGTACCTCTAGGATCTAAACTTGTATTCCCACATCCTAAATATTCAATTAAGCTTTTTATTAAATACTCATCTCTATTACTTTGAGTTAAAATAAAACTTAATTTAACTAGCGGAGCGTAGTACGCGCGCGAGCGCGCTACTGCTTCGGGGCTCCGCCCAGCCCAGGGCCCTGCGGGCCCGGAGGGCTCCTAATTTAGATGTTTTAGACTTAAAAACTACGACACTAAAACAACCCTCTGCATCAACAAATCCAGATAATCAAAAAAGGATTCGGAATTTGAGGTAACGGTGTATCAGGTCTTAAAACAGTATTAATACCAGGGAAAGCAATACTTAAATCATTATTTAAACCATTATTTATTACAGCCTTTATAGCTACAAGTTCTAAGAGTCCTTCTTTTGTAAGATGACTTTTGTTTTTAATTAAATTATGAGCCAATTTAAACAACTTATAATCAGCTTGTTTTTTAGTTATTAAGAGGTATTTATCAAAATGATTAATTATCCCCCGATCTAAACCGTTTTTTTTTTTTAAGCGATTCTACTCGGTATTGTGCAGAATCCTTAGCCATAAGAAATACATTACCTACATCAAAAAATTATTTAATCTTATTTCCCCCCGCGTGGGGTGACGCGCGTGTACACGCGCGCGCCCCGCGCGGAGGGTTTAATAAACTTAAGTCTTTTTTATGAAAGCTTATTATAAATCTACAAACTACACGTCAACCTAACTTATATTTATTATCTTTTATTATAGTTAACATAAAAGAACCTTCACCGTCTACAAATCCCGAGACGTACGAAGGATTTAGTTTAGATTCTAAGGTACTAATTTTTTTTTTAATTTATAGAGTTAGAAGGGATTTTGGCCTGATAACTTCTTTCGAAGCCCACTAGAGTACATCTTAACATTGAGTATTTTTCTTTATTTAAATATTCAATACAACTACCGTTTACTCGTTGCTCTTTTACAGCAATATAGAGCTTTAGCTTGCGCTGCCCACGTATTTCTGACTTAGATCCGCGGTTGCCTATTATACTTTCGTATATCTTCTGACTTATTACTATATCTGAGTAATTACTTCAGCCACAATTAACCTTTCGATTAATGCTTAGTATCAGAAGCTTTAAGGTTTTCCCGGAATTTGATAGTTTTACCCAATTAATTGATTTCCCAGTTCAAATTTTAGGATTATGAGGAGCAAATACTAAATTAATAAATAAAAAAAGTAAAGCAATTATAGATACAAATATAATAAATAATGTCATACTACTCATTTAATTACTAAATAAAACTTGTACCAATATGGTACCCATACTTAATCACTCTTTATTTAAAAATATAAATAATAGTATTACTAAAGTAATAATAGAAATTGTAATAGAAAAAGGACTAGAAATAAAGATATTTATACCTTTAAATTCCCTAGTAGCTTGTGCATCAGATTCAGAGCTTGCGCCTAAAATAGGGTTTATTACATGCTCAGGAGAATAGAAAAAAATCTCTTTTATTACATTCAAGTAATAAACTGCCCCAATTACACTAGTAAGTATAGCAATTAAAGATAAGAAAATATAACCATTATCTAAAGCCGCACTTAATACCATTTGTTTGGCAAAAAACCCTACCAGGGGTGGTATACCTACAAAAGAAAAGATAGTAATAGCTAAACTTAAAGATAATAAAGGGTTTATATAAAAATACCCTTTTAATTGACTAATTAATTGTACCACGGTTGTCAGATTTATCATACAAATAATTACATACGGATGCCTCCGAAGGAGACATTGAATAAAAAGGTACAAAAATATAATTTTGTATTTACCCTTTTTTGTGCGAAGCCCCCCTAGCTTGCGTACCTAGCGAAAGCGTAGGTACGCGGCGCGGGCCGCCGCTACCCTAGCTTGCTACCCTAGTCCCCTGGCCCGTTACCCGGGGTATTTCATAGAAAGGGGGCGAAGCGTCAACACTAGCAAGCCTGAAAACCCCTGAAAATATTATAGGAATCGGAGAAAAATAATAAATATTAACCTAGTATAATCAGTTTTTACTCTCTTCCTCTATTCATACCCACTTTTAATTTATGTAATAGATCTAATCCTTCGTTAGTTAAATGTTTTTTTGTTTTCATTATCTCTACTAGCGGAGCGTAGTACGCCCGCGGGGCGGGCTACTGCTTTATTAAAATCTGTAAAATCTATAGATTTCACCCCTTGTAAAGGTACTCTTTGAAATAAGGGAATAACTTTATCGGCCTCCCCGCGGGGGGGCGCGCGTGCGTAGCACGCGTGCCCCCCTTAAACCCCCGCATACTTGCCCCCCCCCCCCCCCCCCCCCCCCCAGCATTCTGGAAAAACGCAGACTTGCGGGGGTTTTGGGGGTGGGAAGGGGGTTTTGGGGGGTCAGATCTTTAAATTTTAGTATTTGAAAATCTACTTTATTTTCTCTATATCTTAAAAACACTTTACCACAACCTCAAAAGTTTGCTAAACTATTCATAAATACCTTATCAATAGAGTGCTGAGTTATTTGATATCTTAATTGTACTTGGTATCCTGTTTTTGTTGTTAAAGATTTAGTAATTCTAATACTATAACACCCTTCTGCATCCGTGAATCCTACCATTCAATGAGGGTCAATATTAGAATTTAATAATTCTTCATCTGTACGTTTTGGTCTTATGACCGGGGTAATATTAGGAAAATAAGTTTTCATATCTGCAGAAAGACCTAAATTCATTGAAGCTTTAATAGATATAATTTCATGTAAACCAGAAAGAGTAAAATGTTATTTTTTATTAACCAAGGTAACAATTCGAGAGAACAGTATGAAATCTTAACATTTTTTAGTTAAAAGAGGATATCTTTCAAAGTGGTTTACTATTAAATTTAAACTTATTAAATTTTGTACGACATAGTTACAAGATTTTTCCCGCCCTCCGCACCCCTGCCCCCCCAGCATTCTGCTGGGGTGGGAAGGGGCGGCGGAGATATGATAAATTTCTCCTACATCAAAAAATGCTTTAATTTTTTTTAACAGCCCTTCGCGCGCGCAGCGCGCTGGGCTGGGGCGGAGCCCCCGGTCAAGGTCTTTTTTATGTAAACCTACCTGAAAAACAGGTTGCACAGCTCAACCTACTTTTACTGTATTACTTTTAAATATTCTTACGGTAAAATTTGATTCACCTAAACCCCCTTCCCACCCCCAAAACCCCCGCAAGTCTGCGGGGGTTTGGTTTTTCCAGAATGCTGGGGGGGCAAGCGTGCGGGGGTTTAGGAGAAACCTGTTATGTATCAAGGATCTAGATTAACTGATAAATTATTTAATGGGATTGTGGATAGAGAAGTATATGATTTTCTTAATGTAATTAAATGGTTAGAAAGGATTCTGATTTGATAATTCCTTTCGGAACCCATTAGAGCATACCTTAAATGCGTAAAATTTACGCGTTTGTGGCCGTCTACTCGTTGCTCTTTTACAGAATTGAAATATTCTGATTTAGATCCGCGGTATTCCATTTTTCTTTCGATCATCTTCTGACTTGTTACCGTACATGAGTGATTAGTTCATCCACTTATATCCTTTCGAATATAGCTTGGTAGTTGAAGCTTTAGGAGGTCCCCGGAGTTTGGCCACAGCTCCCTTACAAGAGGTTTCCCACACCCCAAAACAGGAGAATTATTTTTATCTAATAAATCTTTATGTTCTTTATTATTAGTTATATAACCGTATAAAGAAAATCCTATAGTTATTATTATAATAAAGATATTTAAATTACTTATAGAATATTGTATTAAATAAAATATAAAAGCTTGTGTTGATTCTATACTAGAAGCACTTAAAGCTAATAATATAAAACCTACATGAGAAATAGTACTGTCTTAACACCACAATAAATATTTCAGTATAGCATAACCAATAGACAACAGCAAAACAACAGCAAGAATAACAACATAAATCTTATTTACTAGGTCTACTTAGTGAAGGTACATTAAAAGATTGTTTAATTAGTTTTTCTGCTTCTATCCTTAACCCTTGGTATATACGGATAGAGAATATGACGCAAGTTCCCTATCGTCGTTGTCCCGGGTTGAAATGTAGAAACAGTCAACCTTTATCTGCAAAGCACTAAGTAGCTATAAATAAGCAACTAGCTTATACTAAACTTATAACCGGCTTACTTAATAACTAAATAACTGACTAATGATTGGTGCTACAATAAGCAGCAATAGCGTCTGCTAAAAATAAACTGCTTATGCTAATCCGAGGGCGCAGCCCAACGATAAGCAATAAATTACTGCTTAGCATTGTCTGAAGTATTTGGAATTTATAAATCTACAGGTCTTCCAGCATTCATACCTGACTTTATTTCAAGAATTTTTTTAGATCCTTCTGGTGTTAAATGTTCACCAGTTTTAATCATTTCTGCAACTTGAATTCAATCAGCGAAATCTTTACCTTTTACACCCCGTATTGGATGTTTTTTAAAGAATTCTAAAATTATTTCATAATTGTCCAAAAATTTAGTACGAGCTTGCTGAGCCCCTCCGGGGCTATGGAAATAACCTCAGTGTTTTTCAGTAATACGAACCAAACGACCGCAGTTAAAGTAAGCCACAAAACTTTCTAATAATAATTCATCGCGTAGGTGTTGAGCCAGTTGAAAGACTAATTGAACACCTATTCCGCTTCTATTACGACCTTTGTTAACCTTTACAAAGAAACACCCTTCACCTGTAGTAAACCCTGCCATTCATTCAGGGTGTGGTACTTTTTGTTCAGGTAAACTAGGTCTAGTTACTGGAATATAGTTAGGGAAAGCTGCTTTTAATACCTCCGATAAACCTAAATTTAATGAAGCTCTGATATTAACAATATTTTGTAAGTTATCTTCAGTTAAACTTTTCGCATTAAGCATAATATTAACGATATCTAATCAAAGTTGGAAATCGGCACCCTTTTGAGTTTTTAATTTTTTTTTTCTTCTTAAGAAAAAAAAAAAAGAATGCGGGTACAACGCAAAATGCGGTAAAACTGCCGAGGCAATTTGTTTCAAAGAAGTAACTCTGAATGCACACATATTTTTAGCATCAGATTTAGTAATTACCCCTACATCACCAAAGTACGCTTTAATTTGTTCCAAAAGTTTAAGATCTTTTGTGTGAAGACCAATCTGGAAGACAACTTCAATCCTATAGATAGGAAGCGAGGAACGGGTTAGTAGCCGAGGGACTCGCTACGCTCATCCATCTAGCTAAATAAAGCCCACTTACGCTAAAGAGTGTATCAAATTTATACTTCGGGACCATCGTGTTTTCATACTTTATTGAATTTTTTTTTAATAATATCTTCCTTTAAAAGGCTTTATGGTACCCCTTGAAAAATATCGACTAATACTTCCTGTATCTAGACCTAAAGCTCGAGCTCCTTCACTTATTGAAGGATAAATAGTTTTTATTCCCGTTTCCTGATCAAAGACTTCTATTTTAACCTTAGGGATTCCAGATTGTTCTGAACGGATACGATCTAACAATTTGGCTTTGGTTTCTTCTGAATGTTTTCGACCTACTTGGGCGAGAGATATTTTGGCTTTGGTTTCCTCACTATGTTTACGCTCTCTAAATTTCATCAGAGTTTCTTCAGAATTTTTAAAGCCTAAACGTGAACCAGCCGTCTTTAATATATTATATTCAGGATTTAGAATATTGAAATAGTACTGTTCTCTTTCAATACACTTTTCTGGTGCGCAATATTCTAAATTCTCTAATTTAAATCCAGAATATCCGTACTTTATTAAAGCTTTACAAATAATACTAGTTTTTCATCTTTCAATATGCTTAAGAGAATAATAACAAGTAAATCTATGACCTAAATTTATACTAGATCCAATATAAATCTTATTACTTGTCAAATTAGTCATTCGATAAATACCAGACTTACCTCTATTATCCCCAATCGCGTGAAATTTATCTAAATCCATATTATTATATATTTTTACGGGTTGCTGAGTAGCAACTGAAGAATTAGTGGCCGAATAATTTCTCACAGTTATCCTTAGACCACTGGGAGGGGAGCTTGCTCCAAAGGTACAAAGGGACAAAGGAAGGATCCCTCCCACAGGTCTATAACAAAGGGTAAATAAAAGAGAAGAGAGATTAAGAGAAGCTGTATTACGGTTATAAGAAGCTCTACTACGTTTAATGATGCAAGAGAAATTTCCTTCAATGATACAAGAGAAACTACCCTCAGCATCAACGAGACCTGTAATAAACCAAGGATTTAAACTATCACTTGTAGGCAACCCTGTGCTATTAATAAGGCATTCATTTTTATTATTGTTAGAAATATCTCCCTTAACAGTTGAAGAAGTTGAATATCTTCTGCAAGACATGTTAGTTAGAGCTAAACGAAATTGTTTAGACTTAACCAAATATTTGTTGTGAATAATAGATAGAAGTTACAAATAATTTAAATATTATAAGACTTTTATCTATTTTTGTCAGAATACACCTTAATTACATGATAATACAAAAAACTTAAGCTTCGGCCAGCCGAAGAAAAGTTAAAAAGACTCTTAAAGATATTTTGTATTGTAAAAACTACACATGTAACAACTACCGTCTACTCGTTGCTCTTTTACAGTAATATTTTCACGCATTACTGATTTAGATCCGCGATTGTTCATTAAGTTATAAACTTATCCTTTGGCTTGTTACCATACCTGAGTAGTTACTTCAGCCACTTACATATTTTCATATGTAGCTTGGTACCATAAGCTTTAGAAGTTCCCCGGAGTTTGATAGTTTAGCCCACAGCACGGTCGCATCACCGGTAGGCAAGTAGTCTTTTAATTCTAAATTGTGTCAAACCGACAACAGTTCCTATTATTAATGAAAGAAGAGAACTTATTAATAAGGCGTATGTTCAACTAAATTCAGAAAGATAACTATTTGTGTGATAAACTAATTCTAACAAAAATATAAAAATAGAAATTTTTGCTATAATCGCTACAAATGTTGTAACTATAGTAGGAATAGCGTCGTACACATCAGGAGATCAAAAATGAAAAGGAGCGGCGCTAACTTTAAATAAAAACCCTATACTAAATATAAGTAAAGATAAATTTAAATAATAAGATTTATATCATGAAGTTAAAGCTGTGGCTGCGCCATCTTTTACCTCACTTATACTATTAAGTATATATAGACCGTCCAGACTTGTAGTACCCGAATTTATATATAATAAACTTGTACCTAATAAAATAAAACAGGAACTTAAACCACCTAACAAAAAATAAATTAAACCTCCTGTTGTAGATAATTCTGAATTTCTATAAATAGTACTTAGTAAATATAATCCGTAACTTTGTAACTCTATTGAAAGAAATATAGAAACTAAATCATTAGTTGACATTAAAAACACTGCTCCACTAATAACAAATAATAATATTAAAGGATATTCAATAATTTTCATATGTTCTCCCATTTTATTAATAATTTTCGTTCTATAATACAAAAAATTTGTGGAAATTAAATCTTTTAAGGAAGAATGTTCTGGCACTCAAACTTTTCTAGGATAAAAACTTGTTAATTGTAATATCAATATACTAATAAAAAAAATAAAAATATGGAATATTAATGTTATATTGGTAATATGTAATAAACCTCCATGTAGCCCAATACCTTGTCCAACCATAGATAAGCTAGTATTAGCTTGTAAAATACTATATGCCAAGTCAATTACCGCTACTCTATTAAAAATAATCGACATGTCACGTCTACTAGTCATTGCATTCGAGAGCAATAATAAGATTATAGAGATAATGATCATGGTTATAAAAAAAAAAAGAAAACCACAGTAAGCCAAAGGTTTAATTCCTTATGCCTATATAGTAAATCTTGTGCAGCACTAAATGAGGAGGGGTGCGTTGAACACCTTACTCTTTTGTTTATTCTGCTTGTTAGCCCTAAGGCTAAAGCGCATCATGTTGAAGAGGATCCGTGAAAGGGTTCGGGTTCGATCTTCAGTATTCAGTATAATTTACTATACTTTATACTTTATATACCGCGACCCCCCCTCAGAGCCTGGGGAGAAAATCGAATTCTCATCTCTAATGTATGAAATTAAGGTTTTACCTTTAAACTACCCGGGCCCTGGTTTATCCGTCAGGTATTTTACAAGCAAGCAAGCAAGCTAACGGATAACTATTTATTAGTATTAGGGCTAAATTTTTAGCTATTCGCTCTTGATGTAATTTATAAAAAAAGTCTGCTTTAGCTTGCTTCCTACGTATAGCTATGCAAGCTTAGCAAGCAACATATTTATATCTCTTATATATTATACATTATAAATCCAACAGCCCCACCCCTCCCCGCCAACCTCCGTAAATCTATAAATTCGTACTTAATACCTTAAGAAGCTATAGATTATTACAATTTAAGCATACTTAAGAAACATATAAAATAGTCATTGAATTATATTAATTAAGCAAGACAAATCTATTCCAGGGCAAAGAATAGGGAGGGACAATACTCTGATTCGAACAGAGAACCTACTGTGCCACATACAGTCGCTCTACCTATTGAGCTATAATATCCTTAAAATCTTAGCTTGCTAAACCGAAGGTTTCCTTCGGTTTAGCAAGCTTATAATCCCTTTTAAGAGCTATAGCGCTAGCTGCGATAAACCTTTGGTTTCGAGCTTGCGCGAGCCCCTCCGGGGCTACGAAGGAGAGGCACGAAGGTTTAGCCTACATGCCTTCAGAGGTTTGGTTTATTTCTACTTCATGCGTGCTAAATAATATTTAGAAGTATGCCTAAATAATACTTAGAAGTATGGCTAAATATTATTTACTCAGAGGTTTCTTCAAAACAGCTTCTGCTGTTTTGAAGCCACCTAAGGGTTAGAAGCCGCCTATGGTTTAGCTAGGCCTTAAGAAAATCCGCTTAGCTTATTATTTTACTGCTCCCCCCGCGCTTTTTGCCTGCGGGGGGAGAAGAAAAAAAAAACAAGATTTTTTTATTTACTTAGAGCTCCCATAGCTAGCTTGCTTTAGCTTGCTTGCTTGCGACGAAGTCAAGCTATAGCTTGCGCTACGAAGTACGGACTTATAAACCAGAGGAGAGCTTGCTGGCAGGCTGGTTAAACCAAACCTTCGTAGCCCCGGAGGGGCCCGCGCAAGCTCGCTGCGAAGCCTCCTTCGGGGGGGCTATAGCTTGCTAAACCGAAGGAGGCATACTTCTGCGCAGCACAGCAGCCCTAAATATTATTTAGCAGCAAGCTATAGCTTGCCTTATGTTGGAGTGATTCGAACACTCACTAGTAAATACCAAAAATTTATGACTTACCCATTAGTCGACAACATACCAAACAAATTATAAATAAGGCAATCTAAGCAAGCTTAGAGCGCCTTATTTATAAGAGCGAGCTTGCTTGCTCCTGCGATAAACCTTTGGTTTCTAAACCTCGTAGCCCCCGGAGGGGCTCGCGCAAGCTATCCTTGCGAGCTTGCGCGAG
>Ga0308174_10001661_pt1 | contig 10536 bp, 13 predicted proteins | sample PhyPR2_FD_203894 | JGI IMG/M metagenome (GOLD analysis project Ga0308174, IMG submission 203894) | Soil microbial communities from UC Gill Tract Community Farm, Albany, California, United States - DLSLS.P.R2 | ecosystem: Environmental > Terrestrial > Soil > Agricultural land | place: USA... | reverse complement strand
GCTGTTGTCGTCTAAGATGAAGCGTTGCCCGTTCTCGAGCACCGCCCGGCCGCCCTGGAACTGACCGACGCGAAGCTTCGGCCCCTGCAGGTCGAACAGGATCGTCGTCGGGCGATGAAATTCCTTCTCCAGCGCACGGATGTGCTCGACCAGCCTGGCCTTCTGCTGCTGGTCGCCATGGCTCATGTTGATTCGGAACGCGTCGGCGCCCATCAGCATCAGCCGGCGGATCATGTGGGGATCGCTCGAGGCGGGGCCGAGCGTCGCGAGGATCTTCACCTTGCGCGATCGCGGTGCGAGAGTTTCGGTCACCTTGTCTCCTTGGTCAGCCTGCCCTTACCCGCTTGATATGGCGGTTCAAGCCGCTAGAGCCGCTGTTCACACGTCAAAACCGGAGTTCAAAGAGCATGGCGGAGGGCACCGTCGCGGCCGACCAGCTGCGGCTGTTCATCGAGCGCATCGAGCGTCTCGAAGAAGAGAAAAAGGGCATCAGCGACGACATCAAGGACGTCTATGCCGAGTCGAAGTCGAACGGCTACGACACCAAGACGATGCGCGCGATCGTGCGCCTGAGGAGGATGGAGGCCCACGCCCGGCAGGAAGCCGACGCGCTGCTGGAGACCTATCGCCAGGCCCTGGGATTGGAATAAGGTCGAGCCATGGCAGGCCATTCCAAATTCAAGAACATCATGTACCGGAAGGGGGCGCAGGACAAAAAGCGCTCCGCCCTCTTCTCCAAGCTCAGCCGCGAAATCACGGTCGCGGCGAAGATGGGCTTGCCCGATCCCGAGGCAAACGCGCGCCTGCGCGCCGCGGTGATCGCCGCACGCGCCCAGTCGATGCCGAAGGACAATATCCAGCGGTCGATCGACAAGGCATCGGGCTCCGACGCCGAGAATTACGAAGAGATCCGCTACGAGGGCTTCGGCCCGGGCGGGGTCGCGCTGATCGTCGAGGCGCTGACCGACAACCGTAACCGCACCGCGACCAACGTCCGCACCGCCTTCTCCAAGAACGGCGGCAACCTCGGCGCGAGCGGCAGCGTCAGCCACGGTTTCGAGCGGCTCGGCCTGATCGAGTATCCGGCGAGCGCGGGCGATGCGGACAAGGTGCTCGAGGCGGCGATCGAAGCGGGTGCGGACGATGTCGAGAGTGACGACGACGGCCATCGCATCTGGACCAGCATCGACAATCTTCACGAGGTCGCCAAGGCCCTCGAGCCGCTGATCGGCGAAGGCGAAGGCGCCAAGCTCGCGTGGAAGCCGTCGACCGAAGTCGAGGTTCGCGGCGACGACGCCCAGACCCTGATGAAGCTCATCGACACGCTCGAAGAGGACGACGACGTCCAGACCGTGTGGGGCAATTACGATGTCCCCGAAGAGGAGCTGGCGAACCTCGCGTGAGGATCCTCGGGCTTGATCCAGGCCTCGGCACGACCGGCTGGGGACTGATCCAGGCTGAAGGCAATCGCCTCGCGCATCTCGCCAACGGCCAGATCAAGACCGTGCCCGGAGAGCCGCTGCCGAAGCGGCTGTCGGCGCTTGCGGAACAGCTCGAAGCCATCCTCGCCGAGCATCGCCCCGACGGCGCCGCCGTCGAGGAGGTCTTCGTCAACCAGAATCCGCAGTCGACCCTGAAGCTGGGCCAGGCACGCGGCGTGGTGATCATGATCGCCGCACGGGGCGGCATCGAAGTCGGCGAATATGCGGCGCGCCTGATCAAGAAAGCCGTGGTGGGGATCGGCAACGCCGAGAAGGCGCAGGTTCACGCCATGGTGTCGCGCCTGTTGCCGGGCGTGAAGATAGCGGGACCCGATGCGGCAGACGCACTCGCCGTCGCGATCACGCACGCGCATCACTTGGCGAGTGCGCGTCGCATCGCCTAAGCCTACGGCTGATGATCGCGCGGCTATCCGGAACGCTTGCAGAAACGAGCAGCGACACTGCCGTGATCGACGTCGGCGGCGTCGGCTATATGGTTCACCTCAGCGCCCGCACGCTCGACGCACTGGGCCCGGTCGGCGGCCAGGTGCTGTTGCTCACCGAATTGCAGGTTCGCGAGGATGCCTGGACGCTGTTCGGCTTCGGGTCGGCTGCGGAGCGGGACTCGTTCCGGGCGCTGACGTCCGTCCAGGGTGTCGGCGGGCGCCTCGCCCAGGCGATCCTGTCGGTCCTCTCGCCCGACGATCTGGCGCGCGCCGTCAGTCAGGGCGACAAGGCGATGATCGGCCGCGCCAATGGCGTCGGGCCCAAGCTGGCTGCGCGCATTGCCAACGAGTTGCAGGGCAAGCTCGGCGCCACCGGGCTGGCGGGTGCGGCACCTGTCTCGCGCGGCACTGCCGCTGCGGACGCGCTATCCGCCCTTGCCAACCTCGGCTTCAAACCCGCCGAGGCAAGTGCTGCCGTGAACGCAGCGCAGGACGAACTTGGCGCGGATGCGACCCTCGACGCGCTGGTCCGGCTGGCGCTCAAGAAAGCTGCGAAATAGGGCTCAGGCGCCCCACACCTCGGCGTAGAGGCGGACCAGGTTCAGACCGAGCAGCTTCTCGACACGCGCCGTGGTCCAGCCGCGCTTCATGAGGTCGCTGCCGAGCCGTTCGAGCTTGTCGATGGAATTATAGTCGCGGACGAGCGGGAAGACGTCTGGCCCCTCGCCGGGTGCGGCAATCCCGGCGGCATGACGTTGCTCGTAATCCTTGCGGGCATGCTCCATCGCCGCGGCATCAATGACGACGGGCAGCGCGCCGCCGTCGGTGCCGATGGACACATGGTCTTCGCCGGCGACCTTGGCGATGTGATCGACGTGGTCGAGCAGCATGCTCGCCGACGTGTGCATGTCCTTGGCTAGGTAGGGCATGAAGTAGACGCCGACGACGCCGCCTTTGTCGGCGACGGCGCGGATCGAGGCATCCGAGGTGTTGCGCGGATGATCCGTGATCGCGCGCGCGCCGGTGTGGCTGATGGTCAGCGGACGCTTCGCGAATGCGATCGCCTCTTCGATGGTGTGAGCGCCGCCGTGCGAAAGGTCGAGCAGCAGCTTCTCCGCCTCGATGCGGCGGATCGTGTCACGGCCGAGGTTCGTCAGGCCAACGTTTCGCGGCTCGATCGAGCCGTCGCCGCTGAGGTTGGCAAGGTTGTAAGTGAGCTGGACGCAGCGGACCCCGCCCTTCCTCATCTCCGCCAGCCGGTCGAGCGCCGGCCCGATCATCGCCGTGTCCTGCGTGCCGAGGATAATCCCAAGCCTTCCCTCGCGCTTGCAGGCCGCAATGTCGGACGCCTTCTCGATCAGCTTGAGCCGGTCCGGATTCGCGAGCAGCTCATTGCGATAGTCCGCGAGGTTCTTCTGGAACTCCTCCCAGCCGTCCGCGTGATTGCCGACGGGAAGCAGGGTGTCGCGGAGGGCGGTAATGCCGCTCATCCGCGTCTCGGCCCAGGCCCGATCGCTCAGTCGCAGAGCGTCGCCTTTTACATAAGGGTCGCCGATGCTGCTTAGACCGTCGACCACGATCGCGTTGCGGTACCAGGCGGGGGTCCCCGCCGCCCGTGCAAGAGCGGGACCCGCCAGTGTCGCGGCAACCACTCCGCCGATGAAGCCCCGCCGATCCAATTGCATCCGAACCCTCCGCCCGGGGAACACGGTTAGCAGCCGCACGAAGCGGAGCAAGCTCCCGTCCGGCAGGGGCAGGTCTGAAAGCACTGTCCTACCCCGGCGGGATTGTGCAACATCTGGCCCGTGGTGGGACGAAAGAAAATCATCGGGACGGCGGACGGGCAGTCTCACGAGCGTGCGAGCCGCGCGCTCGCGTGTAGGGCTGCTGCAATTGCTGCGTTTCGGATCGTCGATGGCGACTGACCCCGCCCGCATCACGACGCCCGAGCGGACTTCCGAGGACGCGGACGCGGCGCTTCGGCCAAAGAGCCTGGACGAGTTCATCGGCCAGCAGGCGGCGCGGGAGAATTTGCGGGTCTTCGTGAATGCCGCGCGAAGCCGGGGCGAGGCGCTGGACCATGTGCTGTTCCATGGGCCGCCAGGGCTCGGCAAGACGACCCTCGCGGCGATCCTGGCCCGTGAAATGGGTGTCGGCTTCCGCGCGACCTCGGGGCCGGTGATCGCCAAGTCGGGCGATCTCGCAGCGCTCCTAACCAACCTCGAGGACGGCGACGTCCTGTTCATCGATGAAATCCACCGGCTCAATCCGGCCGTTGAGGAAGTGCTCTATCCGGCGATGGAGGACCGTGCGCTGGACCTGATGATCGGCGAGGGCCCGTCGGCCCGGTCGGTCCGGATCGACCTGCCGCGCTTCACGCTCGTCGGTGCGACCACGCGTCAGGGCCTCCTCACCACGCCGCTTCGAGACCGGTTCGGGATCCCGGTGCGCCTCAACTTCTACACCGTCGACGAGCTCGAGCAGGTGGTCGGTCGAGCCGCGCGGCTGCTTGGCGCCGGGCTGAGCCCTGACGGAGCGCGGGAGATCGCGAGGCGCTCACGCGGGACGCCGCGCATTGCCGGGCGCCTGCTCCGCCGGGTGCGCGATTTCGCCCACGCCTCGGGAACGGACACGATCACCGCCGAGCTCGCCGACAAGGCGCTTTCGAGGCTGGAGATCGACGCGCTCGGGCTCGACGCCATGGACCGGCGCTACCTGACGATGATCGCCGACCTTTATGGCGGCGGCCCGGTCGGCGTGGAAACTCTCGCCGCCGGCCTCTCGGAGCCGCGCGACACCATCGAGGACGTGATTGAGCCTTATCTCATTCAGCTCGGCCTCATCGCGCGCACTGCACGCGGGCGGTGCCTGAACGGGCGCGGCTACGCGCACCTCGGACTACCGGTGCCGCAGGGCAACCAGAGCGGTCTGTTCGACCAAGGAGCTACTTCCAAGTGATGCGTTACGTCCCCCTGCTCGCCGCTGTCCTGATGGCTGCCGCCTCTCCTGCCGCCGCGCAGCCGGGAGCAACACCTGGTCCGGACTATTCGAAGGACTCAAGCTGGCTTTGCCTGCCAGGGCGCGCCGACACTTGCGCGGCGCCGCTGCCGACGACGGCGCTTACGCCGAACGGCTACGGCTCGACCGGCCTCAGCACCGTCGCGAAGGATTCTCCGCTCGATTGCTTCTACGTCTATCCGACCGTCTCGCGCGACCAGGGCCTCAACAGCGATCTGAACGTCGCGGAGGAGAAGTCCGTCGCCGAAATCCAGTTCGCCCGCTTTGCCGGCGTGTGCCGCACTTACGCACCGATCTACCGGCAGATGACGCTCGGCGCGATTGCCGCCTACTCGGCGGGAGGCGACATCACGGCAGCAGGCGATATCGCGTACCGCGACGTGGCGGCGGCGTGGCGCAACTACATCGCTACGAAGAACAATGGCCGCCCGTTCGTCCTCGTCGGGCACAGCCAGGGCAGCCTGATGCTGCAGCAGCTGATCGCCCGCGAGATCGAGAGCAATCCGTCGGTGGCAGCAAGGATGAAGCTGGCATTGCTGCCCGGCTTCAGCGTGCTCGTGCCGCAAGGGAAGCTCGTCGGCGGCACCTTCAAGAAGACTCCGATCTGCAGCCAGCCGGGCGAGTCCGGCTGCGTGATTGCCTACAGCAGCTTCCGCGAAAAGAACGTTCCCCCGGTCGGCGCCATCTTCGGCATCACCGACCGGGCGGGCATGACCGTGGCCTGCGTCAATCCCGCCCGGCCCGGCGCCCGCGATTGGGTGCCGCTCGACAGCTACTGGTATTCGCGCTCCAGGCTGCCGGTTCCCGGCGGGCCGATCAGCTGGTCGGCGGACGGCGCTCCGCCGACCCCGTTCCTCCGCACCGAGGGCCTGGTCTCGGCCAAATGCATCAACGAGGGATCGCGCGGCTACCTGTGGATCCGCACCAATCACAAGGCGGGTGAGAAATGGACCGACCGCATCGGCGGCGAGGTCGGGATGCTCGGCATGTTCCTCCCGGGCTGGGGCATGCACCTGTCGGACGTCGAGGAAGCGCAAGGCGACCTCGTCCGGAATGTGGCGGACGTCGCCTTGGCGGCTCGCACTGGGGTTACGGCTACAGGCCGCCGCCGCTAGAGGCCGGGTCGATGCCGACAGAATCGTTCGATACGCCTTACCGGGGCGGCTTCGTCGGCCGCGAGCACCGGTTCGCGCTCACCGTCTACTTCGAGGACACGGACGCGTACGGCATCGTCTACTACGCCAATTACCTGAAGTTCATGGAGCGGGCGCGGTCCGACATGATCAGGGCCGTGGGCGTGGACCAGAACGCTGAGCTCCGTGGATCGGGCAGCGCCTATGCGGTGGTGGAGGTCGACATCAAGTACCGGCGTCCGGGCCGGCTGGGTGAGGATTTGCAGGTCGTCAGCACCGTCGAACAGGTCCGCGCCTCTTCGGTCGACATTCAGCAGCGAGTCATGCGGGGGACCGAAGTGTTGACGGACGCGCGGGTCAAGGCTGCCTTCCTGGACGGACGCGGGCGTCCTCAGCGGCAGCCGAGAGAGTGGGTGGACAAATTCCAGGCGATCATGACGGAATGATGAAGCAAATCCTTTTGCCGCTACTGCTGCTCGCCGGCAGCGCAGCGCAGGCGCAGCAGCCTGCCGCGCCTGCAACGGTCATCGCCGTGCCGCCGCTGACCAGCCCGGACAGCGGCACGAAGGGCAACCAGATGCTGCAGGTCGGCTGGGAAGCCACGCAGCTGATCGTTGCCGACCTCGGCAGCACCGCGGAGTTCGCGCCGCTGAGACCGAGCCGCGACGATTATTATTCCTATCCTGAAGTCACTGCGCCGATGTTCGGGAAATGGCGGTCGGCGGGCGCCAAGATTTTGGTCACGGGGTTCGTCCAGAACCGTTCCGACGGACGGCTGACCTTCGGTTGCTACGTCTACGACGTCGAGAAGGGCCGTGAGCTCGCCCGGAAGGGGTTCGTCCTGACGCCGGGCGAGTGGCGGCGGGCGGCGCACAGATGCTCCGGCGTCGCCTACAAGGCGATCGTCGGGACGCCCGGCGCGTTCGACAGCCGGATCGCCTATGTTGCCGAAACCGGCGTCGGAGACGCGCGGATGCGGCGCGTCGCGGTGATGGACAGCGACGGGTACAACCATCGCTTCCTGACTGCCGGCGGAAGCATGGCCCTTACGCCCCGCCTGTCACCCAAGGGCGACCGCGTCGCTTACGTCAGTTTTACGGGCGACAAACCGAACGTCCGGGTGATCGATCTTGGCTCCGGGCAGGAACGGCCGCTGATCCCTGCTGACTCGATATCGTTCGCACCTCGCTACTCACCCGATGGAAGCCGCATCCTCTTCTCGATGATGCTCGGCTCCAACAGCGACATCTACCTGGTGAACGCCGACGGCGGCCTGCCCCAGCGCCTGACCACTTCGCCGGGGGTGGATACCGACCCGAGCTTCTCACCGGACGGCAGCAAGATCGTATTTGAAAGCGACCGCGGCGGATCGCAGCAGCTCTATATGATGAACGCCGACGGCTCCGGTGAGCGGCGCATCAGCTTCGGCAACGGCTCCTACGCATCACCGGAGTGGAGCCCCGATGGCCAGTGGATTGCCTTCGCGCACCGCGGCGCCGACGGGAAACGGATCGGGGTCCTCAAGGCCGACGGCACGGGTGGAGCGCTGCTGACCAGCGGACCTGCCGACGAAGGACCGAGCTGGGCGCCGAGCAGCAGGGAAATCCTGTTCCAGCGTGCGAGCGGCGTTGGACGGTCCGGGCTCTACCGCATTGCGCTGGGTGGCGGGGAGCCCCGGCAGGTGGCGGTACCGCAGAACGCGTCGGATCCCGACTGGTCTGGAGTGGCGGAGTGATGCCGAACCGATTTCTTTGGCTGTCCGCGATCGTGCTCGTCGCCACAACTGCATCGGCACAGCTGCCCGGCCTTCGCCGGTACACGCCGGCGGACAATGCCAGGCGGCCTGCACCGGCTGTCCCGCTTCTCGGGATCGAGGCGCTGCGGGCCGACTTCGCGGCGCAATCGGGCGGCACGACCGTCTATTTCACGTCGGACACCGCCGTCCTCTCTCCGCCGGCCAGGACCGTGCTTTCGGCCCAGGCCGCCTGGCTGAGGCGCCATCCCGAAGTGGTTGCGCGCATCGAAGGCTATGGCGACGGCGGCGATACCCGCGACCATGCCCTTGCGGTCGGCGCTCGCCGCGCGGCGGAAGCGCGCAATTATCTGCTGCTGCTGGGCGTCCCTGCGGCGCAGGTTTCGATTACCAGCTGGGGCAAGGAGCGGCCGGGTCTCGGCCGCGCCGTCACCATCCTCGTCAGCTGATCAGGCAGCCCGGCGCTGGTAGCCGGCAGTCCCAAGCCAGGCACGCGCCTGGCGCTGGGCCTCGGCGATTTCGCGAGCGGTCATCTCGCAGGCAATCTCGGCCCGGCACTGCTGGCCGCGGGTGCAGCCCGACAGCGCGGCGAGGTTGAACCATTTGTGCGCTTCGATCAGGTCGACGACGATCCCGCCGCGACCGGTCGAGTAGCTCACTCCAAGCTCGAACAAGGCGTCGACGTCTCCGGCCTCGGCATCCGCAAGACGGCTGCGAAGCAGGAATTCTGCACTCTTCTGGCTAATGGCCCCCATTTTTCTTCCCCTCAGTCCCTGTTGAGTGGAAGTTCGTCCGCCAACCGCAAAGAAATGGTTAACGCCAAAAAACCATGTTCAAACTGCGAAATTATCGATGAGCCGGGTGGTGCCGATCGTTGCCGCCGCGATCAGGCGCATGGCCCCTTTCGGCTCCTCCAACGGCTCGAGGCTATCCGCATCGACAAGAGCGAAATAGTCGATCCGGGAGAACCCGCCGTCCCGCAGCGATGCCCGGGCTTCGTGAAGCACTTCCGCCACTGGCGTGCCGCTCAAGATCGCAGCGCGAGATGCCTGCAGCGCACGCGGCAGGCCGATCGCCTGCTGCCGCTCCTCGGGAGACAGGTAGGCGTTGCGGGAGGAGAGCGCGAGGCCGTCCGCCTCTCGAACCGTCGGCACTCCCACGATCTCGACCGACAAGTTCAGGTCCTTCACCATCCGCCGGATGACCGCGAGTTGCTGGAAATCCTTCTCGCCGAACATCGCTTGGTCGGGGCGCACCGACAGGAGCAGCTTGGCGACGACCGTTGCGACACCATCGAAATGGCCGGGCCGGGCCTCGCCCTCCCAAAGCTGCGAGACGCCGCTGACGCTCACTCTGGTTGAAAAACCATCGGGATAGATGTCGTGCACGGCGGGGACCCAAAGCAGGTCGCAGCCGGCCTCCTCCAGCATGCGCGCGTCGGTTTCTTCCTGCCGCGGGTACCTGCCGAAGTCTTCGTTGGGGCCGAACTGGGCCGGGTTGACGAAGATCGAGGCGGCGACCTTGTCAGCCCGCTTCTTGCCTTCAGCGATCAGCGCCATGTGGCCGGCGTGAAGCGCTCCCATCGTCGGCACCAATGCCACCGTGCCCTGCATGTCACGCCGTGCTCGCGCTAATTCTTCACTGTTACGAACGATTTGCACGCCTGCGCGGCCTCGGTTAATCTTTGCAACAGGGCGGCGCTTGCACATGCGCCGGGGGAAAGATCAAGCATGAGCCAGCCGCATTTCATCGTCTTCGCCAACGAAAAGGGCGGGACCGGCAAGTCGACAACGGCGGTGCATACCGCGATCGCGTTGGCCGCCTCGGGACACCGGGTCGGAGCGCTCGATCTCGACAGCCGTCAGCGGACGATGACGCGTTATCTCGAGAACCGCGACGCGACCATGCGCCGGCTCGAAACTCAGCTCCCCCAGGCCGTTTATGAGGTCCTTGAGGATCAGAGCGAGGAAGCGCTGTTCGCGGCCATGGCGCGTCTCGCCGAACAGGCTGATGTTGTCGTCATCGATACGCCCGGCCGTGACGATGCGATCGCGCGCGCCGCGATCTTGAAGGCGGACACGCTCGTGACGCCGATGAACGACAGCTTCGTCGACCTCGACCTCATCGGCCAGGTTCACCCCGAGAATTACAAGATCACGCGGCCGAGCTTCTACGCCGAGCTGATCTGGAACAGCCGCACGCAGCGCGCGAAGCAGACCGGCAAGAGCGTCGACTGGGTGGTGCTGAGAAACCGCCTGCAGCACATCGAATCCCACAATTTGAAGCGTGTCGGCGCAGCGATGGACGAGCTTGCACGCCGTGTCGGCTTCCGGGTGATCCCCGGTCTTGGCGAGCGCGTGATCTACCGCGAGCTTTTTCCCAAGGGGCTCACTCTGCTCGACCTCAAGCAGATCGGGGAGGTTGGCATCGGCCACATCACTGCACGGCAGGAACTGCGCGAGATGATCGCCGGCCTCGGCATTCCGGGCGCGGACGAGGTCCAGGCCAAAGTCGCCTAGCCATGCCCCGTCATGCTGAACTTGTTTCAGCATCCATTCTGGAGACCCCTGAGCGGGTGGAGAAATGGACCGTGAAACAAGTTCACGGTGACGATTGCCATTGAACAATCCCTGATATTGGTGTGTTCGCCATCGCGATGACCCACCTGTTCAATCCTACCATCCTCCGCGAATATGACATCCGCG
>Ga0308174_10001660_pt1 | contig 10541 bp, 8 predicted proteins | sample PhyPR2_FD_203894 | JGI IMG/M metagenome (GOLD analysis project Ga0308174, IMG submission 203894) | Soil microbial communities from UC Gill Tract Community Farm, Albany, California, United States - DLSLS.P.R2 | ecosystem: Environmental > Terrestrial > Soil > Agricultural land | place: USA... | reverse complement strand
GAGGGAGGTCCGGGGGGCCCGGACAGGAGGAAGCCCCGGCCGACGTCGTCGACCGGGGCATCCCCCCGGGGTCTGTGGTCGTTCAGGCGATCGGCTGGGCCAGCGCCTCGAGATCGCGGTCCGACTCCTCGACGACCGCCACCTCGGTGTCGAGATGCAGGTTGCGGCAGAGGAGCCAGTAGGTCAGGCATCCGACGGGGACTCCGACGAAGAACGCGATGTCGATCCCGTTCAGCGCCGTGGCCACGAAGCCCTGGTAGAAGGTGAGGTACATGAACGGGAGCATCACCACGAACGTGATGACGTAGGCGGCGATCCCGCGGGCGTTCCACAGGCCGTAGATGCCGTCCGGCTTGAACATCTCCCGGACGGAGTAGTGACCCTTCCGGACCAGGAAGAAGTCGGTCAGGTTGATCGAGGTCCAGGGCGCCATCATGTAACCGAGCACGGTCAGGATCGTGTAGAACTGGTTGTTCAGGAAGTCGGTGGAGAGTGACGCACCGGCGATCGTCCCGGTCACCCCGACCAGCAGGATCGTCACCATCCGGGCGCTGACCGACGGGCGGATCGGCCGCACGCTGTCCAGCGCGGTGATCAGCGTCAGGGATCCTCCGTAGACGCACATCGCCGTGAGCCCGAGCAGGCCGAGGCCGCCGACGATGAGCATGATGGCTCCCATCCCCGGGAAGACGTAGTCGCCGGTCTCGTGGAGGGCGGTGATGATGTCGTCGTTCGGGAGGAGCGCGGCGCCGACGGCGCCGACCGCCTCGAACGTGAACGTGCCGAGGAGCCCGAGCCAGGTCCAGGCCATCAGCTTGCCCTTGTGGGTGTCCGGCGGCAGGTAGCGGGAGTAGTCGGACACGAAGAACGCCCAGGACAGCTGGTAGGCGGTCGCGGCCGAGACCACCACGAGGAACGGCTCCCAGCTGAAGCCCACGCTGGGCGAGAACGCCCCCGACGGGAAGTGGCCGCCGGTCACGAGGCCGACGACGTAGATGGCCAGGACCACGACCAGGGCGACGGTGATCCACCGCTGCGCCACGTGCAGGTAGTGGTAGCCGAAGATCGCCAGCAGCACGGCGAGTGCGCCCGTGATGACGGCCCACACCGGTGCGCTGCCCCAGCCGAGCTGGTGCGCCGTGGAGCCGAGGAGGTTGCCGTCGAGGACGACGTAGCCCCAGTAGACCGCGATGGCGATCGCCCAGATGAACAGGGCGCCGTACCGCCCGAACTGCGGACGCGACTGCACCATCTGCGGCAGGCCCAGGTGCGGCCCCTGGGTCGCGTGCGCCGCGACGGGCACCGTCCCGATGACGGTCCCCAGCAGCAACGCGACGACGGACCAGAAGAGGTTCAGCCCGAGGCCGATCGCCAGGGCTCCGGTCGCGAGGCTGAGGAGGTGCGCGCTGCCCGCGAACCAGATCGTGGCCTGGTCCGACAGCCGGCCCCTCCTCTCGTGGTGCGGCACGTAGTCGATCGACCGGGCCTCGACCCGGCCCCTCAGTGAACCGCGAGAAGACGGTTCGTCTGCAACTCGCACAGTGGACACCTCGTGACCTCCCTACCGCCGCGCCGCCTCTGCGACGCGCTGCTTCCGCGGATGCTAAGTGGCGCGTCTCACACCGCGGAATGCGACGGGATGACAAGGCCACCGGGGTCACTGCTATCGCCGTACAAACGCCACCCACGGGTGGCCGGGGTCAGAGGGCGCCGCGGCGGAGCAGGTCGAAGACGACCGAGACGTCCGCGAGGCCGTGACCGGCGCGCTGCGCGGCCTCCGCGTACGTCGCGACACCGGCGAGGAGGTGCGCCTCGACCCCCGCGCTCGCAAAGGCCCCGAGCATGGGAGCCATGCCGTCGGCATAGATGTCGACGGTCGCCTGGTCGCCAGCGAAGTCACCCCGGGCGAAACGATCACTGAGCTCCTCGTTCTGGGCGGGGAGCTGGGCGGTCCGCAGGGCGGCCGACCTCCGGAAGTCGTCGAGCGAGAGGCCCGAGGCCTCGACCAGGGCGGCCGCCTCCATGTAGGCGAACCGGGACGCGAAGTCGTAGGCCCATACGGCCGTGTAGAGGACGGAGGCGGCGGCCACGTCGGCGCCCAGGTAGCGGCAGCCGCCCGCGACGTCGCGCAGCACGCCCCCGTGAGCGTCGAAGGCCTCCCTGCTCCCGGAGAGGAGCAGCTCGGCGTCCGGGTCACCGGCCTGGGCGGGGAAGAACATGATCTTCGCGTCGAGGAGCGCGGCCTGCAGGGGCTCGAGCGCACCGGCGAGGAGGGCGACGTCGTCGGGGCCCCCGGTCGCGCTGGGGACGATCGTCCGTCCCGCGAGCGCCGCGGAGGTCGCGTCCTCGCGGACGAGGTCCACCATCATCGGGTAGTCGAGCAGGCACCAGATCGACACCGGGCTGGCGGCGATCGCCTCGGCGAGGTCCCGGGTCGCCGTCGCGCCCATGCCGGCGAGGACCTCGGCCTTGCGGTGGGTGCGGTTCCAGACGGTGACCTCGTGGCCCGCGTCGAGGAGGCTCCGGGTGATGGCCGTGCCCATCAGGCCGAGCCCGACGACGGTGATCCGCTGCGCGCCTGCCATGGCTCCTGCTCCGTTCGTGTGTGCTCGTGCACCGACGCGGGCGCGTGGCCGATGATGGGCGTCGAGGCCATGCCCGGTGCATGCGCGGACGAGGAAGAACATGCTGACAGTTCAGGACGTGCTGGCGAACCCGACGCTCCGGACGCGGGTGCTCGCCGGCTCCAGCGGCGTCGACCGTGAGCTCACCTGGGCGCACTCGATCGAGATCCCCGAGCCGTGGGTGTGGATGGGCAACGGCGAGCTGCTCATGACCACGGGCCAGAACTTCCCGGCCGATCCCGCGGGCCAGGTCCGCTTCGTCCGCCAGCTCGATGCCAGCGGCATCTCCGGGCTGGCGCTTGCCGAGAAGATGGCGCCGGCACTGACTCCGGAGGCCGCGGTGGAGGCCGACCGGCTCGGGTTCCCGGTCCTCGAGACGGCGTACGAGGTGCCGTTCGTCCTGGTGGCCCGCGCCGTCTCCGAGTCGAGCAGCAGGGACTCGCAGCTCACCAAGATCCTCCGGGTCTACGAGCTCTACCGACAGTCCTCGGTGCAGGACCTCACCGTGGAGGCCGTCTTCGACCGGTTGGGCACGGAGGTCGGCGCTCGTCTCCGGGTGGTCAGCATCGACAGCTGGGACGTCCTCGTCCCCGCAGGAGCCGGCACGCCGGAGCTCGACCCGGAGATGCGGGCGCAGCTCCCCGGCCGCCGGCCGTTGCCCGCGGTCACCCGCCTCCGGTCGGAGGCGACCGAGCACCTCCTGCTGCCGATCGGGGACGGCTCCCGCTACGCGCTCCTCGCGGAGGTCACCGACGCGGCGTTCGACCTGGTCGTGCTCCAGCACGTGTCGACGATCGCCTCCGTGCAGGCCGAGAAGCTGGTCGCGGAGGCCGCGGCACACCTGCACCGGTCGACGCGGCTCTTCACCCAGCTCATCAGCGGCGCGCTCGACATGGAGTCGGCGCGGGACCGCGTCGGTGCGCTGGGCGTGCAGCGCGGGCCGTGGTTCACCGCCGCCATCGAGACGCAGGACCGGATCGACCTGCTCCGGCTCCAGCAGCGCCTGCTGCGTGCCGGTGTCCCGACGTTGGTGTGCGACCTCCAGCGACGCACGATGGTGCTCTTCCCCGTCTCGAAGAAGGCGAAGGTGGTCCCGATCCTCGAGGCCGCGGCCGGGAGCCGGGGTCGGATCGGCGTCTCGGACGCCACGCCCCGGCTCAGCGACGTGGCGGACTCCGTCCGCGAAGCGTCGTGGGCGAGCCAGGCGGCGCGCCTCGACGGCACGCCGACCGCCTGGTACGGGCTCGACCGGCCCCTCTTCCTCCCGGGAACGGTGACCGAGGCCAAGGCCGTGGTGTCTCGCGTCCTCGGGGTGCTCATCGACTACGACCGCACGCACGGCACCGACCTCGTGGTGTCGCTGGAGACCTACCTGGGCGAGAAGCGGTCCTGGCAGTCGGCGAGCCAGAAGCTGTCGATCCACCGGCAGACGCTGATCTACCGGATGCGGCGCGTCGAGGAGCTGACCGGCCGGGAGCTGGACGACCTCGACGACCTCACGGAGCTGCACCTCGCCCTGCGCACGCGTCGGCTCCTGGCCCGCGACACGGCCCTCGGCTGACGCCGGGCGCCGCGAGCGGCTACCCCACGAAGCTGGTCGGATCGAGGCTCGCGACGGTCACCAGCGCCCGCCCGGGTCGGCGCTCGTCGTCCTCGAGGCGTTCCTTCCGCGCGATGGCCCGGCGGACGACGTGACCGCCGAGGAACCGTGCGGGCTCCGGGGGCAGGGCGCCCCGCGGGGTCCGGACGAGCGGGAACCTGCTCCACTGGTCGTCCAGGCCGAGCGCCCGGGACGCGAGGACGTGGCCCGCGAGTCGCGACGGGCCGACGCCGTCACCGGAGAAGCCGGCGACGTAGTGGACGCCGGGCAGCCGCGACAGGGACCCGAAGAACGGCATCCCGTCGATGGAGTAGTCGACGGCCCCGGACCAGGCGTGGGTCACCGGCACGTCGCGCAGCTGCGGGAAGGTCCGGTGCAGCTGCGCGCTCACCTCGTCGACCCGGTCGGAGGGACCCCAGAACCGTGGGTCGATCCGGCTGCCGGAGCCGATGCGCCCTCCGCCCTTGCCGAAGACGACGCGGCCGTCCTTGGTGGTGCGGTAGTAGTGGACGAGTCGCCGGGAGTCCGAGATCGCCAGCCCCGGGCTCCAGCCGGTGACCAGTCCCGAGCACGGCGCGGTCGCGACGACGTCGCTGCCCAGGACCAGCAGGTGCCGGCGGATCTCACGTTCGGCGACGAGGGCCGCGTTGGTGGCCAGGACGACCTGCGACGCGACGACCGCACCGCCGGGCGTGGCCACCACGGTGGCGGCGCCCTGCTGCCGCAGCTCGGTCATCGGCGAGTGCTCGTGGATGCGGACGCCCCGGGCGATCGCGATGCGGCGCAACGCCCGGACCAGCCGTCCCGGGTGCAGGGTGGCGACACCGGCTTCGAAGACGCCGCCCAGGTGCGTCGGGCTCCCGGTCATGGCCGACGCGGTCGCGGCATCGACCGGGCGGTACGGCGACAGTCCCGCCTCGGCCCATCCGTCGACCGTCTCCTGCCACGAGTCGAGTTGGGCGGAGCTCGTGGCGGCCCACAGCCAGCCGGCGGCGGTGTAGTCGGCGGCGACCCCGTGGGCCGCCAGGAACTCGCCGATCTCCGCGACGGCGGCCTCCGAGGCCCGGGCGACAGCGGCTCCGTCCGAGCCGACGATCTTCCTCAGCGTGCTCCACTTCGGCCACCAGGTCATGGCGAAACCACCGTTGACGCCGCTGGCGCCCGCACCGCAGATGCTGGCCTCGACGAGCACGACGTCGACCGACGGGTCGCGGTCCTTGATCGCGAGGGCGGTCCACAGACCCGTGTAGCCCCCGCCGACGATGCAGACGTCGGCGTGGCTGCTGCCGGTCAGGGCCGGGGCTGCGCCGTCAGCGTCCTCGTCGAGCGCCTCCTCCATCCACAGGGAGCTGCGCACGACGGCGAGCGGCTGCGGATCGGCGGTCTTCTGCATCGAGCTCTCCGATCGTGGGATGGGTCGCGGAGCACGCCGAGCCGGCTCGGTACCGGCCCGGCACTCCAGTGGAAGTCGCGCAGGCGGGGGTCACCAGCCGCCGACGGACTCCCGGCTCACGCGCTCCCGGTCGCCGAGCTCGAAGAGCAACAGCTTCGGCTCCATGAACGCCTCGAAGAAGCAGTCGCCGAGCTCGCGGCCGACCCCGCTCTTCCCGGCACCGCCGAACGGCGCGAGCTGGTCCCAGTAGTTCGAGGTCTCGTTGATGTTGACCGCGCCGTGCGGCAGCGCCTCGGCGACCCGCCACGCGGTGGCGAGGTCGCGGGTCCACAGGGACGCGACCAGACCCATCCCCGAGGAGTTGGCGATCTCGATCGCCTCCTGGGCCGACGCGACCCGCACCACCGGGATGACGGGGCCGAAGGTCTCGTGCACCATCACGTCGGCGTCGAGCGGGACGTCGGTCAGGACGGTCGGCGGGTAGAAGTTGCCCTCCTCGACGCCGTGCTGCCAGATCTCCGCCCCGAGCTCCTGGGCCTGCGCCACGTGGGAGCGAACCCGGGCGAGGGTGGCGTCGTTGCAGAGCGGTCCCATGTCGGTGTCCGGGTCGTGCGGGTCGCCGACCTTCAGCTCGGTGATGGCCGCCTTGAACTTCTCCACGAACTCGTCGTAGACGTCCTCGTGGACGAGGATCCGCTCCGCCGAGGTGCACACCTGGCCGGCGAGGTAGAACGATCCGGTGACGGCACCCGCGACGGCGGCGTCGACGTCCGCGTCGGCCAGCACGATCTGCGGGCCGTCGCCGCCGAGCTCGAGCAGCAGCTTCTTGAGGCCGGCGCGGGAGGCGATCGTCCTGCCGGTCGCGGTGGAGCCGGTGAAGAAGATGCCGTCGACGTCGTCGTGCTCGACCAGAGCGGCACCGACGTCGCCGTACCCCTGGACCACGTTGAGGACGCCCGGGGGGATGCCGGCCTCCTCCGCCAGAGCGGCGACCATCGCACAGGCGCGCGGGGCGTACTCCGAGGGCTTCCAGACGACCGCGTTGCCCGCCGCCAGGGCGTGCGCGATCGCGATCGAGGAGATGTCGGTCGGGAAGTTGTAGGGAGCGATCACCGCGACGACGCCGATCGGGCGGTGGCTCAGGACCAGGCGCTTGTTGTTCGACCTCTCCTGCGTGGACGGGTAGGTCCGGCCGGTGTAGCGCAGGATCTGCTCGGCGGCGCGGCTGTAGGCCGGAGCGGTGTACTCGTAGAGCTCCTCGCGGGTCTCCCGGATGGTCTTCCCGGTCTCCGTGGTGACCATCCGGGCGATCTCCTCGCCGTGGTCGTGGACCAGCTGAGCCATCCGGCGCAGGACCTCGACCCGCTCGATGACCGACAGGTCCGCCCATCCGACCTGGGCCGAGCGAGCCGCGCGCACGGCCGCGGACACGTCGTGGACGTCGCACTTGTTGACGGCGTGGACGACCTCGCCGGTGCCGGGCGAGCGCACCTCGAAGGTGCCGCCCGCGCCCTCGAGCCACTTGCCGTCAATCAGGACGCCGCCCTGAGCGTGCTCGAATCCCATGGTGTTCTCCCTCGACAGGTGCGCGGTGGGGCGCTCGGTCCCCCGGTCGTCCGACCGTTCGCCCAGGCTAGGTCTGCGGGGCGGGCCCTTGAATGCGACGTGCGTCTGACCCTCGTCGGGGGCCTCGTGCATCCGTACAAGTGGCGTGGGTCACTGCCCGTGGCGACGGCGGCCGCGCACGCGTCGGGCGGCGGCGGGGCGCCGGCGGCGGACGCTCAGGTGCCGCAGTAGGTGGTGTAGCGCCCGAAGTCCTCGGGAGCCGGCGCGGCGTAGCGCTCCAGGCCGGCTCGCTCGTCGAACGGTCGCCGGACGACCTCCACCAGCCGCTCGACCCCGTCCAGGTCGCCGGCCGTCGCGGCGTCCAGCGCCTCCTCGACGAGGTGGTTGCGCGGGATGTAGACCGGGTTGCGCCGGCTCATCAGGGCCGGGTCCGGGTCGAGCGCCCGCCACCGGGCGAGCCAGTCGTCGATGGCGGCCAGGTCGAGGAACAGCTCCCGGACCGGCTCGGTCTCGCCACGCCCCGCCGCCCCGAGCGCCCGGAAGCCGCTGGTCCAGTCGACGTGGCTGCCGCGGAGGAGCTCGAGCAGCTCCTCGGCCAGCTCCGCGGCGACCGCGTCCTCCGGCCGCGTGGCGAGCCCCAGCTTCGCCTGGAGGCCCGCCGACCAGGTGGCCGAGTAGCGCGTGCGGAACCCGCTCAAGGAGTCCACGGCGAGCGCGACCGCGGCGTCCTGGTCGTCGGCGAGCAGGGGCAGGAGGGTCTCCGCGAAGCGAGCGAGGTTCCACTCCGCGACGACCGGCTGGTTGCCGTAGGAGTAGCGACCGCCGAGGTCGATCGAGCTGAAGACGGTCGCCGGGTCGAACCCTTCCAGGAACGCGCACGGCCCGTAGTCGATGGTCTCGCCGGAGATCGTCATGTTGTCGGTGTTCATCACCCCATGGACGAAGCCGATGAGCATCCAACGCGCCACGAGGTCGGCCTGGGCCGCGACGACGGCCTCGAGGAGGGCGCGGTACGGGTGCTCCGCGGCAGCGGCGGAGGGGTGATGACGCTCGATCGCGTGGTCGGCGAGCCGCCGCAGCAGAGCGAGGTCGCCGGTCGACGCGGCGTACTGGAACGTCCCCACCCGGAGGTGGCTGCTCGCCACCCGGGCCAGCACGGCGCCGGGGAGGACGGTCTCGCGGCGCACCTGTCGGCCGGTGGCGACCACCGCCAGGGCGCGGGTGGTCGGCACGCCGAGGGCGTGCATGGCCTCGCCCATCACGTGCTCGCGCAGCATCGGACCGACCGCGGCACGGCCGTCCGCGCCGCGGGAGAACGGTGTGCGCCCCGACCCCTTCAGGTGGAGGTCACGGAGCCGGCCCTCGCGGTCGGTCAGCTCGCCGAGCAGAAGTGCCCGACCGTCTCCGAGGCGCGGGGCGTAGCCGCCGAACTGGTGGCCGGCGTACGCCTGCGCGACCGGGGTGGCGCCGGCCGGCACCGCCGTGCCGGTCAGGAGGCGGAGGCCGTCCGGGCCGCGAAGAGCGTCCGGGTCCAGGCCGAGCTCGGCGGCCAGCTGCTCGTTGAGCACCAGCAGCCGCGGCTCCGGCGCCTCCTCGGCCTGCCAGGGCAACGACAGGTCGGTGAGCTCGGTGGCGAACCGGTTGCCGAGCCGGAGGGTCACGGGCGTCATCGTCACCCCGGCGAGCGTACCCACCGAGCGGTTGAGCGCTGCCCCGCGCGATCGGCGATCGCCCCACGGAACGGCCTTGAATGACGGAGCCGCAGGCCAGCGGTGGCTGACCTGCGGCTCGTCGTGCTGCGCGCCCGTAGGGATTCGAACCCCAAACCTTCTGATCCGTAGTCAGATGCTCTATCCGTTGAGCTACGGGCGCCCATCCCCTCGCGGGGACCGGAAAAGGATAGCGGACCGACGCGCCGCGACCGCAATCCGGGCCGCGGCACCATCGCGGAGCCGGCTCGGTGGCGAGCGCCGAACCGGTCCCGACGAGGGCGTCCGACCTCCAGCGGCCACCCAAGATGTGTGCGCAAGCGCAAGCATGGGAACCTCACGCCCAGCACCCCTCGACGAACCCCGACGAACCCCCACGAACCCCACGAACCGGAGGACTGCATGGACGGCCTGCCCCTGATCGCACTCGTGGGCATCTTCGCGGGCGCCGCCGCGGCGATCTGGGTGGCCGGCACCCAGCTGTCGGACCAGACCGACGTCCTCTCGACCCGCCTGCACCTGGGGTCCGCCCTCGGAGGCCTCATCCTGCTCGCGGTGGCGACGAACCTCCCGGAGATCGCCATCGTCGTCAGCGCCTCCGCGGCCGGCAGCGTCGGCGTCGCCGTGGGCAACATCCTGGGCGGCATCGCGATCCAGACGGTCGTCCTCGTGGTGCTCGACGCGTTCGGCGTCCGTGGCGACCGACCGCTGACCTATCGCGCCGCCTCCCTCGTCCTGGTCCTCGAGGCACTGCTCGTGGTCGCCATCCTGGGGGTCGTGGTCGCCGGGACCCAGCTCCCGGCGAACCTCATCGCCCTCCGGCTGACCCCGGGACCGGTGCTCATCCTGGTGCTCTGGGTGACCGGGCTCCTGCTCCTGCGCCGCGCCGGGCAGAAGCTGCCCTGGCACGACTCGGGCGAGGCGCCCGACAACCAGGACAAGCCCCGCGGCCACTCGCAGCAGCAGACCGAGCAGGACGCCACCAAGAAGGGCGTGAGCACCGCCCGGGCGGCCGTCGTCTTCGCCGTGGCCGCGGTGGTCACCTTGGTCGCCGGCGTGCTCCTGGAGCGCAGCGGCGACGCGATCGCCTCCCACATCGGCCTGTCCGGCGTGTTGTTCGGCGCCACCGTGCTGGCCGCCGCCACCTCCCTGCCCGAGGTCTCCACCGGGCTCACGTCGGTCCGCGCCGGTGACTACCAACTGGCGATCAGCGACATCTTCGGCGGGAACGCGTTCCTGCCGGTCCTGTTCGTGCTCGCCACCCTCATCTCCGGGAAGGCGGTGCTGCCGCATGCCCAGGACACCGACATCTACCTGACCGCCCTCGCCATCGTGCTGACGCTCGTCTACGCCACCGGGCTGCTGTTCCGGCCCGCGCGGCGGGTGGCGCGGATGGGAGTCGACTCCCTCGTGGTCCTGGTGCTGTACGGGATCGGGGTCGCCGGGCTGTTCGCCATCGCCGCGTCGTAGCCGCCCGGCAGGATGGGGAGGATGCCCATCGGGGTCGTCCCACCCGCCGACGCGGGGGTCCGGCACGGCGCCGCGGTGCTGCGGTTCTTAGGTCTCCCGGAGGCCGAAGCATGGGCGCTCGTGGACGCCTTCCGCACGCCCTAGCAGCGTTGTGAGCGGCCCCACCGACGGTGGATCGA
>Ga0308174_10001659_pt1 | contig 10547 bp, 14 predicted proteins | sample PhyPR2_FD_203894 | JGI IMG/M metagenome (GOLD analysis project Ga0308174, IMG submission 203894) | Soil microbial communities from UC Gill Tract Community Farm, Albany, California, United States - DLSLS.P.R2 | ecosystem: Environmental > Terrestrial > Soil > Agricultural land | place: USA... | reverse complement strand
AACCAAGGAGCAATAAATGTCAGGAAAAATCGAAGATAAAGTAAAAGAAGCCGCTGGCGCAGTTCAGGAACAATGGGGTGCAGCAACCGGTTCATCTGAGCATCAGGCTAAAGGCGCAGCACGCCGTTACACCAACCAGGCAAGCTATGCTGCCCGCGATGCTGCTGACTGTATCAAGGATCAGGTTCAATCCAATCCTGTTGCAGGTCTGGCCGTTGCTGCAGGCGTTGGCGTATTTATCGGCTTCCTGCTGGGCCGCAAATAATAGCGCTGAACGTCAACAGAACGGGAGCCACTGGCTTCCGTTTTTTTTGCCTGGACTCTCTCCGCCGGCTGAGAAACATCTGAAAGATAAGCCTTTTCAGGCCAGAATGCGGTAAGTATCTATGCTTAGTCTGGTTTCGTCTCTTTCTGACAACATCAAGGTGACCTTATGAAAACAATTCCTGCCCTGCTGCTGGTTGCAGCGACCTTAACCTCTCTGGCGGGCTGCTCGCAGAAGAGCGACGCAATTAAAGATGATGGCCGCCCTCATGCACCAAGCGGTCAGTCGTCACCGGGCGGTACGCTGGGTTCAGGCCCGGTGGGTCAGCCACAGTCGTAATACCCTGCCCCGGCACACGTGCCGGGGTTTGTTTTATCGCATGTTTTTTAATAGATAGAAGTCACAGAATAATCCCGCTAATCATTAACCTGCTATTAGTTTTTCATAGAATTACAAGCCGTAATCATTCATTAATAAAAGTGCACATAAAACATCTTCCAAATAACAAAAAATTAAAGTTCATTTTTATTTAAACCAGAAAGCGAGTGTATTTCAAACAAAAACTCAATGACTGAAAAAAACATCCTGTCATAATGAACTTCTCTGTAGCGTTAATCTCTAACACTCCATAATATTTCCCTGTTAATAACATTGGTAAATTCAAGAGAATTCAGACGTGAAGAAAAAAAAGATTTATCTGATAGACCGACTTTTAACGCTCTATTCTCGATTTTCCAGCAGAACAAAACCACAGGCCTTGCACGACCTGGCCCCACAAACAGTGGTGATTTACTCCACCACGGCACTGGGCGACTTTCTGATGAATACGCCGGCTATCTGGAGCCTGAAAAATCGCTTTCCCGCCAGCAAGTTTATTCTGGTTTCCAGCAAGAAAAATAAGGATCTCGTCAGCCGTTATAACTGGTTTGATAAGATCTATATCTGGGATAACAAACTGGCGAATTTCCTGCCGCTTTTTTTCAAACTGCGCCGTCAGAAACCTGACCTGTCAGTAATATTACATGCCCATTTCCCCTACGATATTATGAGCTCGGTACTGACCGGCAGTAAGGTAATTGTGCGCGATCATTACGGCCGAGAGTCGCCTCTGCTAAATAAATATCTCGATCACTATTCAGGCTATTTTGACGGCCATACCATCAAGCGTAAGCTGAAACTGATTGAAGTCCTGGGCGCAGAGACAGAGCAAACCCGGATGCACCTTCCGGCACTGAACAACAGTCCGACTGCAAAGGCTGACCATCGCCGTATCGGTTTTCAGTTAGGGGCATCAAAAGATATTCGCCGCTGGCCGCTGGCCTCCTTCAGCCAGCTGGCGACAGCCTTGCTTGAACGCTGGCCTGACACGGAAATTATCGTTACCGGCACCGCCGCTGAGCAGCCTCTTGAGCAGGAATTTATTGAAAGCCTGCCCCTGCACTACCGTAAGTGTGTGACCCCGATGGCGGGTAAAACGAATCTCAGCGGCCTGATTAGCCTGATTCGCACGCTGGATGTGCTGGTTACCGGGGACACCGGTCCACTGCACATCGCCGTGGCCGCGCAAACGCCGACGGTCAGCCTGTTCTCGACCGCCAATCCGCGTTATACCGGTCCCTGCCAGGACAGCGATCGGCACATCATTATTCACCGCCCGGATAAAACCGCCTCACAGCATCCGATGGCAACGATCAAGGCCGATGAGGTCGGGCAGGCCGTGGCGAAACTGGTGGGGTAATGAACGACCTTTCTCAATCCATCATTGCGCTGATTGAGCACCACAATCAGCCAACCGCACTGGGCTGGTTCCGGAAAGTGGATCGGGCGGGATTTCATCTGCAGCAGTTACCGCTGAGTGAAGTGGACTTTGCCATTCTGATGAGTGATTTTTTTATCACTTTCGGCGTCTGTTCAGAACAGTATGATGACGCCCGCTATTTTCCGGAGCCGCGCCGACGGCGCTTTGCAGTGGCAAACTGGTTTACTGTGGGCACAGCACAGCCTTATCGTCCACTGACGGTCGCCATGCTGTGTGAAGCGGCCAGACTGGGACGCTGGCCTGAAGAGGATTACTGAGTAATGGTATGGGCGAAGGCGTCATAGACCTCGCTGCTGCTCAGCGCGTTGACCTCACGTGACGCCGGTTGCAGCACCTGATAGTTAACCTGCCACGGATGCCAGCACGCCGGATCGCTGTCGCCAAACAGCGCGACGACCGGCAATCCCAGCGCCGCACCAATGTGCATTGCCCCGCCATCACTGCTCACCAGCCCCTGACACAACGACATTGCTGCAATCAACTGCGGCAGGCTGGTGGTTGCCACCGCTTTGATCGGCAGATGCGGGCAGAGCGCCATAATTTCACGCGCTTTTTCATCATCTCCCGGATGACGCGGATTATCACGGCTACCGGGTGACCAGAGCAGCATTATCTGGCAGGGATGACGCGCCGCGATTTTTTCAGCCAGCCCGGCAAACCGCGCGGCTTCCCACTGCTGGCTCGGCTTGCGGGCGCTGATTTGCAATGCATAGACCGGAACAGCGGGATCAATCGCACAGCTGTCACGCAGGCTGGCCGCGATTGCCGCATCCGGCAGCAGCGTCAGTTTGCCTGGCGCTGTGGCGCTGAGATTGAAAGGCCGCCCCAGGCTAAACAGGGTTTCACTGATATGACACGGCGACTGGCTGGGTGGCGGCAGCAGATCGGTAATCAGCGGATGGGGATGGCCCAGGGCAATCACTCTGGCGGGACGCACTGTTTTAACCCACTTCAGGCCATGCTGATCCCAGCGGCTTTTTGCCAGAATCACCACATCGTAACGCTGTTTTTTCAGGGTCAGCATCAGCTTCAGTCGCTGTAAGAGACAGGCCAGTCGTCCCTGCCCTGCCTCACGGTGATGCAGTTTAGTGTAATAGAAGAGCTGCCGGATATCGGGATTATGCTGCAACACTGGCGCAGCGTAATTGTTAGTCAGCACGTCGACCTGATGCTGCCCCGACTGCGCCAGCGCACTGATCAGCGGCGTGGTCAGTAAGGTGTCGCCAATATTATCCCGACAAATAATTAAAAACCGCATGTCTGACATCCTCTGCGCAAAGGCTACGCCGTTCTGGCTGAATAAAAGTAAGACTCGCCCGGTTAACGTTCTGAAAACGGTAACGTAACGGTATAGTCAGCAAATTAGTCAGCGCAGTGTCAGATTGGTTCCATAGTTGCGATATTGTTAAAATATGAGGCCAGCACGACAGGCCATAGACAGGCCTGAATTATTAACCGGATTATTATTTTACGGCGTCGGCCCCGCCGGGCCGGTGTATGGAAAGGAAAAGGCCGCCCATGGCGTAATACTGGTCAGTTAAGATTAGATTTGTAAAGGCTGTCACGGTCAAACGTGCCAGCTTTTTTTCTGGGCGAGCGAGCCGCAGTGCGGGCCAGAGCAGGCCGGTGGCGATCAGGGGCAGGCAATCCGCAGCGCTGAACAGAATGAGTCTGCCAGGAGAGCCCGCAGGACGCGGGCGAAAGGCGGGGCGGCACAGGATGTGCCATCCCCGGCATTCCGTCAGGCAGGCGAATGAAGTGAAGGAACCGCGCAGCGGCGCGAGGACCGCCAGCCCCTGAGCGGCACCAGACTGCGTTATCACCTGTCGCTTAACTAACTGGCATTACGCCCATGGCGGCCTGAGGTCTCTGGCTTGATGACCGGGATCGGTCAGTCGGCGCGGGTTGTCAACAGGCTGATAGCCAGCGTCATCACGGGTTCCGGGTTGATTCCGGTAAACATTTGATGAATTTTTTCAGAAATGGCTTCGCCAGTCACCGGCTTATTTTCAGCCACGATTTCCATCACCGCCTGTCCAAATAGCAGGCGACATGCCGCAATAGCATCACTTACCGCTTCATCATCCATAATGCTCTCCCTCTGTATCGGCAGAAGCGTACACGTCTGCGGCAACCGAATCATGCGTAACTCTATTTTTTTGTGGTACAGGTTACAAAAATGAATCAGCTGTAAGGATCAAATAACGTGGCCCGACACATTTAATGCCGGGCGCTTAACTGGTACTGAAAGAGATTAACAGAGGGTATCGTTTAACAAATCAGGCGTGACAGGGTGGATGACAGATATGCGTTCACTCACTCTTTTACCGTGGCATCAGACAATTCAATTTGCAGAGAGAGTAAAATGCCAGGCAGCGGGAAATGATTTAGCAGCGCTCTCACGGAGTAAATGTCTTAAACAGCACGGTGCGAAAACAATAAGCGCTTAGATGAGTAATCGCTATAACGATGATCGCGGAAAAGACTGGATTGTGGTTGCTGTGTGAAGGTGATTTTATGAACAGTTTTGGGGAAGTTTGGGGGAAAGAAAGCGGGAAGTAAAAAGCCAACACGATTTTTACGTACGTGTTGGCTGTATGTTACGTAATGCGGATTACATATTATCGATGATCGCGTCACCAAACTCTGAACATTTCAGCAGCTTAGCGCCATCCATCAGGCGTTCGAAATCGTAAGTCACGGTCTTGTTAGCGATAGCGCCTTCAACACCTTTAACAATCAGGTCAGCCGCTTCGAACCACTCCATGTGACGCAGCATTACATGATTATAAGGAGATTAACGCATTGAACTAAAAGCAAAAAAAACACTTAAAGGATGGTCTAAACTGTACTTTTTGAATGGAAATTTAAGCCATTAAGATCAATGGATCGATAGTTGTTTTGCAGAAGGATTCAACCTGAAGGTGCTCCTCAACTGCTGCATATCCAAACAGCAGTTGCGGACCCTCTAGTTCGCTCTCTCAGCCCAACCCCATAGCCTGCTCAAACAGTAGATACTTATGTATAAATCCACACTAGCTGGTAGGCTTAATCGTGAGTTATGCTCGGGCCTTACCGCTTCGTGACGGACAGTGCCGGTGAACGGTAACTGTAAGGTGCTGGGCGTGGCGATTGAGACGAAGATGCGGCTGGTTTAAATGCCAAAGGATGTATAAGTGATTGATCTGTATAGTTTTTAGTTCATGTTTAAAGAAGATTTTTTACATGTTTTGGCATAAATTAAAGTCTCACACTATATTACCGATAACCAATCAAAATATCTAACCGAAACACGGCAATAACATTTTGCTTTAAAATGTAAGCATTTGATTATATGCATAAAGCCTTAGTCAAGAACTTTTGCATTTTTCATCATTTTGCTAGTTGACAACTTGAGCATGGACTTACCATAATGGTAAATAAAGTTCAGAGTCAGTATAAGAAAGGGGCACCTAGTGATGTACTCAGAGACGATGAAGAAAGAATAATCGTAGGTGGCCCACTTTACCCTGACTTGTTAAATAAAATTGATAGTTGCTCTGTTAGGCCCGTTACGCTTAGAACAGACGATTTTATGGCTATTCATCGGGTAGATTTAAATGACTTGAGAACTTATGCGAAGCTGGCTTTAGAGACTGGAAGGTATGTCAACTCTCAATGGTGTAATGGCAATGCACCTAAAGGAATTTTCGCCTGTGATTCTTATACTGTCTCAGCATCAGTCTACTCTCCCAAAGATCGTGAGATGATCATGTGCGTGGTGTATGTGAAGCTTTGCCTTACTGATACAGGTAATACTGTAGCGGTAATATCTTTACATGAATCAACTAAACCCAAGGAAAAATCATGAAACGTTATTCTCTCTGCCCAATCTGCGGGGACGAAAAGTTACATGAAACCCGCCGAAATGTCCTTCGAGAGTTTGAGGGATTTAAAAAAGAAGTGGCCTTCCATACATCTGCATGTGAATCATGCGGATCGGAGACTCTTACCGAGAAACAAGCCACGTTCAATAAGCGACAAATGACGGACTTTTACCGTGAAGCTGATGGTTTGTTGACTGGAAATCAAATCAAAGCATTCAGAGAAAACATGCACCTGACGCAAGCTCAAGCTGCAAAATTTTTTGGCGGTGGCAAAAATGCATTTACTAAATATGAAAATGGAGATGTCACGCAATCTGTTGCAATGGATAAATTAATTAGAACTGCAGCCTCAGTACCCCAAGCATTAGAATTTTTGCATCATGGCTGCCCCGAAGTTACAGCGGTTACTTACACTACATCTTACGAAGATAAAATATACAGAACATTATTCGACAACGCGCCAGTTAGGATGTTAAGTCCGCTTAAGAGAGTTAAATCAGCGAACGTTGAACTTCAGATGTTCCAATTTGAAGGGGAACCTGTGAGCGATAACTGGGAAGACTCTTTTAAATTAATGATTGGTTAAAATTATGATTGAACCTAATGTTAAAGATATTTTCCTAAGAAAATCAATACTTTCTTTAAATAAAGACCTGAACATCTTACAAATGAATGGATTGGAATTTGAACAACAAGCTTATAACAAAATAGCGAGCGTTCAGGTTGTAGAGATATTTGATGATGAAGATCGCACTAAAGTTTTACATCATGATTGTTTTTATAGGCTTCAGTGCGGCATTCGCCTTGTGAAATCACAAAATGATAGTGATACCGAGCCGTCGGTTTATTTTGAAATTCAGGCCGAATATGACATTGTTTTTGGAGCAACTGGGCCCGTTGAAATTGAGGAATTAGAATCCTTTAGTAGCTCAGATGTTATTAGTATTGCTGCATGGCCCTACTGGAAAGAGCATGTTGCTTCTTTGTGTTCGAAAGCAGGGATGAATGCCCTGGCAGTTCAACCTCCTAATCCTAATGAACCCATTAAAATCACTGGGAAAAGACAACTATAGACAGACCGACCACCCCACAAGGTTTTCATGCCTCCCCTCGTATAGCCCGCCACTAAGCGGGCTTTTTTGTGCCTTAATGTCCAAAGCTACCTTAATAGAATCCCCATTCACTTTTCATGGGGCGGACTTCCTTTTCCTCTTATTTTTAGCAAACCATGTAACTTTTCACTTGCTTCATTCTTACGTACAACTGATTGATCTTTTTTCACTTTTGATTCCTTTGGCATTTTAGTGCTTGTAGGTGCTAGCCGTTACTGCTTGCAACACAGCCAAGCAATCTTCCCTTGTAAAAAGATACGGTGATTTCAGATTATTGCCTTTGCGATAAGCTTTTAAACGACCCTCTAACACCCATTTTGATAAGGTCACAATAGAGATACCTAGCAATTCAGCAGCTTCTTTCTTGGTCACAGTTACCTTTCCCATACAGGCCTCGATGGGTCAACATTGATTTTCTGCTAAGCATAATTCATTTGATCGGCAGCAAGACTGACAAGTGGTTGTAAAGCTGCTCTGTCTGACCGGTCTCTGTCGCTGCCTGAGTCAGCTTCAATGCCCTAACGCTTGCCACAGATGGATGCATGCCGCTGTACTGGCCGTTATCAGGGTCACTGTCGAGCAATGATGAATCCGTGATTTCAGCCACTGAGTATCGAATGACATGTATTTCAGGAATGCGCACCGAAGTTTTAGCCGTTTCGATAAACAGCCATCCTTCAATCAACGCAGGCTCACAAGTTGCAGTGAATGACTCTAATGGGGAATCCTTCATGCGGACAGCAACTTTCAAACTTGTTGGTTTCACTTTCTGACCCATTTGGAATTTCCTACTGCCTGGATGTGTTCAACCTTCGGCAATAGTGAGACCTCCAGCCGATGATTCATTGTGTTTATGCTGAAAATTGAACTTAGTAAATGCAGTTTTCAGCACAAAATAAAAATACGCACGTAATGCCCGATAACATGAAGCGCATCTTAAAGATCTTTTCCTTGCTGCCGTTACTCTAAGCTACTTAGGAGGAAAAGCCGTGATAGCTCAAGAATTGCTGACTTTATCGATATTTCTGATTGCTGCAGGAGGGTGCCTCATCTGGCATGGATCTCACAGTTCGCGCCGAGGGATGTTTCTTGTAAGAAAAAGAAGAGGAAATAGAAACATTCTTTACATGAGGCCATCTCAATGCCCAGTTGGAGAGATGGCTGCTGCGAAAATTTTCCTTTCTTTACGCAAACTACTGAGGCAACTGCGTGCTGAAGGTTATGGCTTAATTTTTTTTGAATCACACATGGTGCGTAAAGATAACTTTGAGCAATTTCTCAAATTCTTGGAGGCAGAAGACATGATATGTGAGCAAATAAACTTCAGAAAAACATTGCCGATCCACTCAGCTCATCTAAAGCTTACGATGCTCATCAGCCATAAAAAACGAATTAATGTTCACACTGAATCTGCGAGAATTTGTATCCGTCTCCAATAAAAAGCCGCCCAAAGGCGGCGGATTCATTACTGCATTAGAGACCATTGAGATATAGGGGTTTCAACGGGCTTTTTTTCGCCGTCAACGATCACATCATAGAAACCGCTTTCGTAGCTATAAATGGCCGTCCCTTCTTCATCCAAAGTAGTTTTGACATAATACCTCTGCTACTTGTCTCTTGGTGGCGGCTCTTCTGCAAAGACTTTCCAGTTCATAGCATTCCTCCTCGATTTAAGAGGAGATGATTCCATCACTACGCACAATGGTGCAAGCATCATCAGGCGCGATCGTAAATACGCCTTGTGATGCCAACAAAAAAACCGCCCTTAGGCGGTTTTGTTAATTGTCTTCTGGCTCTATCGCATCTTGGATAGCATCAGCCAATGGAGCTATCTGCCCTGCCATTTGCTTTATCTCATAATCGAAGTTTCTTGGCCCGGCCTCTGTGGATATAACCGACTTGATGATGTCGATTGCAGCAGCAACTGCCACTAGTCTTTTATGAGCATCTTCATCGAGACCTAGCGGGGTTTCAAAATACTTATCTATCATCACAACCTCCTTTTCATAAATGGAGGTCATACATTATCCCTAAGAATATTCTTAGTGAAGCGAATTTATGGTTCCAGATTCGCAATGCTTCACAGCGTGGCTAACCTCTCCTTGGAGGAGGTGATCTCTCGCTGCAGGGACAGGATTGTGAGCAAGTTTGTGATCCACCACAAATCACACGACGGCAAAGGCAAGATGATCAGCCTGAACTGGGATTCAGGAAGCCCTCCAACGTTCCATGAGCAGAGGTCTTTATCTGAGCGGTTATATCGCGAGCAAGGGATGGATACGCAGCGTTTGCTTGGTCATAAAAATCAGACGCAGACAGATAAATAAATGATGACTAGGAAAAGATTGGCTGGTTGTTGCCATGTAATTCGGTACGTTTTTTATTCAGTTTTGCAGAAGGGTTTTGCTGGAGTTTTGCAGAAGAGATTTTACGAGGGAAAATTCACCCCGATCCCCATCAAGGAAATCGGAGTGAAAGTAGCTAAGGCTATTACATATTTTCGATGATCGCGTCACCAAACTCTGAACATTTCAGCAGTTTAGCGCCATCCATCAGGCGTTCGAAATCGTAAGTCACAGTCTTGTTAGCGATAGCGCCTTCAACACCTTTAACAATCAGGTCAGCCGCTTCGAACCACTCCATGTGACGCAGCATCATTTCTGCGGACAGAATAATTGAACCTGGGTTCACTTTATCCTGACCTGCATACTTAGGTGCTGTACCGTGGGTCGCTTCGAACAGCGCACACTCGTCACCGATGTTGGCGCCTGGTGCGATACCAATACCGCCAACCTGCGCTGCCAGAGCGTCAGAGATGTAGTCACCGTTCAGGTTCATACAGGCGATAACGTCATACTCAGCCGGACGCAGCAGGATCTGTTGCAGGAACGCATCAGCAATCACATCTTTAACGATGATCTCTTTGCCGGTGTTCGGGTTTTTGAATTTCATCCACGGGCCGCCGTCGATCAGTTCGCCGCCGAACTCTTCTTTCACTAACTGGTATCCCCAGTCTTTGAAAGAGCCTTCGGTGAACTTCATGATGTTGCCTTTGTGAACCAGGGTCAGTGAATCACGATCGTTAGTGATGGTGTATTCCACTGCCGCGCGCACCAGACGTTTGGTGCCCGCTTCTGAACACGGCTTAACGCCGATACCGCACTGCTCAGGGAAGCGAATTTTCTTCACGCCCATCTCTTCGCGCAGGAACTTGATCACTTTGTCCGCTTCGGCAGAGCCCGCTTTCCACTCGATACCCGCATAGATATCTTCGGAGTTTTCACGGAAGATCACCATGTCGGTCTCTTCAGGGCGTTTAACCGGGCTTGGCGTGCCTTTGTAGTAACGTACAGGACGCAGGCAGACGTAGAGGTCAAGCTCCTGACGCAGTGCCACGTTCAGTGAACGAATACCGCCGCCGACCGGGGTGGTCAGTGGGCCTTTGATGGCCACGCGATATTCTTTGATTAAGTCGAGCGTTTCCT